>ENA-OQKY01000313-OQKY01000313.1-human-gut-metagenome-genome-assembly--contig:-NODE-313-length-55676-cov-7.875659_pt1 | contig 55676 bp, 58 predicted proteins | sample MGYA00242652_ERZ504805 | MGnify/ENA primary metagenome ERZ504805 (study PRJEB26092, sample SAMD00036400) | human gut metagenome | host: Homo sapiens | study: EMG produced TPA metagenomics assembly of... | reverse complement strand
CTGTTGCCACTATTCTTCCTCGATTCTCTTCAACTGCCGATCCAGTTTCTTTTCGATCATCTGGTTCACTTCTTGACCGGAAAGAAGCAGGTATTCCATCTGCCACAGCATGATCTGCACATCTGCCATTTCTTCTGTCAGATTCTCCAGACATTCCTTAAAGCTCTTTTCCGTCAACTGCCCATGTCCAATAGATCGCCACAGCTTATTAATCGCCTGCATCAGTTCCGCCATCTCTTCAATGCACTGCCGGCTCTGCGATTCATATCCGTAATGCTCGGCGATAATCTTTATCTTCTCTGCAATTTCCATGCTATTCCTCCGTTCCCTATCCGATCTTCACACCCATGATCGTTGCAACATCCAGATCATAAGTACTTTTGTAATACTCTATGACATCCTTGAAATACTGTTCATCCTCGCCGATCTCTTCCATACGACCTTTCAGGAATTTCAAAAACTTCTCCATTCCGTTCTTCTTGTATCTGTGCTGCATTTCCAGATACTCGCATCCGATAAACGCCATCCAGCACATGGACTGGAGCACTGCCTGTTCCTCTCTCCGGTTACTGGCTTCAATGAACCGCTTATCTTTCAAGACCTTTTCCACATCCCTCGCTACTTTATTGCGCCTATGCGCTTTATCTACCCAGCTCACTTCTCTTCCTCCCAGTATTCCACCGTATACTCCATCTGCTTCTTACCTCCGGTACTCTCTATCTGCTGTCTCCCGATCCTTACAGAGTATCCGGCTTTTAATAACAACGTTGCGATCTTAAGCCGATCCTATTCGTTCCACTGCGCAGATCCTTTCCGGATGCTCCTGATCACGTTTCTCATCTTATCCTCCATGCTCTCTGGTAACTTCTTGAACCTTCAACTTGAAAATACATCTCACTGATATACCCTCTTTGCTTCGTCCCATCATAATAAATAAGCCGTCTGTATCTGCCATCATACTCATCTCTTTCCAGTATCTTTTCGACAAGCACTGCTTTATACCATGCATGTGATTGGGTGCTCTTATCAATCGCGATCACATTTCCCACAGACTGTGCAATCTCATCAAAGGTCATTTCTTCTCCAAGCCGGCTTTCCTGCAGCCACTCACCTGGTTGAACCGGCGCTTCAATAAAATCAAAGATGTTCATTTGTTTTATCATGGTAATACCTCCGGAAAGTCAAAAATGCTCAGTTGTTCCTTTTCCCAATCAACATATCTGTCTTCCCACTCTACGCCTATGTAGTCTAGAACTCTTCCCCAACCGTACTTTTCCCCTGTTTCTGAATCTGTACAACACGAATACATCCAAAATTTCCATTCTTTTTCATTTCTTTCCCTGAGCTTATCAAAACGGTGGGGTCTCTTTTCCATGTGGATTCCAAACCCACACATGCTGCATCCCGTTCTTTGCGCTTCTGTTGTATACAGCATTCCATCCGGCTTTCTTTTAATTTCTCCATATATTTTCGGAACCGGAACATTCAGATCCAATGCAAGCTGAAGCAAATCTTGACGCAAAAACGGTGCAAATGGTGCACTTCGAATGACTGTTTTTCCAAAGTAATTACATCCATGATCTACAAGAGCTTCCTCTCTCTGTCCTCCCTCTGATGCCATAAGCCCAAGAAACGGAGCACTCCTATGCTCTTTCGCATATTGGTTACAAGGATCTTCTTTCAGAAACTGACAACATTTATTCGAAACTTTAAACGGAGCAATTCGATAACCTGTCCCCTCATTCTCATTTTCATATCCTGCAAAAAGTTCCAGCCATTTTTGCGGCAGTTTCATCCTACTGTTTTTAGCAAAATGTCCCTGTTCCCCGCATTCCCCTGTTATAATTGCATGTCTGACAGTTTGATTCTTTGCAGTTGGATTTTGCAAGGTATCGATTCTCCCTGCAATCTTTTTACTAATTACCGGAAAACCAAACTCCCGTATAATATTAACTTTGGATTTCATCGGCTTAATTGGCATAACACCTAATTCTTTATGAATCTCTTGAATACTCTTATCTTCCAACGAGGAAACTGAAATTGCCGGAATGTCAATTCCTATTTTCCTCAAGAACAAAAGCAACGTTATACTGTCCAATCCACCGACACTCACATGAGCTTCCATGTCCATTTCATCTAACTTCTCAACGAACTCGATTGCCCGAAGCTCTGCCCGTTTTACTTTCACCTCATAAGGCTGATTCTGCATCGCGGCAAACTGCGCTTTCTTCCGCCTTTTCTCTTCTTTCCACAACTCCATTTCTTTCTCATCCATCTTCTCTACTCCGTATAACTTTTCTCGTCCAATAGCCTGTTGAACTTCTCCAACTGCTTTTCCGACACTTTGTTCCCGCGCTTCTCCGGCTTCAATTTCACAGTCAGATGTTTCTCCATGATATGTGACAGTTCTCTTGCCAGCGTTTTCTTCCCTTGCGTGATCCCGTCATAATATCCCTTTGCCGGTCGGTACTCGCTGATCTGCTTCTTTCCCTCGCCCTGCCCTCCGGCAGTCTTATTCCGCAGCTGATACCCGTTCTTTGCATATCGTTTGATCCAGAATTGTTCATGTTCATCCAGTTCGTCCTCCGGATAGTGCAGAAAGTTGATTTTCCAGCCATACACATTCCCCTCCGAAAACATTCCATGCTTTTTCAGGGACAGATCGATATGCTGATACCCGCTTAAGTGCTGCGCCAACCGGGTCAATAAATGCTTTGCCTGTCCGATATATACGTACTGGATCCCGTTCTCATCCGCCCTCGTAAGAAAATAGATCCCACTGCTTTCATCCACGTTCTGGTTGACAGAAAGGATCTTCCGCTTATTTTGAGACTCTATGGCTTTTACTTTTTGAATATTGCTCTTCATTTAGTGCCCCCTACACTTCCGGCTTATTCAGGTCAACCACTACCGAGATCCCATTCATTTCCACTAAACCATCTGCATTGACTGCCAGGCACTTCATGCCATGAAGATCCGTCGTTTCCAACATATCCATTCGGTTCGGTTCCAGACGGATCGTTGCAACTGCTGTCTTGATCGTGATTCCTTTTGGGCTTACCAGATTGGAGACCTGAAGCAAAGTGTCTCTGCCAATGAATTCCTCGTATTCCTTTTCGAATCGTTCTGCCGCCTCTTCCGCGGCACCGCTGTTTTCCAGAATCCTCCGCAATTCATATTTTCCTACTGTAACCGGATCCGGATCGTCTTTCCCCTCTTCCAAAAGTTCATACAGCCGATCATAAACATCCATGACGATGGAATATCCTGCCCGGTTTTCCAGTACATTTCCGAGAATCTTCTGGAACATGCTCTTCTGTGCTTCCGCAGAAAGCGGGATATTCACGCCAAAAAGTGCCTGTGTCAGCTGTTCCTGCAATTCTTCTGTTTTTTTCGTGTAATACAATGCTGCATGGATGTCGGTATTCCGGTCATTAAATGCCGGAAACAAGAATCCTTTCACCGGTGCTCCTACTTCCCATTCCCGGCGCCGCTCTGTGATCTGGTTCTCTTCTTCGTCATAGCAAAGCCCTGCTTTTGAAAGTTCCACCGGACAGATGCTGCAAAGAAGATACTCATACACATCTTCCGATGCATCGTATAACTCCGTCTGATCAGACGCTCTTCCCGGGATGTCATACATCGCATGGATCAGGACGATGTAGTAATTTCCTGCGCAAATATAATTCTCGATCACCTTATCGTAAAACTCTTCCAACAGCATATCGTCCTGTAACTTGCTGTCCCGCAGCTGCAGAAGAAACTCCTGTGCTCCTCCCGGCATCTCTTCTTCCAGCGGGATTTCCAGATTCAGCAGGTTTCTTCCGATTTTTCCGGAAAACGTTTTTCTGAACAGGTCAAAATATTTGAACTCCTCTTCCTCCGGCATCGACAAAAATGCTGTTTTCGTCTGCAAGCGTTTTGCCTTTTCATGATCCACATAACATCCACAAATCCTTGTGATCGCACAATTCTCTGGTGTAAACTGCTTCCTGATCTCCAATACCTCTTTTTTATTCATCGTTCTTTCGTTCCTCCAATCTGTTCACCGACTTCGGATTGATCTGGCTGCACAGCCATTTCCAATACACACAAAACATTTCATAATCCAGATTTCTTGTAAAAATCTTCACTCTGCGTATATCCTCTTCCGTGCGGTTTTTATTCTTGTCTGCCATACATATCCCTCACTTCAATCCTGTTCTGTCCAGACTCCAGCAAGCACTGCTCCAGTTCATCCATGTCATACTGTCTGCGATGGAAGTTGTTGAAGCTGTTTCTTTTCTCTCCATCCATTCCACGAAGCTCCGATATGCTTGGCGCATACTTGCAAGTCTTGATATGCTTTTTCAGCCTTGCGCTCACCATCCCATACGTCAGATCTTTCAGCATCGAATACCAAAGTTCAAACACATCCTGCGTCTTGATCGGACAATTCTGCGGATACGCTGCCATCATCGCTTTTACGATCACCTTAAACTCTTCTCGTGTCACCAGCTGTCCACCTCGCTTATCTGTGGCGCTTTCGTCCTGTAATTCAATTTTCCCTTATCCTGCTCTCTTGACAGCCAACTGTTCACGAACCTAAGGATCCCTCGCTTGGTCTTTCGTCTACTGGGGTTGCTGTCCAGCCAAGATTTCATTTTTCTCAATTCCTGCAATACGTCTACTGCCGGAAATAACTGTGACCACTGCTCGACCTGATCACCATAGATCCAGAACTCCGATCTATCATTCAGCGTCAGCGATATCACCTGCTCTCGGTCCGGTGCCGGTTCTTCCGGCTCTGGACAAGCAGTATTTATACTGCTCTCTATACTTACCTTACCTATCCTATCCTTACCTAACCTTACCTGGGTTGCCAGATGGTTGCCATCTGGTATACCATCGGTTACACACTGGTTGCCATCCGGTATACCAGACGTTTCTCCCAATGCATAAGACCCATCTTCTTTGACTGATAGCATGGCAAATTCTTCTCGGTAAACCGTCTGTGTATATCTGTCTTTTCGAATATAATTGTTCATTCTCCAATGCTTGATCACGACAACACCGTCTTCAAACGGGATCACAAACCGTTTCATGACCAGCAATTTCAGATCATCGTCTGTCGCCCCAATCAAGCGCTGTATCCTCTTTGTATTATTTAAAAAACCATCATCATCCGCCCGCATCGACAGGTGAAAGTACAGCGCCTGCGTAGACAACGGCATGTCCAGAAATGCATCGGAATCAACGATCGTCTTCGAAAACATCCTGCGTTCCGCCATTTAGGAAACATCCCTCCAATCTATCCCGCAGTTCTGCAACATTTTCTTTTCTACGGATAGTGGATCCAAAATATTCTTTGCCCTACTTTCCTCTTGTACAACATGACGTTTCAGCAAAAGCCGATCATATTCTTGATTCATATCAGGTATAAAATATCCATTTCCATCCTGCATATTCAATATGCTTGTTTTCATCCGCGCTTTATGAATCAGGCTCCTCATTGCTCGATCATAAATACCTGTTCTTCTGCAAAGCTCTTCTCTCGTCACTGCATTCGCATGTCCTGTCGGGATATAATCCAATATGTCAAATCCGTCTTTCTCCAAAGACTTCAAATAATCCAGTAATTCAATCTGTCCTTCCATGTTCTCCTTTCTCTCCCCGGATCCCCGGGGAGTCTGAATCCCGACCATATCGGTAAAGTCACCGCAATGGTCTCCCTGCATAGTACCGTGACATACCCGCGCAGGTGCAACATGAACGGGTTACTTATAGCCAAGACTTCCCGAAGATGCAGCGGAACTCTTCTCGGGTTCCGTAATGCTCTTCGAAATAAGTCTGTGCCATCTGCTTTAATTTCAAATCCAACCCCTTATTCGGATTGTCATGGATGCTTCCCGGTGCAAACTCATGTAAATGTGCTGCAACCGGGATCACAAATCCATACCGCTCTGACAGCTGTCTCCGGCTGCCGTAAAAGATATGATGCCTGTGGCAATTCGGTGTTCCGGTAAAATAACAGTGCTCCATATCCTCTGTAAATACACTCCATAGCCGTTTAGCCAAGATCCACACCATACCTTTCTTTCAAAAGACGCTTTTCCTCCGGCGACGCGATCTCTGCATCCGGGATCCCGGCATCTCTGCAACTCTGCACCAGTCCATCGATCAGCCTTGCCATTTCCATCGTGTTATAGGTATGAGAACCGCGCATCAGACGGTAAGTACGATACATTACCCCATCCAGACCCTCCCGTACCTGTGACGTCGGTTTCAGATGATAATCCATCGCATGCTTTACTTTGTTTTCCGCATTTTCCGTATCTGGAATGGTAATATATGCTGACTTACCCTCGAAGATTTCCGGTTGTCCATAACTGCAAAGCATTTCATTATGTACCTCTTCATTGGAGGTATGGAGAACACCTGCCAGCTTTGTACAAAGTACCCAGTAGTACGCATTTGCATCCAGGCTTCTCCTACGCCGGAATCTCTTAATTTCAAAGCTTAACTTCTCACAGCCTTTCAATTCTTCATATGCCTGCCGGAAGTCCTCATACGGCTCAAACTGCACGATCAGACGCCCTGTCGCATAATCAATGACCGGCTCTTTCAATTTTCCAGTAAGTTTCACACATCACATCCCCGTTTCTTCATTTCAATCATTTTCAGCAGTTTGTTATATACCGGCTGATAATCTTCTACTGACATCTTTTTCAGGTCTGAAATGCTACACATGTCATACACCATCTGAATGGAAAAGTTGTTAAAATCTCCAATCGTATTGATTGCTTCCTCCAGTGTGTTATACATTGCTTTTGTAATGTATGAGGTTGGATATTTCCTGTACACAACCTCTTTTGTGGAATCATTTACAATCTCCAGAGAATCTATTTCCCCTTTGCTGTTGTAAGAAATACTTTTCACAGAAAAACGATCATATGTGTAGTAGACCTCTTTATCTTTCTTCTTTTTAATCGTTGCGCACGCATTCGTGATCCAGATCCGTGGTGCTGAATAAAGCTCCCGCCCGATTCCAAAATTGACACAAGCTCTCTTAAACGCATCGGATGCTCTTCCTTTCTCTTTTTCTGTGTAAGAAGCAGTTCCAACATCATCTCTGGAAATCCACTCTTTGATTTCCGGATTATAAACCGATACAACGCATCGTTCTTCGCCGTTTACCTCCCTGCTTTCCCGCTTCCACATCAAAGCACCGAATGTATCATCCATGAGATTCATCGCCGCTCTTGATGTGATATACAGCAAGAGGGACAATCCATCTGCTGTAATCTGTTGCACACGGCAGCTAATCTCTTTTGCCTGTAACTTCCTCGCTTCCAATCAAAGCACCTCCCTGTACATGTCATTCAAACAGTCCTCGCAAAGCCTTTCTCCATTTACAGTAAACAGAGAATCTCCAGTATAGAGTTCTGCTCCACACATGTCACATTTTGTAATCACCGCCGGTTCCTCCGGCGCACTTGTCTTCCATTCGTCATATCCCGGAATGTGTTCCATGCTATTCACCCTGAAACGGCTGCTTTGTCTTGTTCAAGCCAAGGATCGCCATGACTGCACCTACATTCACATCATCATCCGGATCAAACTGCTTCAGATAATCCGCAGCTGCTTCCCTCCGCGCTTCCTTTTTGATAAAATCTATAAACTCGTACTTTTCGAGTTCAATTTTGTTTTCTCCCACTTTTCAATCCCTCCAAAATTTGTTATACTTTACTTGGTTATTTTTGAATGCGCTTACGCCTTGCCGGGCATATGTAAGCGCTTTTCTTATGCCAGGCATAAGAGCAGCATCAACCACGCCCCGATCCCGGCGCCGATCAGACACCACGTCACGATCTCCGACAGGCTTGTCCGCGGTTCCCTCCGGCGCTTCTGCTCCCAGACCGGTTCCGCCCTCACAAGCGATGTCCGCCCTGTACTGATCAGTTTTAATTCTTCCATGCTTGTCCTCCCTTTCTACCGCCATCAGGCGGTCTCTTTTTCTTTCTCTTCAACCGTATACTCAATTTCAACATCTTCCTGCTCCTCGATAAGCGAAATGAGCACCTGAATAATTTTCTTAATATCTGGCTTCATATTCATCACCTCTCTAAAGCTTATGAAGCACTGTTTGTACTTGTTGCGGTTTTTCTGATAATCTCCTATACTTTAATTACCGAGTACCAGTCGGAATAATTATGAAAGGAGTAAGTTGTCATGTACGAATTACCACCTCTTACTGAAACAGCCAGAAAAATCTTAAAATGTTGTGTTTATGACCTATGGGACACAAGACGAGACAATTACGCAATTCAGCCCCATATGATTCACTCATACTTTGATGAAAAATATCCTGAAAGCCAACAAATATCTCTGGTAGAGATAAATGATTGCATCCGATATTTTTTAGAAGTGGGACTCGCCCGAGATGGTGAGTTTAATACACACAATCAAATAGCTTTGTTCTGGCTCACTCATACAGGGTTTTACTATTTTGAATTAGAGAAGGCTATTCGAAAAAAGGAGATCAAAGATAGACTCTTTAATTCCATCCTTTTTCCTGTAGTCGTCTCCGTTATTACAACAGCAATAACATTATTAATATCAGGGTTGCTAGCGTAATAACATGAAAGACAATCGAGAGCAAGAATCTTTTGCGAGATTCTTCTCTTGACTTGTCGATTTTTCCCATAAGAGCTCCAAATCGACGAGCAGATTCAATACCGTCATTATTAGATGTTTTATCTTCAACCACCTACACCACCTCCTCTTCTGGTTCAAACGATCGTTGCATTTTTAGGACGCTCGGGTTAAAAAAAATATCAACAGGATTATCCAATTTTAAATGTTCAGAAATCTTGACCACCTCTTCCAAAGTAAATTGACTTCTCCCATTCAGTTTAGCGTTAAGCGATTGCACTGTAATTCCCAATACTTTCGCTAATTTTTCCTGTGATACATGCCTCTCTGTCATTTTCCCCTTTAATTTATCGAACGACATTCTTCGTCCTCCTTTCGTTGCATATTTGGGATGTTTTCATCTTACACCTGTCACTTTCTATTGTCAACCCATATTTGCAACATTTTTTTGTTTTCACTAAATTATTTGTTGCAAATATGAAAAAATAGTTTATAATGAGCTTATACGGAGGTGCTGATATGAGTGAAAAGGAAATTTCTGAGAAAATGCAAGACATTATGTCTCGTATGAAAAAAAGACGAGAAGAATTAGATATGTCATACCAAACACTTTCTGATAAGGTTGGAATCAGTAAATCTACTCTACAAAGATATGAAACAGGATACATAAAGAATATGCCTGTTGATAAATTAGAAGATATTGCAGATGCGCTACAAATATCTCCTGCTTATTTAATGGGTTGGAATGACGAAGTTATTGAACAGCCAACCACCCTCGCCGCCCACTTTGACGGTGATGAATATACAGAAGATGAACTTGACGAAATCCGCCAGTTCGCAGAATTTGTTAAGAACAGAAGAAAATAGTGTTGTTGCATTCATAAAATTTTAAGGAGGAAATTAATATGTGGTTATTCGGGAAAAAGAAAGAAGAGTTATTAATATGGCAAAATCTTATAATGCAGGATTCCCCAAATAAATTAGTTATGACAGAAAAGCAACTTAAACAAGCAACCGAGCAGCAAGCATCTAACGATTTGAGAATAATACAGGATTGTATCCGCATTATATCTGAAACAGTAAAACCAGATATTTTCTTCTCAAGAATGGATTTATTAAAAGAGAAGAGTAAACGGCTGATTGAATTTGAAAAATATATTAAATTTTCTGGCGCATCACCAACTAATGCGTTTCAAGAAGTTTTAGATAATGAGCAAGATGCAATTTATCAATTTATTTCTAGATGTTTTAACGTAGCTTTTGAAAAAGCAGAATCTATGAAAACCGAAAAAGGAAAAATGAATCAGTTCCAAAAATTTTACGACAATCTACAACCTTATATGAACAGAATGGACGAAAAAAATCGGAAATATATCGAATGGCATTATAACCACAGTGTAAGCAAAAATAGCTGTACGGATTAAAGAACAGCTAATCATATATACTAGAGCGGGAGGTGTTTAAATGAACGCTTATGAATCACTTACAGAAGAAGCCTGCAAGGACGGTATAGATATACTGGAAAGGAATTTTAACAGCCAACGAATACACGGATTGTACTGCGATGGAACGGTCGCAGTAAATAAAAGCATACCTACCACAGCCAAGACTTGTGTACTTGCAGAAGAACTCGGGCATTATCATACGACTGTCGGAGATATAACAGACATGTCCGATCCCAAGAACCGAAAACAGGAACGGCAGGCACGGCTCTGGGGATATAACAAGCTGATCGGACTGACTGGAATTGTAAATGCCTACAAGCGTGGATGTCAGGACATACATGAAATGGCTGAATTTCTGGATGTCACAGAAGAATACTTGAAAGAAGCGATTGACTGTTATCGGGATAAATACGGCGTATGCACGACCATTGATAATTATACCGTATTTTTTATTCCGTATCTGACAGTTATGGAAAAGGTATAACCCCGATCGGGATTATATAAAGTGGCGTAAAGGTACAAGAAAAAAGGAGGAGAAACATGAAGAAAAAATTATTTGCAATGACACTGGCAACAGTACTTACTGCAAGCTGTTTCTTAGGGGTTACCATGCAATCTGAAGCCGCCAGTTGGCAGGCTAATGGTTCTCGTTGGTGGTATTCAGAAGATAACGGTAGCTATCCTGCAAACGCTTGGCGCTTTATCGACAACGCATGGTATCATTTCGATAATTGGGGCTATATGCAAACCGGTTGGCAAGTGATTGACGGATCATGGTATTACTTCTACAACAATGGGGCAATGGCTGCAAACCAATGGATTGGAAACTACTTTGTAGATGCCTCCGGACGTATGGCAACAAATACATGGATTGGCTCCTATTTTGTTGGCGGCGATGGAGCGTGGATTCCGGGTTACAGTACCGCGCAATGGATCTTAGACGGAAATGGATGGTGGTATCGCCATAGCGATGGAAGTTATACCACAAGCAATTGGGAATTCATTAATGGTAATTGGTATTATTTCAATGGATCCGGATATATGCTTACCGGATGGAATATGATCGGCGGGTCTTGGTATTATTTTGATGGATCTGGAGCGATGGCATCAAATCGTTGGATTGGAAACTACTATGTAACCGCAAACGGATCAATGGCTGTAAATCAGTGGATTGGAAATTATTATGTTGGTTCTGATGGCTTGTGGATTCCTGACAATTCCATATCCCTTGAAGAGCAAAATGCATTAAATAAAGCCCTTGATTATTTAAAAATATTAGCGTTCTCACGATCCGGTTTGATTGAGCAATTACAATACGAGGGATTTTCTCTTGAAGCCTCGACGTATGCTGCTGATAACTGCGGTGCTAATTGGTACGAACAAGCAGCCAAAAAAGCTCAAAGCTATTTAGAAATATTGTCATTCTCGAGGCAACGTCTTATAGAGCAACTCGTATTTGATGGCTTTACTCAAGAACAAGCAGAATACGGCGCTTCTTCTGTTGGATATTAAGCTTTCTCCCCCTGTTCCATAGGGGCAGGGGAATAACTAAATGCAGCATATACACAACCGTTAATAATTATACCATATTCTTTATTCCGCATCTTGCAGTTATGGAAAAGGTATAACCCCGATCGGGATTATATTCAATACAAAATATCAAAAGAAAGGACGTGACCACATGCCATTACCAAAAGAACACTTATATACCATCGACGATATATACGCACTTCCAGATGGTCAGCGTGCAGAGCTGATCGACGGAAAAATCTACGATATGGCGCCGCCGTCTCCACTTCATCAGGAACTGGTATTAGAACTTTCTGCCACACTGCGGAATTACATTCGTGAAAAAGGTGGAAGCTGCAAAGTCTATCCTGCGCCATTTGCCGTATTTTTAAATGAAGATGATAAAAACTATGTAGAACCCGACATCAGCGTTATCTGCTCACCTGAGAAGCTCACAGACAAGGGATATGCCGGTGCTCCGGACTGGGTGATCGAGATCGTGTCTCCAAGCAGCCAGCGCATGGACTATCTGACAAAGCTGTTTAAATACCGGACAGCCGGTGTCCGTGAATACTGGATTGTAAATCCTATGACGGAAACGGTACAGGTATACTCCTTTGAAGATACGGAAGACTCCACGCAGTTTTCTTTCGACGATTCGATTGCTTCCGGCATCTATGATGGCTTCGTGATCTGCATCAGAGAATTGCTGAAGTAATACAATCCCCCTGCTCCGCAGAGGGCAGGGGAACAACTAAATAATGTATTTACCAAGGCAACTGGGAAGGACAGCTTTCCATCTGTTCCGGAGTCTTACGGAAGAGGTGGTGTCTATGAGTACTTACGAAGAATTCATGATTCTTTTGACAGCATGCAATTTACTTATAGCGATTCTGACTTTTACGCATAGAAAATAGCCGTCCTGCTCCCTGACAAAGAATAGGACGACTATTTCTATAGTTACTTAATTATTTGCCCGGGTCGGATGGAGTGCACCCATCTTTCCCAGTTGTCTTGTTAAGTACATTATAGCAAATGTACCATAAAAGTCAAGAACCGCTCCTGCGCCAACAGGAACGGCAAACAATTACACATATCCGAAGATATGCAATGAGGCAAACAGATTGCCTACTACCTAATCAACAAAATTATTGTATCATCTTCGGGCAGCCTACGCAAGCGGAACACTCGTTCTCCACAGGCTGTTATTTTTGTACCCTTTTTTACATAATATGAACCAAAGGAGCTGATACAATGAAGTCAAAAACTCTCCGGTGCGCGATCTATATCCGAGTATCTACAACAGAACAGATGATGCACGGCAAATCGCTGGAAGCGCAGAAAGATTATCTGATCCATTACGCCAAGGAACACGATATGAATATTGTCGGAATCTATGCGGATGAGGGAAAAACCGCAAGAAAAGAACTGAAGCGCAGGAAAGCCATACAGGAACTGGTCAAAGCTGTGGAACGTGACGAGATCGACGTCATCCTCTTCTGGCGTCTTGACCGCTGGTTCCGCAACCTATCGGACTTCTATAAGGTACAGGACATTCTGGACCAGCATAATGTCCGCTGGATCTCCGCGTCGGAACCGGGCATAAACATGGAAACACGGGACGGACGTCTGCAGCTTAACGTAGTTCTTTCGATCGGTCAAAATGAAGTGGACACTACCTCCGAACGTATCAAATTTGTAAATGAAGCATCCATCCGGCAGGGAAAGGTGATCTTCGGGGATTCCAACATGCCGATCGGCTACATGGTCGGTACCGTAGACGGAGTAAAACGGATGGTAAAGGATCCAGAAAAGGAAGATCTGGTGAATGCGTTTTACCGCTACTTCCGCACACACCAGAGTAAGATGAAGACTCTGAAATTTATTCAGAAAAATTATGATCCCACCTTTTCATACAGCCAGCTCCGCAATATGCTTGAGAGTGATTTCTATCATGGAGCATACCGGGATAACTCTCACTACTGCCCCGCTTATCTGACCGAAAAAGAATGGGCGGAAATACAGGAAATCTCGAATCGGAATGTAAAGCATCCGTCTTCCGGAAGAGTCTACCTGTTCAGTGGAATGATGCGGTGCCCTGTATGTGGGCAGCTGCTTGCCGGAAGAGGCGGCAGTTCTATCATAAACCGGAAAACAAGAGAGACAAGAACCTACTGCTATTACCGCTGCAATAAAGCCTGCATCGATCACATGTGCACATACCGGCATAACGTAAGCCAGAACCTCATAGAAGAGTATCTGATCTCCAATTTGGAAGAAGAATATAACCGGTACAAAATTCAGAGCCAGAATATCCATTCAAAAGCTGACCTCCCCAAAAAGAAGCGGACTCCCGAACAGGTCAAAAAGGAGATGCAGCGCCTGAATCTTCTTTTTCAGAAAGAACGGATCGAATGGGATTATTACAATGAAGAATACGAGAAATTAACAACGGAACTGTCTTCGCTGGAAGAATCCGATCAGAAACCAAAAACGAACTTTGACAATATCGAAAAAATATTGCATAATGATTTTAGAAAAACTTACGACAATCTTTCCCCGGAAAACAGACGAGCTTTCTGGAGGTCTATTATAAAAGAAATACATATCAATACGAGCCATGAAGTCACAGGCATCGATTTCTATTAACCCATAAAAGTGTCTTGTACTAACTATACCGCCCCATTTGGAGCAGATAAAGTCATGACCGCCGTCCTCTCCGGCGAAGCCGACATCGGATTCATGGGTTCTGAGTCTTCAATCTATACCTATAATGAGGGGGCAACCGATTATGTTGTAAACTTTGCCCAATTGACACAGCGTGCCGGAAACTTTCTTGTCTCCCGCGAGCCGATCGAATATTTTCAATGGGAAGATTTGAAAGGTTCCACCGTTCTCGGCGGTCGGAAAGGCGGCATGCCGCAAATGGTTTTTGAATATATTTTAAAACAGCACGGACTGGATCCGGCATCCGATCTTTCCATCAACCAAAATATTGACTTTGGTTCTACCGCAGCTGCTTTTTCGGAGGGAGAGGCTGATTATACCGTAGAATTTGAGCCAGGCGCCACCTCGCTCGAATCCGAGGGAAAAGGATATGTCGTCGCTTCTCTCGGAAAAGACAGCGGTTATGTCCCATACACTGCTTACAGTGCAAAACAGAGTTTTATCGAAGAACATCCTGATGTGATCCAGAGTTTCACAAATGCGCTTCAAAAAGGCATGGATTTTGTTCAGACACACACACCGGGAGAAATTGCCGAGGTGATCGAACCTCAGTTTCCTGAAACAGATTTGGATACGATCACAACGATCGTCACACGATACTATGAACAGGACACATGGAAAGCGGATCTCATCTTTCAGGAAGAAAGCTTTGAACTTCTTCAGGATATTTTGGAAGAAGCCGGCGAACTGGAAAAACGCGCCCCCTATGAGGATATTGTCACGACAGAATTTGCCGAAAAAGCCGTCAAATAACATTTCTGTTTCTTACCATTCCGTTCCTTTCAATCGGTCTGACATGTGGAAGCTGCATCTGTGTAAAAATCGGATGCAGCTTTTTGACGGATCAGTCCTAAAAAAAATATCCGTCACATTTTTTTGGAAGTTTGTTAACATCCTATTCAAATTTATATCACAGTTTCTACACAAGTAAACGATATACTAAGATTGTTCAAAGATAAGAACACTTTTTCATAAACTTTTTCCCCCTTAGAGTCACAGCAATGTGACTCTTCCTTTTTGCTCTTTTTTACTTGCCCCTTTTTCTTGTCTTGTGGTACTATATTCAACAACGCCGTTTCCCTTACAAGCGGCATAAAATCCAGAAGAAAGAAGGTATCCCCCTATGATCGATAAAAAACTGATCCCTGTCGGAGGGCTGAAAAAAGAACCTTTTTCCGGAAGCCACGACGGCATGCGTTATTTTTTTCGCTGCGATGAAAGCAAAGAGACATTCTCTGTATTTGTCTATCCGGAACCATGGAGTTTTGACCGCACCCCCGATGATGAAAAACAATGTTCATCCTTTCCGATGACCGATGCTGGTATGGATGAAGCAATTTCCTGGCTTTTTTCCATATACGAATCTCAAAAAGATCGATGGCAGAATGCAAAAAAGAACTGTATGCATGTTTTGTAAGTTTCATTTCTTTCGTTGAAATTAAGAATTTTCATAATTTCTTCCGTATCTTGTCACAGGTGATTCACATTCCATTGCTATGATAATACCATCATCAGAGAACAGAGATGTATACACATCTTGTCCACTGATCATATCAAAACAGAAGACAATGGCTGTGGATACAGACATGTATTTACGGTCATTGGACTTCGCCTAAAAATTGCAAATTCACGATAATAACATACAGTGGAGATTGAACTTGATTTTCTCTCTTCTTCCTTTATAAAGACGCCGGCAGATACGGATTTCTCCATCTGCCGGCGTCCCTTATTATTATAATCTTATTCCAGCGTCCGTGTACAAGGGGAAATACGCCTCAAATCACGTAATTTCGACGCTATTTAACGGATATATCCATTCTGATATGCCATCGTGCGGTTCACACTGTATAATTCGGCGATCGTAGCCTCATAATATGGTCCCGAATAAAATATACCAACAATTCCAAAGCTCAGCATTTCTAAAATTCTCCATCCGATAAAGGTCAGATCCAACACGAATGCGTTCATTTTCTGTCCCATCATCATTCTTTTGCTGATCAAAAACGCTTCCTGACGTTCCATCTCCGGATTTTCTGCTAATATATACGGGATCATCAGATATTCATAATGTTTGATAATCCCCGGCACGACCAGTAAAAGCGTCCAGAGTCCCTCATACAATTGTTTTAAAAACATCGTCAGAACCAATTTCCCGTAATTTCCCGATTTAAATCCAAATCCGAGCATTCCTGCTGAGGGATTATCTGTCTGGTTCATAATAAAGAAGCGGCATCCCCCGATTTTCAATACATTTCCCACAAAAATATCCAGAAAAAAAATAATAAGCCCGATAATGCCTGCCACAGCCGCTACGATCATCATTGCTGCCGCAAAGGCGAGAGAATCTCCGCCGCCCCAGTAATATTGATACTCCTCATACGCATTGCTGTATCCCGATGCTCTTCCCGCTGCCATTCCGGCGCTTCCGCCAAAAATCGCCATTACAAAACCAACCAGGACCGCCGACCAGTAATTCTTCTGAAACGCACCTTTTGCACGCATTTTCAATTCTGCACTTGTCCACATAAAAAGATGTCCTCCTTTTCCGTTTCCTACATTTTACATAGTGTCGTTGTACAGGGAACAATACGCCCTTTGTATATTGACACTAGTATTATCTTATCACATTTTTTTAAGGAGGACATCTTTATTTACACTATTTTTTTGTAAAATTATCTTCTATTTTGCAGCTTTTTTCTTTTTTTCATACGGCGTATTGTGGATCGGAAGTTTCGTCTGAAACTCTCCCTGTAGTTTATAATATGCGCCCACGATTGCCGGTGCTGTCGGAATGGACGTGATCTCCCCGATTCCGATCGCTCCGTATCCCGGCTCCACGCCCGGTTTCTCTACAATGATCGACTCGATCTCCGGCACTTTATCCGCTTTGAAAAGTCCCAGTGTGCCATACCGTGATACCGGTCTTCCCTCTTTAATCTCATACTGCTCGGTCAGCGCATAGCCCATACTCATGACGATGCCGCCCTCGATCTGCCCTTCCACACTGATCGGATTCACTGCTTTTCCGACATCATGTGCGCCGATCATCTTCTTGATCGTACCGTCTTCATTGAGCACACAGACCTGAGTCGCATACCCGTAAGCGACATGAGATACCGGATTCGGCACGTCGCTTCCCATCTTATCGGTTTTTCCGAGATATTCTCCGTAATACTCGGTTCCGTTCAGTTCCTCCAGTGTTTTTCCGTTCAATGCCTCTTTCAGCTTTAACGCCGCACGTTTTGCCGCCTCCCCGGTCAGCAACGTCTGTCTGGATCCCGACGTTGTACCGGAATCGGGAGAATTCGATGTATTCGGTCTGCAATACACGATCTGTTCATAATCCAGTTCTGCGGTCTGGGAAACAACCTGTGTCAATACTGTTCCCAACCCCTGACCGATACAGGATGCTCCGGCATGGATCTCTGCCTTTCCGTCTTTGATGACGAGACGGCAGCGTCCCCAGTCCGGAAGTCCCACACCTACACCGGCATTTTTCATCGCACATGCAATTCCGACATACGGCTCGGTATCAAACACTTCCTTGACAGCTTCCAGCGTCTCTGCCACTCCCGTAGACGGATCCGCAATCTGACCGTTTGGAAGCACCTGCCCCGGACGGATCGCATTACGGTATCGGATCTCCCACGGAGTGATACCTACTTTTTCTGCAAGCAGATTCAAATTCATCTCCGAACCAAAGCAGGTCTGCGTCACACCAAATCCACGGAATGCGCCGGCCGGCGGATTGTTCGTGTATACCGCGGTTCCGTCAATATCGATGACCTGGAAATTGTACGGTCCTGCCGCATGGGTACAGGCACGCTGAAGAACCGGTCCGCCAAGTGATGCATACGCTCCGGTGTCTGCCACAACAACCGCTTTCATCGCTGTCAGATATCCGTTCTCGTCACATGCCGTCGTAATGTCCATCCACATCGGATGGCGCTTCGGATGGATCGTGATACTCTCCTGTCTGGATAATTTCACTTTTACGATCCGCTTCGTCAGATATGCGATCAGCGCCGCGTGATGCTGTACGCTGACGTCTTCCTTTCCACCGAATCCGCCGCCGACTAATTTATTTTCCACGATCACTTTCTCCGGCGGAAGTCCCAGCATGATACAGCATTCTTTCTGGGTATCATAAATGCCCTGATCCGTCGAATAGATGAATACCCCATCCTCATCGAACGGCATAGCCACCGCGCACTCCGGCTCCAAAAATGCATGTTCCGTCCACGGCGTTTCATAATGCTGCGTCACTTTATATTTCGAATTTGCGATCACTTCGTCCGCATTTCCGCGTACGAGATGCTCATGTGCCAGGATATTTCCGGACTGATGCACAAGCGGCGCGTCTTCTTTCATCGCCTCAAACGGATCCAGCACCGGCTCATACACCTCGTAATCTACCTTGACAAGACTCTTCGCCTGTTCCAGGATCTCCGGCGTCTCGGCTGCGATCAGACAGATCGCGTCTCCGACATAATGGGTCACGTTTCCGACCGGAATCATCGTATCCCAATCATGTTTCAAATGTCCGACTTTCACGTCTCCCGGAACATCATCCGCGGTAAATACGCCGATCACGCCGTCCAGCGCTTTCGCTTCTTCGGCATGGATCGCCAGTACTTTTGCACGCGGATATTCTGCGCGTACCGCGCTTCCGTAAATCATGCCGTCCAGATAAATATCGTCCGGATATTCTCCGGTACCCAATACTTTTTCTGCCGCATCCACGCGCTGGATTTTATCGCCAACTTTTGTAATACCGCTATTTTCCGATACCGGAAGATTTTCACGGAAGATTTTTCCGCTCAGCAAGATTCCCTCGATGATCTTTTTATACCCGGTACAACGGCAGATATTATTGCGGATTGCCGCCACAACTTCCAACCGGGTCGGATCCGGATTCACATCCAGAAGTCCTTTCGCACACATGACCATACCCGGAATACAAAAACCACACTGAACAGCTCCGACTACGCCAAATGCATATGCATATACTTCTTTTTCCCGTTCCGAAAGTCCCTCCACCGTCACGATCGATTTTCCCTCCATTTTGGAGATCATCGGGATGCAGGCCCTTGTTGTCTTTCCGTCCACCAATACTGTACAAGTTCCGCAGGCGCCCTGACTGCATCCGTCTTTGACGGAAGTCAGGTGCAGGTCGTCCCTCAAAAAGCGCATCAGCTTTTTGTCTGTTTCTGCTTCATACATTTTTCCGTTTACCTGAACCGTATACATATTACCCTTCCCTTCTTTCGGATTTCCCTGCGGAATTCCTTTTTCCGGTTTCTTTATTTCCTGTTTTATTTTTATGCAGATCAAAAAAGATCCGACCTCCGGTCAATATCTCTCAACTCTTCTTCTCTTGTCTCCACACACAGACATTTTTCCCAATGTTTTTCAATCACTGCACGTCCGCCGACATCACCGCTTAACTTCTCCAACTCTGAAAAATACTCCCGATCCCAGAGCACCGGATTCCCGGTCCTGTTTCCATGAGCGGATGCAAGGATCATCCCCGGTCTGTTGACCGCAAGCCGGATCAGCTCCATCATCGTGGACAGACTTAAGCCCGGCTGATCGCAGACACAGAACAAAACACCTTTTACTTCCGGTTCTATCGACTTGCATTTCTCCAATCCTAATTTCAAGGAATGAGAGATCCCCAGTTCCGGCTGATGATTCGCCACGGTGCAGACACCGATCGCTTCCGCCGCTTCTGCGATTTCCTCATACCCGGTCACTAAGATCCTTGGAAATGCACTAAGTCCTGCCAGTTTATCAAGCATATGGCGATACAATGGTTTCCCCTGTACATCCGCCAGAAGTTTATTGCTCCCGAATCGGGACGCATTTCCCGCCGCAAGCACGATCACCGCATACTTCCGATAAATCCGTTCAAACTGCACGACCGCTTCCAGCACGCCCCCGCCGATCGCACGCGCTTTGTCTGAAATCGTAAAACAATGACTCGTTTCACATCTTGCATCGATGTCTCCGATCTTCAGATCCTTTTCTACGTTCACTCCCTGTTGAAGCATGCCGCGGACAATCCCTGTCATTTTCGCATACACGGGTTCGCCTCCGGTATAAGCAACAATCTCCCCCGTCTCAACAAGATCGCCGATCGACGCGACCGGTTCCATCACACCTGCCGCCGTCGATTTCAGCAGCCGCTCGATCGTATAACCGCCCACATCTCCCGGAACCCCTGTATTCGGAATTGCCGAACCTCGAAAGATCACGCTTCCCAATGTATGTCCGCGTTTTGTTTCTATGACACAGTGACAGTCTTCTCCTGCCGTAAATCCCGGTCCGACGCCGATCACAAACGGCGCGTCCGTCACTTCTGTTCCCAGATTTTTCTTAGCAAGGATCGCATCGATCAAAACATCCGGCTGATACGCGGTACGGATCGCAGCATGCGGATCTACCAATACCGGTATCTTCCCTGCCTGCTGTGCTTTTCGGATTTCTTCCGACGTCTGTACCCGCACACCGGTGATCCCCTCCACCACCGCTTCGCCCTCATAGACCGCTCTGGAAAATGCGACCATTCTCCTCACAGTCAGCGGCTCTTCAATCTCCGTCATCAAGATCGGATATCCACAGTGATGCAGACGTACTGCAATTCCTGTCGCCAGATCCCCGGCGCCTTTGATCAATATTTTCATGTTCCGTCAATCCCCTTTTGCCTTAATTTTACTGTTTCTGCACGAACATTTCCGATCGCTCGGTTTCCTCTGAAAACGTGATCAAAATCCGGCGGTTTCCGTATCGTTCCAATTCCCGGCATACTTCTTCTGCCGATTCTTTTCTTTGATCGGTGTCCGCTTTGTTTAAGATCACCCAGTGATCCATACCTCTTTTGACTCCTTTGCATCCGCCGTTTCCGTCCGCCGCAATTTTGGCGAGATCTGCTGCCTCCAGTCTGTCTGTCTTCCGTTTTCCCAGTACCTCTGCTGCTAATTCCGACCGAAAACAGCAGTCACAAATCCTTTGTCCGATGGCGTCCAGACCATATACACTACATACCGTCGTCGTCTGGGGAACGATCACCGGCTCATGCGCTGCCGGTACTTTACACGGCATCCGTCTTGCGCCGTCCGCCTCCACGATCACAGGAATTCCTAATTCACAGATTTCTTTGAAAAATGCTTCGGAAACGGCTTTCATTTTCTGCATCGGCAGGCTTCCTCCGAACTCTTCCTTTTTCTGCCGTTTTGTCATCGGGATCCCGACCCAGACCTGTCCGTACCGCCTCCTAATCTGCTGTAATTTTTCCATGGATTCTTCTAACAGAAACCACGGCTGATCCCAGATCGCCAGATGTGTCGAGGTCATCACGACAGCCGGATTCCCAACGTCCTTATATTCGTATGCCAAATGCAGAGCGGTCGTTGTCTTCCCCCCTGCACCTGTAATGGATAAAATCGGGGAGACGCTGCCCTCCAACCGGAGAGCTTCCCGATAGCTCTTTTTTTCTGTCATTCTTCCGGATTCATAGCTTAAGATCATATTGGTCTCCCCGATCTCCCGTCTCTTTGACAGACAGAGGACTTACGCCCTCTTATCCGTCGTCATCCTATTTTACAACAAATAAGCATAATCGCTTACCACCGCGTCGATCAGTTTCTGCAGTCCCTCTGCAAGCCGGGTTTCCTCCCCTTTCTTCCAGATGAATTCCTCTCCGAGGTACCGTACTTTACATGTAAGCACATCCCGGTCAAGAACTGTAAATCCCTGGTTTTTACTGTCTGCAAAATCTGCTTCATTTGCAAACAATGTAAATTTGTCCAGATACGGCGCGCTTGTATATGGACAGAAGCTCTTACAGTTGCCGCACTCGTTACACATATAATCCACATGGATGATCTGATGTTTCTCCATGCCCGGAACACGGATCGCCACGTTCGCACGGTTCGGACATACCTCCGTACAATTCTCGCAGATCGTGGAACATCCAAGACATCTTGTACTCTCTTCTTTTCCGTCTGCTTCCCCACGGAGGATCCCTCTTCTGTTATAGATCGTCTCTTCATCCGCAGTCTGGTCATAATCTTTCGCAAGACATTCCCCGATGATCGCTTCCGCCGCCATCTTACCGTCGCGGATTCCCTCGACAACCGTAGCCGGACCTCCCAGTCCGTCACCGACAACATAGACCCCTGCCACGTTGGATTCCAGTGTTTCTTCATTGACAAGTGCTTTTCCGCGCTCGGATACATGCAGTCCGTTTGCTTTGTAGAATGCCGTCGGGACTTTTTCTCCTACCGCCACGATCACGGTATCCGCATCCACTTCCGCAAATTCACCGGTCTCAACGACACCTCTTCTTCCGGATGCATCCAGATCTCCAAGCTTCATCACTTTACAAACAAGTTTTCCTGCTTCCAATCTGACCGGAGCGAGAAGCTCACAGAATTCCACACCGTCCTCAACTGCCATCTCCAGTTCTTCTGCATCTGCCGGCATGTATCTCTTCGTACGGCGGTAAACAAGGGAAACTTTCTCCACTCCGTTTGTACGTTTTGCCGCTCTCGCCGTATCCATCGCGGTATTTCCTCCGCCGATCACAACGACGTTCTTTCCGATATCGACATTTCCGTCAAGCGCCTTGAACTGTGCCAGGAATTCCAGTGCGTTCATCGTCTCTCCCGCTTCCAGTTTCAATGTTCCGGGTTCAAAAGCTCCGACTGCAAGAACCACTTTCTCAAATCCCTGCGCTTTCAATTCATTCACATCAGCCACTTCCGTGTTGAATACCATTTTTACGCCCATTGTTTCGAGGATCTTTGCATCCCGATCAATGGCTTCGTCTGCGATACGGAATCCCGGAATGATATTGCGCACAACGCCGCCCAATGCTTTCTGTTTTTCAAAGATCGTAACGTCCATGCCGCCTTTTCTCAGGAAATATGCTGCCGCCATACCTGCCGGTCCGCCGCCGACAACCGCCGCTTTTCCTCTTGTCACTGCCGGTGCACTCACTTTGGAAAGCCATGCCTCGTAACCATTCTCCGCTGCCACTAACTTCATATTGCGGATATGAACCGGTTCTTCATAGAAATTCCGTGTACATTTGTTCATACAATTGTGTGCACAGATCGTACCAGTGATAAACGGAAGCGGATTCTTCTCCGTGATCACTTCCATCGCTTCCTCATATTTGCCGTCGCTCACCAGTTTCAAATATGTGGTGATATCCTGATGGATCGGACATCCCTCTTTACACGGCGCCACATAACAATCGATCAGCGGAACTTCCTGTTCCATCTTGCGGGACGGAAGTGGTTTCACTGCTTTGACATGGTGCGGATCTGTCACTGCGTCTTCCGCCAGTTTCTTTGCCGCTGCCACATCGATTCCCTCAAATACGACGCCCTCTTTTTCCAGTTTTTCCGCCATCTGGATCGTACGCAGATATCCGCCCGGTTTCAATAAGGTCGTTGCAACCGTTACCGGCCAGATCCCGGCATCCACGATTCCCTCGATATTATGTGCGTCTGCACCGCCGGAATAAGAAATACGGAGTTTTCCGTCAAATTCTTCCGCAAGTTTCGCTGCAAGTGCGATGGAAAGCGGATACAACGATTTTCCGGACATATACATCTCTTCGCTTGGAAGCTCGTTCTGCTTCACATCCACCGGGAATGTATTTGTGATCTTCACGCCAAATTCCAGATTCCGCTCCGCGCAGACTTTCATCAGTCTTGTCAGCATCGGAACCGCATCCTCATACTGAAGGTCATCCAGAAAATGGAAATCGCCGAATGCTACATAATCGTAGCCCATCTCGTCCATTCTCTTTCTTGCAAATTCGTAACCAAGCAATGTAGGATTGCATTTGATAAATGTATGGAATCCTTTCACCGTGATCAGATACATCGCAATCTTTTCAATCTCCTGCGGAGGACATCCGTGAAGTGTGGAGATCGTTACGGAGTTACAGATTTCCGGTTCGATCGCTTCGATATCTTCCTTTGTCACTTTCTCAAATTTATCCACATTGTCCAGCAGATACTGTCTGCATGATCTGAACACTTCGCTGTCCGCCGCATTCTTCATTGTATTTAAGAATGTGTCGATCTTTTCAGACTGGATTCCCGCCAGATCATATCCGACACTGATGTTGAACTGGAAGCCGTCTGCCGCACCGAGTCCGAACTCCTTGGAAAATACTTTCAAGAGGAACCACGCCTTAATGTATTCTTCCATTGCCTGCGGTACATACAATTCCGTAGACCACTCACAGTTATAACATTCGTCATCCGCTTTGATACACGGTTTGTTGATACAGGCGGCAAGTTCCGCTCCGTCCATCTTCTGTACCGTCTTCAGTTCAAAAAATCGGCTTCCGGTATAGTACGCCGCCACAATGTTCTGTGTTAGCTGGGTATTCGGACCGGCCGCCGGTCCGATCGGCGTCTCAAGCGGACGTCCGAAGATCGTACGGTTATATTTTGCATCGGCTGTATAAGCATGTTTCTCGCCAAATACAGTGCCATATTTTTTATGCTCTTCCAGGATCCAGTTTACTAATTTATCAAATGAGATCGGTGTCATCATATCACTCATAACTATTTTCCTCCTTTATGCACACAATGATTATGCATTGATTCTGTCTGCGAGTTCTTTTGCAGCCTGACGGCAGTCTGCCATCACCTTATCTGCATCGATATGAAGAAGCTCGCGATCTTTCATCAGAACTTTTCCGTTTGCCACAGTTGTCACAACGTCTCTTCCCGTCATGCCAAATACGATATGGCTGTTGATATTGCCCGCATGAAGCGGTGTCAACGGATTGTAATCCACAACGATCACATCTCCAGCCGCGCCCTCTTTCAATACGCCCAGTTCCTGTTTAAAATAGCGGTTTGCGATCTTTGCATTGCCCTCAAACAACATCTGAGGCACCTCTCCCCACGCTGCGTTCGCATCACAGAGATGGTGTTTGTGGAGCACATTTGCAACTTTGTAAGATTCGGTCATATCATGCGTATATCCGTCAGTTCCGAGACCTGTCAGGATCTCCTTATGTACGATATGCATGGTTGGAGGACATCCGCATGCATTTCCCATATTGGATTCCGGATTATGTACGACCATCGTGTTCGTCTCTTTGATCAGATCCATCTCATGCTCATTAATATAGATACAATGTCCGAGCAGTGTCTTCTCTCCGAGGATTCCGCAGTCCATCAGACGATCCACGATCCGCTTTCCGTAATGTTTCAGACAGTGATGCAGATCCTCGATCCCCTCTGCAACATGGATATGATAACCGACTCCGTCCGGTTTGTTGGCTGCCGCCAACTCCATCGTTTCGTTTGAGATGGTAAACTGTGCGTGCATTCCCATCATTCCCGCGATCATACCGCTTTCATCTTTCAATGCATGACGGATAAACTCTGCATTCTCCATCACGGAAGCTCTCGCTTTCTCTTTGCCGTCTCTGTCTGAGATCTCATAACACAGACAGGAACGTACTCCCGTCTCTTTCGCCGCTTTCTCGATCTCAAACAAAGATCCCGTAATCGAACCGAAACTTGCATGATGGTCGAAGATCGTCGTAACTCCGTTCCGGATACAATCGATATAAGTTGCCATCGCACTTAAATACGTATCATGCAGTGTCAGATTCCGGTCGATCGTCCACCACATTCCGTCCAGAATGTCAAGAAATCCTTTCGGATCATATCCGTTGATCGCCATTCCTCTCGCGAAAGAACTGTAAATGTGCTCGTGCGCATTGATAAACGCAGGCATGATAACTTTTCCTTTCGCATCAATAAATTCCGCATCCGGATATGCGGCTTTTACTTCCTCATAATCGCCTACTTTTACGATCGTATTCCCATCGATCGCTACTGCGCCATTCTCCAGATACGGATTCTTCTCGTCGCGTGTGACTAATCTGCCATTTCCTAAAATCAGCATACTCTTCGTCTCCTTTTCTTCTTAAAAAAATTTACAAAAGAGCCTTATCACCCGTCAGCAAACTCTCCCGGCGGAGGCATACAAATTCTACAAGAATTTCGTCTTGCACGTCGCACTATATTTTGTATTTTCTTTTGCCCTCAGCATTCTTCGATCCACGCACAAATCATCGAATCTGCCTTTGTTATCTCTAGCATAACATTAAAGAATATGAAATGCAATCATTAATTCTAAAAAAAAATCAGATTATCTAAATTTTTTTTAGAAAATCTATTGAATTTCTTTTTTTTTGGTGCTATGATGGATTCAGAAGCAAAGCAAAGATCCATGGAAAGGAATGAAGACTTATGGGAAAACGACTAGATCTACTGATCCAACTGGCACATGGTCTTGCAGTTCAGTTCGGCGATTCCTGCGAAATCGTTATCCACGACCTGAAAGCAGAGCAATTGGAACATTCCGTTGTACATATTGAACACGGACATGTGACGGGGCGAGAACTTGGAGACGGACCCTCCCGGGTTGTATTTGATACACTGAGCAAAGATCCGTCCAAGATCAAGGATCGCCTTGCCTATCTTACCAAAACCGATGACGGACGTATTTTGAAATCAAGTACGATGTTCGTCAGAGGAGACAACGGCACTGTGGAATATATCTTTTCATTAAACTATGATATCACAGCGCTGCTTGCAGTGGAAAGTGCCGTACACGACCTTATCACAACCGAAAAAGAATCCCGTCTTTCCGACAGTGATTCTGATTCCGCTGATGATGCACAGCCACAGCAGATCATTCACAATGTCAACGACCTGCTGGACTCTTTGATCGCCCAGGCTCTTTCTCTGGTCGGCAAGCCAGTTGCCGCCATGAACAAAGACGATAAGATCGCTGTCGTCAAGTTCTTAAACAACGCCGGTGCATTCCTGATCACCAAATCCGGAGATAAAGTTGCTTCACTTTTGGGAATTTCAAAATTTACGCTTTATAACTACATGGACGCAGGGAACCGGTAGACACATTTCATTCACAAGGAGGTTTTTCAACATGGAAACAATCAAATGGGCAGTCAATCACATGCCGAAAACAGAAGATGCGAATCTGAAAGTTATGGCGCTTGATGAAATTGCAAAAGCCCGCGCATTTCACGAGAGCTTCCCGCAGTACAGCGTGACGCCGCTTACGAAGCTCGAAAAGATGGCTGATTTTCTTGGACTTGGTGAGGTTTACATCAAAGACGAATCTTACCGCTTCGGTTTGAATGCCTTTAAGGTACTCGGCGGATCTTTTGCAATGGCGCGCTACATCGCACAGCAGACTGGGAAAGATGTCTCTGAACTTCCATATAATGTCTTAACTTCTGAGAAGCTCAGAGAAGAGTTCGGTCAGGCGACTTTCTTTACTGCTACGGACGGAAACCACGGACGCGGCGTTGCATGGGCAGCCAACAAGCTGAGACAGAAATCCGTTGTACTGATGCCGAAAGGATCGACGCAGACGAGACTGAACAACATTCTTGCTGAAAACGCAGTGGCTACGATCGAGGAAGTCAACTACGACGAATGTGTCCGCATGGCAAACGACATGGCGATGAAGACAGAGAACGGCGTTATGGTCCAGGATACCGCCTGGGAGGGCTACGAAGAGATCCCGGCATGGATCATGCAGGGATACGGAACAATGGCGATGGAGGCGAACGACCAGCTTCACGAGTACGGATGCGACAGACCGACCCATGTCTTTATCCAGGCAGGCGTTGGTTCTCTTGCGGGGGCTGTTCAGGGATTCTTCGCAAACCGTTATCCGGACAATCCGCCGAAAGTGATCGTGGTGGAAGCCGAAGCCGCCGCTTGTCTTTATAAAGGCGCCGCACTCGGAGACGGCAGCATCCAGATCGTAGACGGCGATATGGTCACGATCATGGCCGGTCTTGCATGCGGCGAGCCGAATACGATTTCATGGGATATCTTAAAGAATCATGTGGACACCTTTGTTGCCGCTCCTGACTGGGTAGCTGCCAAAGGAATGAGAATGCTGGCTGCTCCGATCAAAGGAGATCCGGCTGTTACTTCCGGAGAATCCGGAGCCGCACCGTTCGGAACGCTTGCCTGCATCATGTGCATGGACGAATACAAAGAATTAAGAGAACATCTCGGACTGGATGAGAATTCTAAAGTCCTGCTCTTCTCCACCGAGGGAGATACGGATCCAGACCGCTACAAATCCATCGTCTGGGACGGAAATGAAATGTAACCTGTAAACTTTACATAAAAAAGAAAAGGAGATTAGAAAAATGGATCTGAACAAAATCAAAGAAGCTGCACAGGGATATGAAAAAGACATGACCGCATTCCTCCGTGCCATCGTCAAAAATCCGGGCGAAAGCTGTGACGAGAAAGCCCACATCGACACGATCGCTGCCGAGATGAAAAAAGTCGGATTTGATGAAGTAGTCATCGACCCACAGGGAAATGTCATCGGTTACATGGGAACCGGAGAAAAGATCATCGCATACGATGCACATATCGACACCGTAGGTATCGGAAATATCGAGAACTGGACATTTGATCCATATGAGGGATATGAGACAGAGACCGAGATCGGCGGACGTGGTGTATCCGACCAGTGCGGCGGTATCGTATCTGCTGTTTACGGCGCTAAGATCATGAAAGACCTGGATCTGATCCCGGAGGGCTGCAAGATCATGGTAGTCGGAACGGTACAGGAAGAAGACTGCGACGGTCTCTGCTGGCAGTACATCATCAACGAAGATAAAGTCCGTCCGGAATTTGTGGTATCCACAGAACCGACTGACGGCGGTATCTACCGCGGACAGAGAGGACGTATGGAGATCCGCATCGACGTGAAAGGTGTTTCCTGCCACGGTTCCGCTCCGGAGCGCGGAGACAATGCGATCTATAAGATGGCCGACATTCTTCAGGACGTACGTTCCCTCAACGAGAATGACGATGCAGACGAGACAGAGATCAAAGGTCTTGTGAAAATGCTCAACCCGAAATACAACAAAGACTGGGAAGAGGCTCGTTTCCTCGGACGCGGTACCGTAACCGTATCCCAGATCTTCTATACATCTCCGAGCCGCTGTGCAGTTGCCGACTCCTGTGCCGTATCTCTTGACCGCCGTATGACATTCGGCGAGACATGGGAAAGCTGTCTGGAAGAGATCCGCAACCTGCCGAACGTAAAGAAATACGGCGATGACGTTGTCGTTTCCATGTACAACTATGACCGTCCGTCTTACACAGGATGTGTATATGAGATCGAGTGCTACTTCCCGACATGGGCGATCCCGAAAGACCACAAAGTGACAAAAGCTCTCGAGGAAGCTTACACCGGACTTTACGGTGAACAGAGGATCGGCGCTGCCGAGACGCTGGAAATGAGACAGGCACGTCCGCTGACTGACAAATGGACGTTCTCCACAAACGGTGTGTCCATCATGGGACGTAACGGAATCCCGTGCATCGGATTCGGACCGGGAGCAGAAGCACAGGCTCACGCACCGAACGAGAAGACATGGAAACAGGATCTGGTAACTTGTGCCGCTGTATATGCCGCACTTCCGAAATGCTACTGCAAATAATAAAAACAAATACATACACAAACAGGAGGATTTAAAAAATGGATGCAAAATTACAGGGATATATCGACAAACTGAACGCTTTGAACTTTAAAGACATGTACAACGGAGACTTCTTCCTTACATGGGAAAAATCCGACGATGAGATCGAAGCCGTATTTACCGTAGCTGACGCGCTCCGCTACATGAGAGAAAACAACATTTCCACAAAAGTATTTGAGAGCGGTCTCGGAATCTCTCTGTTCCGTGACAACTCCACACGTACACGTTTCTCTTTCGCTTCTGCCTGCAACCTGCTTGGTCTGGAAGTTCAGGATCTGGATGAGGGAAAATCTCAGGTTGCACACGGCGAAACTGTTCGTGAGACAGCAAACATGATCTCTTTCATGGCTGACGTGATCGGTATCCGCGACGATATGTATATCGGAAAAGGTAATAAATACATGCACGAAGTTGTTGACGCTGTGACAGCAGGAAACAAAGACGGAATCCTAGAACAGAAACCAACACTTGTAAACCTGCAGTGTGACATCGACCATCCGACACAGGCTATGGCTGACATGCTCCACATCATCCACGAATTCGGCGGCGTTGAGAACCTGAAAGGCAAAAAACTGGCTATGACATGGGCTTACTCTCCGTCTTACGGAAAACCGCTTTCCGTACCGCAGGGAATCATCGGACTGATGACACGTTTCGGCATGGACGTCGTTCTGGCTCATCCGGAGGGATACGAAGTATTCGAGGATGTTGAAAAAGTTGCAAAAGAAAACGCGGAAAAATCCGGCGGATCTTTCACAAAGACAAACGATATGGCAGAAGCATTCAAAGATGCCGATATCGTATATCCGAAGAGCTGGGCTCCGTTCGCTGCAATGGAAAAACGTACGGAACTGTACGGAAACGGCGACTTCGACGGCATTGCAGCTCTGGAGAAAGAACTGCTCGCTCAGAATGCAGAACACAAAGACTGGGCTTGTACCGAAGAACTTATGGCAACGACAAAAGACGGAAAAGCGCTTTATATGCACTGTCTGCCGGCTGACATCACAGGCGTAAGCTGTGAAGAGGGCGAAGTAGACGCAAGCGTATTCGACCGTTACAGAGATCCGCTTTACAAAGAAGCTAGCTTCAAACCATATATCATTGCAGCTATGATCTTCCTCGCAAAATTTGCAGATCCTGTGGATGTCCTGAAAAAACTGGAAGAAAAATCAACACCGAGAGTTTTTGAATAATCTTTCAACATAATATCCGTGTATATAGATCGGCACGGACATCATTTGAGGCGTATGCCCGTTGTATATCAAGGCGAAACAATCTTACAGGGCATCTGCACCTTTGCGGGTGCCCTGCATTTTTATATTATGATAATCAGGAGGAAATTCTTATGTTAAAATATGTAGACACAAAAAACGCACCGGCAGCTATCGGACCATATTCTCAGGGGATTATCGTGAACGGAATCGCATTTTTCTCCGGACAGATCCCACTTTCCGCTGAAACAGGCGAAGTTGTGGGAACTACGATCGAAGAACAGACCGAACAGGTCATGAAAAATGTAGCCGCACTGCTTGAAAGCCAGAACGCTTCCTTTACCGACGTCGTAAAAACAACCTGCTTCCTTGCAGACATGGGTGATTTCGCGGCATTTAACGAAATTTATGCAAAATATTTCACCGGAAAACCGGCACGTTCCTGTGTCGCTGTCAAAGCACTTCCAAAAGGAGTTCTCTGTGAGGTAGAAACCATCGCTTACGTTGGGGAGGAATAATTATGGCAAAGAAAAAAAGAATTGTCATCGCACTGGGCGGAAACGCGCTCGGCAACACACTTCCTGAACAGATGCAGGCGGTAAAGATCACCGCCCGTGCCATCGTGGATCTGATCGAAGAGGGATGTGAAGTGATCGTCGCACATGGAAACGGTCCTCAGGTCGGCATGATCAACAATGCAATGATCGCTCTGACGCACGAAGACGAACAGCAGCCAAACACGCCGCTCTCCGTCTGTGTGGCAATGAGCCAGGCATACATCGGATACGATCTGCAGAATGCGCTCCGTGAAGAATTGTTAAACCGCAATATCACTGATATTCCTGTGGCAACCATGATCACACAGGTGCGCGTAGATGCGGAAGATCCTGCTTTTGAAACTCCATCCAAACCGATCGGACGTTTCCTTACTAAAGAACAGGCTGATGAAATGGCTGCAAAATATGATTATATCATGAAAGAAGATGCAGGACGCGGATACCGCCGTGTTGTTGCCTCTCCGAAACCGCAGGAGATCGTAGAAATCGGAACGATCCGCAATATGGTTGACGCCGGTGATCTTGTCATCGCCTGCGGCGGCGGCGGTATCCCGGTCGTACGTCAGGGCAACCACTTAAAAGGAGCCAGCGCAGTCATCGATAAAGATTTCGCAAGCTGCCTGCTGGCAAAAGAATTAGATGCAGACTTTCTGATCATTCTGACTGCTGTCGAAAAAGTAGCGATCAACTTCGGAAAGCCGGAAGAAAAATGGCTGGACAACATCACTGTAGACGAAGCAAAGCAGTATATGGAAGATGGACATTTCGCTCCGGGTTCCATGCTCCCGAAAGTACAGGCAGCCGTGGACTTTGCAGAATCCAAACCGGGTCGTCAGGCCTTGATCACATTGCTTGAAAAAGCAAAGGACGGAATTAACGGAACTACCGGAACAAGAATCAGCTTAAGATAGGAGGATCTCTATCATGAACAAATCAACGACCCGCGCTTCCTTATTTGAATTAAACGGTGTGCCTGATTTAAAACAGGCTACACCGTTGGCTTTCCAGCACGTCGTGGCAATGATCGTAGGCTGTGTTACACCGCCGATCATTGTCTCCGGCGTAGCCGGACTCTCCGAACAGGATTCGATCATCCTGATCCAGGCAGCACTTGTCATGTCCGCGCTGTCTACACTGCTGCAGTTGTTTCCATTTATACGGAACCGGTTCTTTAGTATCGGTTCCGGACTTCCTGTCATCATGGGAATCAGCTTTGCCTATGTACCGACGATGCAGGCGATCGCAGGGGATTTCGGCATCGGCACGATCTTAGGTGCCCAGATCGTCGGCGGTATCGTGGCGATCATCGTCGGACTGTTCGTCAAACAGATCCGCAGATTTTTCCCGCCGCTGATCACAGGAACGGTTGTATTTACGATCGGACTTTCCCTGTATCCGACTGCGATCAATTATATGGCAGGAGGTACCTCGAGCGAAAATTACGGTTCCTGGCAGAACTGGCTGGTCGCGTTTATCACTCTGGCGATCGTAACTTTATTGAACCACTTTGGAAAAGGCATCTGGAAACTGGCGTCGATCCTGATCGGTATGATCTGCGGTTATGTCGTTGCTTTGTGCTTTGGCATGGTTGATTTTTCCCCAATTGCGGAGGCATCGGTCTTCCAGCTTCCGTCGCTTATGCACTTTGGAATCAATTTTGAAGTTTCTTCCTGCGTGGCGATCGGTCTTTTGTTCGCGATCAACTCCATTCAGGCGATCGGCGATTTCAGTGCGACAACAAGCGGAGGACTGGATCGTCTTCCGACAGATAAAGAATTGAACGGCGGTATCGTCGGATACGGAATCGGAAATATCATCTGTGCACTTTTCGGCGGGCTTCCGACAGCAACATTCAGCCAGAATGTCGGTATCGTAACAACTACAAAAGTTGTAAACCGCTGCGTTCTCGGAATGGCTGCGGGCATCCTGCTTGTTGCCGGACTGATCCCGAAATTTTCTTCTGTCCTGACGACAATTCCATACTGTGTGCTCGGAGGCGCTACGGTTTCCGTATTTGCTTCCATTGCCATGAACGGAATGAAATTGATCACTTCCGAAAAGATGAATTACCGAAACACCTCCATCGTCGGACTTGCCGCAGCGCTTGGTATGGGTATCTCTCAGGCAAGTGCAGCACTGGCAACTTTCCCGGACTGGGTAATGACGATCTTCGGAAAATCACCGGTCGTCATCGCGACACTTGTCGCAGTTCTTCTGAATATCATTCTTCCGAAAGAAAAAGAAGAAAAATCAGAAAAAAAATAGCTTATTTTATACTCCTAAAAGTCAAATATGTCATACATAAAGAGCCGGTCACGACAAAATCGCGACCGGCTCTCATTTTTTAAAACATATTTTCCAAAAACTCAGAACAACTGCTCTCCCGCTACATATTTGGCATGGATCTCGCGTTCGTCTGCGAGATAGACCATCCGTTCCATTCTCTGTTCGATCGACAGTTGCTGCGGATGTTTCAGTCTTGCATCATCCAATACGATCAGATCAAGGTCATATCCCTCCTCAAAACTTCCGACCTTACCGAAGAATGCTCCGCCACCCTTAGTCGCCATATAAAAAGTTTCCGGCAATGTCAGCGGCTTCAGCGAATCATCTTTCAGACGCCAGCGCAGTTTCGATGCCTGGATCGCATGTGCCATTGCAAGGAACAGATTTTCCGTGGAACCGCCTGCTACGTCACTTCCGAGTCCCACATGAAGTCCGGCTTCCAGATACGTCCGGATCGGAGCGACCCCCGACGCCAGATTCATATTAGATTCCGGACAATGGGCTACAAACACGCCATTCTCTTTCATACGGGCAATCTCACGCGCATCCGAATGGACACAATGTGCCATGACTGTCTTCACATCTTTTCCAAACAATCCAAACCTGTCATAAGCATCCCCGTAAAATTCAGATTCCGGGCACAACTCCTGCACCCAGGAGATTTCCCCGTAATTCTCCGACAAATGTGACTGCACCGGAAGTCCGGTCTCTGTCTGGATTTCTTTCAACAATTTCATCAATTCATCGGTACAACTGGGAATAAACCGCGGCGTCAAAATCGGCATTGTATTGTGATATGCCCGGCTTTTTACGTCCTCAAGCCACTGCCTTGTCTCTTCCGCGGAACTTTGTGCCGTCGACTCGCTTAAATACTCCGGGCAGTTCCGATCCATATTGACCTTGCCCACCATGGTACGAAGTCCTGCTTCCTCAAACTGATCCATCAAATATAATGTTGCCTCCCGATGTACGGTTGCAAAGATGCATGCTCGCGTCGTTGCGCTCTTTTTCAAATTCTCTGCAAAAATCCCATATGCATTCTTTGCATAGTCCAGATCCTGATATTTCGCTTCCTCCGGAAATGTATTCGTCTCCAGCCATTCTAACAATTCCATGTCCATGCCAAGCCCGCGAAATGCATACTGCGGCGCGTGGACATGCAGATCTGAAAGTCCCGGGATCAAAAGACGGTCGCCGTAATCTTTGATCGGAATACCGGTGTAAGTATCCGGCAAAGCCGGATACACACCTTTCACTTTCCCCTCTTCACAGACAAGATATCCATTCTCACAGATTTCCAACTGCGTCGGGTTTTTACTATAAACAATGTTTCCTTTTAAACCAAACACTGTATTTTTTGCGCTCATAAAGCGCACCACCTTTCTATTTTCCTTCTTTTTATCCAAGTGTCATAAATGCGTAACGCAGTACAAACACGATGGAAATGATCGCAGTCAGCACTCTCACATCTTTGATCTTTCCTGTGAAAAGTTTGATCAGGCAATACATGATCAGTCCGACTGCCACACCGTTTGCGATCGAGTATGTAAACGGCATAAATACGATCGTACAAAATGCAGGAAGCGCATTTGTCATGTCACTGAAATCCACATCTTTGATATTTCCAAGCATCAAAATACCAACAAAGATCAATGCCGGTGCGGTTGCCGCCCCCGGAACGATCCCCACGATCGGAGCAAAGATGATCGAACCTAAGAACAACAATGCGGTTACCAAACTGGTCATACCTGTTCTTCCGCCTGCCGCGATACCTGCGCTGGACTCTACGACCGTTGTTACTGTTGAAGTTCCGACCATAGCTCCTGCTGCGGTTGAGATCGCATCGGACATCAACGCTTCTTTCATGTGGATGATCTCTCCGTCTTTATCGATCATACCTGACTGTTTTGCCGCACCCATCAAAGTTCCGATGGAGTCAAACATGTTAACCAGTGAGAAACTGATCACCAGCATCAAAACGGTAAAGAATGTATCGATCGGATTCTTTCCTGAAAACATTCCGCCAAAGTCCATTTTCATAAAGGATACTTCAAAGAAATCCGCAAATTTTGCGCCGATGTTCATATCAAACGCCGATAATTTTGTAACGCCCAGCGGGATTCCAACGATCGTTGCCGCTACGATTCCCAAAAGGATCGAGCCTTTTACGTTCTTTGCATGGAGCACACCGATCACAACAAGACCGACCAGTGCAACCAGTGCGCCGCATACGAGCGCCATGTTTCCGTCTTCACTTCTCCACTGTGCAAAGTCTACCATGCTGACCAGCGTGGACGGATTGCTTACGACAAGTCCCGCATTCTTCAAACCGATGATCGTGATAAACAGACCGATTCCCGGTGTGATCGCCAGCTTCACCGCATCCGGTATAGAGCGGATGATCGCTTCTCGCAGACCGACTGCCGTGATCACGATGAAGAAGATACCGGAGATAAACACAATGACAAGCGCTTCATTGTAGCTGTATCCCATCCCCAGCACGACCGTGTATGCAAAAAAAGCATTCAGTCCCATACCGGGAGCCTGTGCAAACGGAACTTTCGCATACAGCGCACAGAGTATCGTTCCGATAAACGCGCCGATACAAGTACCGATGAACACACCGTTTGAAATCTTGCCTGCCATTGCTGCATCCCCCATGATCACATAAGGGTCTGCCAGAATCTGAGGGTTCAGGATCAAAATATACGCGATCGTAATAAATGTCGTTACACCTGCCAAAACCTCAATCTTCATTGTAGAGCCATTTTTTGAAATCCCAAAAAAACGTTCAAAAAAACCATCCTTTTTTTCTTCCATTTTAGAATAATCCTCCCTTTCAAAAAATTTCTGCTTCCCCGTGCCGCAGGTTTTCCATTTTGAAAAACCGCATTCCACAAGTCCGGCCACGACTTTTTACACGTCGCTCCTGTGCCGGTTCAACAGAAAATCCGAATGAGGATTTTTGTAAGAACAGCTCCTGACACGAAAACATCCGCGGAACATTTTCTCGGAGATCTCTGCATCCTGAAATCATCAGAACAATTTTACCGGATGCCTGGCAACAAAAAAAGAGCGACCACACAAGGTTATGTAGTCAACTCTTTACGGTAGTTGGTAGAAACACTGAGCCAATCCTCAGCATATACATAAGTCAGCAGTGCTTTATTAAATTACCATCATTATAGCATCCGGAATTTTTTGTGTCTATTGCCAGTTTTGCCAGTTTTTTTACAATTTTTTTGTGAATTTTCAATAGTTCTAAAAATTTTTTAGATATTTTATTCCTCTATCTGTTCCAGATCCTGCATCCAGACTGTCATACACGCATCACTCGGCATCCGCCAGTCTCCGCGCGGAGAAAGCGCTACGGTTCCGACTTTCGGTCCATCCGGCAGACAGGAACGTTTAAACTGCTGGGTAAAAAATCTCCGGCAAAATGTCTTGAGCCACTTCAAGATCGTCTCTCCATCATATTCGCCTGCAAATGTCTGCTTCGCCAGCCGGTAGAGCTTGGACGGTTCATAGCCAAAGCGGAGCAGATAATACAGGAAGAAATCATGAAGTTCGTACGGTCCCACAAGGTCTTCGGTCTTCTGCGCGATATCTCCGTCTTTCGGAGGCAGAAGTTCCGGACTGACCGGCGTATCCAGCACATCGTACAACACTTCTTTTAAAGCGGCGTCCTCGGTCGTATCTGCGGCATGCTTCACAAGATAACGTACCAGCGTCTTCGGGATCGATGCGTTGACTCCGTACATGGACATATGATCGCCATTGTAAGTCGCCCAGCCAAGCGCCAGTTCCGAGAGATCTCCGGTTCCGATCACCATGCCTCCCATTCCGTTGGCGATATCCATCAATACCTGCGTCCGCTCTCTCGCCTGTGCGTTTTCATAGGTGACACTATGATCTTCCGGATCATGCCCGATGTCCCGGAAATGGACATTGACCGCCTCCGCGATCGGCACTTCCCGAAGCGTTGCTCCGAGCTGGATGGACATCTTGCACGCATTCTGATAGGTCCGGTCTGTCGTTCCGAAACACGGCATTGTAACCGCATGGATATTCTTTTTGTCCAGTCCGAGCAGATCAAACGCCCGCGCCGTCACGATCAGTGCCAGCGTAGAGTCCAAACCTCCCGAAATACCAACAACGGCGCTCGACGCATGAGTGTGCGCCAGACGTTTTTTCAGTCCCATTGCCTGAATCGTCAGGATCTCCTCGCAGCGGTTTGCACGGAGCAGTTCATTCGGCGGCACAAACGGATATTTAGAACATCTTCTTGTCAGTTCCGTCTTCTCGATATTGAGATCAAACGGCACACGGACGAGCGTTCTCTCCCCTCTCATCCGAAATGTCGTGTTCTGCCGGCGTTCTCGGATGACTCTCTGCACATCGATCTCCGAATAAATTGCCTGATTGCAGAATCGCTTCGCCTCTTTTAAGATACTTCCGTTCTCCGCAATGATACTATGTCCGCCAAACACAAGATCCGTTGTCGATTCTCCCTCTCCGGCATTGGCATAAATATATCCTGCGATCAGACGCGCAGACTGCCCCTGGATCAATTCACGACGGTACACATCTTTCCCGATCGTCTCGTCGCTTGCCGAACAATTGACGATGACCGTCGCGCCCTCCAATGCAGCCCCGATGCTGGGAGGGATCGGAGACCATACGTCCTCGCAGATCTCTGCCGCTACGATCAGCTGCTCCATAGAACGTGCCTGAAATAAAATCTGCGGTCCGAACGGCACGCTTTCTCCGTCAAACAGAATGTCTCTGCACGCTTCCGGTCCCGGCGCAAACTGCCGCATTTCATAAAACTCGGCGTAATTCGGCAAAAATGTCTTTGTCGTAAACCCAATAATTTTTCCCCGGTTGACTGCTGCTGCGGTATTATATAGCTTTCCGTCTACCTGAAGAGGCGTTCCGACAAACGCCAGCATGTCTTTTTCCTCGGTATATGCCGCGATTTTTTTGATCGCCGTTTTGGCCGCCTGCAGAAGCACATCCTGAGCGAACAAGTCTCCGCATGTATAGCCCGTCACGCAAAGTTCCGGAAATACAACGATCTTTGCCCGCTCCTGTGCAGCCTCATCCAACGCCGCACAGATCTGCTTTGTATTATATTCCACATCCGCCACGCGGATATCCGGCGTCACTGCCGCCACTTTCACAAATCCCTGTCTCATCTTTTTCACCGCCTATCTGCTCTTTTTCACTATCTGCTTTTTTTCAGCAATTCGGATAATTCTTCCACTGTGAAATGATATGCCGTATTACAGAAATGACATTTCACTTCGATCGTTTCTCCGTCGTCGATCATCGACTGGATCTCTTTCTTTCCGACACTGATGATCGCTTTCTCGATCCGTTCTTTGGAACAGTTGCAGAAAAACTGTGCCGGAAGCGTATCGGTCACTTCCATATCCAGTCCCTCCAACACCTGGGAGAGCATTTCTTCCGGTGTGTGCCCTCCGTCCAGCATCGACGTCACAGACTGGATCTTCGCGATATTTTCTTCCAGCTTCGCCAATACCGGTTCCTCGATAAACGGCATCACCTGTACGATAAATCCGCCCGCGCAGCGTACGGTATTGTCTTTGTTCATCAGGACGCCTAATCCTACCGAGGACGGAACCTGCTCGGATGTTGCAAAATAATACGTCAGATCTTCCGCGATTTCCCCGGTCTGCAAAATCGTCTGTCCGCTGTAAGGTTCTTTCAGTCCCATGTCCTTGATCACGTTGAGGATTCCGAGACCGAGCGCTCCGCCCACGTCCAGTTTGCCGTTTTTCGGCGGAAGGATCACCTCCGGTTCATTGACATAGCCTTTGACATTCCCCTGTGCGTCGGCTGTCACCGTCAGTCCCCCGATCGGTCCCTGACACTGGATCTGCAGAGTCAGTACGTCTGTGGCATTTTTCATCATGCTTCCCATCATCACGCCGCCGGTCAGAAGCCGTCCCAGCGCCGCCGTCGCCACCGGACTCGTATTATGACGGGAACGCGCCTCCTCCACCAGTTCTGTTGTCGATGCGGCAAATGCACGGATCTGTGCATTTGCTGCCGCTGCTCTTACAATATAATCTTTCATGCTCTTTCTCCTTTTCCTGCGATCACATAAATCCTTTCGCTCGTATCAGTCGGTCTTTCTTTCGTAAATGCATCGTATGCCGCCAGAAAACGCATTCCCGCTGCTTCCAGAAGTTCCTGCATCTCTTCCAATGTATATGCCCGCTGATAGTGGGTTTCCTGATACCTGCGGTACATCTCATATCCGTCCCGGTCTTGTTCTTCCTCGCGGATGAACAGGCTCAGTTCATATTCATTGATCCGTTCTTCCTCATAATAATAATTATCCCATATGAAGCTGCACGTCTTCCGGTTCTCCGCGATCGTCTGATCTCCAAGCACTTCCCGGTATTTATACTCGGTATTAAAATCAAAGATAAATACTCCGTCCGGATCCAGATAATTGTCTGCCCAGTGAAATACCTGCTTTAAATCGTCCGGCTCGGTGATATAGTTGATCGAATCGCAGATACTGACGATCGCCCGCACCGTTCCGTAAAGTTCAAATTCTCTCATATCCTGCAAAAGATAAAGAATTTCATGCCCCGATTTTTCTTTCTTTTCCTGCGCGATCTCAAGCATCTCCTCGGACGCGTCGATCCCGATCATATCATATCCTTTTTCTGCCAGATATTCTGTCATCGCCCCGGTTCCACACCCGAGATCCGCAACGATCCCGTCACGGATCCCGTATTCTTCCAACAGCCCGCACAAATACGCTCCCCACTCCTCGTAAGGAACATTATCCATAAATGTATCATAGACTTCCGCAAATCCCGTATAGGCTTCCATACGCACCTCCTGCTGCTCCTGCTTTTAGTATACAACACCGATCGTGCTTCCCACGATATTCTGGTTGCCATCCGCATCGACCAGATAAACATCAATATGGTATTCTCCGGTCTTATAGTTAAATTCCGGAACGTCGATGTTCATCCTGAACGTACCGTCCTCCTGCTGCTCGGCCTGCATCCACTGCAGATCGCTCTGGTCTTCCTCTGTCCAGACTGCCACATTGATTGTTCCGACGCCTTTTCCCGCGTCGTTGATCTCCGAGATCTGCACCGGAAGCTGTCCGCTCATAGAATCATATTCGTAGACTGTCACAAGAGCCGTCGGTACCTGTTCTTCCGGCGCTTCCTCCTCCGGTTCGATCCCGGATGCAAACTCTTCCATCAGCTTTGATTTCTTCTGGAGTTCCTGTGCCATCCGGTCCGTTCCGTATAATTCTGTCAGCGTCATCTCATCCGAGAACAGATTGGTTCCCAGTCCCAGACGGTTTCCCTCGATCTCCACGCCGAGTCCTGCAAGCGTGGTCGGAAAATCGTCAAACGTCGTGTACTCTCTTCTCAAAGACGGATCTGCTGTCTCCGCCGCCGGATTGATATACACCGTATACATTTTCCGCACATAATCTTCCGGCACGTTCTCACAGAAATCGCTGTCCATCGTCGGATGATCCCCTGTGATCACGATCGTCGTATTCTCATAGAAATCCTGCTGCTGGATCCATTGGATAAATTCGCTGATCTGATGGCTGGAACATGCCATCACATTGGCATACTGATCGTCCTCAAATTGATTCTGGCACAATTCGCAGACCCATCCGTCCTCAAAATGCGTATCCACCGTCAGCATCGTCAGGTTAAACGGCTCTCCGCTCTGTGAGAGGTTCAAAAGCTCTTCCTTTGCAAAGGAAAACAGTTTCTCATCCTCATATCCCCACCACACACGATAATCTGCCGGGATCCATCCCGCTTCCACCGCATAATTATAATCTTTGATATCAAAATTGCCGTGCTCCATATAGAGCTGTCTGCGGCTTCCGAATGTGGCGTCGGATCCGATCAAAAGCGTCTGCCGGTAGCCCGCATCCTCCAGCACATCCCCGATCGTCTGCACTTCCGGGAGAAACACGTCCTGCGCAACTTCCGAATTTGCCCCGCCCGGAAGCACAAGAGGAAGACCGGAAGAATGGGCGAACATCGCCGCCACGGTCCACGTTGTGGACGGCATCGAATAACCGCCGTTCAACGCGGGATCTGCACCGGAAAAATCTTCATTCTCCTGCGCCAGCGCCGTCAGTTCCGGGATCGTATTTTCTTCAAACCCTCCGCCGTTTTCTTTTGACGTAAACGTTGTCTCCAGCGATTCCAGATAAATATAGATCAGATTCCGCTTTTGCTCCGGAAATTTCAGTTCCACATCGTTCGGACTCACATAGTTGTCATCGATAAAAGAAGAATAGGTACTCTGATTCTTTGAATAATTTCCGATATCCAGACGATCCCAGGCGTATTTCAGAGATCCTCCCGCCGTCAGGACCGATGCCGCCGCGATCAGCCCCAACACAAAATGATACCCTTTCTTCTTCCTCATTCCGAAAAGAACTGCGATGACCAAAAGGATCACGATGATCACCGCCGGAATACTGGCATTGATATAGTCCAGGATCATTCCCTCGTTCGTACCGGTGATCGGTGCGTTCAACTGGTACATCAATTCATCCATATTCAAATATTTCCATGTGTCAAACATCCAGGAAATACTGCCGCACAGTAAGACGGACACACCGCAAAGCAGTGTCACAAATACCGCTTCCAGTCCATATCCGATTCCCCGGATGATTTTTTTTATCCGCTGTAATCCTATTTTTTCCACGCCATTACTCCTTTATGTATCTGATCGCTTACAGTCTGTCCTCAGACTCATCCGCCATTTCTTCCATGAATATCCGTTCACGTTCTCTGCGCGCACGGTCTCGTTTGCGCTGCCGCTCCCGCTCCAGTGCAACATGCCTGGAATATATAAGAAAGACCGCCAGCAGAACAAACAAGATACAAAAAACAACACGCAGTGCATTTTTTAATACGCTGCCATTCTTTTTTGTGTCATTTGATCGTTCCCGGTCGTTTACTTTTCCACTTTCCGAACCGTTTTCAGCCGTGTTATCCACATTCCGATCCGACTTGTCTTCCGCTCCCACATCAAATTCATACGGAACCATCGTTTTATACAGACAGACCGTCCTGCGCCCATCCATATACTGTACGTTCACTGCCGCCAGAAAAACTCCGGGTTCCAGTTCCGCGATCGCCTCCGGTTCGTCCATCACGACATTTTCAAACTGAAAATCAAGCTGGGCTTCCGACACAAGCGTCTTCCGGGAGATCGAGTACATATTGATATAATCTCCGATTCCCATATTCAGTGTCAGCGGAAAATTGATGATATAATCGCCGCTGACACAAAGATCCTGAAAATTCTCTCCCTTTGCGGTTCCCGCATACTGTCCCAGATCTTCTATGATCTGAAACGAACTGTCCAGTATCTTAAAGCTGTATCCACCTGCCGCATCCGTCTGAATAACGTATCGGTCATTCTCCTCATCATAATCAATCCCCAGGATATTATAATCCGACGCGATCTGCAGCTTACTTTTATACTGCAGTGTGTCCGCATCCATCAGGTAAATACATCCCCGGTTCGCCGGATCATACGACGTATAAAGCGCCACCGCGATCTCATTGGTATTTGGATTATACGCCATCCCGTTGGCATGTTCGTAATCGGTCTCCTGCACCCGCTTTGCGAGCGCATATCGTTCCACCGGATCGCCGTTCTCATCGGTATCATTCCGATAATATGCTTTCACGATATCCGGTTCGCCGGTTGCTTCCGCATAATTTTCCATGCAGATAATATATTCGTCGGTTACGCACATCGACTGTACGATACCGCCTGCGCCCTCCAGATCATCCTCCAGTATCTTTTCCCAGGTGACGCCCTCAAATGCCTGATCCGATGCGATCCCTGCCCGAACTTCCCTCACAGCAAGATTCCAGCAGAAAAAAACGCCGGTCAGGCATGACAATATATATAGTAAAAACGCTCCCCGTTTCATCCATCACTACTCCCTGCTAAAATTCCCCTGTCGTTTATCATAACATTTTGTAAATTCCTTGTAAAGGAAGAAAAAGAAGCACTGCAAAAGTCGATGATCTCTCATCTGCTTTTGCAGCACTCCCTCTGAAACGATATTTTAAAACAATCTTTTTTATTCGATCACATGGATCCAGCCTTTCGGAGCTTCGATCTGTCCCATCTGGATCCCGGTAAGCGTATCGTAAAGCTTCCGGGTGATCTCACCCATCTTCTCCATTCCGCTCGGGAAACAGATTTCTTCACCGTGATCCACGATCTTTCCGACCGGAGAGATCACCGCTGCCGTTCCGCACAATCCACACTCGGCAAAGTCTTTTACTTCATCCAGATATACATCCCTCTCTTCCACTTCCAGTCCGAGATAATGCTCGGCAACATACATCAGGGAACGTCTTGTGATCGACGGGAGGATCGTATCGGAATGCGGCGTAACTACTTTGTGCTCCTTTGTCACAAAAATAAAGTTGGCGCCGCCGGTCTCTTCCACTTTCGTTCTCGTCGCGGAATCCAGATACAAATTCTCATCGTATCCCGCCGCATGCGCGCTCACGATTGCATGAAGACTCATCGCATAATTCAGCCCTGCCTTGATATGACCGGTTCCATGCGGAGCTGCACGGTCAAAATCCGATACCCGGATCGTCAAAGGCTTCACGCCCCCCTTGAAATACGGTCCTACCGGAGTCGTAAATACACGGAACTGATATTCGTCCGCCGGTTTGACGCCGATCACCGGATTGATCCCAAACATATACGGGCGGATATATAAAGAAGCCCCGGAGCCGTACGGCGGTACATACGCCGCATTCGCACGTACGGTTTCCGTCACCGCCTCTAAGAAACGTTCCTCCGGAAATGCCGGCATCTCCAGACGCTTCGCGGAATCTACCATCCGTTTCGCATTTAAATCCGGACGGAATGTCACGATCTGACCGTTCACCGTCGTATATGCTTTCATCCCCTCAAACACGGTCTGCGCATACTGCAACACACCCGCGCATTCATTCATCGTCACATTTGGGTCTGCCGTCAGATGCCCCTGATCCCATGCTCCGTCTTTATAATTCGCCACAAATCTCTGATCCGTCACGATGTAACCGAATCCGAGATTTGCCCAGTCAATTTCCTTTTTCTGCATCTGTATCTCCTCCATTTCCATCAAGCGGAACTTCGGAATGCCTGCTGCCGCCCCGCCCTCTTCCTGTATGCAAATCTGTTTGTGCCAATTATAATACTTCCGGCCACAAAATTCAAGAGTGCACTCTGTTTTTTGCCTCGAAATAACGCGCCGGACAATAAACCGGCAAATCCGCCCTTCGCTTATCGTTCCATCATGCTGATCGATTCGATCCCCACGCTTCCGCCGCGGACGACTTCGATGTCTTTAAATTCTTCTTTCATCAGTTTGATCACGGCATCATTTTTTGTTGCCGTCTGTACAAATTCCAGAAGCAGGCTGTCTTTTCCATAATCGATCACGCGCGCTTTGAATGTCTCCGCGATCTGGAATAACTCCGCCTTGTCTTCCGGCGTGCATTTACGCACTTTGATATATAAAATCTCTTTCATTCTCACAAACACATCGGTAAAATCAATGACTTTGATCACTTCCACAAGACGGTTCAGCTGCTTTTTGATCTGTTCAAAAGTCTCGTCGTCACTGACCGTCGCGATCGTCATACGGGATACGGTCGGATCTTCGGTCGTTCCGACAGTCAGACTGTCCAAATTGTAAGATTTTCCCGAAAACAATCCGGAAATCTTAGAAAGTACGCCCACCTGATTTTCTACATAAAGTGAGATCCATCTTTTCTTCATATGATTCTCCATCGTCCTGCCTCCTTTTCTATCAACAATCCAGAATCATTTCTTCCAGTGTTCCGCCCGGTTTGATCATCGGATAAACCATTTCTTCCGGATCAATGATAAATTCGATCAATGTCGGGACTTTTGTATTCTTCTTCGCCTCTTCGAATGCCGGTTCGATCTCTTCCGGCTTCGTCACACGGATTCCTTTCGCCCCGTAACTCTCTGCCAGCTTCACAAAATCCGGCGTGTACTCCGGCATCTCCTCCCCATTGGTCCGTCGAAACAGTGCGCCGGATCTGAGGTTCGTCATACCGTAACGTTTTCCGTAAAACAGCTTCTGCCACTGCCGCACCATCCCAAGATAGGTATTGTTCAGCACACATAACACAAGCGGAAGTTCTTCCAGCACTGCGGTCGCAAACTCCTGAATGTTCATCTGCATACCGCCGTCGCCGGAGATCGCGATCACCGGGGTATCCGGATTGCCGAGTTTTGCGCCGATCGCGCCGGGGAATCCGTATCCCATCGTTCCCAATCCTCCGGACATGATGATCTTCTTTTTCTCGGTGATCTCCGTATACTGCGCCGCAAACATCTGATGCTGTCCCACATCCGTGACAATGATCGCCTCCTCGAACTGACGGTTGATCGCATCGATAATGTCTTTCGGTCCCATCGCCCCATGTTTCTTCATATCCAGCGGATGTTCTTTTTTCCATCCCTCGATCTTCCCAAGCCATTTCTCACTGCCGCATGGTTCCACATATTCATTCATCTTCTCGATCGCCGCTTTCGCATCCGCCACGATCGGAATGTCCACATGGATATTTCTGGAGATCGAAGCGGTATCAATATCGATATGCACGATCATCGCTTTCGGTGCAAATGCATGCAGTTTTCCGGTGATCCGGTCGTTAAACCGAGTTCCGATGGAAAACAACAGATCACATTCACTGACCGCCATATTCGCCGCATAAGCGCCGTGCATTCCCAAATTTCCTATATAAAGCGGATGATCGGTCGAGATTGCCCCTCTTCCCATCACCGTTGTGACAACCGGCACATTGGTCTTTTCAACCACCTCGGTAAACACTGCATTGGCGCGCGCGATGTTGACGCCGCCTCCCGCCAGAAACAACGGACGTTTCGCTTTATGAAGCATCTTCAATGCGCGCTTTAACTGCCCGATATGTACGTTTGTATTCGGCTTATATCCGCGGATGTTGACTTCTTTCGGATATTCGGCGCTTCCCAGCTCCGCCATCACATCTTTCGGAAGATCGATCAGGACAGGTCCCGGCTTTCCGGTTCTTGCAATGTAGAACGCTTCTTTGATGATCCGTCCCAGATCCGCACGATCCCGGACAGTCACGCCGTATTTGGTAATGCTTCTCGTGATCCCGACAATATCCACTTCCTGAAACGCATCGTTCCCGATCAAATGTCTCGCTACCTGTCCGGTAAAACAAACAAGCGGGACACTGTCATAATTCGCAGTTGCAAGCCCCGTCACCAGATTAGTTGCTCCCGGACCGCTGGTCACAAGGCATACGCCGACTTTCCCGGTCGTCCTTGCATAAGCGTCCGCTTCATGAACAAGCGCCTGCTCATGACGCGGTAAGATCACCCGGATCTCATCCTGCTTGTACAATTCGTCACTGATGTCGATCGTACAGGCTCCCGGATAACCAAAAATCGTATCCACGCCCTCTTCTTTTAATGCTTTTACCAACAACTTATTTCCTGAAATCTGTCTCATCCCTCTGCCTCCTTATCTGTTTTTCATACAGCCGATCCTGCCCGGCAAAACAAAATCCCTACTTTTGTAATGAAAAACGCCCCAAGCTTCCAAGCTCAGGGCGAATCGTTATCCGCGGCATCCGTGAAATCAAAAAGCATCTCTGAAGTCAAAAATTATCTCTGAAATCAAAAACTTCCCGGCTCTCTGCCGGTGCAAACACCGCATGTTCCATCAATGTCTTCTCCCTCTTCTCCTCATTCCAGCGAAAAGTTACATTTATTATACGGTGTGCTTTTTGCTTTGTCAATGTCGCTTTCTTGATGTATTTTAATGTCTGTATGCAGGATTTCCAACGTCTGCGCACAACGCAGCACATGCCGTCAGATCATCTCCACGATCTCTCCGCAGGCGATCATCGCGCCTGCATCTCCGGACGGCTGCGTTTTAAAATCATCGCGCTTTTCATGGATGACCACAGTCTTTCCGATGATGTCTTCCGGGTAAAATCGCGTCGTGTAGAACATCATCCATGCATTTCCGTTATTCGCCAAAACAGGCGGCAGATCACCAGCATGATCCGGATGTCCGGTCTTGTTCGGATTATAATGTCCGTCTGCATTTTGAAACGGCACGTCTTTTGTTCCTGTACATGTACTTCCCGCATGAATATGAAATCCATGGAAGTTATCATCCTGCAGTCCTTTTACTTCAACAGATACGACGGTTCCTCCGTATACTTCAAAGAAAGAAACCATTCCCGTGATCTTCGGATGATTCCCGTCTCCTTTTATTTTGGCATAGGCTTCCGGTTTTGTTTTTCGATCGAACAATATTTTCACCCCAAGACCAGTATATGCACCTTATCCCCTGCGGTATACCGAAAAAACATATTCCAGATCAAAACACGTCTGTTCGTCGCTTACCTGCGTCATCTTCCAATCTTCCAGTTCATCCAGGTTCGGAAAATGCGTGTCGGCCTCATAAGCATGGTCGATCTTTGTAATATAAGCGGTATCACAGTATGGAAGCATCATCCGGTATACGCTTTCTCCGCCGATGATATAGATTTCCTCGGAATCGTATTTTTTCAGTTCTTCCAAAAGCTCATCCTTTGTATGCACGATCACGGCATCTTTGACCTTGTAGTCACGATTGCCCGTCAACACGATATTCGTGCGGTTTTTCAGCGGAAGACCGTTGGGAAAGCTCTCCAATGTCTTTCTTCCCATCACTACGACATGACCGCTTGTCTTTTCCCTGAAAAATTTCATATCCGCCGGAATACTCGTCAAAAGCCGGTTCTTGTTCCCAATCGCCCAGTTGCTGTCTACTGCTGCAATCACATTCATCATTTTTGTCCTCTTTTCCTTGTTTTTGTTCTTTAAACTGCAATCGGTATATTTTTGATCTGCGGATGTGTCTCGTAATTTTCCAGCCGTACGTCGTCCGTTGTAAACTGATAAAAGTCTTTCACTTCCGGATTGAGCCAGAACGTCGGCGCCGGAAGCGGTTCCCGTTCGATCAATTCTTTGATCAGCGGGATATGCCGGTCATAAATGTGCGCGTCTGCGATCACATGAACAAATTCTCCGACTTTCATATCACATACCTGCGCCAGCATATGAAGAAGTACCGCATACTGGCAGACGTTCCAGTTGTTCGCCGCAAGCACATCCTGTGAACGCTGGTTCAAAATCCCGTTGAGCGTCAGTTTTTCGCTGTCCGGCTCTTTTGTCACATTAAATGTCATGCTGTATGCGCACGGATACAGGTTCATCTCATGCAGATCCTGATGCACATAGATATTTGTCATGATCCGCCGGCTGTACGGATTGTGTTTCAAGTCGTAGATCACACGATCCACCTGATCCATCATGCCCTCCCGGTACTGATGTTTTACCTGCATCTGATACCCATATGCTTTTCCGATAGAGCCGTCTTCATCCGCCCAACTGTCCCAGATATGACTGTTCAGATCGTGGATATTATTGGATTTTTTCTGCCAGATCCAAAGCAGCTCGTCGGTACAGCTTTTGATTCCGGTCCGTCTCAAAGTCAGCGCCGGAAATTCCTTTGACAGATCATAACGGTTCACCACGCCGAATTTTTTCACGGTATATGCCGGAGTTCCGTCCTCCCATACCGGACGGACTTTCTCTCCCTCCGTACTTGTCCCGTTCTCAATAATATCTCTGCACATGTCGATAAACACTTTATCTGCATAACTCATTTCTTTTTGTCTCCTCTCCAACTTTATGGTTCTGCAATATTATACAGAACCTTTTCCAGTCCCCGCTCCAATGCGGCAACTTCCTTTTTTGTCAGTCCTCTCGTAAGCTGTCGGTCCAGTTTCCGGCGGTTCGCTTCCATTTTACGCTGAATATCATACGCTTTTTCTGTCAGAAAAATATTCTTCTTGCGCTTATCCGCCGTATTCGGCACACAAAAAATAAAACCTTTCTCTTCCAGCCGCTTCAAAAGTCCCGTCACCGTCGGGTTTTTCAGACTAAGCCCGCGCTCCACGTCCCGCTGGTTGACCTCTTCTTTATTGGTATGAAGCAGAAAATCCAGTACCGCGCACTGTGATGCGGTGATCCCAAGCTGCTTCAGGTTTTCATTGAGATCTTTCTCATAAATATTATTGATCTGCTTTACGGTAAATCCGATCGGATACCCTCGTTTCTCCATCTTTTATCCCTGCCTTTTCAGAACTCAATACTCCCGGATGACGCTGCTGATCTCGTAGATATTCTCCATTTCTTCCAATTCCCGTAATGCATCTTTCAAATGATATTCTTTTACTTTCTCCGTCCCGATCACAAGTTCCGCTCTCTCGCCCTCTGCCGCTTTCTGAACGACCCGCGCAATGCTGACCTTATGATCTCCGAATACTTTTGTGATACAAGCCAGTACACCGTATGTGTTTTTCACCTGCATCCGCAGGAAAAACTTATTCTTCACTTCATCAAATGCTTTGACAGGTTCTTCTTTATAGCAGGTGCAGCTGATCCGACCGTTGCAGTGATATTCCAGATTTCTCGCCACATCGATCACATCTCCCATGACCGCGCTCGCTGTCGGCAGTTCTCCTGCCCCTCTGCCATAAAACATCGCGTCGTCCACCGCATCTCCGTGCACAAACACTGCATTGAACGAATCCCGGACCGATGCAAGCGGATGATCTTTATGGAGCATCACCGGATATACGCCGACTTCGATCCCTTTGTCTGTGTTTCTCGCAACACCGAGCAATTTGATCACACTGTCAAATTCCCTTGCATATTCAATGTCTTTGGATGTGATCTTAGTGATTCCCTCTGTATACACATCGTCAAAAACGACTCGTGAATGAAATGCGATCGAGGACATGATCGCCATTTTTCTTCCGGCGTCCAGTCCCTCCACATCTGCCGTCGGGTCCGCCTCCGCATAGCCAAGTTCCGTCGCTTTTGCCAGAGCCGTCTCAAAATCCATATGATCCTCAAACATTCTTGTCAGGATATAGTTTGTCGTACCGTTTACGATCCCAAGCACCTCACTGATCTCATTTGCCGCAAGACACTGCTTTAACGGACGGATGATCGGGATCGCTCCCGCTACCGCCGCCTCAAACAACAGATCGCAATGCTGCTCTTCTGCCGCATCCAGAAGCTCTCTTCCATAAACCGCGATCAGATCTTTATTGGCCGTCACGACATGCTTTCCGGCATGCAGCGCATCCAGGATATAAGTTTTCGCCGGTTCGATCCCGCCCATCACTTCGATCACGATCCGGATCTCATCGTCATTCAAAATCTCATTCCAGTCATCCGTCAAGAGGCTTTCGTCAATTCCCGCTCTCTTTTTCCCAAGGCTGTGTACCAGGATCTTTTTCAGTTCCAGCTCGGCGCCCACAGTCTGCTCCATGACGTCGGAACGTCTTTCAAACAATTTGTATACGCCGGTTCCGACTGTTCCTGCTCCCAAAAGTGCTGCTTTGATCTTCTTTCCCATATCCTATTCCTCCTGTTTTTATTCATAGCTTCGTATGCATCCTATCCTACAATCCATCTGGCATCCTGTGCCCCAAATATATTCCATACTATCTATTGATACTTTTGCTACTTATCATAGCATAGATTTTGAAAGAAGACTAGCGTTATTAATTTCACAGCTCGTAGTATCTTAAAAACAAACTTTCTGAATTGTTTGAAAAATTAATAAAAATTCCGACACATTATTTTTAAAAAAGTGTTGACTTCTATAAGACCTTATAGTATAGTATGTATTGTTCCAAGTGAGGAACGCAAACAAAACGCGATAGTGGCTCAGTTGGTAGAGTACGACCTTGCCAAGGTCGGGGTCGCGGGTTCGAACCCCGTCTATCGCTCTTAAGACCGTAATTCCGGTAGGGATTACGGTTTTTTTGTATCTGTATATACCTAAAGCGAATACTTTCCATACACATAAAATCTTCCATATAAACATTTCTTACCCGGCGCTTCCAAGTCCCCTTGTATATTAAAGTTACGAAAACGAAAACTCCTGTCAGCAATTTCTTCTGCCGCAGGAGTTCTCGTTCTCTTTTATCAATTTCTTACATTATTCTTTCGTTTTTATTCTTCGGTATTGTCTTTCTCTTCCGGTCTGAGTTCCAGTCCGAGTTCCGCAAGCTGTTTGTCATCTGCCATGCTCGGCGCTTCTGTCATCAGACAGGAAGCGTCTTTTACTTTCGGGAATGCCATCACGTCACGGATACTGTCCACTTTCGCCATCAGCATCACAAGACGATCCAGTCCGTATGCAAGACCGGCGTGCGGCGGAACACCATATTTAAACGCGTTCAAAAGGAACGCAAACTGTTCATATGCCTGTTCTTTTGTAAATCCAAGCACCTCAAACATCTTCTCCTGAATGTCATTCTGGTGGATTCGGATACTTCCTCCTCCGATCTCGTTACCGTTCAGAGTAATATCGTAAGCTTTTGCACGCACTCTGCCCGGATCGCTGTCCAGATACTGCAGATCCTCTTCCATCGGCATCGTGAACGGATGGTGCATTGCCGTAAAGCGGTTCTGCTCCTCGCTCCACTCAAGAAGCGGGAACTCTGTGATCCAGAGGAATTTATATTCATTCTTATCGAGAAGTTCCATCTGACGCGCCAGTTCCAGACGCAAGTTTCCGAGCACATCCCAAACCACTTTATTCCGATCCGCAGCGAACAGAAGTAAATCTCCGTTCTCTCCGTCCATTGCCTGGATCAGATTCTGCATCTCTTCCTCCGTCATAAATTTCGCGAAAGAAGATTTCACCGTTCCGTCTTCCTGAACTGCGATATATGCCAGCCCTTTCGCCCCGAAATCTTTTGCGAAGCTGACCAGTTTGTCGATTTTCTTTCTCGGCATGCCGCCCTGTCCTTTCGCATTGATACCACGGACAGTTCCGCCAGCTTCAATCGCGCCTTTAAACACAACAAATTCACTGTCTTTGACAACCTCTGTCACATCGACCAGTTCCATTCCAAACCGGGTATCCGGCTTATCGGAACCATAACGATTCATCGCTTCCTGCCATGTCATCCGCGGGATCGGAAGCTGTACGTCAATATCGAGGACTTCTTTGAATAACTTCGCAAGAAGACGCTCGTTGATCTCCATCACATCATTCTCATCCACAAAGGAAAGCTCCATATCGATCTGTGTAAATTCCGGCTGTCTGTCGGCGCGCAGATCCTCGTCGCGGAAACATTTTGCGATCTGGAAATAACGATCGTAACCGGAACACATCAAAAGCTGTTTGTAAAGCTGCGGAGACTGCGGAAGTCCGTAAAAACTTCCCGGATGGATCCGGCTCGGAACAAGATAATCTCTCGCCCCCTCCGGCGTTGTCTTTCCGAGGATCGGAGTCTCGATCTCCAAAAATCCCTCATCCGCCAGAAACTGTCTCGTCAATGTTGCAATTTTGCTCCGCATGATCAGATTTCTCTGCAGATCCGGTCTGCGCAGATCCAGATAACGGTATTTCAGACGAAGTTCTTCTTTCGTCTTGGAATTTTCCTCAATCGGGAACGGCGGTGTCTCGGACTCTGAAAGGATCCGCAGGGAATCCGGGATCAATTCGATCTCACCGGTTGCAAGATTCTCATTGACCGCACCGGAACGTGCCGCGACAGTACCTGTGATAGCCACCACATACTCCGCGCGCAGCCCTGCCGCTTTCTCGATCAGCGCCACGTCGGATTTTCCCTCTTCAAATACAACCTGGATCAGTCCGGAACGATCCCGGACATCCACAAATACAAGCCCGCCTTTGTTGCGGTTCTTCTGTACCCATCCCATGATGGTTACCTGTTCTCCGATATTTGCTTTTGAAAGTTCGGCGCACCGATGTGTGCGGTGCAGTCCTTTCATCGATTCTGACATACTCTACTTCCTCTTTTCTTCCTTTTCTTCTCTGCCAAACAGACAGTTTCCATGATTTATCTGCTGAAAATTTCTTCGATCTCCGTATATCCCTGCTGAGCCAGCTGTTCTTTCTGGAATTTCTTATTTTTCTTCATATTTACGATCATAACCTGCATTCCGTCTGCACGGTCGGCTTTCGCCTGCTCCAGAACCGCAAGCATCTTCTCCTGCGGCAGATTCTTATCCAACAGGTATGCTTTTTTCTGTTTTCCGGTCGGCACCTGATAGCCGCGCTCCAGCAGAAGCATGACGATCCGCTCGAATCCGATCGAGAAACCGACTGCCGGTGTATTCTGTCCGGTGAACTTGCCGATCATTTCATCGTAACGTCCGCCGCCGCCGACAGAACCGCCGAACTCATCCATGGAAATCTCGAAGATCGTTCCTGTATAATAAGACATGCCACGTACAAGCGTCGGGTCGAAACTGATCTTAAAGTCCGCTTCCTTTGCACGTTCTACGCTGGTGATGATCGTCTCCAGAGACTCGGCTGCATCCGCCGGAAGAAATCCCTCCAGTTTCTCTTTGCACCAGCGGACGCCTGCCACGTCATTGGTGATCTCTTCAAAAATCTGCAGATATTTTTCTACGGATTCGGCTGCGTAACCGCACTCTTCCAGTTCTCTCTTTACACCGTCCAGACCGATCTTGTCCATCTTGTCCAGAATGATAAAGACATTGTCATATTCACTTTCCGCAAATCCGCTGTATGCCGCCATCGCTTTTAAGAAACGACGGTCATTGATCCGGATCGTAAAATGATTAAAATCCAGTTTGCCGAGCAGCGTCGTCGTCGCAAGGATCAGTTCGATCTCCGCAAGATTGGACGGTTCTCCGAGAATATCGATATCACACTGCATAAACTGACGGAAACGCCCCCTCTGCGGACGGTCTGCACGCCATACATTTCCCATCTGCAGCGCTTTGAACGGCACCGGAAGTTCATTTGCATGATTGGAATAATACCGGGAAAGCGGCACGGTCAGGTCATAGCGTAGTCCGCCGTCCACCAGATCGATCTCCTCTTTCGCCTGATCGATCTTCAGTTTCTCGCCTCTTTTTAAAATCTTAAAGATCAGCTTCTCATTGTCTCCGCCCTGTTTGCTGCACAGATTCTCAATATGTTCCACACATGGAGTTTCAATAGAAGAAAATCCAAATGCCTTATATGTCTCTTTGATCAGTGCGATCACATAATCCCGGATCTCCATCTCCTCCGGCATCATGTCTTTCATCCCGGTTACCGGTTTCTTCTTTAATGCCATAACCATTCTCCTTTTCTCTCTATCATCTCATCAATACGACTGATGTATTCTGTGATATTCTTTACGTTTTCAATCCGGATCAGATTCGTTGTCTTTCCGTTCTCAAGCGTCATCTTTTCCGGCAGAACGATCTTTGTGCCTGCGCCTGCTCCGCATGCCAGTATCGTCTGCTTTTCTTCCATAATAAGTATATTGTAAATTCCCGCTTTGTCAACCTTTGCATAACCAACATTTTCAAAATTTCCGGCGATGTTTTTCTGCCGGTACAGATAATAAGGAAGTAACCCCATCCTCCTTGTGAAGTGCTATAATAAAGTTGTAACAGAAGTGGCTAATAAGATATAATCATCTTACAGAGAAAAGAGGAAGTATTATGTCACAAAGTTACACACCTGAATTTAAAAAGAAAATCGTTCGCCTTCATA
>ENA-OQKY01000311-OQKY01000311.1-human-gut-metagenome-genome-assembly--contig:-NODE-311-length-55749-cov-37.705261_pt1 | contig 55749 bp, 54 predicted proteins | sample MGYA00242652_ERZ504805 | MGnify/ENA primary metagenome ERZ504805 (study PRJEB26092, sample SAMD00036400) | human gut metagenome | host: Homo sapiens | study: EMG produced TPA metagenomics assembly of... | reverse complement strand
TGTTATTGGTGGTACTTTAACAATACTATCTTGGGACAATCCTGTCACTGCCTATTTTAGAAAAAGTAGAAAACTGCGCCACAGCCTTGGCAGGCCATCGCGCAGCGATTTTGTTCACTTTCAATTTGCTGAAAAAGAATAATTCAAAGAAAACATAATGTTTAACCCTTTAAAAAGAGATGTTGATCAAAGCATATCAGTATATCTTTTTTAATAGAAAAAACAGGCTACTCAGAAAATATGCAAAAGATAGAAGACTAGTCCTTTGAAACTTTATCAAGTTTTAGAGTAGATAATAAATGCATCTTTTGGTCAAAAATGTGTATGATTTCTTTTATATACTTGCACTTCTTTAATAATCTGTTTATAATAAGAAGCATTGCTAACAGCCATTATTATAATGTATTAAAATGGTCTCACGTACCCATAAAATAGTGAGGTTATTTTTTTACTCCAAAATAAAAGTGACCAAAATCATTTTTAGGCTAAAAATAGCTCTAAAAGTGCTTACCTATTTTTAGATTTTCGCCTCTAATTTAGTAAGGACTTGAGTCTTCTAAAATGCGTTATAGCAATTCGCATTTGGCATAAATTAGAGTGATTATTGTTATATACACAAAAAAGTGAAAGGAAAACTATGAGAAAATTAGTACTTAGTGATGAAATTTTACTAAAAGTAGATAAAGCTGCCCGTTATATCGGCGGTGAAGTCAACTCTATAATGAAAGATAAGAACAACGTAGATATCCGATTTGCGATGTGTTTCCCGGATGTCTATGAAATCGGTATGTCAAATCTTGGTATGATGATCCTCTATAATATGTTCAACGAGCGCGAGGATGTCTGGGCAGAGCGTGTGTTTTCTCCATGGCTGGATCTGGACAAGATCATGCGTGAGAAAAATATTCCGCTCTTTGCGCTGGAATCTCAGGAATCTGTTAAGGAGTTTGATTTCCTCGGAATTACTCTTGGATATGAGATGTGTTACACAAATGTACTTCAGGTACTGGATCTGAGTCATATTTCCCTTCTGGCAAAGGATCGTGAAGAAAATGACCCGATCGTAATCGGTGGTGGTGCGTGTGCTTACAATCCGGAACCAATCGCAGAATTCTTTGATATGTTTTATATCGGTGAAGGTGAAACTGTTTACGATGCTTTATTTGATGCTTATAAAGCGAATAAGGCAGCAGGTGGTTCCAGAGTGGATTTTCTGTATGCGGCTTCCCAGATCCCGGGAATTTATGTCCCTTCTTTATATAATGTAACTTATAAAGAAGACGGAACTGTCGCATCCTTTACTCCTGCCAGAGAAGGTGTGCCGGAAAAAGTCTGTAAACAGCTGATTACTGATATCACTAAAGAATACCGCGCGATCAAAGCGCCTGTCGTTCCTTTTATCAAAGCAACTCAGGATCGTGTCACTCTGGAAATTCAGCGTGGATGTATCCGTGGATGCCGTTTCTGTCAGGCAGGTATGATTTACCGCCCAACCAGAGAACGTAATGTAGAAACTTTAAAAGCAAGTGCCAGAGAAATGCTTCAGAATACCGGACATGAAGAGATCTCTTTAAGTTCCTTAAGTTCCAGTGACTATTCTGAGCTGAAAGAACTGGTAAACTTCTTAATCGAAGAATTCCACGGAAATGTAGTTAATATCTCTCTGCCATCTCTGCGTATCGACGCTTTTGCCCTGGATGTTATGAGTAAAGTACAGGATGTAAAGAAAAGCAGCCTTACTTTTGCACCGGAAGCAGGTTCCCAGCGTCTGCGCAATGTTATCAACAAAGGTCTGACAGAAGAGGATATTCTTCATGGTGCAGGCGAAGCATTCAAAGGTGGATGGAATCAGGTAAAACTTTATTTCATGCTCGGTCTTCCGACAGAAACAGAAGAAGATATGAAAGGTATTGCCCATCTTGCTCAGAAGATTGCAGAAACCTATTATGAAGAAGTACCGAAGGAAAAACGTAACGGCAAAGTTCAGGTCAATGTAAGTACCTCTTTCTTTGTACCGAAGCCATTTACTCCGTTCCAGTGGGCCGGAATGTACAGAGAAGAAGATTTCGTAGAAAAAGCAAAAGTTGTAAAAAGCGAGATCCGAGCACAGGTAAATCAGAGAAGTATCCGTTATAGCTGGCATGAGCCGGACGTAACTATCCTTGAGGGATTCCTTGCCAGAGGTGACCGCCGCTGTTCAAAAGTTATTCTGAGAGCATATGAGAAAGGTGCAATCTACGATGCCTGGTCAGAAAGCTTTAACTATAATATATGGAAAGAATCTTTTGCAGAAACCAATACAGATATTGATTTCTATACACTCCGTGAACGTTCCACAGACGAAATCCTCCCATGGGATTTCATTGATGCAGGAGTGACCAAGAAGTTCCTGATCCACGAATGGGAGCAGGCAAAGAAAGAAACCGTAACACCAAACTGCCGTCAGAAATGTTCCGGCTGCGGTGCTATGCGTTATGGCGGAGGTGTATGTTATGAAGGTAAGAATTAAATTCAGCAAAGAGGGGCCTGTTAAATTTGTAGGACATTTGGATACCATGCGTTATTTCCAGAAAGCAATCCGAAGAGCAAATCTCCCGGTAGCTTTTTCCGGCGGCTATAGTCCGCATATGATCATGTCCTTTGCAGCGCCGCTTGGTGTAGGCACTGAAAGCCTGGGAGAGTACTTTGACCTGGAGCTTACAGAGACAGTTCCTACTGATGAGATTACCCGTCGTCTGGATGCAGTTATGGTAGAAGGTGTTCATGTCATCAGCGCCCGCCAGGTAGAAGATGGAAAAGCAGGCAAAGCCATGTCCTTGGTAGCTGCCGCTGATTATTACGTAGAATTCCGTCCTGGAAAAGAGCCGGAAATCTCCTGGAAAGATAAAATCAATGATTTCCTGGCCCAGCCGGAAATTAAAGTAATGAAGAAAACCAAACGAAGTGAAAAAGAAATTGATATTCGTCCGTTTATCTATAAAATGGAACTTCAGGAAGACAAAATTTTCCTCATGCTTGCTTCCGCAAGTGCCAATTACACAAAACCGGAACTGGTAACAGACACATTCTTCTCCTGGCTTGGCGTAGAGCTTCCGGAATTTGCTTATTCCATCAAACGTCTGGAAGTATATGCTGACAAAGGAACAGAAGATGAACATAAATTTGTAACTCTGGAAGCGTTAGGTGAAGAAGTTGAGTAAACTGGTCATTACCCAAATGGATATCCGGCAGGTCCCCTGCTATGTATGTGCATATGAAGAAGACGATAAGATAATGGAACTCCGTATGGAGCCCATAGGCGGAAAATCTTCTCTTGGTAATATCTATGTAGGACAGGTTGAAAATGTGGCTGCCAACATCGGCGCCGCATTTGTCCAGATTTCTGCAAACGAGAAATGCTATCTGCAGCTTTCCGATGCTCCAAATGCGATCTATGCCTCTGTAAAAAAAGGCGACCGCCCGTTAAAGGCAGGAGATGAGATCCTTGTGCAGATCAGCCGTGATGCAATGAAAGGAAAACTTCCGGCAGTAACCACAAATCTAAATTTTACAGGCAAATATCTTGTGCTTACGACCGGAGATAAGAAATTCGGATTATCTTCCAAACTTTCCAATGATGATCGAAGCCGTCTCAGCAAATGGATGGAAGAGGAAGTAAATCGTCCCGATAAAGAGTTCGGGATCATCGTTCGTACAAATGCGGCAGACGCTTCAAAAGAAGAAATTCTGAAAGAGCTGGAATACCTGAAAAGCTTATATCGCAAAGCCGCTGTAGACGGCAGATCCCGTACCTGCTTCAGCTGCGTATACAAAACAGAACCTTTTTATATTTCAGCTGTCCGCGATGCCAACAGCCGGAACCTGGAAGAAATCATAACAGATATTCCGGAAATTTCTCAGAAAATTTCTGACTATCTTGACAGTAACAGCCCGGAGGAAAAAGAGAAGCTGCGTTTCTATGAAGATAAACTTCTCCCACTTTACAAACTCCATCGTCTGGAATCTGCACTGGAAGAGATCCAGCATGAAAAAGTCTGGTTAAACAGCGGCGGCTTTCTGGTAATTCAGCAGACAGAAGCATTCGTATCCATCGATGTAAACAGCGGCAAGTTTACAGGCAAAAAGAAAATGCAGGAAACCTACCGTAAAATTAATCTGGAAGCAGCCAAAGAGATTGCCAGGCAGTTACGCCTCAGAAACCTGTCCGGAATTATCCTGATCGACTTTATTAATATGGAAAATCCTGATCATCAGGATGAGCTGTTCCATGTGTTGCAGAAATATTTACGAAAAGATCCAGTGAAGGCTAAAGCAGTAGATATCACTCCGTTGCACATTCTGGAACTTACCAGAAAGAAAGTGCGCAAGCCTGTTATTGAGGAAATTAGAGAATTACAGTTGTAGTTTACTATAATTTTATTATGTAAATTATATTTTGATGATCACTAATACTAATACCTATCTTTAGAATATTGTACCTGCTGTGTAGACTAAAATATAATATTTCAATAATATTATTACATTATTCAACAAATTGCTTGATACAATCAAACGGCAATTACAAATTCGTCGGATAAAATCATCTGTTTTGCTGCTTGATTCGGTTAAACACAATGATTAAAAGAAAGGATTTTTACCATGCTCAAATTTGCACATTTCAATTTTAATGTACTTGATTTAGAAAAAAGTCTTGCATTTTATAAAGAAGCGCTTGGTCTGGAACCGGTAAGAGAGAAAGTTGCAGACGACGGTTCTTTTAAACTTGTATATCTTGGTGATAAAGAAACTGATTTCCAGTTAGAGCTGACATGGCTTCGTGACAGAACAGAGCCTTATAATCTGGGAGAGTGTGAATTTCATCTGGCATTCGATACAGACAAATATGATGAATTTCATAAACATCACGAAGAAATGGGATGCATTGCTTTTGAAAATCCGGCAATGGGAATCTATTTTATCACAGACCCTGACGGATACTGGATTGAAATTGTACCTGTAAAATAATCCGTTGTAAATCTTCCTATATTATATAGTTGCTATTTAGAATGCTAAAGTCTGAACCGGAAGATATTCGCAATTGAAGCAGGAACTTACTTGATTTGGTTAAAAATATTCCAAAAAAATCAAAAAAATATATTGACAAATGGAATTTTGTCCGCTATTATAAATGAGATGCCGCACAGAGAGGTACAAGCACCGAAAGGTCACCATATCTGGCGAGTAAAGATTATAGGAGGTGCCACAGATGTACGCAATTATTGCAACAGGTGGTAAACAGTACAAAGTTGCTGAAGGCGACGTAATCAGAGTTGAGAAACTCGGTGTTGAAGCTGGTGAAACCGTTACTTTTGATAATGTTATTGCAGTAAGCAATGACGGATTAAAAGCTGGTGAAGATGTGAAAGATGCCAGTGTTACCGCTACTGTAGTTGAGAACGGTAAAGCAAAGAAAGTTATCGTTTACAAATACAAGAGAAAAACTGGATATCACAAGAAAAACGGTCACAGACAGCAGTACACTAAAGTAAAAATCGAAAAGATTAACGGTTAATCTGGTGTCATTATGATTACAATTACAGTTAAGAAGAGAAAAGGAAATTATCTGGAATTTGTTTCGAAGGGTCACGCCGGATATGCAGAAGAAGGACAGGATATTGTCTGTGCTGCTGTTTCTGTACTGGTGATCAATACTGTAAATTCTCTTGAGGCGTTTACAGAAGATCAGTTTGAAGTGCAGGAAGATGACGGTTATGTATCTTTTCATTTTACGGCTCCGGTTACTGAGAAGGGAACACTTCTCATGGATTCGCTGGTTCTCGGATTAACAGAAATTGAGCATAGTTATAACAATCGATATTTGACAGTAAAAGTCAAGGAGGTGTAACAACATGATGAAAATGAACCTTCAGTTATTCGCACATAAAAAAGGAGTTGGTTCTACAAAGAACGGTCGTGATTCCGAATCCAAGAGATTAGGTGCGAAGAGAGCAGACGGACAGTTTGTTAAAGCTGGAAATATTCTTTACAGACAGCGCGGAACTAAGATCCATGCTGGTGAGAACGTAGGTTGCGGTAAAGATTATACTTTATTTGCACTGAAAGATGGTGTCGTAAGATTTACCAGAAAAGGACGCGATAAGAAACAGGTTTCTATCGTTCCAGTAGAAGCAGAATAATCTGGTTAAGCGGAAGGCTTCAAATCTAATAAGGGTTTGGAGCCTTTCTTTTAGATTTAAGAGTAACTAAACAGTTTGCTTTTATGAATAGCAAACAGTAATTTGAAAATAACTGTAATAGCAGATAAATTTATATTAACTGCTGTTTCATTCATTATTGTGTAATTTGTATAGCAGAAATAGTACTATAAATACTTATCTTTATTACAGACATTATAGTAAAGGACAGAGGTGTGTCATATGTTTGCAGACAGAGCGAAAATCTATATCCGCTCCGGTAAAGGCGGCGACGGCCATGTAAGTTTCCGCAGAGAATTATATGTTCCGAATGGCGGACCTGACGGCGGTGACGGCGGCCGTGGAGGAGACGTGATATTTGAGGTAGATGAAGGCCAGAACACCCTTGGCGACTACCGACACAGAAGAAAATATAAAGCAGAAGACGGACAGGAAGGCGGCAAAAAACGCTGCCATGGTGCCGACGGAAAAGATGTTGTATTAAAAGTCCCGGAAGGAACTGTTATAATGGATGCAGAGTCCGGTAAAGTAATCGCTGATATGTCCGGCGAAAATAAACGCCAGATCGTATTAAAAGGTGGAAGAGGCGGAAAAGGAAACCAGCATTACGCAACTGCTACCATGCAGGTTCCGAAATATGCGCAGCCTGGACAGCCTGCCCAGGAACTGGAGGTTCTTCTTGAATTGAAAGTGATCGCAGATGTAGGCCTGGTTGGATTCCCAAATGTCGGAAAATCTACATTCCTTTCCCGTGTTACCAACGCACAGCCAAAGATTGCCAATTATCACTTTACAACCCTGAGTCCGAATCTCGGAGTTGTAGATACTGAGAATGGCGGTTTCGTAATCGCTGATATTCCAGGACTGATCGAGGGTGCATCCGAAGGTGTCGGACTTGGACATGAGTTCCTCCGCCACATCGAACGTACCAGAGTCATTATCCATATCGTAGATGCTGCATCTACAGAGGGACGTGACCCGATTGATGATATTTACAAGATTAACAAAGAACTGGAAGCTTATAATCCGGAAATCGCTGCAAGACCACAGGTGATCGCAGCGAACAAAATTGACTGTATCTATACAGAAGACGGTGAAGAGAATCCTGTAGACAAGCTTAAAGCAGAATTTGAACCAAAGGGAATCCAGGTATATCCGATTTCCGCAGTCAGTGGCCAGGGTGTAAGAGAACTTTTATTTCACGTAAAAGAACTTCTTGACAACTGCCCGCAGGAACCTGTAGTATTTGAACAGGAATTCTTCCCTGAGGATATGCTGATCGGAGAGAACCTTCCATATACAGTAGAGCAGAGCCCTGAAGATCCGACAATCTTCGTAGTTGAAGGACCAAAGATTGAGAAAATGCTCGGATATACAAACCTTGATTCAGAAAAAGGTTTCGCATTCTTCCAGAAATTCCTCAAAGAAGGCGGTATTCTGGAAGAACTTGAAAAAGCTGGTATCCAGGAAGGCGACACTGTACGTATGTACGGATTTGATTTTGACTATTATAAATAAAATACATTCAGGTAACTAATAAAACTACTGAATAATATCATTGCTGTTTTTTGAGATTTCAAAAACTGATTTAAGAAAATTGACCAATTTACCTAAATCGCAACCGTTCCCTTCTTATATTTATTGAGATATGAGAAAGTGGCAAATGTGGATTTATTTTAGACAATAGAAACAGTAATGATATGTTCAGATATTATATTCATAGAGGAAAAGAAAAATGACAAGTAAACAGAGAGCTTATTTAAAAGGTCTTGCAATGACAATGGATCCAATCCTGCAGCTTGGAAAGGGAGGGCTTACACCTGAGAATACAGCTGCTGTAGAAGAAGCACTTGCAGCCAGAGAATTAATTAAGATCAGTGTTCTCCAGAACTGCCTGGAAGATCCGCGTCAAATGGCTGAAGTTCTGGCAGAACGTACACGTTCTCAGATTGTTCAGGTTATTGGCAAGAAGATTGTTTTATACCGCGAAGGCAAAAACGAGAAAAAGAAAATTGAATTACCAAAAAAATAATAGCATTGTTTGGGATATTTTGAATAACTTGTTTGGTTACAGATATTTATCCCGGATAAAAAACACTGTTTCGATTATTTAATTTTTTATGGAGTTTTTATGGCTGACATCAGACGAAGAATTGGTATCATGGGTGGCACATTTGACCCAATCCATATGGGGCATTTGATTCTTGGAGAAAAAGCATATGAACAATTTCATCTGGATAAGGTGCTGTTTATGCCATCTGGTAATCCACCGCACAAGAGAAACCGGCAGGGACGTGCTACAGATGAACAAAGAGTAGAAATGGTTCGCAGAGCAATTTCTACCAATCCTCATTTCGAATTGTCGATGGCGGAAATGCATGAAAATGGTTATACTTACACATATCATACTTTGGAATTATTGAAAGCCGAGAATCCTGATATAGATTATTATTTCATAATCGGTGCGGATTCCCTGTATAATTTCGATACTTGGATGGAACCAGGCAGAATCTGTAAAAATTGTATTCTGGTCACTGCAGTAAGAAACCATTCAACAATGACAGAACTTGAAACAGAAATGCATCGTCTTTCTCTTAAATATGACGGTACTTTCCTGACATTAAATACCACGAACATTGATGTGTCCAGCGAGATGCTCAGAAACTGGATCAGTGAGGATAAGAGTGTTCGATACTATATCCCAGATTCAGTGATCACATATATCGAAGAAAACCAGATTTATAGTCTGGATGAAAAGAAAGGATAATTTTCCTAATGGCAGAGTACGATTTTATAAAAATGCAGAAAAAATTAGCTAAATATCTGGATGAGGATCGTTATGCCCATACACTGGGAGTTATGTATACCTGTGCAGCACTTGCCATGGTTCATGACTGTGACCTGATCGTAGCGCAGACAGCCGGTCTGCTTCACGACTGTGCAAAATGCATTCCGAATAAGAAAAAATTAAAAATGTGCAGCCAGCATAATATTCCGGTATCTGAATTCGAACAGACTCATCCTTTTTTACTTCATGCCAAACTTGGTGCTTATGTAGCCAAGGCTAAATATAATATCACAGATGAGGACATTCTTTCTGCCATCACCTGGCATACTACAGGGAAACCAGAGATGACATTATTGGAAAAAATTGTTTATATTGCTGATTATATTGAGCCGAAACGTGATAAAGCCCCTAATCTCAAAGTTGTCCGCAAACTAGCTTTTCAGGACCTGGATGAATGTATGTATAAGATCCTGGCTGATACACTTGCTTATCTGGAAGAGAATCCAAAAGATATTGACAGTGCTACCAAAGATGCCTTTTTATATTACAAAGATTTGCATATAAAAAGACAATCTTAAGTACTTTATTTTAGTTAGCTGCATACAAGAATACATTTATTGCCGGATATTCATCACCCCTTTTTGCGTGATAACAATATGCAAACAGTAACCTGTATCCGTTGCTTATGTATATAAAAAGTTTGAAATATTTAACCAAATAGCGAAGCGAATGATTTTATCCGCTTGATTAATTTTCTAGAAATGAAAGGAGCACATTCATGAGTAAGGAACTTGAAATGGCAAAACTAGCCTGCCGCGCCCTTGATGACAAAAAAGGTAAAGACATTAAAGTAATCGATATCCATGAAGTATCTGTAATTGCTGATTACTTTGTAATCGCAAGCGCTTCTAACCAGAACCAGGTACAGGCTATGGTTGACAATGTAGACGAAACTCTGGGAAGAGCAGGATACGAAGCAAAACAGATTGAAGGAACCAGAAATTCAAGCTGGGTTCTGATGGACTATGGCGATATGATCGTTCATGTATTTGATGAAGAGAACCGTCTTTTCTATGATCTGGAGAGAATCTGGAGAGATGGAAAAGTTCTTGATATCAATGAATTTCTTGAGAAATAAAGCAGAAGAGCAATTCTTTCTGCCTGTTTTATAATCAAAAAGGAGAATTATATGTGCGCTATTACAGGCATTATATAATTCTCCTTTTTATTTTAGTTCTTGTATTTCATATTTCAAGATAACTGATCACTCATAATTTTCCGACAATTCATATGTATTCGTTTCAGGAAACTAATTCCATATTTCTTTTACTGGTATAAACGAAATACACCAAATACTTTACCAAGAATCTGTAATTCTCCATGTACAATAATCGGCTCCATGGTATCATTTTCCGGCTGAAGACGATAATAGCCTTTTTCTTTATGGAATGTCTTAACTGTAGCCCCGTCATCTACCAGGGCAACTACGATATCTCCGTCTTCTGCAGTAGCCTGTTTTCTTACAAGCACCTGATCTCCGTCAAAGATTCCGGCATTTACCATACTTTCTCCTTTTACTTTAAGCATAAAGCTCTGCTCATTCGGCATAAACTCTGCTGGAATAGGAAAGTAACCTTCAATGTTCTCAACTGCCAGAACCGGCTGTCCTGCTGCCACAGTACCTACAATTGGTACATTCACAACCTCTCTGCGGACCAGATTAAAATTATCATCAATAATCTCAATCGCACGTGGTTTCGTTGCATCCCTGCGAATATATCCATTCTTTTCCAATGCTTCCAGATGAGAATGTACAGAAGATGTTGATTTCAAATTTACTGCCTCACAGATTTCACGAACTGCCGGAGGAAAGCCTCTGTTCAGAATCTCATTTTTTATATAATCAAGGATTTCCTGCTGTTTTTGAGTAATTCTTCCATATGCCATAAGGTGATACCTCCCTGCTACATTTATTATTTATTATTAAATCTCGTTACCCTTTTCTTTTTTGCTTATAAGTTATATTTATGATACCATATTTTCACTGTAAAAGCAAACTTATATTCGGAAAATATGTTCTTCTTTTATATCTCATCCTGTGAATTCTTTATGAATAAACTTGTTTTTAACTTCACAAAGTGTTACAATACTTTGGAAATTAAAAATTAAGTTCGAAGAGTTCTTTCTTCGAACATTCATAAATAAAGATTCCCTAACAAAAAGGAGACATTCCATTGTCTGATAATCAGAATAAATCAAAAAAGATGCCCGGACCACTGGCAAAATTACGAAAAATAGTGGGGCTGAATATCGGAACTATTATGTTTGGCATCTTATTTATCTACATGGCATTCAGTGCCATATTGTACCTTACAACCACTCATATCGAGTCTTATCAGGTAACATCAGGACCATTATCCCGTAATGAAACATATACAGGACTTGCTATCCGCGAAGAAACAGTATGCAAGGCAGCTTCCTCTGGATATATTACTTATTATGCAAGAGAAGGAAGCAAAATTAATGCATCCGGAGCTGTATATGGACTGAGCAATACAAAGGCTTCTACTTCCGCAGTAACTTTAACCCCGGAGGAACTTTCAAAAGTACGGAATGATATGATGAGCTTTTCTAAAGGATTCAGTTCCAGTAAATTTAACAGCACATACAGCTTTAAATATGAATTAAAAGGAAATATTCTTCAGTACGCAGAATCCGACAATGGTTCTTCTGCTCCCCTTACTTCAACTGAGGATGATAGCGAAGAAACAGATAACAGCAGTGCTACATCTAATATTTCAAACAGCATTTATACAGGAAACCAGACAATTTCCGAAGCTCAGTCAGATGGAATTATACTTTATTCTACTGATAATTATGAAGGAAAAACAATAGATTCTGTGACAGCTGAGGACTTTGACCAAAATTCTTATCATGAAACAGATCTCAAAACTTCTGATTCTGTAAAAGCAGGTGACGATATTTATACGATTATAACAGACGAACGCTGGAGCCTGCTGATACCATTAAGTGATAAGCAGGCAGAAAAACTAAAAGACCGTTCAACAATCCGTGTCAAATTTTTGAAGGATGATATGACGCAGACCGGCAATTTTTCTATTATCACAATTGACGGCAACAAATATGGTCAGATTGATTTTAATAAGGGGCTTATTCGTTATGCATCTGATCGTTTTCTTGATATTGAACTTGTAACTAATACTGTTGTAGGATTAAAAATACCTCTGACTTCTATTGTAACCAAGAATTTTTATGTTGTTCCATCCAGAATGGCAACAACAGATCCGGAAACAAATGAAACAGGCTTTATGCTGGCTTCCAGAACAAAATCCGGCAAAACTGCAACAACATTTAAAGCAGTAAGCATTTATGCAAGTATTGCAGACACCTCCGTTTCTAAACTGGCTACAGACGGCGAAGATACTCCTATGATCTATTATATCGATAAAAGTTCTTTTAAAGAGGGCGACGCTATTATGAATCCAGACACAGGCGAGAAATATGTAATCGGTGAAACAGATACTCTGGAGGGGGTTTACTGTATCAACAAGGGCTATGCTGTATTTCGTCGCATCGAAATCCTTGATCAGAATGAAGAATATGCTATTGTATCAAAAAATACCTCTTACGGTCTTTCAAGATATGATCATATCGTCAAAAATGCTGATAAAGTAAAAGAAGAAGACATTTTATACTAATTTAAGGAGGCTTAATATGTTAGCTGATAAACTGAACCTTGTAAAGAAAAATATAGAAGACGCCTGCAATATTGCAGGACGTTCTCTTGAAGAAGTGACTCTTATCGCAGTCAGTAAAACTAAACCCATAGAAATGCTTAAAGAAGCATATGATGCAGGTGCACGTGTATTTGGCGAAAATAAAGTTCAGGAGATTGTGGACAAATATGATCAGATGCCATCCGATGTACAGTGGCACATGATCGGACATCTGCAGCGAAACAAAGTCAAATATATCATTGATAAGGTTTCCATGATCCATTCTGTTGATTCTGTACGTCTGGCAGAAACAATCGAAAAAGAAGCCGCAAAAAGGGCTCTCTGCATGCCTGTTCTGATAGAAGTAAACGTAGCTGAAGAGGAGAGTAAGTTTGGCCTTACTGTAGAAGAGGTATTACCATTCCTCGAAGAGATTTCTTCTTTTCAGCACATCCAGGTAATGGGGCTTATGACAATTGCTCCTTTTGTATCTGATCCAGAGGAAAACAGAGAAGTTTTTCAGAAATTAAAGAAATTAAGTGTTGACATTGCAGCAAAAAACATTAATAATGTTAATATGAGCGTCCTGAGTATGGGAATGACAAATGACTATCAGGTCGCTGTTGAAGAGGGTGCCACCATGGTACGTGTTGGTACCGGTATTTTTGGTGAGAGAAATTACTCAATAAAAGAAGATTAAATTAAGATTGGAGATTAAAATGGGCGTTTTAGATAAATTTTTAGATGCCATCAAGTTAAACGATGATTACGATGATGATGGATTCTTAGATGAGGATCTGTTAGACGAAGAGGATGATGAAGATTTTCTTGATGACGACTTTGATGAGAAACCGAAGAAGAAATTCTTCGAAAAGTTCTCTAAAAAGGCCGAAGCAGATGACAGTGATGATTTTGATGAAGTAGAGGAGAAGACAGCAAAAGCAGCTCCAAAACAGACATCTGCTCCAAAACAGTCCGCTCCTGCAAGAGTTCCGGCTAAGCAGGAACGTGCAGAACGTCAGTCTCGTCCGGTTGCTTCTTCTAAGATTACGCCAATGAGAAGCAATCGCAAATCAAATCAGGGGCCGAACATGGAAGTCTGTGTGATCAAACCATCATCTATGGAAGATACTCGTGAGATTGCAGACACATTGGTAGATAATTCTACTGTAATTTTAAATCTGGAAGGAATTGATGTAGAACTGGCACAGAGAATCATCGATTTCACATCCGGTGCATGCTATTCTTTAGGCGGAAGCCTTCAGAAAGTGTCCAGCTATATTTTTGTACTCGGACCATACAATGTAGATATCACCGGTGATCTCCAGAATATTCTGGGAGGATCTGCTCCGTCGGTAAGAGCAGGATATTAATCCCGGATGGAAAAAGACGAATTTTTTCTTAAGAGGATCCGGGAATTGGCAAACCTCTCTTATCAGAGAGACATCGTTACATTTTCGGATTTTCTTAATTTGAATGAACAGAATATGGTCAGTAGCCTGAAACAGCAGTTTCCACAGGTTGTTATGGAAACTTTTGGCGGCTATGAGAATGCGGAGCGTCAGATGGTGGCATTTCATCCTGATGCTCTTGCTTTTACATGGAAATATCCCATTGATTGTCTCAAAATAGAGCCAAAAGCAATTAAATTTTCTGAGGAACTTGGACACCGCGACTATCTCGGTTCACTTTTGAATCTTGGAGTGGACAGAAGTGTGATCGGAGATATTGTTGTTCAGGAAAAAGCTGCCTGGTTTTTCTGTCAGAGTAAGATGACGGATTTCTTTCTTAAAAATCTGTGCCGTGTCCGTTATACTAATATTTTAATTACAAAAGTAGAGGATCCTGATGAGTTTCCACGTCCGAATCTGGAACCAGTCAATGGTACCTGTGCTTCTGTCCGTTTAGATGCGCTGATTGCACTCGCATTCAGGGCATCCAGAAGCAGTATGGTATCCTATATTGAAAGTGGCCAGGTCTTTGTCAACGGAAAACTGATCACATCCAATGGATATGAGCCCAAAGAAGGAGATATCGTGTCTGTTCGCGGAAAAGGCCGTTTTATTTTTGATGGCGTGTCCCATCAGACAAAAAAAGGAAGATGCGGTGTACGTATCTTACTTTATGTATAATAACATTTTCCTGATATTACAGACTAATGTATTTTTATCGAGTACTCAATTATCTGCTTAACTATTATTGCTAATAATTAATCATACTATAAAAGGAGAGTGAGAAAATGGCAGAACAGAAATTACTTGTAAAACGCGAAGGAGATTTCAGTTATCCTATTTATTTTGAAAATGATTTTCAAAATCTTGCTGATGCGATCAGGGAAGAGGGTCTGTACGGACGAAAAATCTGTATTGTGACAGACAGCCACGTTGCACCTCTTTATCATGATTCTGTGAAGACCGTTCTTCAGGAAATTTCATCGGCAGTTTTTTCTTTTGTATTCGAGGCTGGTGAGAAAAATAAAAACCTGAGCACCGTACAAGAATTATATAAAACTTTGATTGAAAACGAAATGGATCGTAAAGGTCTTCTGGTCGCCTTAGGCGGTGGAGTTGTCGGTGATCTGACCGGATTTGGTGCAGCAACTTATCTGCGCGGGATTGATTTTATACAGGTTCCGACTACACTTCTTGCTCAGGTAGACAGTAGCGTAGGCGGTAAAACAGGCGTTGATTTTCTCCAGTATAAAAACATGGTAGGCGCATTCCATCAGCCACGCCTTGTATATATGAATATGAGCACCCTGCAATCTCTGCCTGCCCGTGAATTTACCTGCGGTATGGGTGAGATTTTAAAAACCGGTCTGATCTGTGACGGTGATTTCTTCCGTTTTGTATGCCAAAATCAGGCTGCTATCAGCAACCTGGATTTAAGTATGCTTTCCCGTATGATCCGCAGATGCTGTGAAATCAAGGCCGGTGTTGTAGAACGCGATCCTAAGGAGCAGGGGGAACGTGCACTTCTGAATCTCGGCCATACTGTTGGCCATGCAGTAGAAAAACTTAAAGATTTTCAGCTGCTCCATGGACAATGTGTTGGGATCGGTCTGATCGCTGCTGCCTTTCTTTCTATGAACAGAGGTTTATTAACCCGACAGGAATATGATGAAATCCGCAATGGCTGTCAGTCCTATGATCTTCCTCTTTCTGTAGATTCCCTGAAGGCAGAAGATGTTCTCGCAGCTACAAAAAAAGACAAAAAAATGGAAAACGGACATATCAAATTTATTCTTATGGATGGAATTGGCAAGAGTTTTATTGACAAAACAATTACTGATGAAGAACTGTTCCAGGCAATTGGGGAGATCCTTGTATGATTGTAAACTCAGCAAAATCAGCCCGGATGCATTGGCTGAAAGGCTGTATTATTATTCTGTTCCTTACTCTGTTGGATCAGGGAACTAAACATATTGTTCTTACCTGTCTGAAGGGTTCACACGACATTATCCTGATTCCGGGGGTTCTCCAGCTGCGATATCTTGAGAACCGCGGAATGGCTTTCGGCTTATTTGAAGGCAAAATTCCCGTTTTTGTAATTTTGTGCCTTTTATTTTTCAGCGTATTCATATATATATATGCACGGATTCCGAGGACAACTTATTATCTGCCTCTTACTGTAATTTCTCTGGTTATGGTATCCGGAGCTTTAGGTAACTTTATTGACAGGGTGTTTCGGGGATATGTAATAGATTTTATTTATTTTTCACTGATTAATTTTCCTGTCTTTAACATGGCAGATATTTATGTTGTATGCAGTGGAATCCTGTTGGTAATTTTGGTATGTTTCAAATATAAAAATGATGAAGATTACGACTTTTTACGAATAAAAAAGGATTAATATTATGGAAATTCTTAAGTATCATGTTTCTGACGGTCAGTCCGGTATCCGGATTGACCGCTATCTTTCTGAAAAAACAGAAGAACTGTCACGTTCCTATATTCAAAAATTGCTGAAAGAACAGAAAATAAAAGTTAATGCTGCCCCTGTGAAGGCAAATTACAAAGTACAGGAGAATGATGACATCTCAGTAGAAGTCCCGGATATGGAAGAACCTGATATTCTTCCAGAGGATATTCCGCTGGATATTCTTTATGAGGACGATGATGTGCTTATTGTAAATAAACCCAAAGGAATGGTCGTACATCCCAGCGCCGGACATACTTCCGGAACACTGGTAAACGCCATTATGTTTCACTGTCAGGACAACCTTTCGGGTATCAATGGTGTCCTGCGCCCGGGGATTGTACACCGGATCGATAAAGACACCACAGGTGCACTTCTTGTATGTAAAAATGACAATGCTCACCGTGATCTGGCTGAACAGTTAAAAGAGCATTCCATCAAACGCAGATATCGTGCGATCGTAGCAGGTGTTCTGAAAGAAGATGAGGGTACTATAGAAGGACCAATCGGACGTCACCCTGTTGACCGCAAAAAAATGGCCATCAATTACAAAAATGGTAAGGATGCAATTACTCATTATAAGGTCCTGGAGCGTTTCAAAAATGCTACCTATGTGGAATGTCGCCTGGAAACAGGCCGAACACATCAGATTCGTGTGCATATGACCAGCATCGGGCATCCCTTGCTGGGAGATGAGATATATGGATCAGGAAAGAACCCCTATCACCTTCAGGGCCAGACCCTTCATGCAATGATCCTCGGTTTTATCCATCCAACATCTGGTGAATATATGGAATTTACCGCTCCTTTACCTGACTACTTTCTTAAATTATTAGAAAAATTGCGAAAATAGTTTGCATTTCCACGAAAATATTGTATAATATGTCTATCGAATCCGAAACAGAAGGGAGTGTAGATTATGAACAGCACAAGTTCAATTATTACAATAGGTCGTGAATATGGCAGCGGCGGAAGACAAATAGGACAGGAAGTTGCCAAATATTTCGGTATCAAATGTTATGATAAAGAGCTTTTGGAGCACGCAGCAAACGAGAGCGGTATCTGTAAAGAACTTTTTGAAAATCATGATGAGAAGCCAACTAACAGTTTCTTGTATTCTCTGGTAATGGATACATATTCCTTTGGCTACTCCTCTTCAGGATTTACTGATATGCCTATGAACCACAAAGTATTCCTTGCACAGTTTGACGCAATCAAAAAACTGGCCTCTGAAGGTCCCTGCGTTATGGTCGGAAGATGTGCAGATTACGCATTGGCGGAGTATAAAGACTGTTTCAGTGTATTTGTGCACGCAGATACAGACTGGAGAATCAGCCGTCTTTCTCAGAAGCATAACAAGACAGCCAAAGAAGCTAAAGATATGATTAATAAAACCGATAAGAGCCGTTCCAGTTATTATAACTATTACACAAACAAGAAGTGGGGCTCTGCAGCAAGTTATAATCTTTGCGTAGACAGCAGCAAGCTTGGAATCGAAGGTGCAGCCAAGACTATAATTCAGGCAATTGAGATTTTTGATTCTATGAAAAATAAATAATAGAAGAATTCTAATAAAATTCTTGCAAAAAGGACAGCTGTTTATCAGCTGTCTTTTTGCATTAAATTTTCCATCTGAAAGTTTACAATAAATATGTTATGTATACTGTGTTGCCTGTTATTAACATATGTATTTTACTATGATAGTAACATTTTTCTAATATCTATTAAATTTTTATGAAATCGAGAGACATTTAGTAAAAAAAATGTTATAATCGTACCATCTTAAAAAGGAGGACATTATGAAATTTCGTTGGGATAACCGCTATTTACACTGGGGTGTAACCGCTTTTCTGGTAATTGCCGCCAGTATGCTGTTTTATTATGGCATTTTTCATATGAAGACACTGATTGTAGGAATCAAGACTTTTCTGGGAATTATGGCACCTATTATCTATGGAGTAATCCTTGCCTATATTCTCAGCCCTCTGATCAATCTTTTTGAACAGAAACTGATCTATCCGCAATTATCAAAGCACAATATCCAGTTACAGAAGAAAGGAAGACGGGCCGTACGATGGGCATGTGTTCTTTTTTCTATGTTTTTGTTCTGGATTATTATTTATGCATTAATTATGATGGTACTTCCACAGTTGATCCGAAGTATCATGAGTATTATTTACAGTTTTCCATATTATGTAAAAGTTATTGAAAAATGGCTGAATTCTTTTGTGGAACATGGATGGAACATGAATTCGGATATGATTGATATGATCAATCAGTATTCTACTAAAGCACAGGATTATCTTACCACTAATATTTTGCCGCAGATGCAGGATATGCTTAAAAATGTTTCTGCTGGTATCTTTGATATCCTGATTTTTATGAAGAATTTTCTGATCGGTGCAATTGTTGCCTTATATGTACTGGCGGATAAAGAGAAATTTGTTGCCAAGAGCAAAATGCTGGTATATGCAATATTTCCACATAAATGGGCAAACCTGATGATTCATTCCATGCGCTTTACTCATAAAACTTTTGGTGGCTTTATTTATGGAAAGCTGGTAGATTCTGCCATTATTGGAGTTTTGTGTTATATAGGCATGCTGCTTTTGCATATGCCGTTTCCAATCCTGGTCAGTGTAATTATCGGTGTTACCAATGTCATTCCGTTCTTTGGTCCTTACATTGGTGCTATTCCATGTATTTTTCTGATATTGGTAGTAGATCCTATCAAAGGTCTGTATTTTGCCATTTTTATTCTGCTTCTTCAGCAGTTTGATGGAAATATCCTTGGGCCGAAAATTCTTGGCGAGACCACAGGGCTTTCCAGTTTTATGGTCATTGTAGCCATTCTGATCGGCGGTGGTCTTTTTGGCATTCCTGGTATGATTGCAGGAGTTCCTGTATTTGCTGTTCTTTATGCTATGATATGGCGGTTGATAGGTCATTCATTAAATGACAGAAAAATGCCTGTAGAAGAGGATACTTATGTAAATATTGATTGCCTGGATACCCAGACCGGCAAAGCAATTCCTCTTCCAAAAGAAGAAAAGCGGAAAATTTCAGCCGAGAAACTGGCAGAAAACAGAAACAATTTCTTTATGAAAATATGGACTCCTATTTCAAAGATTGTTCTGATCATATGGAAATATATTTTGCAGGTTCTTCATTTTATAGGAAAATATGTGGAAAAAGTATGGACTGTTTTAAAGAATAAATACCATCAATTTAAAACAAAGCAGGAGAAAAACAAATGAAATTACTGATTCAGCGCGTAAATCACGCGCAGGTAACTGTAGACGGTGAAATATGTGGCAAAATAGGAAAAGGCCTGTTGGTCTTTATCGGGGTAGGGCATAATGATACCAGAGAAATTGCTGATAAATATCTGAAAAAACTTCTCGGACTTCGAATCTTTGAAGATGCCAATGGAAAAACTAATCTTTCCCTGGATGATATAAATGGAGAGCTTCTTATGGTGTCGCAGTTTACATTATATGCAGACTGTAAAAGAGGAAATAGACCGGGATTTACAAATGCAGGAGCTCCCGACATGGCAAATGAACTCTACGAATATATGATTTCGGAGGCACAGAAGAAAGTCCCTGTTGTACAACATGGTATCTTTGGCGCAGATATGAAAGTGTCTCTGGAAAATGACGGTCCATTTACTATTATTCTTGATGAAGCTATTTTATAGGCGTTCAGGTTGAACTATTGCCTGAACACAACAAGGAGAATATATGAAGAAAAAAAAGTTTCGGATGTCAGCTATTCTTTGCATTCTGACACTCCTTTTATGCGCCGGAATTCCACAGTATTCCGCTATATCCGTCAAGGCTGCTATTAGTAAAACATCTAATAAACAAACAGGTTTTGTAAAAAAGGGCGGAAGCTGGTATTATTATGACAAAAATGGAAAAAAGGTAACCGGATGGTACCAGAATACTGCAGGAAATAAATATTATTTCGGAAAAACCGGTGCTGCAAAAGCTGGAATACTTACAATTAAAGGCAAAAAATATTGTTTTAATGAAAAAGGCAGAATGCTTACCACATGGCAGACAGTAAATGGTAAAACCTATTTTTTTGATGAAAAAGAAGGATATATGTACACCAACTGGGTTACCACCGCTGCAGGAAATAAATATTATTTCTGGCATGACGGAGTCATCCGTTCAGGTTTTCATAAAGTAAATAATGTATATTATTGTTTCAGCTCCAAAGGTAAAATGTATAAAAACTGCTTCCGCAAAAACGGAAGTTCTACTTATTATCTTCAGGCAAATGGAACCCTTGCCAAAGGACGTTTGAAAGTCAGGGGGACATGGTATTCTTTTAACAGAAATACCGGCCGTCTCGTCAGAAACGGATGGTATAAGGAAACAGATGGTTCGTACTATTACGCAGCTGCCAATGGAAAACTTGTAACAGGTTTTTATAAACCTGATTCCTATTATCGATATTTCCGTAAATCAGACTGCAAGCTGGTTACCGGTTGGCAGACGATCAATGGATATAAATATTATTTTAAAAAGAAAAATGGAATTCGATATGATAATATTATTCTGAAAACTTCTTCCGGAAAAAGATATTATTTTGGATCTGATGGAAAACTTTTCTGCAGCAAATGGTTTACTAAGAATAATAAACATTATTATTCTGCCTCTAATGGTGTTCTGGCTTCAGGATGGCTGACAGTAAATGGCAAAAAATATTACATGAATCCATCGACCTGCGCTCGTGAAACAGGATGGGTCTCTATAAATGGCGAAAAATATTATTTTAATTCTTCTACAGGTGTTCTGGTCACAAATCAATGGATTGATGACGATAACTATGTTGGAAAAAATGGTGCACTTATTCCCGGATACAGTGGTATTTCATTTCGATGGCCATTAAATTCCAGTTATTCTTATATCAGCAGTTATTTCGGAAACCGTCAGTCTCCTGGAGGAATTGGTTCCACCAACCATAAAGGTATAGATATTCCTGCACCTACAGGTACGCCTATTTATGCTGCAGCTTCAGGAACAATTGTCGCCATGTTATCTCCATCAGCTTCAGGCGGTGCTGGATATTATACCAAAATCAAACATAACAACAAAGGACTTGTTACCGAATATATGCACCAGTCCAAATTTAATCCGAAACTCAGCGTAGGTGATAAAGTCTCTAAGGGTGATATCATCGGATATGTAGGAAGTACCGGAAACAGCACCGGACCTCATCTTCATTTCGGAGTTATGGTAAATGGAGTCAATCAGAACCCTTTAAATTATGTTAAGAAACCATCTTAAGCAAAGGAAGAAAGATCATGGAAGCAACACAAACATATACTTATTACAGAAAAGCACAATATCACGAAACTGACCAAATGGGAATTATCCATCATTCCAATTATGTAAAATGGATGGAAGAAGCCAGAATCAGCTATATGGATCAGATGGGATTCAGCTACAGAAAAGTAGAAGAGCTTGGAGTTATTTCTCCTGTTGTAAATATCTCTGTTTCATATAAAAAGCAGGTTTCTTTTGATAATGAAATTCAAATCCGTGTCAGCGTAAAGAAATATAACAGTATCAGTCTGGAATTCAATTATGAATTTTTTAATGCTTCGAAAAACGAAATCTGCACAATTGCATCTTCCAGACATTGTTTTCTCAAAGATGGAAAACTGATTTCTCTAAAAAAAGAAATTCCAGATCTGGATCGTGCAATAATCAGCTGTATGTAATATAAACAGGAGTCAATCAATTTGACTCCTGTTTATTTATTATCTTATAAAATTTTTTTAAGTACACAGGCAATTCCATCATGTTCATTATCTCTGGTTATGGTTTTGGCTTTTTTCTGTATTTCACCAGGTGCATTTCCCATTGCAATCACTCAGAGAACAGGAAAAGGCAACAGTAAAAGATATGGCCAAACGATTTGGTGTTTCAGAAATGACTATTCGAAGAGATTTCCATGGAATGGAAGAGCAGGGACTGGTTACTATTCATTTTTATAATCATTTTAAAAATTAACAGAATTAATCGATTTTAAAACAAACTTGTCTGTATACATTAATTGTACTATAATAGAATCAATAAAAACAAATTAGTAATCAAAGGAGAATTTCGTTATGGATATGAATACCCGAAAATACGTAGAAGAAAAAACAAAAGAACTGATTAATGCGCCTTCCTGTTATCAGGGCTTAAGAGATTTAGCTCAGAGATGGATAGATGCTCAGAACACGCCGGAAGAGGCAAAAGTGACTCAGGAATATCTTAATGAACTGGAGGCAGATGTTTTATCCATTGATTCCTTAATCGCGTTTGCAGGTTCAGAAAAGGGGGAACAGATTTTTGGTGCAGATCAGGCCAAACATATGGTTTCTCAGGCACAAACAGCTAAAACAAATGGCGCTAAATACTGTATTTGTCCGGCATGCACAGCAGGCGGAGCTATTTTAGATAAAAAAGAGGATATTTTGAAATAATCTAATCTATTTACCAGCAGATACGATAAATAAAAAATATAAAATTTATCGTATCTGTTTCATTTTATTTGCATTTTTAAACCTAGTGTATTTATAATTTTCTTATTTCCAAGTTAAAGTAGAGCGTGTTTAATCTATACGACAAACGCGAGTTTTTCATATAGATATTGCTTCAAAACTACTTTCGTGGTATAATTTCGTTATTAACAGGTTTATTTGTTCTGTAATCGTTAGTTTTGTTCTATATACGTTTTTACTTTTTAATTAATTTTTATTACTACTACAGATCTGGAATTTTATGATTTATTTTTATATTACATACAGCATTTTAATTTTTAAATATTTCATATACAATAATTAACAATATTAAATGATCCATGTTTTAAACCTGCTAAATCATTTATTTATTATTTATAATATTTTCTAAAGGAGTTTTCAATGGACAATTACACTGATTATAATGATAATAAAAAAGTCACTTACCACGAACAAACTGATATCCTGAATATTCTTAAGCTTCGAGCTGTATTAAAAACGCTTCCAGATTTCTGCAGGGATTATTTCCGTGCTATGGATCCGCTTACTACCACCAAAACACGAATTTCCTATGCATATGATATCCGCATCTTTTTCCAGTTTCTGCTGGATGAGAATCCTGTTTTTAAGGACTGCTCTATGAAAGATTTTACTGTGGATGTTCTGGATCAGATTAAGGCGGTTGATATTGAAGAATATCAGGAATATCTGAAAGTCTACAAAAATGGAGACAAAACTGAGACAAACGGTGAACGTGGATTAAAAAGAAAAATCTCTGCATTGAGAAGTTTCTATGCATATTATTACAAGCATGAATTTATCAAGACTAATCCAACTGTTCTCATCGACGTTCCCAAAACCCATGAAAAAAGTATTATCCGACTTGATGCCGATGAAGTCGCTATGCTTCTGGATTATATAGAACACTGTGGCGATGAGCTTACCGGTCAGAAACGTGTTTATTACGAAAAGACTAAGGAACGTGATCTGGCAATCGTTACTCTCCTGCTTGGAACTGGAATCCGTGTATCTGAGTGCGTAGGACTGGATGTTGAAGACGTAGATTTTAAAAATAATGGAATAAAAGTCACCCGAAAAGGCGGCAATGAAATGGTTGTATATTTTGGTCGTGAAGTAGAAAAAGCTCTGAAAAAATATATTGAAGTCCGTGAAAATATTGTTCCAATAGCCGGACATGAACACGCTCTCTTCTATTCTACCCAGAGAAAAAGAATTGGAATTCAGGCCGTTGAAAATCTGGTAAAAAAATACTCCCGTGCAATCACAACGACAAAGAAAATCACCCCACATAAGCTTCGAAGTACTTACGGCACTGCCTTGTACCAGGAAACCGGCGATATCTACCTTGTAGCCGATGTATTAGGCCATAGAGACGTAAATACCACTAAGAAACATTATGCAGCTATGGACGATGCCAGACGCCGTAAAGCAGCTACTGCAGTACATTTGCGTGAAGACTAATTCCATATTTATAAATTTTTAATTCTTTGATTGGAGTAATTCATTCACAAATTCATATTTTTAATTTTCCATATCATTTCTTCAAAGTACAACAGACGGAACAAAATTCGTCTGTTGTACTTTGAAATTATTTTGGTTATTTTCTTAAAAAATCATTTTAAACTCTTTTTATTTATCAAAATCTGTTTCAAAAACACCCTCTGGGGTGCGCATTGTCAGTACTCCGAGATTAAACTCATCATCCATAACTGTGATGTGATATTCAAAGATAACGTCATCCTCAAATTTAGAAAGTAAAACGTAAGATCCATTCTCTTTTCCCTCAATCTGATCGCAGATATCTCCATAAACTGCTTCACCTGAAATAGCTCTTGGATAGCCGGCATCTTTAATTTTCTTTTCGATTGCTCTGTACAATTCTTCCATGTTAGTCTCCTTTTATTTCGTATACACTGTTTCTTCATAATAACAGGTACAGTAACAAAATGCAACTAAAAAGGATATCCGCGATTACAATACTGGCAGATATCCTTTTATGTACACTATGTAGTTTTTAGTATCAAGTTATAATAATAAAAGACTATTTTCCTGTTTATTTATTATAAAGCCACAGCAATTTTATCGTGGAATGCTTCAGGAACTTCTTCTTTGTCTAAAGATACGCTGATTACAAAAGTAACATTAAACTGTTTGCCGATCTCGTCTAACTGTCCCAGAGTACCTGTAATATCTTTTTCTTCCAACTTCGCTACTTTAAGGAAGCTGTCAAGATATACCTGCTCAAGATCGTGATCCTGAGAAAGGATGCCACAAATAAATCCAACAAACTCATCTGCATTTTTAATTGGGAATCCGGATACATCGATCAGACGTACTTTGTTATTGAGTTCGTACATATGTTTTGTGCTCTTGTCTAAGTAGACAATACTTCCATTTGCCTCTTTTACTGCACCATTTACTTTATCTAACAGTACTTTTGTTTTGCCTTTGCCTTTCTTTCCTACAATCAGTTCAACCATGCTGTTTTCCTCCTTAGACACATATAATATTAATTTTGACTAAAAACTTCAATTAATATGTTTTATATTATAGTGCATATTATTCAAAAACACAAGTGGTATTTACACTTTTTTGTGAATTTTTATTGAATTTTTAAAATTTGCATGATTTTACTGCACTTTTAATGATATTATCAATATTACATAGTATCATCTTTGGGCTTTGTGTTTGATGTATTTTCTTATAATTTCTTATATATTGATGTGTTTTTGGTGTAAGAATGGTGTAGTAACTCTGATTTCAAGCCATTTCAAACTCAATTTGGTGTAGTAAATTATTACAAAAGTGTTAATTTTGGTGTAGTAACTCTGATTTTCGTCTGAAATTGGTGTAGTAATACTATTTTATGAAATACGTCTATCATTTAGTTTCTGAATCTCATTCATCAGACGCTCATCTGTAACATGGTTGTACAGTTCCATTGTCATTTTCATAGACGCATGACCCATAATATCCTGCAAGGTTCTTGGGTCAACTCCGGCTTCTGCCATACGTGAGCATGATGTATGTCTCAGGAGATGTGGATGTATATGTGGTAATGGCTCTATCGTTCCACCAAACTTTTTAATATCAGAATTATAATCATCTACAATTCGATTTAGAATACGTCCAATAGTCTGTGTGATAAATGGTTTATTCTGTCTGTTAGAAAACACAAAATCCTTATATCCATCTACTTCTATCTTTGTTTTCTTATCCATTTCAATTTGATTCTGCATCTGTTCCATAAGCGCATCCCTTGCCGCATTTGATAATGGCACATTACGGATACCAGATTTAGACTTAGGAGTAAGTATCTGATACTGGCAAGCATCTTTTCCTGCACTGGTATATTGTAACTGATGAGTGATATTTACAAATCCATGTTCCAAATCTACATCATCCCATGTCAATCCACACACTTCTCCAACTCTGAGAGCAGTTTCAAGCATAAATACAAACAGTGGATAATAATATGCATACTTGCTGTTCTTGATATATGTAAGAAAATTGTCCTGCTGCACCGTTGTCAATACATCCTCTGGCTCTGTATCTTCTCCACGAATTTCTTTTCTACAGTTGATACATGGATTACTTCTTATAATATTATCCTCAACTGCCATCTTCATACATGGAGATAATACACCTGCTACTATTGTATTAATAGATGGCTTACCTAATCCCTTTTCAGACATTGATTTTAATAGAAGAATGACATCTGACTTGGTAATATCCTTTAATGTCATATTCCCAAATCTGGTATTTTTAATATAGTTCTCCCAACTACGTTTGTAATTACGTTTGGTAGACGGAGATATATTCCCTTTTAACTCTAAATATTTCTCAAAATATTCATTAAAAGTTGTTGCCCCTGCCTTATAACCAATACCATCATCAATATCTCGTTGGATAAGCTTTTCCTGTTCTCTCAGATCATTCAGATTTGATGTATATATAGTTTTTCTTGAACCATCAAGATCTGTATAACGATACATATAAATACCGTCTTTTCTCTCACTTTCTCCTTTTCTCAGAACTCTACCTTTGCTATCTTTTCTTTTATTGCTCATTTAAACATATGCTCCTTTCATTTCTCGAAAGAGCATTACATCTATGCGTTTACCTTATCATACGCATTATGCTTTTTCAAGAATATTATTTTAAAATTGTTCTATATTAAATCACGGTAATTTTTTCAAGATACTGCTCAAATAATTTTCGTTTTATAAGTTTCTTTTTGCCAACGTTTAGTACGAAATCATCTAATCCATTATTAATCCTGTCTCGTAATGTAGATTCTCCAATACCAGAATATTCTGATGCTTCTTCTATCGTTAAATTTAGTTTCATCCACCACGGTATATTTTGTCTTTCCATTGAATCAAACCTTTCTATATATAAGAAAACAGACTATAACCTGTTAAGCTATAGCCTGTTAATCACAATTCCTATTATTATAAGAGAACTACTCCGATGAAAGAGCAGTTCTCTATAAATTTATCCAAACCTCCTGCGGTTCTTACGAATATCATTTTGTGTATATTCACTCGCTTGCTTCAAAATAGTTTTCAAATCTGGCAATGCGTTTTTCGTCACATCACCTTGTACAGTCAAAAGAGTATCGTAATGATTATTATATATAACGCTACCTTCTGAATCTCCCTTGCTAATAATCTGTACATCAGGTATCTTAATTTCTGGCATATGAAAACTCTGGTACTCAGAAGCCATTTTCATTAATGTCTCAGTCATATCATGATTTATGATTCCGTCAGATGGTTCTACAGGAGTAAGTATACCTTTCTTTGTAGCAATAATTTCACGACCTTTTTCGTTTGTCATTGCTAATCTCGGAACACCACCGACACGTTTTGTACCAGAAGCATATCCGTCAAGGTTTCCTAAATCATTACTGGTTAATAAATCATCAGGATTTACACCATACAGTTTAAGGATTTTTGCAAGAGTTTCCATTACAGTTGCAGTATTATTTCCAACAGAATTAACTGCATTATTAATGACATCTGTAGCCTTTTCGAAATTAGAAGTGAGTTCTTTTGACCATTTTTCAAAGTCTTCGCTTAACTGATCCTTGAGGTCATCAAGACCATTAACCTGTAAATCATATACATGATCACGTACTGTATCGTCTAAATCATCTTGCTTTTCCTTACGTTGTGCTTCCAATTTTGCTTTCATTGCTTTAGATTCTGCATCCGTTACACCTTCTAAAGCTGCAATCTGTTGATCTAGTAATTCAATTTCAGATGTTTTGGACTTTAATTGTTTATCGTAATCATAGTATTGTTTCTTTCTCTCCTTTGCTTTCTTATAAGCATCCATTTGCTTAAATAGTGCATCATGTACAGCCTGTGACTGAGACTTGATGATATTTAAGATGGCATCACGATAACTACTTGCGTTCTTAATGGCATTCTGCATATTTGAGTCATTTTCAGACATTAACTCATCATATGTTTTCTCACCATATTTTGACTCATTTGTACCATTTGCAAAATCTTCCATAATCTGCTGACGTTTCTTCACGTAAGTGCGAATATTGTCAAGCTGACTATCTAATTCTTTTGCATTTAATGCGATAGACAAAGCACCAAATTCTGTAAGTTCCCCTGTATCAGAATTATATTTCATATCATCAGAAATCAGGTCGTCAATAGAACCTAATTTTGCGATAAATTTATCTGCCTTGTCAATGGCTCTATCAAACATCTCTTCATATCTTGTTGTAATCTGTTGCTGTTTGGCATTCTCAATCTGAGTATCAAGGTCTTTGACCGCATTCTGTGTTTCGATGATCTGGGTTTTCATATCCAACCACTCTTCGGAACCTTCTTTAATCTTTCCAGATTTTACAGACTTATCCAATTGCTCTTGAAGTTTAGCCGCTTTTTCTTCCTGATACTTTTGTTCTGCTTCCAGATCTGAAATCTGAGAATCATAACTGTCGGATGTAGTATAATTACCATGTGCTTCCGCAAGGTCACGTTCCTTTTCGACTTTCTCTATGAGAGCTTTTTCATAACTGAGACGTTTATCATAATATTCTGAAATATTATTAAACTTATTTTGTTCTGCCTCAATCGCCGCCTGTGCATATTCTGCTTCGGACTCTGCGGCATTTGCTGCGGCTTCCATCTCTGCATTTTGCGCAATAGTCAACTGCTGTGCTAATTGATTATATTTTGCCTTAGAACTATTTGCTTTCTTCTCAGCATCATCTAATGCTTTGTTGTAAGCCTTCAATTGTTTCAGGAGATTTTTGTCTGTAACCCCTTTGGTACTAACTTTTGTGCCATTTTTCAAAGCATTCTGCTGTGATTTGGTTAATTTGAGGGAATTCTTTTTGAGAATAGAAGCACCTGTTGTCTTTGCTTTTGCCTGTGCATTGGCACGAATCTTATTAGGATCAACAGCATTCTTCTGTTTTTCAATATTCTGTCTATTTGTGACAGCCTGTTTGTATGCCTGCTGATTTACAGTATTCTGAGATTTCTTATTTGCAACCTCTGCGTCCTCAAGATAATTCTGATAACTCAAAGAATCCCCAGATTTCATATATTTCGTCATTTCCTTATACTGAGAAGCATAGGTAGAATAAACAGATTTTGCCTGAGTATATTTAGCATTTGCTGATTTGAGATTACTCTTTGCTGTAGTTGTTGCGGATTTCGCAGAATTTAATTTCTTTTTGGAAGTGTTGCTCTTTGTAGTAGCAGTATTATATCTTTGTACAAGAGTCTTTTTACTTCCTGTTAATCCTTTAGTACTTAGAGTCTGACCAGAAGCGATACGTTCCCTTTCTTCGTCAGTCAGTTTGACATTTTTATTATTTGTCAGTTTGGACGCAGCTAACTTTGCTGCTTTAGAATCCTTATTAGCCTGAATCTGAGCCTTATTCTGTGCTTTGACAGCATTGCTATACTTTGTTTTAGCACTTTTTTGATTTGAAGAAGCCTTACTATAATCTGATTTTGCAGAATTAAACACATTTGTCATGTTCTGTTTCAAGAATGATTGTGCTGATTCACCAAGATTAGCAACGCTCATTCTGGCTTGAATAGCAGTAAGTCCCTTAAATCCATTTTTCAGACGTTCAAGTTTTTTCTCTGCATTTTCAGTTGGCATATTTGCCCACTGCTCAAACAGCTCCATCTGCTGATTTTTCAACTCTTGAACTGCCTGAATACATTTTACATACTCATCATAGTATTTCTTGTAATCATTTAGCTTGTCATAAGTTGTCTTAGTGTCATTGTTGGAAGAGGTATTATAGTCTGTGATGGAATATTTACCTTCTCTGACAGCCTTTTTCTCAGCGGCAGTGAGATCAATAGAATTTGCTTTCTTACGATACGCCTGTGCCGCTTTAGTATTGACACTGATTTCATTAGCAATTGCGTTTATTTGCTTCTTTAATTGTGAAGTCTTAAATGCAGAAGATACATAATCAGTAATTTTATCAGCAATAGCCTTAGTCTTGTTGGCAAACCAAGTCATTCTCTGTGCAACAAAATCGAATGCAGAAGTATTCTTCTTTGTTGATTGAGTGTTATCATTTGTGGCTTTGGTATTATTATTTACTGAACTTGTATTAGCATTATAAGGCTGTGAACTTGATGATGAAGAATGTGATCCTGCGTAGGTTGTCTTGTGAGATGCAATATTCGCCTGATTGATAGAAATTCCACCTCTAACCATAGCAGTTCCATTGACTCTTGCAGTACCTCTACCATTCACAAAGCCACGTTCTAATAGTGCTTCTGACTGCAAATGGTTGAAAACGATACTTCCTGCCGGGATATTTACGAACTCTGCTCCATTATCTCCTACAGTATGCCAAGTACCAGAACCAGGATCAACAACAATTTCTCTACCCAGTTCTCCAACCAGTGTAGTTCCTCCTGTCTTGGTTCCCCAATTTCCACTTGCATAAGCATGACCAACTAAATGATTATAATGTGCAGTTCCAGATGCATGAGCCGTACCACTTGCTCCGCCTGATCCTCCTGTCGGTGCTTTTGTATTTGTCCAGTTTACTGTGCCTGTCGCAGTAAAACTGGTCTTTACATCTGCTGTATTGTTTGTCCAGTTGACAGTACCATTGGAAGTATGCATCTGTGAAGCCCATGCATCTACAACTCCTGTATTATTTTTCCAATCCACAGTACCATTGGATTTCTTTTCTTCCGCTGCATATGTATCAACTACAGCAGAATCTACACCTGCTTTTACCATAATCTCAGGTGATAGCGCCTGAATAGATGAGGTAATTGTAGCTTCAGATGTTCCATCAATTCCCAGCGTTGCTTTAATTTCTGGGGATAGTCCTTGAATCTCACTTACTAGACCATCTACTTTTCCCTGTGCTTCTGATGTATCTGCTCCAATAGATGTCTGCAATTCTACATTATTCTGTGCATTTTGGAACTGCTGTAATAATGATAATGCATTACTAAGTTCTCCGTCTACCTTAGATGTATCCACATTCATTACAGCAGGTGTTTCTAACATCTGCTTCTGTGTGACACAATACTGAATGACGGTATTAGCATCATCTACCTGTGAAGAATCTACTTCTAATGTAGTCTTATACTGTTGCATCTGTGCAATGGTATTATCCAGTGTTGCAATCTTATCCTCTGTGTTCTCAATATCTGAGACGTCAATCTGAATATCAAGGTTTTTATCACCAGATAATTCCTCTATTCTGCCTTTAGCTTCACCTGCCGCCATACCAAGATCGCCAAGTGTCTTGATTGCTTCATCAGCCCAATCAAATTCTGCACCAAACTCTTCCATCTCTCCAAACATGGATTGAACCATTGGAAGTGACAGATTTAATCCATCTGCAAAATCCTGCATAGTACGCTGACCTGCAACTTTATACTCACCACTTGCCTCATCTAACTCCATTAGACCTGCTTTAGTAGCTTTTGCACAAAATTCAGCAACATCCAATCCAGTTCTATTACCATCAGAATCATGGTTAAAATAATGTTCGATACTATCTATATAGGAAGAAACTGCTTCTGCGTCTTCTGTATCAACAGTATCTGGTACAATAAAATCTACAGCTGCTTTATAGGAATTAGTGCCAATACGTCCGTAATCATCAGAATCTGTATTCTGTGTTACATCCTCGATATGAGTTAAAGCACCCATAGCATCATCAAACATATCGCCTGATTCAGAATCATTCTGTTTGTCAAGCCAATTCTGATATGCGCCGGTTGCTTCCCTAAGTGATGCAGATAATAAGTCAAGTTGATTACACTGATTTACAATACCATCATTTTCTGACAATAATGCGTTTATACTGCTCTTAATTGCCTGTGCATTTTCACTCTTTGCATCAGATAATCCTCTCAGTTCATCTTGAAGTTGCTCTATCTGTGCAATATTCTCCATATACTGAGATTGTTTCTCAAACTTCTGATTTTCATTCGTCTGGATTGCTTCTTCGGCTTTTGCCCTTTGAAGTTCCTGTACTTTCTCTGCATTTAATTGTAAAGCACCGTTATTATACTCTAATGCAGAAGTATAATCAGCAAGTTCCTCTGAATTATAATCATCTATAGAAATGGATTTTCCTGTTGATTGTGATGTAAGAATAGAAGTTGCTTTTTCAATACTAGATAAAGCAGACTGCGCACTTTCAATTTGATCTGTTAAATTGGATACAGAATCCGTAGTTGTATCAACAGATTCTCCTGCACTGGAAGAAATAATGCCTAATGAAGACAACACATTTACCAGTTTTGATACCTGTTCACTGGAAGTATCAGAAATCAATCCACATTCAATTGCTGCATCTACAAGAGAATTAATCTGATCTTCGCCCTCTTGAACGCCATCAGTCTCAAAAGCATACTTGAAGTCAGTATCTGTCAGTCCAAGTTCTTTTAGCGCATCCGCATTTTTCTTGACTTCTTTTCCAAATTTAGACGAATCATTCCCTGATAAGGCTTCATTAAATTTATTCGCAGAAATGGCAGATTCATTTAACTGGTCTCTTACCTCTGAAAACTGATCCGCAAATTCCGACATATCAGAATTTTTCAGTAATGATTGTACTGCACTGTCAACTGCATCAAATTCAGAAGAAGCCTGCGCAATTTTATCAGAATCACCTTCTGCCAACGCATCATTGTAATTCTTAATTGCTTTCGTCTCATCATTTAACCACTTAACAGCAGTCTGTTCCTCACCAGATGGCGCTTTGAATAAATCATCATCTGCAACAAGTTTTGCTTGTTGTGCCTGATTGTATAAATCACTATACTTATCAAGAACTTTATTTGCTTTGGATAAACCGGCAGATGCATTATCACTCATAAGGTCAAGTACATCTGATTGCCCATATTTATCTTCTATATCAGAAACATCGGTCATAAAGTCATTTAACGCTTCCTTTGCAGTAGACGCATCAGCATTAAAATGAAGATCAACTGTAATTCCATCTGATTCTAGCTCAGTTGTAAATACATCATCACCATATTTATCCTGTAAATCCTTAATAGATTTCTTTAGAGCTTCGGCTTCTTCGGAACCATTATCATAAAATTGACCTAAATATGTATGTCTGTCTCTTTCTATCTCTTTCTCGGCTTTTTCAATTCCCTTTCGGTTCTCATTCTGAAACTGCTCTGCCTGTTTCTGAGATACTTGGTCTAATAATGCAATCTGTTCTGTAAGAGAACCGTTTACAAGGTCAATACCTGCAACCTGTAAACCATAAGAATCACTCAAAGATTCCTGAATAGAAAGTAGTTCACTTTTTGCAGAAGCGGCTTCCTGATCTGTTAATGTGCCAGATGCCAATGCTTCTCGAAGTTCTTTGACTTTATCAATCTGCCCTTGAATAGAATCATTATTTTCTGTCCATTCATTTCCTGCTTGCTTCGCCGCTGATACTGCTTCCTCAACAGACTTTTTATAAGCACTGTAAGCTGTCATTCCTGCGGTCAGTGCTGATGCAATCAAAACATATGGATTTGCTATTAATGTCGCAAGCATTCCTTCCATAGCACCAGAAAGAGAAAATGTACTAGCAGCAACCGCTTCATTTGCAGAAGATAATCCCATAGCAGCAACAGCCGCCTGTGCTTCTGCTTCTCCCATTCCCTGAGACATTAATATAGCAGTTCTTTGAGCTTCTGATAATGCACTACTGGATAATAATAATTTCGTCTGAGACTCTGATAATCCCTGAGACAAATTCATTAGATTAGAAAATGAATCCTCTGACATATCCGTGATTTTTGATAAATCAAGTGCCTTTGAAAAATCAGAAAATTCCTTGAACATATCTATCAATTGCTTAAACGCATATACACCGCCAGCAGTTCCAAGTCCTGCAAGTGCTGACTGTAATAGATTTGTATTTGTAGCAAAATCCGCTACTGCTTTAGAACCATCGAGGAATCCAGAATATAGATCACTGGACACTGTAGATGTAGCCAGATTCTCAAGACTTGCTTTTAAAGCATTTGTCTTTGCTTCCAGTGAACTTAGATAATTGTCCTCAAACTTTTTCTGTGCTGTTCCCTCTGAATTATAAGCAACCTCTGTCAGTTTCTCTACTTTATCCCAGTTATCCAACATAGCAGTAATAGAGTTTGCCTGATATGTTCCACCAAGAGCAGTACTTACTGCCTTTTGAGTTTTCTTATCGAATGTATCCCATTTATCCGCTACAGAATCAAGAATTGTCTCTGAATCAAGGAACTGATCGTTGTTATCCCGCATGGAGATACCAATTTTATTAAGAACTTTCTCAACATCATTCAGTGCTTCGCCATTATCATCAATAAACTTTCCTGCCTTAATGTTGTTCATTCTGGCAAGAATTGACTTCATAGCATTACCAATTGTTTCATCATTTGCCTGTGTTACGTCCTTAACTGTAGCAATCATTGCGGCAGTCTTTTCAAGAGACATTCCTGCATTATTTGCCTGTGATGCAACTCGTTCAAGTGCAACACCGATACCACCTGCATCAGAAGCAGACTCAAGGTCAATGCTTGTAAGAATATCATTTACCTTACTTGCTTGATCTGCACTCATCTGGAAACCATTCAGAGTTGCAGTCAATACCTCAGACGCATCCTCAGAACTCATCTGTGCATCCTTGGATAATACCATACTATCCTTGATAAGTTGGTTTGTTTCAGACATTGAACGTCCCTGCCTTAACCAACTATCCGCAGATTTTGCTACATCTGAAGTCACACTACCTAATTCCTGACCTAAATCATTGTAATTCTGCATTAAGTCTTTTACATAAGAACGACTCTCACCAGTAGCCATTGCAAGGTCAGTTTCAAGGTCATTAAATTCTTTCACTGTTGAAAGTGCTTCTTTACCTGCATCCGTAATCTTATACAGTCCGTCCTGCATCAGATTGGCTAGGCTATACGCACTGAACGCTTCTTTAAAACTACTTCCCAGTGAAGAAAAGATTCTCTGACTTCTCTGTCCTGCTGCATTTACATTATTTAATGCATCCTGTATATAGGTTAAACCAGATCTGTCAATATTCGGAACACTGATTTCCTGTTCTGTTTGTGTTGGTGTAGTATCGAGCGCACTGTCAACTGATTCCCGTAATGTATCAGCATTCACATGAACATCAATATTGATATCCTTAATACTATCAATTGCAGCACGTATCTGAGATTCGATTTCTTCTGCATCCACTTTAAAGTTGACAGGAATATCAATATCTTTTAATGCCGCAGTCAGATTAGATTTTAATGATTCCTCATTGACCTTCAAATCTACTTTTACAGGTTCATCCCCTGTACTCAACTGACTAATTGAATTACGGAGTTTTGATGTAATATCTTCCTCATTCAACTTAATGTCTACATTAATAGCTTCACCAGATTTTGTTCCTGCACTCTGAATAGCAGAACGAATATCAGAAGCAATTTTCTCTGTGTTCACCTCTACATCAAACTGAAATGTTGACTTACTGGCTTCTGTTGCAGACATAATATTGGTTTGTAGAGTATCTTTCATTTTAGTGGCAGCAGACAGTATTTCTTGTTCTATAGAATCTGTCATTGCTATAAAATCTGAGCCTTTTAGCTCATTGACAGAAATGCTTTGTACCATATCAGCCCTTGCCTGTTTCATCAGGTCAAACGCATGAGTGATCTGTTCTGCCTGATTCATCATATCTGATGAGAAATGTTCTGGGAATAAAGTTGTCATTTCTCCCCAGATAGAATCTATAGAAACGCCTTTAGTAGCATCACGAACAATTTTTCCTACATTATTTTGCAGTAATTCCTTATAGGTATCGCCACCTAATGCATTTTTCAGTTCATCAGACACATATATCTTTTTATCCTTGAAATAATTGAAGAAATTATCATAGATGCCGGAACTGGCTTTAATCACTTTCGCATTTTTAGTTACAATGCTTTCAAGTCCATTCAGTCCTGCATAGAAACCATTTGCTTGAGAGAAATTGAAATCCTTACCGTTCCATGTTTTAGCCAAACTGGAAACCATATTATTCATTTGGGATTTTAATTTATTGATCGTTTTGGAATCTGAGATATTAAAAGAATTTGCTAATTGATTTGCGATTGAAGATGTGTCAACTTTTGTATTTGATAGACCTTTTTCTATATTAGATGTTAATTTCTTTGTGGAATCTTGATTGATTTCCACATCTATTTTTACTGTTCGTTTCTCTTTGGTTAGAGCATTTAGCTTCGCTTCTGCTTCTGCTGAATTAAGATCAACATCAGCATTTATTTTAAAATCTGACATTTAAAACCTCCTTTGTTTATATTATTATATTGTAATATTACTTAAAAATAAATTTTTGCATAATAAAAGAGACTATCGTTTATTGATAATCTCTAAATTTAATCAATTTGTATATATATCGATATTATCAGTACAAAGCACAATACCGCCCAATAGCAATTATAAATAATCTATTTCTTTTTTATCTGTATATGACTTCAAAAACACCAAAATATACTATATAGATTCAATATGTTAAGACTTTTTCATTTCCAATTTCAATAACCATTTTAAATCTCTAATTTCTTTTTCCAGATTTTTAATTTTGCGTTTCTGATAATCTACTGTAGGTTCAAGGCTCTTACATCTTTTTGAATACATTCTGAGTTGTAACCATTGCCAAGGCATACTAACCATTAACAAGTGCTTTTCAATACGATGAACAATATCTTTGTCAATAGAAAATAAAAAGTTACCAATTCTATTAACAGATAAAAATTTCGCATCACTAATAACTAAAACACAATCTTTTTCAAATCCCTCTTTCGCCAATCCTCTGCGATATTTCTTTTCACCATCTGGATTTTCTATTGGATGATATGCGATTCCAAATTTTTCTTTCATTTTATCATCTGGAAATCTGCCAGATAGCATAGGAATCATAAAACATTCATTTCCATATGTAGTAATACATAAGGTAGGATGTCTATGTGCTGTTTCAATACCATCAACCATACCAAAATCCACCCAATAAACACCTCCGTTATCTTGCGCACCAATATTTTCTTCATTCTGAACTACTCCATATTCTGAATGTCTCATTAAAAAAGCTAAATTGTTAATAAAATGTGAAACCTCATACTTGGATTCATTTTTCATAAATTCACGAAGATTACCAATTAACTCTTCCATAGCTTCTTCAATACGTTCTTCTTTCTTTGCACTACCACGTTTCTTATTATTTCGATTATTTCTCAAATACGGAATAAGTTCATCAATAGCATCCCATTTCATCTCATCTGTAATTTGCATTAATATTCGTCTCTTTCATAATAATATCTGCTAAAAGCTATTATAATATTATACGACAGAGTACGACATATTACAATTCAAAATATGCTATTGTAACTGTTTATTTAAACCGCTTTCCAAACGATTCATCTATATTTTTCTGTACATCTGCTTCTGTTTTAGCCCAAAATCCACCATTACCAAGTAAGCTACCAGATTCAGCATAATTGTAAATAGTATTTGTATCTCTTCCTGCCGGAGAATACCCGTAACCTGTATTTAAAGATAATTCACCATGCATACCAGAAACAGACATTGTTGGTGATTCCCTTAATGCTCCTGTCCTATGATAGACCCCTTCTGGTGCAGCATAGAAATTCCCAACATTATCTTTTGCATCCGTATAGGATTTTTCCATAGCTTCTTGTAAAGCTTCTTCACATTCTTTTTTTATAGCCACCTTGAGTGCGCCCCATGATGAAAATGTACCACCCATTTGTTTTTCTCAACTTTCTTTGAATAATTGGCAGAAATGCCTTGAATTTACTTGATTTTATTAAGCCAGGATTCTGACTTGAATTTTAACTGTTTATAAATAGAATTGATTTGTTTAAGTTCATGAATGTCAGTTGTCTGATAATACTTTTCGTTCAACAACTGGATCAGATATGTGTAGTCGTGTTGATTTAATTCACATAATATCATGCAATCACTCCTATAGGTAAGAAATCACTGTGTAAGATAATCCTGTAATCGTTTGAAACATGCAGGACAGAGATCAATTTTATTGTGCGCAAACTGGGATAAAAAGCTTGTATTGATTCTTGTCACCTTTGCAATATAAGTTTGTTTTTCTCTGATAGTTCTTTCTCTATACATTTTTCTTAATTCGTCCTGTGTCAATGTTCTTTCACCTCCGAGATTAAATAATTTTTTTTATAATATTTTTTTGTAAAATAATTATTTGTAAAATAATTTTTTAAAATATACACCAGATGTTATATCTGGCATATATTTCGATCGTAGTTCACAGATGGGAGTTATATTATAACGACATAATGTCGATAATATCAGCGAACAGCCACAATCGCTTTGGGATCAACTGTGGCTGTGTGGGAAGAAATACTAGGCTTACGGTCTTTTCTTTCTCCCTCATAGAGAGATATTCAGAAGCTCGTAAAATCAAGGGTTTACGCAATTTTAGGTGGAGTTTTTTGTATATTTTGGTCGTTTATAAAGCATTTCAAGAATATATTTTTGTTATATTCATACAAAGAAACTAATAATTTAGTTCTTATATTACAGTGCTGACTAAATGCGTATTGGATTAATGCTCCCATTGTAGCTTTATTAATTTTCAGTTTCTTTAATTTTGCCATGCATCCTTCAAATTCAAATGATACCTGCTCAGAATAATCTTTTTCATTCGTACTGATCCGTTTCACACGTCTATGATATTCTTCAACAATTGATGTTATTTTGTAATATTGCTTACTGTCTCGCTTAAATCCTGCAAATTCATTTTTGTGATATCGGAAAACATAAGAAATCCCATCTGTCACTGTCTGATACTTCTTTTGTTTTCGTGTATCAATTACTTTCTCATCAATGAGTTTATATATAATATCCATAGGGCAAACAAACTCTCCAATCTGTTTATCTGGAATATTCTTTTTAGAATCTTTCATTTCCATGATTTCCGCATAGAATCGAGGATAATAAACACCTTTCTTGTCATCTGTCCATTTACTCTCAATAATTTCCTTACATATTATACTTAATCTTCTTAACTCTGATGTGACTTCTACGTCAAAAATGCGTTTTGCAGAATCAATTGCCACTTGTGCCAAAACAGAGCAAATAACAAATATATTCAATAATCTATTATCTTTAATATTATCTTTAAAGCCATCGTCATAATAATAACTTAATGCCAATTGAGCCAAGTTGCTTGCATATCCTACATCATTCTGGGACAGAGCAATTTTATAATCCATATCATAATATGACTTCATATCTTTACCATATTTACTGGCTCCCAGTAGCGGAATTTCATTAATAATTGTTGCATATTCACTATATGATTTTCTCGCCAAATCAACAATATCTTTCTGATTGGTAACAAAAACGCTGTCTGTGTCCAGATCCTGCCCGTTGAGACGATCTTGTACATCTGTATATATCCCATTAATCACAATTACATTGTCACCCAGTTTAGGAAAATATTTTTGTAATATATCAGGATGCTTATTAATCAGATATACAATATTATTAGGAGAATTGTGTGGACTTCGGAAACCTGCCAGACATTCACCATCATTAAATCTTGTGGTATAACATTCAATCCCATCATCCCTTTGAGTAAAGCAACTGAAACAGTCATCCTCTACATATCCATCATTTGTCTTTAATTCACCTGTAATATATTTTAAAAGTGCGACAGGATTACCGCATATTGTTAGATTGTCACCATACTGCAAGAGCTTTCCTAATTTTAATCGTTTGTTCTTGAATTGTGACAGCATATCACTCTTTTTCTTTTTAAAAAATGGTGTATACCTAAAGTGGGAATTGATTTTATCCAGATCAATCAGCAAATTATTGATGCTGTATTTTTTTGATGCACCAATTTTTAGATACTCAATAAAAGCATCATCATCTATAATCATACTATTGTAATAATCAATACTTGTTTTAGCTATGCTCTCTAACACTGTTCTGTCTACTGTTGGCAAGCTATTATTCATCTGATAGGAACTACGTTGCAGATTACCATACTTGCTCTTATGTGCTGTCTTTACAATCGTAAATTGCTCTCCATCTTTTTTCATAAAGCGTTTGTAATACTTATAAGCTTCGGCATCTGTATTTCCCATCAGTTCCTTAAATTTCAACCATTTAATAGAGTTATCCGTCACAATCACTTTTACATCAGATACCTTCATGACGTTTCCAAACATATCCGTAACCGTTGCTGTCTCGTATTCAGTTTTGTAGTAATCTTTAAAATACTGTTGGATATTGCCTCGAAATAGGCATGATTTAAAGAAGTGACTTCTGCAATAGATAAATCCTTCCATGTCTTCTGGAAAGATAGAATCATCAATTAGTCCCATTCCATCCCATAAGGTATTTGTTACTTTGTAATCACCTTGCGCTTCCACAAGACATTGTTTATCATTATTTATCTTCACAAGCAATGCAGGAATATTGACTGCTGCTTTTAAGTCCTTTACAATCAGCATATTTTTTAATGGAATATGAATATAATCCAATGCTGTTGCTGTGATCAGTGTACTGTATGCAGATAGCTCTACAATTTTAGCATTCTTATCAGGCATTTTTTCATATAATCCCATTGTCAAATAATTTCTTGCTGTATCCAGTAACTTATCTTTTATAAAAATGCACTCGCCTTTTTTAGCTTTGCCAGGACTCCGCATAAGCATTTTATAATAGATATTTTCATCTGCTTCTGGAATTGGCATTCCTGTTGTTTTATCATATTTATGCCATGTAATATTAACACCATTGGTATAGTAATCTTCTCTAAGATTTTTTGTGGATACTCCATTTGGTATATCGTCTGATTTCTCGTTTTCATCACAGCATAATTCTTTTTCACTGTATTGTGGAACAGAGTATTCAAACTTCATTGAAATAAGATCAACACTTTCTTTTTTAGAAACTCTAACCCCATGTTTAAGCATATATCTGGAAAAGATGCTGTCGTTTATGACAGCATTTCTCCATGTTAATCTGCAATCCTGTATATCTTTCTCTTGAATTTCTTTCTTGCTATTCTTATCATATTTATAACCATTATTCACCTGATAAACCCTATTCGCTTGCACACTACGGATTTTAAATGTGCAATCTTCTGATTTCTTACTTATGACAACCATCTCCCATCACTCTCTGATCTCAATATTTACATTACATTCATCCATTATGCTTAATAAAATTTCCTTTGACATTATTTTTATATCACCATGATTGTTGAAGATATATGCGTCCCAAGGTTCTGTGATAAATTCACCTTCATACCATTTATTGTTATGCTTGATTGTAAAATCATCAGCAAATTCATCACAATATTTACGCTTTTTCTGATGCTCTTCCTCTGATATTTCTTTAATCCAAAATGTAGGTACTGCAATTTGAACATAGTTACATTTGTCACTACGCACATATGTCATAGCTTCCTCTTTTGTCTTAAATATCAAAACGGGACGACTGTCTCCAGAGAATATACTCCATCCATCTTCCATACCCTCTTCATACTTAATTGCATAGAATCCTGTTTTATCTTTACGCATCTCGGCAAACAAACTACCACTTTCCATGCCAAATTCAGGATCAGTGCGCTCTCCATTTACTGATTCATCCTCTGGCTTTGGCTCATCTACTGATATAATTTCATATTCATAATATTTCTGCTTGTCACCATCCATAAGTGTCATGCTTCCTGCACCATATCCTTCTCCACGTCCAGGAAATGCAAAGTACATAGCAACCGTATATCTATTTCTTCGTCTATGCCAAAATTCTTCTTCTGAAATCTCGTTTACAAGAACAGGAAGAGGTACACTATCGGTAATATCCATTAATTTTCCATGTTTTCGTATATATTTCAATGCTTTCTCATAAGTTTTGAATAATTTATCAACAGGAACTTCTTTCTTATCTAAAATAATAAATCCATCTTCTCTCATTGTTTTTTTACTCCATCTTTTACCATATTTTCTCTGTATCAATTGTATCAAGTTCATTTGCTAATGCTCTAACATTATTAGCGGTAACATAATCTCCTGATGATTCTTCCACCAAATCTCCTACTAGAAATATCATATCTAGCAGCACAGATTCATTGGGTACATTAATAAATTGTCTGTGATTATTGATAACTTTCTTTAACTGTTCCTCAGTCATACTTATATGTTCCCCTTTCATATATTCCAAGAAATGCTGGTTTCATCGTACATAGAATATCCAATTCGGCAGTAGAACTCATTTTGTCTTCATGCTACATCATCTCTTTTCTCACTCATTTTATTTAATGTTTCTGTACAAGTATTCAAAAAATCTTTTTCCACCAAACTATGAGGATTATAACCTATTGCAAACAATAGTATGAGCTTTGCATTTCTATATGCTGTAGAATCATTGCCTAATTTCTGTTTCTCTTTTAGCTCATTCAAATTATCAAATGCAGCATTAAATTTGTCATATAATATCTGTTCTTCATCTGGCATTTTTTTATATGCATTTGCATCATATATCTGACATAGCACATGAAATATTGCGGCATCGTCACTATACTTAGTCTCGTTAATAAAGAGACAATAATGAATCAGTTCGTGTCGTAATCGTTGCTTAATTTCTTCCTCTTTGTCCATACAACAATAAATATTAATAACACTCTGATTTCCAATAGCTCTCATATCACCAGTTACCAATGTATCAGATTTAAAATCCGTATCTTTGCGATACTCTGTATGGAACACTATTGGAAGATTCTCTGAATCAACTGATAACATAAGTGTTTCAGTCTCATCCATTGTATAAGTAAAATCCTTTTTTAACTGCTCCGCAAACTCTCTCGCATATTGTAAATAATCATCATATCTCATACCAAACTCAGCACAAAAATCTTTATAATATTCTAAGTCCCTTTTTATTTGAAACATTTCACTCAATAACTGTTTCCTGTTTTTGATTGGAATAACACCTTTTACATCTGGTTTATTACCGAAGAAATAATTTCTAGTCCATTCTCCATCAAAAAGGGAAACATCTACTTTTATATGCTTACATTCTGAACACTCCATACAATTATCATTATTGCATTGATAGAAGCTCCCATATGTAACGTCTTCGCCATCATATTTCATACAGATGTTTCTATAGGAATCTTCTTCAATCTCATAATAACTATGATACTCTTCACATTCTTCTAATGAATCAATAAGCAAATGTAGCATATCTATAAATTCTCTTTTAAGTGACATTCTTTATCCCTCACGCAATCTTTTTAATCTTCTTATTTCTTGCACCATATACAACAGGTTCCGCATTACCATCAATACACTCAGCATTTACAACTACTTTCTTTGCATTTTTCATGTCAGGTAACTCAAACATAGTCTTCTGTAATACGTTCTCTACAATGCTTCTTAATCCTCTTGCACCAATAGCTTTCTCATTTGCAATAGCAGCAATCCGTTTTAAAGCATCTTCCTCAAACTGCAGCTTGACCTCATCCATCGCAAACAATTCCTGGAACTGTCGCACAATCGCATTTTTCGGTTCTGTGAGGATTCTTACCATATCATTCTCCGATAATGGTGCAAGTGTCGTAATTACTGGTAAACGTCCAGTAAATTCAGATATCATTCCATATTTTACAAGATCATACGGTTGTACATCTGCAAGAGTAAATTTTTCTTCATTAGATATATTCTCTGCGACAGTACCGAAGCCAATAGTTCTATTTACTTTTTTCTCTCTATTAATAAGTTTCTCCAATCCATCAAATGCGCCGCCACAAATGAACAGAATATTACTTGTGTCAATATTGATACATTCAGCATTTGGATGTTTACGTCCTCCACCTAAAGGAACACTTGTCACTGTTCCCTCAAGAATCTTTAATAGAGCCTGTTGCACTCCCTCTCCGGATACATCCCTTGTAAGAGAAGTATTTTCACCACGTAGAGCAAGTTTATCAATCTCATCTATATAAATGATACCCTGTTGTGTTTTCTCTAAATTATGCTCTGATTTCTCATACAGTTTCAGAAGAATATTTTCAACATCATCACCGACATATCCCGCTTCTGTAAGAGAAGTCGCATCAACAATAACCATCGGAACGCCTAGATATTTCGCCAAACATTTAATAAGGAAAGTTTTACCACATCCAGTATTTCCAATCATTAATATTAGACTTCTCAATCTCAACATCTGATTTCTTTTTCTGATGCATTCTCTTGTAATGGTTATATACTGCAACGGATAAAGCTTTCTTTGCATCATCCTGTCCAATCACATACTGATCCAGATAAGCCTTAATCTCTGATGGTGTTGCGTCCATATGTTCCTGATGTTCTTTTAATCTTCTTTCCTGTTCTGCATATTCAGATAACATCTCATGTGCTTCTTCAATACACTGATTACAAACGTATCCATAAGCGCCTTGTAGTAGATGCAGTGCTTGTGATTTAGGTTTACCACACATTGAGCAAATCTCATTGGGATGTTCCATTTTTCTTGCCATAATTATTTATTCTCCTTGTAATCAAATTAATATACCTACCTGCTTTCCCCTCTATGATATTTCTCTTGCGATCAGCAAGGAAATACATCGGTAAGTTGCTTGTCAACTTGCCGCCTACCTGTCGGGACGACATATATTAAAGAAGCAATACATATTTTCCTGTATCTATTAATCCAATAACTAACTTCACCATTTTTTGTGATACTTTATCTGTATATACTTTCTTAGACTTCGTATTTTGAATAATTTCTCTCATAGAATGTTTATCTAGCAGTAGAGAACGCAACTTTTCTCTGTATTCCATCCATTTAATTCTCTCTTTTTTATAACTCTCTCCTGCTGATACAGTAGCAGTGTAATATCTGTTACCATATTTTTTCTCCTTATAGGCATATGTACTAATAACCTTTTCACAAGTTACCAGACAAGCATATATCAATTCTTCACTTATCAGTCCATTTAATAAATTCTCTTTTTCTTGCTCAAGCATTTCTTTACTATTCATGATATTTACCTTTCTTTTCTATAGTCGCTGACAGTAGACTCGCGATTTTTCCCAAACAAGTTTGGAAAAGAATCACTCGATGTATTTCAATCTTTCCGCTATCGCTGCAAGATATGAAATAACATTCAATTTTTAAGCAGATTATTACAGGGTAAAAGTTATTCCCTTTAAAAAAATGGCACTTTATAACGGTATATAAACGGTATATAAAGAGTATGTTTATATATGGCGTTTTAAAGTGCCAACTTTTTCATTTCATTCCAATATATTGTTTATATACCGTTTTAAACGTTTATTTTTTATTTATTACAAAATAAAAACATCTCATCCATATCACTATTGCTTTTAATAAATTCTTCTTCGCAGAAATCTAAGTCTTTATGTCCTATTTTTATCAATTCATTTGTCAAAATTCTCTGAGCCGTCACATAGACATCTGGCATTTTCCATAATTCTGATTTCTCAGAATCAGGAATATATTCAGGATCACCCCACCACTTATTAACCAACGCTTCGTACTTCTCTGAATATTTTTCTCGCTGTTTTTTGAACTCATTTTCAGCATTCTCATTTAAGAAATTTACAACCTTTTCATTCAAGAATTGTTTCTTCAAATTAAGTTCTGCTTCCGGGAGTACTTTCTGTATGTTCTCCTGTACATAAATTATTTTTACCTGCTTAAAATAATAGTGCCATCCATATCTGTCATATAAAATGTCATTGATTTTTTGATAGTATTCCTTTTGTTTAAATCTCAAAAATACCTGAAAGATTTTTTCATATCCTAATACATCATGTAAAATGTATCGTTCTACATCCAGAATACTTTTCAGATTATCATCTGTAGCCAAAAAATATTTATCTTTTCCAGTTTCTTCATCTGTTGTAACGATTACTGTCTGAATCTGATAATTAATTAATTTTCTATTTTTTAAATTATTAAGTGCAGAAAATAATATCTGTTCCAATTTCTTATTACATCTCTGATAAAAATGTCTGATCTCAAATGATGTGAGAATTTTATCTAATTGTAGCAACTCTTTTTCAGTTATTCGTCCATATTTATGGTTCGTGATACCTAATAATTCCCACCATTTTTTCTTGGTCAGTGTACGAGTATATCCATCCTGATGAGATAAATACTGCAACAGTATCACTTCAATTGCCTGAGTATATATTGAATTATTACCTAATTTTCTTAAATCTTCTTTCTCTAAAGGTGTATCATATATATCCATAATAATGAATTTTTGTCCTGCTTTTTCCCATTCAAAATATCTCTTAAAATTTTCTAATTGATACTTTTTTGCTTTCCCATCTTTCACCTCTTGACCGAGTAACTCGCATAAAACTTTATAATTTTTTACAGTCTTTCCAATGACTAATTTAGACGTATCTACAGTGGTATCTTCTTTAGAATCTGATTCCTGGGTTGATTGATTCCTTAGCTTTATACCGCAACTCATCCATGCTGTTTCAAAATCAAATTCAGATGCAAACACATCTTTTTCATTCAGCAAAGTTGCAATATTAAATGCTAATGCTTTGTCAAAGAAAGGATCTAAATTGTACAAATATGTTTTAAATACTTCTACATTAAAGTCATTTCCCATTGCTACATTTAAAATAAATTGCTTCACATATTGAACTGTTCTGTTTACAATATCCTGATTTTCTTTTTCATTAATATGTTCTGCAAATTCAAAAAACGGTTGTTCTGTATATGTTTCTTCTTCAACTGCAACAATGGAATCGTATTCTTCATTTCGCATTCTATGAAAATAGTTCTCTAATAGTTTTGCAGTCTGATTCTTGCAGTCAAAATCAATTAAATCTGTATAATCAAATTTTTTCACATCCATAACGCATTCCTCCATTTTCTTCATCCTAACATTTCTTCTTTAGCTTCCAGATTAATATCATCAACAATCTCCATATTGCGTTTGATCTTTTCCTTGTCTTTACATTTCATATTCAAATAGCCTTTACATGTATCAGGTGGTTCTACTCTTTCTGGTGAATGTATCTCACATGAAATACGTCCATCTTCATAATAATCAATTAAATGTCTACATTCTTTACACTTCATGTTTTGTACTCCTTCTTATCGTTCTTCTGGTAAGAAAATTGTTGTTTGTGGATCTTCATTTAAGTCCGTTTGAATCCACACTTTTTTACCATCAAGTCTGTATATTCCTATAACATCACCATGTCCAGATCTTATGGCTGCTTCATTTATTTTTGCATCTTCCCATCCCTCACCCCAATCACATGACTCATATGTTTTAAGCAAAGATTGAATCTCTGTGGAATCCAGATTATATCCCATTGCCATTACTCCGTTAGAAATATTCAATTCTCCAAGATAAAATCTCTTTCCTGTATTTGCTACTCTTTTGAGATTTGCTTCTCCTACTTTTCTGGATTCTTTTCTCATATAATCTAAAAATTCTTTACTGGCTAAAAATTCCTCATTCATTCGATTATCCTTTCCCATTTTTATTGGTAGAACTAAGGAAATCCCTTATGATGTTCTTTACCAGTTCACAAACTGACCTTTCTCTGTTACAATTATTTATTGTGTTTCTTGAAGAACAGCATATCAATCTCCATAAACGGCTGATTATATGGCTTGACAATGATTGATCTGGATTCTGCATTATCCTTAACATAGATTTCGTTGATTGAATCATCAGTTACAGGCACTTCAAATAATGTAAAATCATCACTGATATGTAACTTCCAATCACTATCATCCAGTGTGTTAACATAAGTGCGGATACAGTTACGCATTTTCAAATCAAATCCAAAGACATCTGTGATTCTGGTGAATACACAGTAATACTCATTTTTCTCATGCAGCACATCCTCTAAGAAATCATTCAGTTCATATACATCCATCTCATCATATTCATCTGTGCGGTTTTCACTTCCAGATACATTAATAATCATGAGATATACTGTTAATTCATTCTTCAACTTGCAAGTAATGTACAGTGTATCAGCATCTGTATTGAATTCACCTTCGGCACTGATGATATCGTCCTTTTTCAGATGATATGACACATCATCAAATCCAATACAGGTCTGAGAAAATTCATATTCATTCTCGTATTCTTCGCATTTATTTACCTGCATAGATACAATACTGTCACCATCAGATGTCTTAACTGCAAGTCTTGTAAGGCAAAAATCATTCACTACACTGAATAAATCCTTTGTCTCAATTTTTCTTCCTTCTTTTACTGCTTCTACAATTTTGTTCATAATCTTATGATCTCCTTTTTCTTATCTGTTCTATATCGTTCTCTGTTGCTTAGTTCCTATGAAACTAACTCAGCATATTTAGCAAGCTCGTTAAAATACATTCCCTGTTCCGGGGACTGAATGAAATTATTCTCATTCACCACATGATAGACCTCAACACCGTAAGCATTTTGAAGTGTCTTTACATACAGTCCTTCTTTTTTCAAAGCTTTTCGGATCATGCCTAATGTGAGTACAGGTGTTACATTTGTTGCAAGTAATCCTTTGTCATTCTTTCCTGGTTCAAACTCAACTGTATCGTTCTTATCAAGATACTTCCTTCCTTTTGGTAAGTTGATACTGGAATAATGCATAAAATAATCTGTATCATCCACTGTAATAAATCCGTAACCTTTCTCTCCGTCAAACCATTTAACTGTTCCTGTTAATACATTCTTCTCTTCTGACATTTTCAATTTTTCCTTTCTCTCTATATATAATCAGTACGGGAATCGAACCCGTGTTACTTATTAGTTATCTATTTCATTTAGTAATCCGTATATAGCAGCATATCTTTAATCTCTTGTTGTGTAACACCATCAGCAATGTCAAGTTGCATTAATATATAGATATCCTTTACACACATCCGTCCAATGTCTAACAATACATGACCCACAGCAACTTCATATTTAATATCAATCATCTCTGCAAAGCATCCTGATTCACAAAGGAACTCTAATTCTTCTACAAATTGATCTGGTGGGTAGTTTCTTACCATATCAACTGAATATATCTTGCCACCGATAACGGATAGCTTCTTATTATTAATGGCATCCAATAATTTTTTAGGTGTTGTATTTCTCTTCATGTTTTTTGCTCCTATATTTTGAGTGGTACATTGCACCAGATAATACCGATGCAATGTACTGTATATTATTTTTCTGCAACTTTGATGACACCTAACATCCACATGGATATTTCATGCTATCATCTAATAATTCTTGACAATCATTTACATAATCCCAAACTTCTTCAAGTGACATACCTTTATCAGATGTCTGGATAGCATTGTTGTCATCCAGTACAAGCCAAACTCTATTGCCGTATTCGTCTTTCTTTGATTTCAGATGAAGATGCTCTTTACCTAATGCTTTACGCACCATATTTAATGTAAGAATTGGCTTTACATTATACGCACACACTGATCCTTTATCATTTGGCTCACTTACCTTAAATTCTACGTTATCATCAGCATTCGGTTTACCGCCGTAGTTCTTATTCAGACCGCTGATATGAAAAAAATACTCTTTCCCATCACTTGTACCAATGAATCCGTAGCATTTTTGCTGATTGTAATATTTAACAGTTCCGTACACTTTATTAATTCTCCCCTTTCTTATAAATCAGACTTCTCCATTTTTAAATGTTTCAAGACTTCTATCTGCATCATCAATAATTTTCTGGAATTTTGCTTTTTCTGCATCAATTAATTTCTTCTGCTGATCAGTAACTTTGGTTATGATTTTATTTTTGTTGCAACGCATTTTAATTGGCATTGAACATCCATCCAATTCTTCTTTTGTATGATGTCCATTGATAATAGTCACCATATCTCCATCAATAGCAATAACTGTTACCTCTCGTGGAATACCACCTTCACCCTTGAATAATTTGTAATAATGACCGTATACTCTTAATTCTTCCATATCTTTTATCCTTTCTCTCAGTGGACAGATGCGACTCCATCCACTGATATATTTCTTTGTGTATTTATTTTAGTTTGCTGTTTCTTTGTTTTTGTTCTTCCAGTCCATATATGCAACAAATAATGTAGCAGGATCAATATTGTTTACAGTGCCAATCTGAAAAATAATTCTTCCTTTATCCAAAGAAAGATTACTTACAGATAAAATCTTATCCATAATTTCTGACCATAAGCACCATTCAGCATCAGTTTTACTCATAAGCTCCAATTTAATCTGCTCATCAGAAGCAATACTTTTTGTCCATGTTCGTGCCAGTTCACACTGTTTATGTATTGGTACTCCAATGAATGATTCTGGTTTACTATCGTTGTTAGACGGAATCTCAATCCCCACTTCCTCATATGCTTGTTTTATTGTCATACCCGTCATAACTTTCTCTCTTACCTTGCGTAATTTTTTAACATTTTCTAATTCCTCATCTGTCATATATTCTTTCATGCGGATATATCTTCTTAAATTAGATTTTTCAACGTTGACTTCTTCAAAAACACTTGCTCCGCATTCGCCATAGTCCAAAATATATACACCTGTATTTGTATCCACTAATATCTGATCTGCATTCTCCAACATATATGACATATGGATTTTATCTCCATCCATAATTCCTACAATATCTGGTGTATCCTTATCCATATGTTTCCATGTTTTGCCTGCCATTGCTTTCTTAAATTCTTCAACTGTAATTTTTTTCATCATGTTCTGAATCCTCCGTGAATTATTTAATTTCTGGTGTCTTTGTTACTGTGAATGCCAGTCCATCATCATGTAATAAAATGCGATAATATTCTTCAACATGACCCGTATTATCTACGTTAGTCACAGATCCGATATGTTCAATATTGTCCGTTTTAAGAGTAAGAGAAGCATTGCATCCATAATAAAATGTCAGTTCCTCTTCTTCATCATCATAAGAAACACTTGCATTACTTATCTGCATTGCTGCACCACCGTATACATTTGGCTCAATATCTACGTGTGAATTGCCTACCTGTTTCATAAATTCCTCGACTGTGATATAAAGATTTCCATAAATATTTCCCATTACTATATCCTCCTGTGTTTTTACTTGTTGTTTTGTTATAGGTTACTTGTATATTCCCTATCTGTTACTTGTTCATAGTTGTTCGTAACTTCTCAATCTAATCCTTCCAATAATTCCAGACTTGTACGTTTACGCTTGCTTACTGGTCTATTATCTGGAATAACTGGACTCTCAATCTCTTCTAAATCATCAAGTAGAGTTAAAGATTGTCTACGATTGAGCCTAGCACGCTGTTCGTCTGAAGCATCTTTGCCAAGTTTTTTAATATATTCAACTGGAAAAGATAATCCTGATGCACAAGCTATATTGACCGCTCCATTAGATCCCGTAAAAATATTCTCTGGAACACCAATAGCTTTTTCAATTTCATGCTCATCAATCTTTTTTTTGCCTTGATTGATGATTCCAATGTTTCCAACAATACCATCTGCATTGATAGGAAGAAAAATATTTTTAACTGTTAATGCTTTTACCATGTCAGAAGTAGTTACTTTATTATTCTCTGAATTTTTATCAGATAACATAGCAATCACAAATGCACCGTTATCTTTCAGCATCTTCATCTTTTCAGAATCATCAAAGTTTGATCCACTGGAATAGGAAGTATCACTTAAAAATGCATCCAACATATTTACCAGAATCGTATTAATCTTTTTCAAATCTGAATAAGATTCGTTATTTACAAAGATGATGGCACCCAGTTCTTCAATCTGCATAAGTTCTTTTGCAACGTTGTACGCATTCAGTCTTTTCTGGATTGACTCATCTTGTCTTGGCATAAGAATTACTGGAACAACAATCTTATCTGGATTTTGTACCAGAATTTCAGATACAAATGGAATACATCCTGATCCTGTTGAACCACCGGCAGAAGCAATCACAATAATGATTTTCTTCTCTATTTCTTTAAGTTTCTTCAATATATGCTTATTACCCTTTAATGCTCCATAGGCAAGTTCTCTATTTCCTGCAAGACCGTCATATCCTTCAAGCCTCATGCTATTTTTTGCATTGGGAATACTTTTAATATCCTGTTCTGATCCGTTTACCGAATATGTAAGATAATTTCTCTCCTGGAACTCATAAGTTACAGTCATACCACCTAAACCTAAACCAATAACTGCCGTTGAATCTTTAAGCATGTTCGTTCTCCTCTTCATTCTTTATTAGCTTTAAGCCTTTTTCTGTAATGTAGTATGTGTATGCTTGCCAATCTCCGCATCCACGCTCTACATATCCTTGCTCTCGTAATTTTTTTATTTTTCGAGAAGTTGTTGTTCTGCATGATTTTGACATTTCCATGATTTCCTGTAATGTCATGCTGTGAAAATGACTGGTACAGTTTTTCTTTTTCAAAATCTTTAGAATCACATAACCCAATCTGTTCATTTGATAAATCACCTCCCGTATTTATCACTTTCCTGTTTATTAGTTAGTCCATAGTGTGCTATAGGATAGTAATACAATTTCAATAGTGTTGTATAACTGACCACTGAAAGGTAAAAATTTTTGATTCCATCCATGTAATCAAGATGAAATCATTGTTTCAAATTATCACTTCTTTTTGTTCTTTTTTGCCGCCTTTTTACGTTTTCTCTCAAAACTCTCCCATGCTTTACGGCTTGTATTTGCATCTTTAGCAGTATTGAACATATACTGTATAGAACGTACAAATATAGATTCACCTGCTTTTACGCGTACTTTCCCCTTGGGTAATACTTCAAGAATCTTTACTGTAGTTACTCCACTCCATGAAGGAGTATAGTAGTTCTGCTTCTCGAAAACGATTTTCTCAGCGTTAATCATAATGTGATCCTCCTGTTATTCAGTTTCATAGTACATTTGGGTACAGGAAATAAACCGATCTGCAAATGTACAAAAGTACATAGCTTACCTGTCATATCTCTCTGCCCTTAAATTTTTATTGGGAAATAAATTGTGCAGACTTGCACAAAAATGAAATTAATGATATACTTTATCTTGCTAAGGAAAAGTATAGACTTCATTCGTGTTGTTCTGTACAATTACATACTGGATTGAGTCGTAGGAAGCTCTTTCCAAACTAAAGGGAAGTTTCAGCGTTGTAGGAGATGCTGTTACTTTCCTTTTTTATTTACCGTAACATTATTATATACCCGAACATTAGTTCGTGTCAACATATAATATTACAATTTGATTAAGTTCCGTTTACCTGTTCCAATGTGTCTGTTATCCCATCAACAGAGCAGTTATGTTCCTCTGTACTGCTCTTGTTGACTTTTTTATAATATCACCATTTTATACATATGTCAATACATCTTCACCATTTTCACCATTTTATTTTTATGTTGAATGATTTTGGTATATTTGGTATACTTGTCATTAATGAAAGAGGTGATTAACAATGCTTCCAATGAAAATTGACTTAACCGAAGAAATTGCTAATGCTTTACGTCAACTTCGCCTTAATAATCCTGTTAATGGATCTGTTTTAACCGCAGAAAAGTTATCTAAAGCCATTGGCAATAACAGAGCCTGGATGTCGCAAATTGAAAGTAGACGTTTAAAAAAAATTCGACGTGAAGATATTATCAGTATATATAAACTTCTATTTAATCTTGATGATGAGCAAGCAGAATATAAAGCAGAACATGATTTAGTTCAGTATTATAATCCTGATTCTATTATTAATTTTATTGATAAATTCATGAACGATATATTGAATATTGACGATGACGATGATGATGCTATAGAAGAAAGTTATAATTCAATAAAAAATACTCACGAAATTCTTACATTAAGCCTTGATCGTCTGAATGATCTTTTAGTGGAAAAATATCACGATTTAAAAAATGCCTCTGAACGTATGGAGTTTTTCGATTTTATGGATAAATTAAATAGTAATATTTTTTTCAATTTTTCAGATACTATGAAAATTTTTTCAAGTCTTAATATGGAACTTTTAAAATATGCTTCTAAAAACGAAAGAAAAAATATAATTAACTCAATTTCAAATATATCTCAAGAGTTAGAAAAGTTTAAACCTAGACAAATTTTAGATACATTTAAAAAACGTTTAGAATTGATAGATTCTGAATGTCAGAACTCCATAATCATGGATCCTCAGCAAACAAAAAATCTTTTACAATATGGCTTAGTAGAACTCACACAATTATTTGAATATGAGAAGAGTATCCCTAAATGTATTGCGTATACCAATTCATTTATTGCTGTGACCAAAAAATTTTATCAAAAAGTATATCCTAAAGTTTCTTGGACGGTAAATACCTTACCGCCAACTTCTTCTAAAGAAACATTATTAAGCACGATTGATAGTTTACAACTTATTTTATATTCTGATAAGGGAATTTATAATATTCAAGGAAAACTCTCATCTCAGGTGACACACAACAAAAGCCCCCAGGATTAACTCCCGAGGGCTTTCATGCTGCTCATATTAAATTGTGATCACATTATTCAAGCAATCAGATTATTAATGGATTCTAACTCATATACAGTAAACGGATCAATGTCAATACAACTGGACTCATCTCTGTTGCCAGAAAGATCCCATGCAAGAGTACCATTCATAACGGTACAAGCTTCCTTAAATGCATCAATATCTCTTAATGGCTTAAATATTTCTGCTTTCAAATCTTCTGTAGCATCATAATCTACAATCTTGCCATCATCAAAAAATACCTGCACATGAAAGTTATCCAATGGTATCACCTGTACTACTGTCGGAAAATATTCGTTCATATTGTTATAGTCCTATTATTTTAATCAAAACAAATCACTATGACTTCCAGTTCTTGTCAAATATAGGAATAGTTCATCTTCATAGACTTCATAAATCAACAACCAATCAGGAGCAATATGACATTCTCTGCAATTACTATAATTTCCTGAAAGATTATGATCTCGATTCTTCGGCGGTAATATTTCACCATTT
>ENA-OQKY01000307-OQKY01000307.1-human-gut-metagenome-genome-assembly--contig:-NODE-307-length-56410-cov-8.575094_pt1 | contig 56410 bp, 45 predicted proteins | sample MGYA00242652_ERZ504805 | MGnify/ENA primary metagenome ERZ504805 (study PRJEB26092, sample SAMD00036400) | human gut metagenome | host: Homo sapiens | study: EMG produced TPA metagenomics assembly of... | reverse complement strand
GGCTAAAGGGACGCGACTTTGTTCACCAAGGTAAAATCGAAATTGATGTAAACGAAAGGGCAGTTTTTATCAGAACTCAAGGCTGCTTTTTCGTTTACACCAACTCCGATTGTTTCCTTAACAGTTTTTCAAGTTTATTCTCTTCATTCGTCTGAAGCTTTTCAACTGCACCGTTTGCTACACTGTCATCTGCCAAATCGACAACCTGTTTAACCTCGCCGTCTTTATCTTCTTCCAGATGCATGACTGTCAGTTCTGTATCTTCGGTAACTTCAATGCCTTCAGGAGCCTGTGCTTTCTTGTACTCCATCGTAACCTTGACATCGCCGTTCGGTTCCACTTCATTGCCATCAACATCTACAAAACCGATATCATAGGCCAGGAATCCTGCGATATCAAACGCTTCATTATCTGCTTTTTCAAACAACTTCTGTTCAGCTTCATCATATTTCTTATTAATCGCTTCAACTTCCTGTTTCTGCTCATCTGTCATATCATCGGTAATTTCCTGTTTTACCAGTGGTACAACTTTCAGAGAAGCGTTTTCAGGAATGATGCCCTCTTCCTTAGCCGTTACATGAACCTTTACCTGGTCATCTTCATAATCTAACTGCTGAGCAACAACTTCTGTTTCTGTCTCAGATTCAAGTTCTGTCTCGGACTCGATAACTGTCTCTTCTACAGAAGTTTCTTCAGCGACCTGCTGTTCGTCTGTTGTCTCAACTGCTTCTGTTGCACCTTCCGTCTGAACGGCTTCTGTCTCAGGTGCCTGTGTTTCAACCGGTGCCTCTTCTTCGACTTCTGCCTGAGCCTCAACTTCCGGCTCTTCATAAGCAACTGCTTCAGCCTCAGCTTCTTCTGCATATGTCTGCGCTTCACTCTGAACTTCTGTCTCTGAATCCGCTGCAGAGATATCTGCGGAAACAGAGGTTACACTGCCAAGCATCAATGCTATACACAGCAACAAAGCTGTCAATCGTCTATGCTTCTTATTATTAAACTTACTCAACATCATTTCCTCCTTCCATTTCCTGCTCTTTCTCAACAGCGTCATCTATCAGTTTGATGAGTTCCAGTGCACTTCTGAAGTACTGTTCACGTTGTCCTTCAATCCATGTCACTTTCCCTTGCCATGTTGCATGCTCATGATCCATAATCTTGACCAGAAATGTATCTGCTTTCTTCGCTCTTCCTTTCATGACAGTACCTTCATCGTCCTTTCTGGATTACTCCGTTATTGTAGTTTTATTATAGCGAATCACCCATTACGCCAACCATTACAAAACTACATTTTTTGCAGTTTTTTTAATTTTCCCTTAATGAATTTTTCCGACACATTCCAATGATTATTTCATTATTCGACATTGTGGCGATTATATTTTGTGTAATGTTCGGCCGATCCGTCATCTCAACCATTATATGCGGGTGCATGACGTAATATTCCTGAAATCATCCTATTCTATCTATCTTTTTTACAGCCGGAAGATTGCCCTATTTCCCCTTCTGAACACAAAAAGAGGCGCATCCTTTAATCAATCCGGATGTCCGCCTCTTTGTCGTTTTGTCATGTCGAAGAAGATTTAGTAAACCCTCTGCTTATCAATGTCTGTTATTACATTCGTTCTGTTGGCTTTATTACTGTATCGCCTGATTAATAATCTTAAGAAGTTCCAATTCACTGAAGAATTTCCATTCTTGATCGCCTTCTACCCATTTGACCATGCCCTGCCAGGTTGACCGCTGACGATACTGCACGTACAGCAACATCGTCCCCTTTTTGCCGCGCTCCTTCTCAAGCTCTTCTGCTGATTTCTTCTTCTCAGGCGGCTGTACCGTCTTCCGGCTCTTATCTGTAAATGTCCGCATCTGTGTCGATGCCTGCGGAAACTTAATCTGGTCAAATAGATTCTCTGCCAGCTCGATCAGATGAGCCACATTTGAGAAAGGACAGGCTTCTTCGCTGTAGCAATGATACAGACGCCCTGACAATTCACCATTCCGAATCTCATCCACGCAAATACTGATCAGATTGGGAGAACGCTGGAAATTCTGCTGTCTTACTATTTGTCCCATGTTTTGCCCCATTTCCATTTATTCTCATTATCTTCACTATTAAATCCGCTGTCTGCCACGGATGATACCGCATACTCCAGATACTTACTCCAGGTCTTATGCTCTCTTGAGAAATACTTCTGGATTCTCTCAAAAATCAGACTGCAGTTCTCTCTGTTGGTTCCCACCAGGAGCAGCAAATACTGTGACTTACTGTACCGCGTATAAGAATCACCTCTTCTCAGGCAATGCGCCAGTGTGTCCTGCAGCTCCTTGCCCATCATATCCAGCCGTTCCTCATTCTTCATCGGCTGCCCTTTGCCATTGGTAATACTGCAGAGCATCAGATAAACGGACTGACCGTTGCGTTCTACGATTCTGGCCAGTAAGCGGTATGTATCACGGAACCCCGGAAGGCTGCAGAAATAAGCCCCGCTGCCCTTGTCCGTCTCCTTAAGACGCTTCTCCATCTCCGGCAGCGACTGGGTCTTGAAGTTCATCCGCCCGTTCATCTGCTCAAAAAGCTTCATCATTCGTTCTGACGGATACACTCCCAACTCATCCACAAACATCTTGGCCGTATTCTCATACTCCTTCAGAGCCTCATCGTATTTCTTCATGCGCATGAGGCAGTCGATCTGAATAGCCTGCCACTCATCGAAGGGATACATTCTGCAGGCCGGTTCACAGACTTCAATGGCTGTCTCATATTCGCCTCTGTCCATCAGTAATTCGCACAATGTATTCAATGCATTTGTATATTTCTCTTTGTAATTAGAATTCTTCGCCAGGATCACACCGTCACAGATAAAATCCGGAAGATAATCCCCGCCGTATAACTGACAGGCCTTCTTCAGCAGATCGATCTTCTCTTCGGCATTCTCCGTCTCATCTGCCTGGTCGCACAGTGACACAAACCCGTCTGCATCCAGCACCACTTCCATCGGTGCAGCAAAGGAATACATGCCGCTCTTGATCTGTATATAATCATACTGAGGAAGCCCCGCCGTCACCAGCATCTTCTTCAGGCGAAATGTAGTCACGCGCAGATTATTCGCAGCATCCGTGATATCTTCATTTCCATACAACATATCCAACAATCGTTCTCTGGAAACAGTACGTCCCTCACTGCATACCAGAATCTGCAAAAGCTTCACTGCCTTTGTCGATTTCCCACTGCCAATTGAAATCGTTTTCTCTCCATATCTCATCGAAAAGCCGCCCAGGGCCTTTATCTCCAATATCGGCAAATTGTCTTTCATACGCGCCACACTCCTCTAATCTCTTCATGCAATCTATAACGCACGGTATTCCGCCATCTCAGTATCAGCTTATCCCTACATCTATAATAAAATGATAACCCTTTTCTAAGTCCTTTGTCAATATTTGTATAGTTAAAATGCATCTAAAACCGCTCGACTTTCTGTCTATTTTTGTCGATTTTTAACGTCGAATTGTCGAACATTGTCGAACATTGATATTTGTTCTTGTCTTCTTGTTGATTTAAAATAAAGGTAACTGTTCAGAGCTAACCTCCAAAATGCTACGCATTTCGTCGGTGTGGCGTATCCGCCAAATAAAATTTCAAAAACAGTCTTAAAAATGCAAGCATTTTATACCTGTTTTTTGAAATTTTGCTTGGCTCTGAACAGTTACAAATAAAGACAGTCAACGTTGATCTGATGAACATTGTGTATTTTTTATTGCTTACAGCTACTCTCTTGAGTATAATAAAAGGGGAATCAACAATATATGAACACAGCCATTACAAATAGAATCACTGCCGCCAACGATAAGGCGCAGTATGACGAATACGCCAAGCAGCTGATCGCACAGAAGCTGATACTTGCCTATATACTGGCGCAGACGATTGATGAATTTAAAGGCATGCAGCCGGAAGACATTGTCTCCCGCATCGAAGGGGAACCATTGATCGGTATTGTTCCGGTTGAACCCGGTATGACAAATACCAGCTACACCCATTCATCCGGAGACCAGCTCATTGGCCTCAACACTGAGAACAGCGAGATCAATGAAGGTATGATCCGCTTTGACATCATCTTTTACGTCCGCATGAAGGATGGCCTTGCACAGGTTATCATCAACATCGAAATTCAGAAAGACGAGCCCGCCCAGTACTTTCTTCTGAACAGGGCGATCTTCTATGTCAGCCGCATGGTCTCCTCACAAAAAGGGAGAGATTTCGTCCATCAGAATTACAATGATATGAAGCGTGTATTCAGTATCTGGCTCTGTCTGGACATGGATAGCCACAGCATGTGCCATATCCATCTGACCAGGGATGATCTCATCAATCATCATAACTGGAAAGGGAATCTGGATTTACTAAATATTATCTTTCTGGGCATCGGTGAAGACCTGCCGCCACAGGAAGAGCAATACCAGTTACATCGCTTGATTGCTGCACTTTTATCCAACCAATTACCTGCAGCAGAAAAGCTTAAAATCATCCATAACGAATATCATATCCCATTATCACAACCTTTAACGGAAGGAGTCAACATGATGTGTAATTTAGGTGAAGGCATTGAAGAAAGAACCGCCGCAAGAGTTACTAAAGAACTAAACGCCAAACACGCCAAGCATGCCAAAGAACTTACAGAAAAACTTGCCGAGAAAGACCGTATCATCTATGCTTACCAATTATTAGCAAGGCATACACCAATCGCACAGATTGCCGCGGAGACCGGACTTACTGAAGAAGCCATCCGCGCACTCTAAAGCAAATCCTAAATCGTCAACAAAAAAACGTCAATCCAGCCTTTACGTCTGCATTGGCGTTTTTTACATAAACAGATATTTGAACTAATCATACAACAATGAACATTATTTTATATGTCATATATTACTGTCGAATTGTCCCAATCCGTCGATAATTGATATTTGTTCTTGTCTCCTTGGTGATTTAAAATAAAGACAGTCAACGTTGATCTGATGAACATTGTGTATTTTTTATTGCTTACAGCTACTCTCTTGAGTATAATAAAAGGGGAATCGACGATATATGAACACAGCCATTACAAATAGAATCACTGCCGCCAACGATAAGGCGCAGTATGACGAATACGCCAAGCAGCTGATCGCACAGAAACTGATACTTGCCTATATACTGGTACAGACGATTGATGAATTTAAAGGCATGCAGCCGGAAGACGTTGTCTCCCGCATCGAAGGGGAACCATTGATCGGTGTTGTTCCGGTTGAACCCGGTATGACAAATACCAGCTACACCCATTCATCCGAAGACCAGCTCATTGGCCTCAACACTGAGAACAGCGAGATCAATGAAGGTATGATCCGCTTTGACATCATCTTTTACGTCCGCATGAAGGATGGCCTTGCACAGGTTATCATCAACATCGAAATTCAGAAAGACGAGCCCACCCAGTACTTTCTTCTGAACAGGGCGATCTTCTATGTCAGCCGCATGGTCTCCTCACAAAAAGGAAGAGATTTCGTCCATCAGAATTACAATGATATGAAGCGTGTATTCAGTATCTGGCTCTGTCTGAACATGGATAGCCACAGCATGTGCCATATCCATCTGACCAGGGATGATCTCATCAATCATCATAACTGGAAAGGAAATCTGGATTTACTAAATATTATCTTTCTGGGCATCGGTGAAGACCTGCCGCCACAGGAAGAGCAATACCAGCTACATCGCTTGATTGCTGCACTTTTATCCAACCAATTACCTGCAGCAGAAAAGCTTAAAATCATCCATAACGAATATCATATCCCATTATCACAACCTTTAACGGAAGGAGTCAACATGATGTGTAATTTAGGTGAAGGCATTGAAGAAAGAACCGCCGCAAGAGTTACTAAAGAAGTTACTAAAAAAGTTACTAAAGAAGTTACTAAAGAACTAAACGCCAAACACGCCAAACATGCCAAAGAACTTACAGAAAAGCTTGCCGAGAAAGACCGTATCATCTCTGCTTACCAATTATTAGCAAAGCATACACCAATCGCACAGATTGCCGCTGAGACCGGACTTTCTGAAGAAGCCATCCGCGCACTCTAAAGCACACTTAACCCTAATACAAATCCCTGCCAACTCAGTCTTTGGACTGCTTTGGCAGGGATTTTAATGATTTACGCGAGCAACGAGCCAAAGTCCGTGCTTGCACGAGACTTAGGCGACTGCCGCGATAACTTGAGAAACTCGCGGAGCGTGTTTCTCATAGTTGAATATTTATTTCACGAATACTTTTTTCAGATGCCAGATATCTCTGACGTACTCTTCAATGGTTCGATCTGATGAGAACTTGCCGGAGCATGCTGTATTGAGAATGGCCATTCTGTTCCAGGCCTTGCTGTCTCTGTAAGCTTCATTGATCTTCGCGCGTGCCTCGGCATAGGATCTGAAGTCTTTCAGAATGAAGTAAACATCCTGGTTGATCAGAGAATTGAACAGTTCACGGAAAGTCTCTGTATCGCCATTGGAATATGTGCCGTCCACCATCTGATCCATGACTCTGCGGATATCTGCATCCTGCTCATAGATCTCTCTCGGATTATAACCGCCGTTGGCTTCATAGCCCATAACTTCATCGGAGCTCATACCGAAGATAAAGGCATTCTCGCTGCCGACTTCTTCAACGATCTCCACGTTGGCGCCGTCCATTGTACCCAGTGTAATGGCACCGTTCAGCATGAATTTCATGTTGCCTGTACCGGAAGCTTCCTTGCTGGCAGTTGAAATCTGCTCTGAAACGTTGCTGGCTGCAAAGATGATCTCTGCATTGGACACACAGTAGTTCTCAATGAAGACAACTTTCATCTTGTCATTGACAGCCGGATCATTGTTGATCACATCCGCAACAGCATTGATCAGTTTGATAGTCTGTTTGGCTGTCTTATAGCCGGCTGCAGCCTTCGCACCGAAGATAAATGTTGTCGGATAGAACTTCATATCCGAATTGTCTTTCAGCTGATTGTACAGATACATAATGTGCATAATATTCATCAGCTGACGTTTATATTCATGCAGACGCTTGACCTGTACATCAAAAATGGAATCCGGATTGATATCGATACCATTATGCTCTTTGATATATTTGGCCAGACGCAGCTTATTCTGATACTTGATCTCCTGGAATTCCTTGCGGGCTCTGGAATCATCCGCCAGCGGAGCCAGGCCTTTCAGCAATGGCAGATTCGTGATCCATTCGTCTGTACCAAGCTTATCTGTTACCCACTGTGCCAGCAGCGGATTCGCATGAAGCAGGAAACGTCTCTGAGTGATACCGTTTGTCTTGTTGTTGAACTTCTCAGGCATCATCTCATAGAAATCATGCAGTTCTCTTTCTTCCAGGATCTGTGTATGCAGTCTGGCTACACCATTGACAGAGAAGCCTGCAATGATCGCCATATTCGCCATACGTACCTGACCTTCATAGAGGATCGCCATATTGCGGATCTTATCATACTGGTTCGGATACTTCTCTTCAACCTGGATCAGAAAACGACGGTTGATCTCCTCCACGATCTGATAAACTCTCGGCAGCAGACGCATAAACAGGTCAACCGGCCATTTTTCAAGGGCTTCAGCCATGATGGTGTGGTTCGTATAAGCACAGCATCTTGATGTGATATCCCATGCATCATCCCATTCCAGATTCTCCTCATCTACGAGGATGCGCATCAGTTCAGGCACAGTAACCGTCGGATGGGTATCATTCAGCTGGAATACAACCTTATCCGGCAGCTGATGGATGTCATCATGTGTTGTCTTAAACTTCTTGATCACCTGCTGCAGGCTGGCTGATACGAAGAAATACTGCTGTTTCAGACGCAGTTCCTTACCGCTGTAATGATTATCATTCGGGTAAAGGACTTCCACAATACTCTTGGCCAGATTCTCCTGCTCAACCGCTTTCTGATAATCACCCTTGTCAAAGGAATCCAGATTGAACTGTACAAGAGGTTCTGCGTCCCAGATTCTCAGGGAATTGACAATACCGTTGTTGTATCCCACAACCGGCAGATCATAAGGTACAGCCATAACTGACTGATAGCCGTCCTGGATATATACATTGCGTCCAAGCTTCTCATTGTATTCAATTCTGACATAACCGCCGAATTTGATTTCCTGAGAATATTCCGGACGTTTAATCTCAAATGGATTGCCGTTCTTGAGCCAGTCATCCGGGATCTCTACCTGTTCACCGTTCACGATCTGCTGCTTGAACATACCGTATTTATAACGGATAGTACAGCCGTAAGCCGGATAATTCAGTGTAGACAGGGATTCAATGAAGCAGGCCGCCAGACGGCCAAGGCCGCCATTGCCAAGAGCCGCATCCGGCTCCTGGTCTTCCACGGTATTGATATCCAGTCCCATCTCCTGAAGGACTTCTGCCACTTCCTTATAACAGCAGAGATTGATCAGATTGTTGCCCAGGGCACGGCCCATCAGGAACTCCATAGACAGATAATAAACGGTCTTGGCATCCTGTTTCTCGTATTCCTTGTGGGCATTCAGCCACTCGTCAATGATCATATCCTTTGATGCATAAGCCACCGCCTGGAAAATCTCCTGCTGGCTGGCTGTTTCAGGCGTCTTTCTGAACAGATACTTGATATTGTTCAGAATTTCCTTCTTAAATGCTCCTTTATCAAATGGTTCGAACACTCTCTTTTCACCAACTGCTGCTATATCACTCATTCAGGCATTCTCCTTTTCTACACCGATCACAACGTTTTCGCCGTTGATATTCCACTCTTTGTTATACCCCTTGATTGTATCAAAGCAGATTTCATTTGCCAATACTTCATCTTTGATTTCGGCATTGTTGCTGTCAACCAGAGTTTTGATCTTATCATTTTGAGCAAAATAAACACGAATATGATCCATTACTTCAAATCCGGCTTCTTTACGCATGGTCTGGATCTTGGAAATGATCTCACGGACAAAGCCTTCTTCTACAAGTTCAGGTGTCAGATTGGTATCAAGGACAACGGTTGTCTCGTATTCTGTATCAGAAACATAACCCGGCATCTGTGCGGCATCAATCAGCAGATCTTCTTCAAGCAGTTCGACCTGATCACCGTCTGCATCAAATGTCAGTTTGCCTGTTGTCTTCAGTTCGTTCATGGCGGCGTTGCCGTCAACACTGCCAAGATACTGTCTGATGGCATTCAGTTTCTTGCCGTATTTCGGACCAACTGTACGCAGCTGCGGTTTAAAGCTGTAAGATGTAAATGCGCTGACGTCATCTGTGAAGACAACTTCTTTGACATTTAATTCATCTGCAATAATGTCTTTGTAGAAATCAGACAGTTCAAATGCAGCCTTGACATACATCTTGCCGATCGGCTGTCTGTTCTTGATGTTGGCTGTATTTCTGCAGGCACGGCCCTGTACAACGATCTGGAGAACATGATCCATGTCTTCTTCAAGCTTTGTATCGATCCATTCTTCATTCACTTCAGGGAAGTCACAGAAATGGATACTTTCCGGCGCATTCTTATCTACATTCACAACGATGTTTCTGTAGATTTCTTCTGTCATGAATGGGATCATCGGTGCAGCAGCCTTACAGATTGTAACAAGTGCTGTGTAAAGTGTCATGTAAGCATTGATCTTATCCTGCTCCATGCCCTTGGCCCAGAATCTTTCACGGCTTCTTCTGACATACCAGTTGCTCATATCATCCACAAATTCCTGCAGAACTTTGGCTGTTTCAGGGATCTTGTAAGCAGCCAGGTTGGCGTCAACGGCCTTCACTGTAGAATTCAGTTTGGATAAAAGCCATTTATCCATAACAGATAATTTGCCGTAATCCAGTGTATATTTCATCGGATCAAACTGGTCGATCTCAGCATACAGTACATAGAATGCATACGTATTATACAGTGTTCCCATAAACTTGCTGCGGCCTTCAAGAACGGCTTTCTTGTGGAAACGGTTCGGCAGCCATGGTGCGGAGTTGGAGTAGAAATACCAGCGGATCGCATCTGCGCCGTATTCTCTCAAAGCTTCCATCGGATCAACCGCATTGCCCTTGGACTTACTCATCTTCTGACCGTTTTCATCCTGTACATGCCCCAGAACAATAACATTTCTGAATGGAGACTGGTTGAACAGCAGTGTGGAGATCGCCATCAGAGAATAGAACCATCCTCTTGTCTGGTCAACAGCCTCTGAAATAAAGTCTGCAGGATACTGTTCTTTGAACAGTTTCTCATTCTCAAATGGATAATGATGCTGTGCAAATGGCATAGAACCGGAGTCAAACCAGCAGTCGATAACCTCCGGTACACGATGCATTTCCTTGCCGCATTCCGGACACTTGATGGTAACAGCGTCAATGAATGGACGGTGCAGTTCGATATCATCCGGACAGTTGTCGGACATACTCTTCAATTCTGCAATGCTGCCGATGGCATGCTGGCATCCGCATTCACATTCCCATACATTTAATGGTGTGCCCCAGTAACGGTTACGGCTGATACCCCAGTCCTGGATATTCTCAAGCCAGTTGCCGAAACGGCCTTTACCGATGCTCTCAGGGATCCAGTTGACTGTGTTGTTGTTGCGGATCAGGTCATCCTTGACAGCTGTCATCTTGATGAACCAGGATTCACGTGCGTAGTAGATCAGCGGTGTATCGCATCGCCAGCAATGTGGATAGCTATGTTCAAAGTTCGGTGCGGAGAACAGGAGTCCTCTCTCCTTCAGGTCTTTGATAACTTCAGGAGATACGCCGTTTTCACCTTCCAGATCTACTCTCTTGATACAGGAATGACCGGCCCACTTTGTCTCCTTTGTCATCATACCGTTTTCATCTACCATCTGTAAAAATGGCAGGTCGTATTTTCTGCCGACCTTGCTGTCGTCTTCACCAAATGCAGGCGCGATATGAACGACACCGGTACCATCTGTCATGGTAACGTAACTGTCGCAGACAACATAGTAAGCTTTCTTCTTTGTCTCAACAGGATAAAGGGCTTCGTATTCTTTATATTCAAGGTCTGTACCTTTATATGTCTCCAGAACGTCGTATGTGCCTTCGCCAAGAACTGTATCAGCCAGTGCCTGTGCCAGATAGTACACATAATCTTCCTCTTTCATCTTAACTTTGATGTAAGTCTCATCAGGATTAACACAAAGGGCAACGTTGGAAGGCAGTGTCCAAGGTGTTGTTGTCCATGCGAGGATATAAGCGTCTTCGCCTTTTACCTTGAAACGTGCAATGGCAGATCTTTCTTTGACATCTTTATAGCCCTGTGCAACTTCATGGCTTGAAAGCGGTGTTCCGCAGCGAGGGCAGTAAGGAACGATCTTGTAACCTTTGTAAAGGAGCTTCTTGTCCCAGATCTGCTTCAGTGCCCACCATTCGGATTCGATATAGTTGTTGTCGTACGTAACATACGGATGCTCCATATCTGCCCAGAAACCAACGGCATCGGAGAATTCTTCCCACATGCCTTTGTATTTCCAGACGCTGTCCTTACAATGCTGGATAAACGGTTCCATACCGTAAGCTTCGATCTGATCCTTGCCGTCCAGACCAAGCATCTTCTCAACTTCCAGCTCAACCGGCAGACCGTGTGTATCCCAGCCGGCTTTACGCGGCACCTTATAGCCCTTCATTGTCTTGTATCTTGGAATCATATCTTTGATAACACGGGTCAGCACATGGCCGATATGCGGCTTGCCATTGGCTGTTGGCGGTCCATCATAGAAAGTAAATTCAGGACTGTGCTGTCTCAGTTCAATACTCTTTTCAAAAATCATGTTGTCGGCCCAGAATTTCTCGATTTTCTGCTCTCTCTCAACAAAATTCTGATTGGCACTTACTTTGTCATACATCTTGTTTCCTCCTTATATAAAAAGCAAAGTAGATTTCTATGTTTTAAATGGAATGTGCCCTGGCACATTCATGCGCCCAGCGCAGTTGTTCAACAAAAAAAGCTCCCACTCCGAATAGGAATGAAAGCTTGTATTCATTAAACCACCTATACGACATACTGACATATGCGTTCCCTGTAACGGAGGAAAATCCGGCACAGCTTACCCGGCATCCGGCATCTCTTCTGACCTGTATCTCGTAACCTTGCTCAGCTCATAACCACACTCAGTGTGTCATAGCCCTGCTCAGTGTCTTAAACCCTGCTCAGTGTCAGAATATGTCGGCCTGTCAGCCTGCAACTCAGGAGTGATCTTCACATCCATGCTACTCGTATCGGCTCACACCTGCCGCCGACTCTCTGAAACTTTCATACGGAGCTACTGTCTCTGTCTTCGTCTTTATCCACTATGTAATCATAGTACAAACCTTTTTGTCTGTCAACCTTTAAAATCAAAAATCCCCTGTTTTGTATACAGAGGATTCCTGTCTTTTCTTTATACGGATAATGAGGCCAGGCTCATGCTCATGCCTGTATGCAGCCTTGCTGAATATCTGTTATGAATTAACAGGATTCCGCACGGTCGGCTGCCGGCGCTTCCTGTTTGCCCATAGCTTTCATCACTGTTCTGAAAATCAGTCGTCCAAGAGGACCGGCACCAAAAATCTGCCAGCAAAGTGCCATCGGGAAATTCATCACTGTTGTCTGGAACCATACCGCAATAAAGTTGCTGCCTGCGTTCTTAAAAAGTAATGTTGCAATAAAACTCATCATCGGGCACATCAGACAAACGATCATAGATGAGATCGCCAGTGTAATGAAAATCGGCTTATCTTGCGGGGATACGATACGAAATGCCAGCATTGAAGCCAGTTTTTCAACAACAAAAAATTCAAGAATGATAGCTGCAGGCCACATGATCTTCATTTCACCAAATGCCATCAGGAATACCTGATTCGTCATGCCACCAATACTCAGTGAAATATTATAACAAATCATAGCATAGACCATCAGAAAGGCCATCAGAATTGTAAAAAAAACATTTTGTAATTTTGTCTTTGGCATAAAATACACTCCTTTTCATTAGAAAAGAACATAATGTGTGTTGTTCGTTAATCAGTTCCATGCCTTTGGACTCACTCTCAAATCCCGGCATCACCTGTACGTTTCCAATTTCTTACCAAATACATTCCTTATTTTTAATTCATTTACTATTTACAGCGTCAATCATTCTATCACAATTTTCTTCCCTTCGTAAGTGTTTTTTTCATCATAAAACCATTTTCTGTATAATTTCTATTTGTATTCCTCCATTGCCCGTCCTTTCTGTGCATCTTTACTAAATTCTGCCCATATGGGAAAATACCCAAAAATTTTTCTGTATTTTGTTCATAAAATGACTTGTAAATTTTTGTCGGAATATTATAATAGCTATGGGGAATTAATCCCCATTTTATTTCATTATGTTTATTCATTGAGGAGACCGGAATTAATATGTATAGAGGAAACGACATTCTTAAAATTTACGATCAGGATCTGAACAACATTGGACGTGCCACCCGCGAGGAAGTACATACTCAAGGCCTGCTTCATCAGGTTGCCCATGTATGGATGTTCCAGCCAAAGGAAGATGATACTTATATCATGATCCAGAAGCGTGCATTGGACCGCGAACTTTATCCCGGCAAATACGACCTGATCCAGACAACACATTTTGATCCTGATGAAAGCTATGAAGAAGCCATCGTCGACAGTCTGCAGTACTACCGTGGCCTGAAGAAATCCAAAGAGGACATTATCCATGTGGGCAGCACCCATCAGCAGATTGACGTCGGCAACTATCATGACAATGCCCTTGTTCAGGTCTTCGCCATCTTCACAGCCAAAGCTCTCTTTATCATGCCGGACACAGAAGAAATCGTCAAAGTCCGTTTTGAAGACTTCCGCCAGCTCATCCACGGCAAGCAGAACACCATCAAACTTTACTCACTGGATGATGTTTATCTCAAGGAGAGCAGCGCCGATGAATGGTGGCTGAGGAAAGACGAATTTGTAGACGTCGTAGAACCATATATTGACAGCCGAATTGAAGAGCTGTAAAAGTCTTTCGTTGGTTTTGATAATCGGACGGCAGGAATAGCAAATAAAACATCCATGAAACAACGCGCACCCGCACGAAACGTTTCATGGATGTTTTATTTTCTATTGCCTGTCTGTGTATTGACCAGAACTATAAAACCAAAAATTTTTAGGTTCGGTCCAGGGACTTCTCTAATGCCGACCACAAAAAACTACTTGAACTGAACCGTCATTTTATTCTGTATTTGCCCTTTCCATGCCCCTTCACAGGCTCGATAAGTTCCAATTGATGCATGATCTCAATTGTACTTCCGGCTCTATAATCTCCATAGTGTAATGCACTTTTTATTTCTTTGCGCCCAAATATCTGATCAAAGACAAATGTTTCAAGGACCTCTTTGACATTCCTGGCAATCGTAGGTGAAATCGTTTTGTCTTCTACCGCATTTATGACTATTTCCAATAGCTGTGCTTTCTGCTCAGGCATTGATTTTTCATTCGTGAAACCATCATTGTTCGCTTCAAACAGTGATTGTTCTTTTAGCAAAACGTGGTTTTCTTCTTCAAACAGTGGTTTTTCTCTCACCAAACCGTGATTTTTCTCTTCAAACAATGTTTTTTCTCTCACCAAACCGTGGTTTTCTGCCTCAAACACAGCTTTTCCTTCTGACGCTAAACGATTACGAATGGTTGCCTGCAGCATAAATGCATTCACTCTGTACTCAGGGCTCTGTAACCCGGCCGCTTCCAATTCCCTGCACATCCGATCTACACCTTCACCATATTCCTTGACAAAATTGTAGTCTCTCAAAAATTCTGCTATCTTCGGGTTTCTTGAAAAATGAGTATGCCGGATATTTCCAGCCTTAACAAGACCCGGTAATCTGCCCGGGCTCTCCACAACGATCCTGTCGTCAAACATTTTAATCTGAATATCTGTTCCACGAATACTGTAATCACGATGTGTAATAGCATTAACAATGATCTCCTGACGAACAAACTTCGGGTATTCTTCTTCTGTCACAAACAATCCGTCTGCACCAAGATAGGTTTTCTCCTTAATCTGCGTATCCAAATAGGAGATGGCCTTCGTCAGCATATTTAAAATATTCCCCTCAAAAATAACATCTTTAATAACATTCATCTGAGCGCCCACACATTCCCGGATTCCCTCATAACGAATAAATCGTACGCGCGCTCTTGGAAAATATAACTGTGGATTCTTGCCAAACAGCAAAATAGCTGCTGTGCTTACCTGGAACGAATGATTCTTCTCTTTCACAAATCCCTTATTCTCCAACAAATATTCCATCGGAGATTTAGAATACCCAATTTTATCAATATAACCCTTGACAAAATTCATATCTATATCATCTATATCTGCATCTGGAACCGGCTTGTCTTCAAAAAAGCGTTCCCCTTTATCATACATCAACTGCATACGTTCATCAAAAGAAAGCTTCTTCGACTTGTCTCCCACTCGCATAAAAACTTCATCTGCCTGATTCGCATGCACTTCCATGCTAGGCTCAACATGCATAAGCAATACATGATTTGCTCTGCCTTTAAAATCAGTACATGGTACCTTCTCTACTTCTGCCTTCACCGTCGGTACACAAAAATCAAAAGGTACTCTCAAAAGTTCATTGACTTTCCCTGTCTCATCGTCAATGCCCTCAACTCTTCGTGTCTTATCCGAAATTCCAATGGCTACTGTACCGCCATCCGCATTCGCAAATGCAATAATAGGTATCGCCAACGCTTTCGGATCTATATGAATACTCTTTCGGTCAAATATCTGCGTTTCTTCAGCAGACAATACTTCTTCAATCGTCATATAATCTCCCCTCTATCATCCCTGTCCTATTTCTATGTAAATCCTCATCTTTCGCAGCAATATATTATATAGTACATTTTACCATATCCATTTTCATCTGCCCATAGCTTCAAGCCCACAATATTTCGACTATCTTCGACACCCGTGCAGCCACCAAACAGGTTCAGCTCAAGTATATTCTTTAACGCCTGTTATGAAAAATCCCCCCTGAAAACATTTCGTGCGGGTGCACGCTGTTTTCAGGGAGTTCCTTTTTATACAAAAAGTTACAGTATAATTTTCTTTATACTATAAAAAGGGCACTGTCCTGTGACTTTCTTTCTGAAACATTTGACACGCTTTATTGTGTCTGTTTCAGAAAGAAAGTACATCAGGACAATGCCCTTCATAGTACAGAATAATTATACTGTAACTTTACATTTTATTCTGTGATATCTGCATACATGAAGTACCAGAAACCGTTAGCTGAATGCCAAGCACCTGTGATTTTGCTGCTCTGCAGCCAGAAATCGTTGTAGTAAGCGATTGGAATACAACCTGCATCTTCCATCAGAAGGTCTTCTGCTTTGTGAAGGTCTGCTGAACGTGTAGTTGCATCTGTTGTAACTCTGGAATCTTCGATAGCTGCATCAAAGTCTGCATTAGTGTATTTACCATCGTTGTTGCCGTTTGTTGTGCAGAACAGTTCAAGGATGTTGGATGGATCTGTGTAGTCACCTACCCAACCGTTACGAGCAACATCGAATTCGCCGTTACGACGCATTGGTGTGAAACTTGCCCATTCAACGATGTTGACTTTAAGGTCGATACCAATTGCAGCCCAAGCCTGCTGTAAGTACTCAGCTACAACCTTGTGGTAACCTGCATCATTTGTTGTGTACTCGATCTGTGGGAAGCCTTCGCCGTTTGGATAGCCAGCTTCTTCCAGTAACTTCTTAGCTTCTTCAAGGTTAGCGTCGAAGTTGTCATTGTCAATGTAAGGTGTGCCGCCATTTGCATTTTCAGCAAATGAAGAACCATCTGTATCTAACCAGCCAGGACCTACAATTGCGCTTGCAGGTGAATATGTACCCTGCATCAGAGTATTCGCTACGTAGTTACGATCGATTGCAAGGCTTAATGCCTTACGTACTCTTGCATCCTGGAAATATTCTTTCTGAAGGTTCAGGCTGACATAGTATGTACCAATGATAGGATCTACATGGAATTCTTCATTGCCCTGAAGGCTAGGAATTTCTTCTGTAGGAACATCTTTGATCATATCAACTTCGCCACTTGTGTATGCACTGTAAGCAGCGTTGGAGTCTTCGATCAGTTCAAACTCAAGCTTGTCAAGTTTGATGGCCTCAGCATTCCAGTAGTTAGGATTCTTGCTGAATGTGATGTGTGATCCAGGTACCCATTCTGTCATCATGAAAGGACCATTGGAGATATAAGTATCCGCAGATGTTGCCCAAGCATCACCATTTGCTTCAACTGTTGCTTTCTGAACAGGGTTTAATGTTGCGAATGCTGCAAGTTCGCCGAAATATGAGCAAGGATGTGCAAGATTTACAACAACTGTCTTCTCATCAGGAGCCTGTACATCAAGTTTTGTGATATCGCCTGCTACTGCTTCATCATAGCCTTTAACCATACCAAGAACTGTCTCAGCGTATGGAGCTGCTACATTAGGATCACATACACGCTGCCAGCTATAAACGAAATCTTCAGCTGTCAGATCTGTGCCGTCTGACCATTTAAGGCCGTCTCTTAAGTGGAATGTCCATGTAAGACCATCTTCGGATGTCTCCCATGATTCTGCCTGTCCTTCCTTTAACTGGCCATTTTCATCAAGAGTCAGAAGGCCTTCAAATGCATGAAGGATCATGTTACCGCCATCTACAGCACTATTCAGTGCAGGGTCAACAGTTTCTGGGTCAGGACCAACCTGAACTTTCAGGATTTTCTCGCCGGTAGTGCTGCCAGCTTCTGTGGATTCTGCTGTTGTCTGGTTGTTGTCGCTTGCTGCTGTTGTTTCTTTTGCAGCGGAGCTGCCGCAGCCTGCCAGACCAGCTACCATAGCAGCTGTCAGCAGAAGAGGTAAGATTCTCTTTTTCATGTTCTCTTCTCCTTTTCTTTTTTGCAGATGCTCAGAACCAACCGCTTGGACCATGGTTCCGAACAATTTGCGTTTTCTATAAACATTATGCATTCCGCATAACTGCTTATCAGGATTTATAATATTATAGTAACTGTTCAGAGCTAACCTCCAAAATGCTACGCATTTCGTCGGTGTGGCGTATCCGCCAAATAAAATTTCAAAAACAGTCTTAAAAATGCAAGCATTTTATACCTGTTTTTTGAAATTTTGCTTAGCTCTGAACAATTACACATTATACCCTTCACAGTGCTGTCTGTGAAGCGGTACTTTTAGTTGCACTTGTCCAGATGATGACAAGCTGCATAATGTCCCGGAGCCACTTCCTTGAATTCCGGAACTTCCTTCGCACACTGTTCGTCTGCATATGGGCAGCGTGTTCTGAAACGGCATCCTGAAGGTGGATTCAGCGGGCTAGGTACATCGCCTTCAAGAGCGATACGCTTGCTGGCCCTTGCCTGCTTCGGGTCTGCGATCGGGATCGCAGAAATCAGACTCTTTGTGTATGGATGCAGGCTGTGCATTGTCAGCTCATAGCTGTCAGCAAGTTCAACCATTCTGCCAAGGTACATAACACCAATACGGTTGGAAATATGCTTAACAACGGACAGATCATGGGCAATGAACAGATAAGTCAGATTCATGCTCTCCTGCAGATCCTCAAACATATTGATAACCTGCGCCTGAATAGAAACATCCAGTGCGGAAATCGGCTCATCACACACAATGAATTCCGGATGAACAGCCAATGCTCTTGCAATGCCGACACGCTGACGCTGACCGCCTGAGAACTCATGCGGATAACGATTCGCATGCTCGGAGTTCAATCCAACACGGCGAAGCATCTCGATAATCATATCATAACGCTCCTGCTTGGAAGATGCAAGATGGTGGATATCAATTGGTTCACCGACAATATCACCGACTGTCATACGCGGGTCCAGACTGGCGTATGGATCCTGGAATACAATCTGCATTTTCTTACGATAAGGCAGCATATTCTCTGCAATCTTCTTCTCTTTATCAAAAATAACCTTATCATCATAAATAATTCTGCCGCCCGTCGGTTCATAAAGACGGAGCAGTGTACGTCCTGTTGTTGTCTTACCGCATCCGGACTCACCAACAAGACCAAGTGTTTCACCTCTGTTGATAAAGAAGGAAACATCATCTACAGCCTGAACATATTTCTTGTTCTTTCCAAAACCACCGGCCGGAAAGTACTGCTGCAAATGTTCTACCTGAACTAATTTATCACTCATTTTGCGGCCTCTCTTTCCATCTGTTCCTTCTGGTTCATCCAGCACTGTGTATAATGTACATCATCGAAAGTTGTCACCGGTGCCATCTCTCTCAGGCAGATCTTCATACAGTTTGAACAACGCGGTGCAAACGGACATCCTGCAGGCGGATTCAGCAAATCGATCGGTGTACCTTCGATCGGCACCAGACGCTCATGCTCTTTGGCATCCAGTCGCGGAATACTCTTCAGAAGGCCCTTTGTATATTCATGCTTCGGATTGTAGAAAATATCATCCGTTGTGCCGTATTCGACAATACGTCCGGCATACATAACGGCAATCCTGTCGCACATGCTGGCAACAACACCAAGGTCATGGGTGATCATGATGATCGCCATACCAAGCTTCTCTTTCAGCTCCATCATCAACTCAAGGATCTGTGCCTGAATCGTCACATCAAGGGCTGTTGTCGGCTCATCGGCAATCAGAAGCTTCGGTTCACATGCCAATGCGATCGCAATCATAACACGCTGTCTCATACCGCCGGATAACTCATGCGGATACTGCTTCAGACGCTTTTCAGGCTCATTGATACCAACCAGTTCCAGAAGTTCTTTGGCTCTGGCCCGGGCCTGCTCTTTATTCTTGTCTGTATGCAGAAGAATAACTTCCATGATCTGGTTGCCAATTGTATAAACAGGATTCAAACTTGTCATCGGATCCTGGAAAATAATCGATACTTCATTGCCTCGGATCTTACGGAACTCCTTCTCAGACAGATCGTTGATACGGTGACCGTTAAAATCAATCGTACCACCGACTAACTTACCCGGGTAAGCAGTCAGTCCCATCAGACTGTATGCAGTAACGGATTTACCTGAACCACTCTCTCCTACAATACCGAGGACTTCACCATCATTCAGATGGATAGAAACGTCATTCAATGCCTTAACTTCACCGGCAGGTGTGAAGAATGAAAGACGTTCGTGCTGTATATCTACAAGATATTCTGACATAATCTTACACTCTCCTTCCTAGTTCTTAAGTTTAGGGTCAAAGGCATCTCTGAGGCCATCGCCCAGTAAGTTAAAGCTCAGAATAATCAAACTGATAACTGCTGCCGGAATAAACAGCAGATACGGATATGTATTCAAACCATTGATCGCATCACTGGCAAGACTTCCCAGAGAAGGCATCGGAACAGCAACACCAAGACCGAGGAAGCTCAGGAAACTCTCCGTAAAGATAGATGACGGAATCTGCAGTGTTGTTGTAACGATCAGTGTACCGATACAGTTTGTCAACAGATGCTTCTTGATAATTCTCGCTGAAGATGCACCCAGTGCTCTTGCAGCTGTAACATATTCACTTTCCTTCAGCATCAGGATCTGGCTTCGTACCATACGTGCCATACCAACCCAGTACAAAAGAGCGAATACGATGAAAATACTGATCAGGTTCTCACCAACAACGGAAATCCATCCGAAGCCCGGCGCCTGAGCCAACACCTTCAATGGTGCCTTCAAAGCGAAGGACAAAAGAACGATCAGCAGGACATCCGGAATGGTATAAATAATATCAACAATACGCATCATGATCAGATCGACCCAGCCGCCTGCAAAAGCAGCGATGGAACCGAAAATAGAACCGATGACAAGAATGATCGCTGCTGCAATGATACCAACCAGCAGGGAGATACGGCTTCCCATCATGACACGGATCGCATAATCACGGCCCATCTTATCTGTGCCGAAGAAATGCGGAAATACCTTCTCGCCGGCTGCTATTTGCTCCATCTCTTTGGCAGAATAATGCATCGGTGCAAGGTTATTCGCACCCTGAATCTGCTGTTCGTAACTGTATGGATAAAATGCCGGAACAATAAAGGCAAAAATCATAACAATAATAATGATAAACAGACAAACCATAGCCACTTTGTTCTTACGCAGACGTCTGAAACCATCTTTCCAGAAGCTGACGCTGTCACGCATGACAACAAGGCCTTCCTTCTCTTCATCCGTAGCCGGAAGGAAGTCGTCTGGATTTAACTTTAATTGAAAACTTAACGGATTCTTCTCCATTATCACTTACCCTCCTGTTTATTTCAGCTTGATACGCGGGTCTACCAGTTTGTAGACAATATCAACAATAACATTCATAACGATCATGATCGTCGCAAGGAAAATTGTTGTACCCATGATCATCGTGTAATCACGGCCATTGATGGCTTTGATAAATTCGCCGCCAAGACCCGGAATTGTAAAAATCTTCTCTGTAACAAAACTACCTGTCAGTGTATAAGCCAGCATAGGACCTACATATGTAATAACAGGCAGGATCGCATTACGAAGGGCATGCTTAAACAGGGAAACCTTCTGTGACAAACCCTTTGCCTTCGCTGTACGCATATAATCCTGGCCGAGAACATCCAGCATGGATGAACGCATCAGACGCATGATATATGATGTCGGATAAGCTGCCAGCGCAACCACCGGCATAATGTAGCTCTGCGCACTCTTAAGGCCCAGTGTCGGCAGCCACTGCAGTTTAACGCCAAAGACGTAAAGGAGCAGCGTACAGATAACGAACCCGGGCACCGCAATGCCGCAGGTGGCAATGACACTGAATAAACTATCGATAAAAGTGCCTCTCTTGTATGCAGCCAGAACACCCAGCGGCACACCGACACAAAGTGCAAGGACGACAGCCATTCCGCCTAATCTAGCGGATACAGGGAACTTTGTCGCAATAATATCCATAACTGTACGGCCTCTCTGCTTCAGGCTGTCACCGAAGTCGCCGTGAGCTGCATCGGAAATATAAGTAAAATAACGTTCTGCCATAGGTTTATCCAGTCCATACTTAGCTTCCAGCGCTTTTGTTGCTGCAGGGCTGATTGCCTTCTCTGATAAGAACGGTCCGCCCGGAACCAGGTTCATCAGAAAGAATGTAATCGTGGCAACTGCCCAAATGGTCACGAATGCAAGTGCAATTCTCTTGAGTATGTATTTACCCACTTTTCTCTCTCCTATTCAATTTAGTTTTCTGCTATTATAACGTCTAAGACGGACATTTGTCTATGTACAAAAAATACCATTTGTATAGTATACTGTATCACGTTAATAGACTAAATAACAACAGTCATATGAAATAATTTAAATTATAGCATATATTGTTTGAATTGTACAGCCAAAAAAACACTTCGCAGTTTTATCATAGTAACCCTGCGAAGTGTTTTCAGAAATTTGTTGTACTTTGTATTTATTTTCTACATTTTCGAGACTATTAATTGTAAATATTTGTCAATTTTCCCGCTTATCGAACCATATCCGGTGTAATCTCATCCAGACTGAATGCACCGCACATGGCCATCGTATCTGCCAGTTCTCCGGCCAGTTTGTCAATGTAGGCTTTCACGCCTTCTTCGGCACCGCCGTAAACAGCTGTTACAAAAGGACGGGCGATAATAACTGCATCTGCACCAAGTGCCAGTGCCTTGAAAATATCCACACCGCTTCGAATGCCGCCATCCACAAAAATCTTCATGCTGCCGCCGACAGCCTTCACGATTTCAGGAAGAACTTCTGCTGTTGCCGGGCACTGATCCTGTACACGTCCGCCGTGATTGGATACAACAATGGCTGCTGCTCCCGCTTCCTTCGCCTTCAATGCACCCTTCACTGTCATAACGCCCTTCACGATAAACGGTACACCGGCCATTTCTGCAATGGCCTTCAGATCTTCGACGGATTTGCCGCCTGCCGGCGGATCCATATTCTTCAGGAACGGCAGACCGGCTGCATCCACATCCATAGCCACTGCAAAAGCACCGGACTTCTTCACAAGATCCATCTTCTCACGAATCGTATCCAGATTCCACGGCTTCACTGTCGGAACACCCATGCCGTCGGCCAATGCGATCGCATCTGTTGCCGCTTCCATCACCTTCGGATTCGTACCGTCACCTGTAAAAGCAACAATGCCATTTTCTGCACAGGCAGAAACAAGGACTTTATTATAAGAAACATCATCATATGCATCGCTGTAATGCAGGTTCACAGCCCCTACAGGTCCCGCAAAAAACGGATACTTGAACTTCTTTCCAAAGAGTTCAAGGGATGTATCCACTGTCTTCGGTGCACACAATGTGTCCATATTCACTCTGATCTCCTGCCACTTCTGGTAATTGCGAATGGCCGTATCGCCGACACCCTTGGCTCCGGGACCCGGAACGGTGTTGCGGCATGCCAGACCATTGCAGACCGGACAGGCCTTACATAACTTGCCGATGTTCTCTCTTGCATTCGCAAGTACTTCATTATAATTCATAATCTCCTCCTCACTCCGACGTCATCCTTTCTACTACCCCCGGATCATGTCGGTCTTTATTATTTTAAATATAATCGCAGTGCCTGAAACCATACGCCCAGGCTCGCTTACCCCTACAAACTAAGTATAACACCAATTACACCAGATGCAAGAATATAAATGATCGGATGCTTGCCTGTTTTCTTATAAACAACATACAGCACCACGCCAAATATAAACGCTTTTATATTGAAGAGATCCGTCAGCGATCCTGTTTCTGCAAACAGCTGTGATCTCAGAAACGCGGCCTCAGCCACACGAAGTCCTGCCACAGAAATCAGGCCCACGGATGCGGCTCTCAGGCCATACATACAATATTGTACGTATTTATTCGTTTTAAATTTCTCCAGAATATTCGACACAATAATAATGATAATAATAGAAGGTGTTACCAGTCCGGCCACCGCAGCAATACCGCCCAAAACACCCATGGAAGTAAAGCCCGTATAAGTAGCCATATTGATGCCCATCGGTCCCGGTGTGGATTCCGAAATAGCGATCATATTGGAAATATCATCCAGCGTAAACCAGCCTGTCGCAGCCTGCATATCATAAAGGAACGGCAGTGTTGCCAGACCGCCGCCAATGGCAAAAAGTCCTGTCTTAAAAAATTCCCAGAAAAGTCTAAATATCAACATATTTCATCCCTCCTATGCTTTCTTCTGCGCTTTTGAACGTTCCATCAAAGTCTTGATGATCACACCTGCTGCTCCGGCACATACGATCCATACAAAAGATGCAACATTGGTAAACAGTGACAGAATCACAACCGCCGCAAAGATCAGATACGTCGCCGCATCGATCAAAGACTTCTTCGCCAGTTTGATAACGGCATCCAGCACCAGGACGCACACACAGACACGAATACCTGCAAGGGCATGCTGTACCCAGACAATATGTGTAAAACTGTTAATGAATGCGGCGATGATCATGATAATGACCAGTGAAGGGAAAACACATCCGATAGTCGCCACAATACCACCGATAATACCTTTGCGCTTGTACCCGATAAATGTCGCAGTATTAACAGCAATAATACCCGGCGTACACTGACCGATGGCATAATAATCCATCAATTCCTCACTCGTTGCCCAGTTTCTGTTCTCCACGACTTCACGCTGCAGAATCGGCAGCATCGCATAGCCGCCGCCGAAAGTAAAGCCGCCAATCTTGGCAAACACAATAAATAATTCCCATAATTCTTTCATAATCTCTATAATCTCCTTTCTCTTCCCATCCGAATCCCTTTCTGTCAGGATTCGCTTTATTTATCGTTGTGAAAATACACCTCCTGGTTTATAATGATTCTTAAAGCAATGTTTTCCTGTCCACCATTTCATTACGGCCGATGATGCCTCCGTTCCGGAGAGCATACATTATGATAGAGAGGTTTCCATGACACTTATACAGCTGAAATATTTCCAGACAATCTGCAAATACAACAATATCACACGGGCATCTGCCGAACTCCATGTCTCCCAGCCCAGTCTCTCCAATGCGGTCAAGGAACTGGAACGGGAATTCGGTGTCAGTCTGTTCACCAGGCGCAGCCGCGGTCTGGAACTGACTCCGGAGGGTCGCTACTTCCTGGATGAGGCAGATAAGCTTCTGGAACAGGCCGAGCAGCTGACAACCAATATGAAGCATATGTCTACAACCGACAGAACACTGACCCTTGGTCTTCCGGCCATGAGCGGTTCCCTCGTCTTCACAGATCTCCTTCGAACCCTCTATGCCCGTTCTCCCGGCACCCATATCCAGGTCATGGAGAATGGTTCTCTGGCCAATCGTTCCAAAATCATGGATCACACTCTGGATGCAGCCATTATCACCCGAAACGGACCGCTCCCTACGGGCATCGGCCATGTGGCGCTGCGTCATGTCAACGTCTGCCTGTATCTGTCCGTCATGCATCCCCTGGCTGAGAAAGATACCGTAACAACCGACGACCTGGATCAACTGCCTCTGGCCATGCTGCCGGAAGATACTTTCCTCGACCACTGCATCGATCAGTATTATGAAGCCCTTCATCTGAAGCCGAATATCATTGTCCGCACCAATCAGCTGGCAACCATCCAACAATTGGTGGCAACCAACACAACCGCGGCTTTTCTTCTGGATCATGTACTGGAAGAAAGCAGCGATATCGTGAAACGGACGGTACCGGGCCTTTTACCTGCGGAGATCGACCTGATCTGGAAATCCAGCCGTCACATCTCCCCGCATCTGAAGAATCTGATCACAGCCGCCCGGAGCATCTGATGAGCCTGAACACAGTGATGCGGAGCATCTGATGAACCATCATGCATCAATCCGAAATCTCCGATGCATCCGTCGCCAATATCTGGCAGATTGGATAGCTTTCGTGTTTCTCAACACTCTATAGATATTGTAAGCTGTATCAAACAATTATTCCAATACTGATGTTTTATCGTGGTATAGTTTTATGCTATACCATTTTTTCTGTTTTTCTTTGTAAACGTTTCCAAAACGAATTCTATTTTGTCGAATATTGCATTTTTTTCGGAGCAATTATGAATTTTTCTTGATATTCCATCACATTTTTGAATGTTTAATATTTAACGCTTGCATTTAGTCAAACCATATCGTATAGTAAAAATATATGTATGCAATACACTCCGTACGACAGTCTGCATTCCTGCTGCTGTTTGTACGATAGAAAATAAGGGGATTTCAGATTGTATTTGCAAAGTTAAAAAAGGAGGTTTCTCAAAAGTGGGAGAAGTACAAATCAAACCATTCAAACGTGTTCTCGTCGCTAACCGAGGCGAAATCGCCATCCGTGTTTATCGTGCTCTGAATGAGCTGGGTATTACAACCGTCGGTATTTATTCCAAGGAAGACCGCTATGCCCTCTTCCGTTCCAAAGCAGACGAATCCTATCAGCTGAAAGAAAATAAAGGTCCTGTTGATGCTTATCTGGACATCAAGGGCATTATTGAAATTGCCAAGAAGGCAAATGTTGATGCTATCCATCCGGGCTATGGTTTTCTCTCTGAGAATCCGGACTTTGTCGAGGCCTGCGCAAAAGCCGGCATCGTATTTATCGGACCTTCCGAGGACATCATGAATGCCATGGGTGATAAGATTTCTTCCAAACAGATGGCTATCAAAGCCGGTGTTCCAATCATCCCTGGTGTAGATCACGCATTGAAGTCAGAAGAAGAAGTCATGAAAGTTGCTGAAATGGTCGGTTATCCGGTTATGCTGAAAGCCTCCAACGGCGGCGGCGGCCGCGGTATGCGTATCGTCAACAGCGCCGAAGATATGCCGAAGGAATACCGCGAAGCCTGCAATGAATCCAAGAAGGCTTTCGGTGATGACCAGATCTTCATCGAGAAATACATCCGCGGACCAAAGCATATCGAAGTACAGGTGCTTGCAGATAATTACGGCAACGTTGTTCACCTTTACGATCGTGACTGCTCCGTGCAGCGTCGTCATCAGAAAGTTGTCGAATATGCCCCTGCATTCAGCATTCCTGAATCAACACGTCAGATTATTTTCGACAGCGCTATCAAGCTTTGCAAGCAGGTCGGCTACAGAAATGCCGGTACACTTGAATTCCTTGTGGACCAGGAAGGCAATCCATACTTCATTGAGATGAACCCTCGTGTCCAGGTTGAACATACCGTTTCCGAGATGGTTACAGGCATCGATATTGTTGCTTCTCAGATTCTCATTGCCGAAGGTTATCCGCTGAACAGCCCTGAGATCAATATTCCATCCCAGGATGCTGTCAAGTGTCAGGGATTCTCGATCCAGACACGTGTTACAACAGAGGATCCATCCAATAACTTCCTTCCGGACACAGGCAAGATCACTGTTTATCGTTCCGGTTCAGGCAATGGTATCCGTCTTGACGGCGGCAACGCTTATTCAGGCGCTGAGATTCTTCCATATTATGATAGTCTTCTTGTAAAAGTGATCACACACGACCGTACATTTGACGGTGCCATCCGCAAGTCCCTCCGCGCATTGAAGGAACTGCGTATCAGAGGTGTCAAGACCAACGTGCCTTTCCTGATCAACGTCATCAACCATGAGACATTCAGAGCCGGCCAGTGCTACACCACTTTTATAGAAGAAACACCTTCTCTGTTCCAGCTGCAGCGCAGTCAGGACCGTGCAACCAAGATCATCGAATTCCTGGGTGACAGAATCGTCAATACAACCGGCGGCGACAAACCATTTTATGAAAATCGTGAAATTCCTCAGTTCGATGAGGAGAAAACGGTTTATGGTGCCAGAGACGAATTCTTAAAGCTTGGAGCCAGGGACTTTACTCAGAAGATCTTGAATGACAAGAAATTATACGTGACAGATACAACTATGCGTGATGCCCAGCAGTCCCTGATGGCAACCCGTATGCGTACGAAGGATCTCGCCGGTGCAGCCCGTGCAACCAATGCATTTATGCAGAATGCTTATTCCGTTGAATGCTGGGGCGGTGCCACATTCGATACCGCTTATCGTTTCCTGAAGGAATCTCCATGGAAGCGTCTCGAAATTCTCCGTGAGAGAATGCCGAACACTATGCTCCAGATGCTGCTGCGTGCATCCAACGCCGTTGGTTACAGCAATTATCCGGATAATGTGGTTAAGAACTTTATTGATGTTTCCTCCAAAGCCGGCATCGATATTTTCAGAATTTTCGACTCCCTGAACTGGGTTGAAAATATGAAGATGCCAATCGAAGAAGCATTGAAAACAGGCAAGATTGTCGAAGGTACACTCTGCTATACAGGCGATGTTACAAATCCAAACGAGAAGAAATACACACTGGATTATTATGTCAAGAAAGCCAAAGAACTCGAAGCACTTGGTATCCATACCTTCTGCATCAAGGATATGGCCGGACTTCTGAAGCCATACGCTGCCAAAGAGCTGATCGGTGCGCTGAAGTCCGAACTGAAGATTCCGGTTCACCTTCATACACATGATTCTACAGGCAACGGTGTTGCAACTGTCCTGATGGCTGCAGAAGCCGGCGTTGATATCGTCGATCTGGCCATTGAATCCATGAGCACACTGACCAGTCAGCCATCCATGAACTCTGTTGTTGCTGCCCTGCAGGGTACAGACCGTGACACAGGCCTTGATCTTGATGAACTCAGTGAACTTGGCCGCTACTACGGCAGAGTCCGCAAGGTTTACAAACAGTTTGAAAGCGGTATGAACGCACCAAACGTTGATATTTACAAGTACGAGATCCCTGGCGGTCAGTACTCCAACCTTCTCGCCCAGGTTGAAAGCATGGGTATGAAGAATCAGTTTGAAGAAATCAAAGAGCTGTACAGACAGGCCAACGATCTTCTCGGCAATGTTACAAAAGTTACTCCTACATCCAAGGTTGTCGGTGATATGGCTATCTTTATGCTGAAGAACGGTCTGAACAAAGACAATATCTTTGAACTTGGCCAGGATCTCTCATTCCCTGCCTCTGTTGTAGATTATTTCAAGGGCATGATCGGACAGCCTGAAGGCGGATTCAATCCTGAACTTCAGAAGATGATCCTCAAAGGTGAGAAACCGATCACTGTCCGTCCGGGTACATTGCTTCCGGATGTCGATTTTGACGCTGTTAAGGCCATGCTGAAGGATAAATACGATCTCTCAGATTTCTCAGATTATCAGCTGGATCTGAAGGCTGTCAGCTATGCCCTCTATCCAAAGGTATATGAAGATTACTGCGAACATTTCCAGGCATACAACGATGTTACACGACTTGAAAGCCATGTTTACTTCTATGGCCTGCGCCGCGGTGAGGAAACAACCCTTAAGATTGGCGAAGGTAAAGATCTGCTGATCAAGTTTATGGAAATGTCTGCACCTGATGAGGAAGGCAAACGTGTCCTCAGCTTTGAAATCAACGGTTCTGTCCGTGAAGTCACTGTTCAGGATAAGAAGCTTGAAGTTAAGTCCGATAAGAAACTGAAAGCCGATAAGTCCAACCCGGCTCATGTTGGTTCTACGATTCCGGGTACAGTCAGCCAGGTATTCGTCAAAGAAGGCGAAGAAGTGAAACAGAACCAGCCGCTGCTCGTACTCGAAGCCATGAAACTGGAGACAACTGTCGTTGCCAAACAGGACGGTGTTATCGACAAGATTTACGTTGCTGCAGGCGATCGCGTCAATACCGGCGATCTACTGCTGTCCTTCCAGAAATAGTGTTCATACGGGTACCATAAAATAAAAACTGAAATTCCCGCTGTCTCGCTGGTTTTGCCAGACAGCGGGAATTTCAGTTTTTTTATCGGCACCCTGTATGAGGCTTATGCGAGGGAGTTTTCCTTTATTACATAGGCTATGGCCATTCTGTAACTTATGGCCATCTCCGGTTATCCATGGTATACTTATTTCATGGAAGTCGGAGGACGTGCCGCACCCGTTCTGAGCCTATTCGGAGGTGGTGCCATATGAGTACATATGAGGAATTACAACTTATAGTCTCTGTTGCTATGCTCATAGTTGCAATACTGAATTTTACGCATAAAAAATAGCCGTCCATGAACTTTGGCGAGTTTTAACGGCTATTTTTATAAATAATGCTATTTCGCCGGGTCGGGTGAGCGCATTCACCTTCCGACTTCCTATATTCTTATTATACCTTTCTTACAGGCGTTTGTAAATACGCCTATCGCGATTTTCCTTACAATGCTTTATTCTCTTTCCAACGCCCTGATATCAGGAACACCACGATCAATATGATTGCTCCGACAGATGCCATCGGACCGCCGAGACCGACGCCCGTCAAACCAAGGTTCAGCACCAGGCCAAAGACCACTGCCACCGGTACTCTGAGAACGATCGCCGACAGCATATTATTCACCATTGAAAAAGCGGTATGCCCTGCGCCTGTAAACAGGCCGTTGATACAGAAGACAAACGGCATCAGCAGATAATCAAAGCTGAAGGTACGGATATACTGCACGCCGTATTTCAGCATTTCCGGTTCATCATTAAAAAGGCGTAAAATATGCTCGAAAGATGTCTGCGCCACAATAAAGATGCATCCACTGATACAGAATGCGATGACTGTACCGATTTTGCATGTTTTCACTGCTCGGTCCCATTTGCCTGCACCAATATTTTGTGCACACATGGTTGAGATGGAAGCCCCCATCGCCACAGCCGGCAGCACCGCAAAACTGTTGAACTTGGCCACAACACCAACGGCGGCCGATGCATTGACGCCACCGATGATATTGACAAGAGTTGTAATGATCATAAATGAAATGCTCGTCACACCATTCTGAATCGCAGTCGGTGTCCCTAATTTCAGAATCTTTATCGCTTTTTCTTTTTTGATAATAAAAGAAGATGGTTTGAAATCAAATACAAAGTCATTGCGGATCATCACGACGATACAGGTGATCATGCTGACGGCCTGTGAGAATACAGTTGCAATAGCTGCTCCCAGCGCTCCCATCTTCAATCCGGCCACCAGTACAAGGTCAAGAATCACGTTAGTAATGCAGGCAATCAGTACAAAGTACAAAGGCCGCTTACTGTCTCCCATGCCGCGCATAACCGCACTGAACACATTGTAACCAAATATAAAAATCAACCCCAGAACCGTCACTGTCAGATATCGGTCAGCCTCTGCAAAGGATTCCGCCGGTGTCTGGATCAGATGAAGGATCGGTTTCTTGAGAATAAGCATTAAAACGGTAATGGCAATTGCCGCAATGGTTAATGTCGTAAGCAATGTAGCCGTTGTCTCCTGCATATCCTTCCGCCTCTTGGCTCCCAGATACTGTGCGATCAGTACAGTTCCGCCTGCACACAGACCGACAACGATATTCGTCAGAATCAGCGTCACCTGGCTTCCCAGATTCACACCGGACATGCTGGTTGTACCGCTGAAGCGTCCGACAATCAGCATATCCGCCACGCTGTAAAGAGACTGTATAATGTTGGATGCCAGAAAAGGCAGTGAAAACAAAACCAGCTGTTTCGCTACATTGCCCTCCGAAAGATTTTTCTCAAAACTGCTCATGATGATTACCTCTTTTAAATTCCTGTAAGTATTAGCAGAACTTTTGCCTGTCAGAAAAGCTTTTCTATACTTCATGTTTTTGTATACTTAATTATACTTAATATAGTAGCGTAAACCACCAATAATGACAATAGGTATTCTCAAGCGTACCATACCTGCCAACCCTGTTTTCCATACAAAAAGAACATTTCGAATCATTTTTCAATTTACACCTGCCAAAAAAAATGATATCCTATAAGGTGTTTGACTACTATTAAGTACATCATCAATACTGGGGAATTTAAAAAATGAAAAACAAAACTGCATTTACAATTTTGACGATTCTAGTCTTAAGTTTTCTACTTTATCTGTCAGGCGGAATTTTTGTACATCACGGCTCAGCGAAAAACAGCGAATCTATTGCAGCGGATATTGATCTGCTCAGCCAAATGGAAGCCAAAACACCGACAGATTTCTCATCCCGCAAAATCGAAAGTTTTTCCGGCGATCTCACTGAGGAACAGGAGAAGATCATCGCAATGAAAGATGACTCCTTTGACAACAGTGAAATGACCAAATGGTTTGATGACGTGATCATCCTTGGGGATTCTATCGTCGAGGGCGGCTCTGCCTATGAATGGCTGACGCCATCCAACTTCTCCTCCAAGATCGGTATCTCCGTCTGCACAGCTGAAGAACAAATTGACGCTGCTATTAACGCTTCGCCGTCTCTTCTTTTCATGTGTTTTGGTGTCAATGATATCGAGAATTATGGCTCACAGGTGGATGGATTTATCTCTGATTACAGGGAAGCAATTACCAAAATCCAAGGTGCAACACCGCATACTGTGATTTATGTCAATGCGATCTTTCCTCCGCAGGACGGTGTTCAGGATCGTCTGCCATTTTATGGGTATCTCGACGAATACAATACCGAACTTGAAGCTTTATGTCAGGAACTCGGCGTCACCTTTATCGACTCCGGTTTCATTTTAAGAGAACTGCCGGAATTATATGATGCGGATGGTATTCACCCTGTTTCCGCATTTTATCCATTATGGTTTAATTATCTGGCAGATATGGCGGGGTTAAAAGACAATGAATAGATTAAAGAAATTGACATATATCCAATACATCATCTGCGGCCTGCTTGTTATTTTCATTCTTGGCATTCTCCTGTCAGGTCATGCAAAAAATGTCAGTTTTGAAACAGTCCAGCAGAATATTGTATCATGTGAAGGTATCAATACACTCAAAAAAGGAACAGCCCGTGATATGCGAAAGAATCTTGATCTTGACGAAAGTCTCTTTGACTGGTCTATTTACTATTGCGGCAATGGTCTAATGGATGTATCGGAGCTTCTGATCGTGAAGTCCGATAACTCAGCCGCTCTGGAAACAGCTGAAAAAGCGGCTGCTTCCAGACTGGACGCACAAAAGACCAACTTTGACGGCTACGGCACTAACCAGATTGACCTTCTTGGTCATGCCATCACCAAAAAAGTCGGCCCTTATTATTTTTATGCTGTTTCTGAGCATGCATCAACGTGGGAGGAGGTTTTTATGGGTCTCGTCAAATAGACCCTGAAAGTACATTATGGTATTCAGTAGTTTAAATTTACTACTTATTTTTCTTCCAATCGTACTGCTCCTCCATTCAGTACTTCCTTTTAAGTACAAAAACATTGTACTGCTTGCGGCCAGCATTATTTTCTATGCCTGGGGAGAGCCTGTATATGTCATCCTTATGATCCTGAGCATCGGCTTCAACTACATGTCCGGTCTCGTTCTTGGCGAGCTTGAAGATCCGCACATGCGGAAGCGCCAGCTTATATTTGCAGTCGCTGTCAATCTTCTGCTGCTTGGATTTTTTAAATATGCCGGTTTCCTTGTCAGCATGATCAATGCCATTCTTCCTCTGAAGATTGAATTCAGATCACTGGCACTTCCTGTTGGTATTTCTTTCTACACATTCCAGGCATTGTCCTATGTCATCGATGTGTACAGAAAGAAAGTCAAGCCTCAGGAAAACCTGCTGAACTTTGCTGTATATATCACGATGTTTCCTCAGCTCGTCGCCGGTCCGATCGTTAAATATTCAGATATCGAGCTTCAGCTTTCCAACCGCAGAATATCCCGTGCCAAATTCGGTCAAGGCATCGAGCGACTGCTCTTTGGTCTTTCCAAAAAAGTCCTGCTTGCCAACAATCTCGGTCTGCTCTACGAAACCATTCAGGCTTCGGGCAGCAGAAGCATCATGACTTCATGGCTTGGTATTTTTGCCTACACCCTTCAGATCTACTTTGACTTCTCCGGTTACAGTGATATGGCCATTGGTATGGGCAAGATGCTGGGATTTACATTCCCTGAAAACTTCAATTTTCCATATATTTCAGACAGTATCACAGAGTTCTGGCGCAGATGGCATATGACATTATCCGGTTGGTTCCGTGAATATGTCTATATTCCTCTTGGTGGCAACCGTGTTTCCAAGCCCCGTCATATTCTGAACCTTCTGATTGTATGGGTGCTCACAGGTTTCTGGCACGGTGCGGCATGGAACTTTATCCTGTGGGGCCTCTATTACGGTATTCTTCTGATTCTTGAGAAATATATATTTGCTCCTCTGTTGAAGAAGCTGCCGAAAGCAGCCCGACACATCTATACCATGCTTCTTGTCATGTTCGGCTGGGTCTTATTCAGCAACACGGACTTTGGCAGTATGCGCACTTACGTCGGCACTTTATTTGGTATCGGCACCAAGGGCTTCCTTGATCTGGCGTTCTTTTATTATATAAGGAACAATCTCATCATTCTGATCATGGGCGTGCTCTGTGCAACACCGCTGATCAGGAATTATATTGTGCGATGCAGCAGAAAGAAACCTGAAGTGACTTCCGCAGTACTTCTGCTCCTTGGTATCCTCAGCATTGCATTCCTTGTATACGGTACTTACAACCCTTTCCTTTATTTCAGATTTTAGTGAGGACAGATTATGCAGAAACGAAAAGATAAAATCAATCGAAAAAAATATCATTCTATTCTGGTCATTGCCGCAATTGCTATTGTTGTCCTCCTGGACGCCGGCATGATCCTGATGCCGGATCATACATCCTCTGATATGGAAAACCGTACACTCCAGACATTTCCAAAGCTGACATTCTCAACGCTGGTATCCGGAAAGTTTGAATCCGAATTCGAGACCTATATTGCTGATCAGTTTCCTTTTCGAAACAAATGGATCACGCTTGAATCCACAGTTTCACGCATGATGGGAAAAACTGAATCCAACGACATTTTTCTTGCAAAGGGCGGTTATCTGATCCAGAACTTCCATACGCCATCTGATGAGCAATATGCCTCCCTCCTGGAAGGCTACAAGGGGATTGCCAAGCTTACAGAAGGAACAGATATCACCTTAAATGCTATGATCGTCCCTACGGCCGTCAACATATACAGCAAAAAACTCCCTTTCGGAGCTGTAAAAGGGGATCAAAAAGCTTTCCTTACACAGCTTCAAAGTGACCTTGCTGCTTCCGGCATCAACTGGATCGATCTTTCTGAGCCTTTTGCCGCCTGCGACAAAGCAACTCAGCTTTACTACAGAACCGACCATCACTGGACAAGTGATGCGGCCTTACTCGCCTACCAGACCTATAACAAAACTCTGGGACTTAATGACAGCACCACTTATTCCAAAAACATACTTTCCGATTCTTTCAAAGGTACTTTGTCCGCTTCCAGCGGCCTGCGTACATCAGAAACGGATGAAATTTATGCGTATCTTCCGGATCAGGCCACAGATTACACTGTCAGCCTGACGGCAGAAAATACCAAATCAGCTTCCGTATTTGACGTTCAAAGCCTGTCCACCAAAAGCCAGTACAATGTATTCTTTGGCGGCAATCATCCGGAAGTCGTTATCGATTCCGCTTCCGAATCCAAAAAGGTGCTGATGGTCTTCAAGGATTCCTACGCAAACTGTTTTGTTCCGTTCCTGATTCCTGACTATGCAAGAATCATCATGATCGACCCGAGATATTATACAGAAGATATTTCCGAAACCATTCAATCCAATGGCGTTACCGATATTCTGTTTCTGTATAATGCCAACACGGCGGCTGAAGACCACAGTCTTTATCAGCTGACCGCCGAATAAACTAAAATAAACTAAAATAAACTAAAATAAACTAAAATACAGCATCATGACAATCCCATCAGAATCGTCATGATGTGAAGAAAGGCCCTGTACTTCGGCATTCACCGAAATACAGGGCCTTTCTGGGGAAAATGTTCACTTACCAGCCAACACAATTTGCGCCATTAGTCTTCAATATGTGTTGTGGTTGTTGTGAGGCCATTGGCATCAGCATCTACATTGATGCAGTCGCCCGGCTCCAATTCATTGCCAAGGATCATTTTGGCTACCATGGTCTCGACATTCTTCTGGATATACCGCTTCAACGGACGTGCACCATAAACCGGATCATAACCATGATCTGTGATGTAATCCTTTGCAGCCGGTGTCAGCTGAAGTGTCAGTTCCTTTGTCTCAAGACGCTTATTCAGACGACCGATCAGGATATCAATGATACCGCTGATGTTGTCCTTCGTTAACGGCTTGAACATAATGATCTCATCAAGACGGTTCAGAAATTCCGGTCTGAAATGTGCTTTCAGATCATTCATCGTGTTCTGTCTTGCTTCATCACTGATATTGCCTTCGCTGTCAATGCCCTCCAGCAGATAGGAAGAACCAATGTTGGACGTCATGATCAGAATCGTATTCTTAAAGTCTACCGTTCTGCCCTGAGAATCGGTCACACGACCATCATCCAGAATCTGCAGCAATACATTGAAAACATCCGGATGGGCCTTCTCAATCTCATCGAAAAGGATAACAGAGTAAGGTTTTCTTCTGACTGCTTCTGTCAGCTGTCCGCCTTCTTCATAACCAACATATCCCGGAGGCGCTCCGATCAGTCTGGACACGGAGAACTTCTCCATGTATTCACTCATATCGATACGCACCATATTGTTCTCATCATCAAACAGATTCTCTGCCAGTGCCTTGGCAAGTTCTGTCTTACCAACACCAGTAGGGCCAAGGAACAGGAACGAACCAATCGGTCTGTTCTCATCCTGGATACCTGCCTTGGAACGGATAATCGCTTCTGTGACTTTCGATACACCTTCTTCCTGACCGATGACACGTTTGTGAAGTTCATCGTCCAGATGAAGGATCTTATTACGCTCGCTCTCTGTCAGCTTTGCAACCGGAATACCTGTCCATCTGGACACGATTCTGGCAATCTCTTCATCAGTGACACGTTCACGAAGAATAGAATTCTCTTCTCCATGGACACGCGCCTCTTCCTCTTCCAGCTGTTTCTTCAGCTGAGGCAGCTTGCCGTACTGAAGTTCAGCAGCCTTGTTCAGATCATAATTCCTCTGAGCCAACTCAATCTGCTTGTTCAGGTCTTCAATCTGTTCACGCAGGCTCTGCAGCTTCTCAACATCCTGCTTCTCATCGTCCCATTTAGCCTTCTGAACCTTGAAATCTTCTCTCAGTTCGGCAATCTCATGGGTAATGTTCTGCAACCGTTCCTGACTGAGCTTGTCGTCCTCTTTCTTCAGAGCAGCTTCCTCAATCTCCAACTGCATGATCTTACGCGAAATCTCATCCAGCTCTGTCGGCATAGAATCAAGTTCTGTCTTGATCATTGCACAGGCTTCATCCACAAGGTCGATTGCCTTATCCGGAAGGAAACGATCGGTAATGTATCTATGTGAAAGCGTTGCGGCTGCCACAAGGGCACCATCTGTAATCTTAACGCCATGGAAAACTTCATATCTCTCTTTCAGGCCACGAAGAATGGCAATGGTATCCTCAACCGTCGGCTCATCCACCATAACCGGCTGGAAACGACGCTCAAGCGCCTTATCCTTCTCAATGTACTGTCTGTACTCGTCCAGTGTTGTCGCACCGATACAGTGGAGTTCACCCCTGGCCAGCATAGGCTTCAGCATATTGCTGGCATCCATGGCACCGTCCGTCTTGCCGGCACCGACAATCAGATGCAGCTCATCGATGAAAAGAATAATCTCGCCGTCGCTCTTCTTGACCTCAGCAAGAACAGCCTTCAGACGTTCCTCGAATTCACCTCTGTACTTGGCACCGGCTACCAGTGCGCCCATATCCAGAGAATAAATCTTCTTGTCCTTCAGGCCATCCGGCACATCGCCCTTGACGATACGCTGTGCCAGACCCTCGATAACTGCGGTCTTACCTACACCAGGTTCACCGATCAGTACCGGATTGTTCTTCGTCTTACGAGAAAGGATACGGATAATGTTACGGATCTCCGTATCACGGCCAATGACAGGATCCATCTTCTGGGCTCTTGCCTTGCCTACCAAATCTTCTGCATACTTACTCAGACTGTCATAAGTTGCCTCAGGGTTATCACTTGTCACACGCTGATTGCCTCGGACAGTGGAGAGTGCCTGAAGGAAACCATCTCTTGTCACTTCAAAATTCCTGAATAATGTCTTGATATCACTGTCGGCTGTCTCAAGCAATGCCAGGAAAAGATGCTCAACAGAGATATATTCATCATCCATCTGTTTCGCTTCTTCTTCAGCCCGTACCAGTGTACGGTTCAGGTTATCACCTACATAAACCTGGCCGCCGGATACCTTGACAAGCTTCTCAACAAGCTTCGTCGCCTGTACCTTAAATCCTTCATGATTAATTCCCATCTTCGCCAGCAGTCTGTCGATCAGGCTGTCTTCCTGGGTCAGCAGGCTCAGAAGCAGATGTTCCTGTTCAATCTTCTGATTCCCGTACTGATAAGCCAGTTTCTGACAATCCTGCACTGCCTGCAGGGACTTCTGTGTAAATTTATTTAAATCCATATTCATGCCTCCTTTGGAAACAATGTGCTAAAAATCATCTTTTATCATCTATGTCAAACACAGCATCTATTCGATGCCGCATCAATTTTCTTCTCATACGCTACTTCTCTTCGCTACTTTCTTCTCTGCTGCCTCTCTTCAGCCATTCCCTGAACTTACGGAAGATCAATGACTGCCTTGGCTTCTAATCCTTGTTCTTCGGTTTCTGTCCCGCAGCGTTCAGCGGAAAGTTGTAAAACAAATCATCATACATATTATGCTCATCATCAGATGAACCATCAAATCTCATACCCATCATTCACCCTCTTTTTTGTTCTATACGTAATATAACACCTATTATTAGCACTGTCAAGAGGTGAGTGCTAATTTTTTGTAAAAAAAATGTGAAGCCCGCATTTTACGGGCTTCACCGATTTTGCATATAAATCGTATGCTGCTGGTTATTGACTACATGCCATAATAATCTTCTCGCATCTGTCATATCCAAGCTGTGAACTGTTCAGACACAACGTGTAGTTGCTGGCATATCCCCATTTCCGCTCTGTGTAAAAGTTATAATTTGTCATCCGTCTTTTATCTGTGTCTGCCATCATTTTGGCAGCCTCCTGTGCTTCTACATTATGTAAACGCATAATCCGCTGTGTTTTTTCCGGCATATCCCCATGAATAAATACATTCATCACATCATCTCTGTCTTTTAGAATATAATCTGCATTTCTTCCAATGATCACACAAGGTTCCTTCTCAGCCAATGCCAGAATAACCTTTCTCTGCGCCTCGTATACCATATCTTCCACCGATTTGCCTGTCATATCACGCCCGGCAAATGCATAGGCAAACAACCCTTTTTTCGGAGATAATTCTGCATTTTCAAGAACATATTCCGGTGATAAACCAGACTTTTCTGCAATCTCATTGATAATATTTTTATCGTAATAAGCAATTCCAAGTTTCTTTGCAACTTCTTCCCCGATAAAACGTCCACCGCTTCCAAACTCTCTGCTGATTGTAATAATTCTTTTTGTCATCTCTGATTCCTCCTTAACTTAAAACGGCTACTTTATTTTTTCTGATTTTCTTTAAAAATACATAACCGACCAGGCATGCAATCACTTCTGTAATCAGGAATGCCCACCAGATCAGTGAAACGCCCATCTGTCCATTTCTGACGAACAGTGAAAAGATTCCAACCAATGGCAGAATGATAATAAGCTGCCTCAAAAGTGAAATAACCAGCGATTCCACGCCCCCGTTCAGTGCCTGATAAATACCCTGATAAGCGACATTGATGCCGGCAAACAGAAAACTGATAGAGATCACTCTCATCGCACTGATAAAGTATTCTCTTGACTGTCCTGCATTAAACAGCGTTGCAAATGCGCCCGGAAAAATCTCTGTGATTGCAATGCCGAGAATCATTAATGCTATCGTATAGATCAGACCATACCTGATGCCATCCTGTATTCTTTTTTTACTTCTCATTCCATACGCAAATGCAATAATCGGCGTGATCGCATCTCGCAGACCAAATGCAAGGAAAAGAACAAACTGCTGTACCTTATAGAACAAGCCATAGGCTGTCTGTGCGGAAGGATTGAACTTCAGAATTAAATTCATCACGTACACCATTATAGACATCAGAGCCTGTGCAATAATTGCCGGGAGTCCGATAGCATAGATTTCTTTTATAATACCCGCATTCGGCTTCAAGTATTTCACATCATGTTCAAATTCTTTATTCAGCTTCATATGGAAAACAAACAGTAAAACTGCAGAGGCTACCTGACCAATGACAGTTGCGTAAGCGGCACCTTTCACGCCCATTTCAGGACAAGGTCCAATACCATAGATCATAATCGGATCAAGGACAATATTTACAATTGCGCCTACCACCTGTCCGATGGTCGAATAAAGGGAGCGCCCTGTTGCCTGTAGCAATTTTTCAAATAATGAAAAGAAAACAATACCAAAAGAAATCACACAGCATATCCTCAGATAGCTGACACCCATTTCAAGTACTTCTGTATCTACTGTCTGTGATGATATATAGGCTCTCACACCAAAGAAACCAAACAACAAACAGACCACATAAATAATCACACCAAGAAACAGACTATTCCCTGCTACCTTTGCAGCTTTTTTGCTGTTTCCCTGTCCAAGTGTCCTTGCAAGAAGTGCATTGGTTCCAACACCTGTTCCTATACCTACTGCAACCATCAGCATCTGAACCGGAAATACAAGCGTCAATGCATTTAACGCTGCTTCACTTCCCTCTCTCATATTGCCTACAAATGCACTGTCTACAATGTTATAGACCGCCTGCAATGCCATAGATAAAATCATCGGAATCCCCATTTGGACCATCAGCTTATTCACCGGCATATCCTTCATCTTATTGCTTTCCGCCATTTTGTTTACTCCTCTCTTTTTCTGCACAAAAAAATGCGTAACCTGTCAAATAAGCTGGACTTACGCTGACATGCTACACACTTTTTCATGACACTATTATTTTTTAACAAAAGAAAACGAGCAGCTGGTAAACTGGATTTACGCTTACTTGCTACTCGTTTGTAATCATTATATTTCCTGTTTTTCAAAAAGTCAAATAAATTTTCAATAGGACCAAATACCTTGTGTTCTTCACAACTCATTTTTAATCTTTCTATTTTTAAAAATATATTTGACATTTCCGGTAAAATATCCCTATTATATAGTTGTTTTTGATTTACAGAAGAAAGGATACACTAAAATGATTCATATAAGACTTGCCAGTAAAGAAGATATCCAGAATATCATGCCCCTCTACGCCTATGCCAGAAAATTTATGGCTGCCAACGGCAATCCCCATCAATGGAACGGCAATTATCCTGCTTCAGAAGACATCCTGAAAGACATTGCCAATGGCAATTATTATGTCTATACGCCGGATAATGCGCCGGAGAAAATTGTGGGCGGTTTTGCTTTCATTATAGGAAGAGAACCGAATTATGCCGTCATTGAAAATGGTGCCTGGCACTCCGATCAGCCTTACGGCACAATTCACCGGATTGCCTCCAACGGTCAGGTCAAAGGCATTGCCCGAGCCTGCTTTGATTTCTGTCATAGCAAAATAGACTGTCTGCGTATTGATACCCACGCTGACAACAAGCCAATGCAAAATGCCATCGACAGTTATGGTTTCCGCTACTGCGGAATTATCCATGTTGCCGACGGCACACCAAGAAATGCCTATGATTTAGTTTAATCTTCATCGTGACGTATTCGCATGTAAAATTGCTGCGCAGTGCCCTATCCGGCAATCAGCATACACAGTGGCATTGTCAGGATTGAAAGCAGCGTTGTCACTGTAAAAAGCTCTGTCGCATAATGATCATCACGCTCATACATAATCGCCATCGTAATCGTCATGGCACCCATTGCAAAATCAATACTTTCCGGCAGACGAATCTGAAAAATAAAGAATACCATACCTGCGATGACCGCAATGAGGCACGGATTAATCAGCTTCTTCAGCTGAAAACCGCCTTTATCCAACAGCATGATGCCATGTGTCCAACAGAAAATATGAAAAACAGCGACAAACACGGTTGCATAGATAACACCGATATTTCCAAAAAGCGCATAACCAAGCGGAACCCCTATAAATCCACAGTTATCATAGGTCACTGCAAACTTCTCAATTGACAGATCATACCCTTCTCTCTCATGCAAAAGGAAATGACCAATCATAATGGAAATCAGATAACTGATGACGGCCAACACAAAAAGAAGGCCCATTTTTTTCAGCAACTCACTGTCATACTCCATCTGAAAGGAAGTAAAAATCAAAATAGGATTCACAACCAGTGTACTCAGTCTGGATAAACGCTGTTTTGTATAATCATCAATGATTCCTATCTTACAACAGATCACGCCTACAATCATAATAATAAAAATAGAAATAATCTTTCCAAATACCGTTGCAACTATCATTTTTCTGTCTTGCCTTTCTCTTTCACTTAATTGTCCCTCCGCCATGAGAACCGCATGACAGACACCTGCGCCGAACATCGGGCAATCTTAAATGCCATGCAATCAGGTGACACTGCACACATTTATGAAATAACGATTTTCCATATGGAACAGCCAAAAACCATCAGCCTGGAAGATTTATAACCCTCCGGGCTGATAGCTTTCGGTGCCGCACTACGCGCGAAAGGCTCCGACTCAAATGAGCCGGAGCCTTTCACCCTTCTGCTATGATTTTTTATTCTTTACTGGATAGAGATGTATTTCTTCTCTTCAACAGCAGGTTTTACTTCTTTCTTCGGAACAAACAATGTCAAAATGCCATGTTCAAACGTTGCCTTGATGTCCTCTTCTGTGATATCTTCGCCAACATAATAGCTTCTCTGGCATGCGCCTGCATAACGTTCACGTCTGATATACTTGCCTGTCTTCTTATCTTCTTTGTCTTCATCAAGTCCCTTTGCTGCACTTACGGTCAGATAACCATTGTTCAGTTCAGCTTTGACCTCGTCTTTCTTGAAGCCCGGAAGATCAATTTCAAGTTCATAACCATTGTCCAGTTCCTTAATATCTGTTTTCATCAAGTTTGCTGCATGATGACCATACAGTTTCTTCTCTGTCTGGTCTACTGCTCTGTTGTCTGCATAAAAAGGAACAACATATTTTTGCAACTTATCTTGCACTTTCACTGCTATCAACAAATGTATCTTCTGTTTTTATATATTATTACCATGAATTTGCATTGCTCAGTCTACAATCCCCAATAACCAGTCTCTGGCATTAATACGTCGAATTCCCTCATATTGTTCTTCTGGTTCTTCATCCATTGTTAAGATAATCTTTGGATAATGATCTCGTATCGCCTGTAATGGTCTTAATTCTCTTAAATATTTATATAATTTCCTGTAATCTGTCAGTTCTTCATAATCAAGATCTTCAAAATTAATAGAAATAATCTGTTCTTCCTCAATCCCATGCTCTTTTAAATAATTGCGATAAATTTCCAAAAGCAGCAAAAAAATCAATAGTTTTTGGATTGCAGCCCCAAAACTATTGATTTTTTTATTTTTATTGGAACAAAAGTTAACTTACTAGCTGCTTCTGATAATTTACTGATGGCAACAGATCTTGCAGATGGCATTATTTTCCACAGCACTCCACAATGGTCTTTTCCACATCTTCTATCTGGAATGGTTTTGCCAGATGTGCGGTCATGCCGGCTGCGAGACATCTTTTTGCATCTTCCTCAAATGCATTTGCAGTCATTGCAATGATCGGAATTGTTTTTGCATCCGCCCTGTCCATAGCACGTATGGCTTTTGTTGCTGCAATACCATCCATAACAGGCATCAGGACATCCATCAATATGGCATCAAAGGTTCCCGGAGGATTACTTTCGAAGTACTCCACCGCCTGTCTGCCGTTTTTTGCAACTGTAACCTTCGCACCGTCATCTGTCAGCAGCATTTCTATGATTTCAGCATTAAGCTCATTATCCTCGGCTGCCAACAGATGCAATCCACGAATATTATATTTCTCTGCAATTTCCTCATCCTTTTTCTGTTTCTCTGCAATCTCAAAAGGAATGGTAATGACAAACACAGATCCAACTCCCACCTGACTTGTCACTTCAATACTTCCATGCATCTGCTCAATCAATCCCCTGGCAATCGCCATTCCCAGACCAGTTCCCTGATAAACACTACGGGCATCTGTTTTTTCCTGTGAGAACGGATCAAAAATGCGGCTCAGGAACTCTGCACTCATCCCTATACCTGTATCAGAAATTGTCCATCTGTATGTACAGATCCCATCATGTACATCTACAACCTCCATTACCGTGGTAATCTTTCCTCCCGGCCGGTTATACTTAATGCAGTTTCCATAGATATTCAGAAAAATCTGGCGAAGATGCAGTGAGCTTCCATAGACATAAGGATAGGGAATATCCTCCTTATTTTTCTCATAAATCCACTGAATATCCTCATCTGCTGCCCTGTGAGTGATAATGCTCTCAATCTCATAGACCAGATCTTTAAGACAGATATATTCATGAGTCAAAACAATATGACCTTCCTCTATTTTGCTCATCTGCAGAACATCATTAATAAGGGAAAGTAAATAATCCGCTGCTATCTTCATCTTTTTATGATTTTCCCGTATCAGTGCTTTATCCTCAAAATGGGTCTCATCAATCTTTAACAGCCCAATAATACCATTCAAAGGTGTCCTGATATCATGGCTCATACGGCTGAGGAAATTCGTTTTCGCCCTGCTCTCGGCACGCATTTCATTAAATGCAGCCTGAAGGCGTGCCTGTTCCTGCTCATCCCGTTCATGTCTCTGTGTGGTATCCTGCAACAGAATGATTGCATAAATCATAGGGATCTCAGCAAGAATTTCTGTATCAAACACCACCATTCTGGTCATAAGAACTGTTTTCTGTACCCAACGGATACTTCCATCATCTTCGCGGGCACAATACTCCACAGACATATTTGTTTCTCCGTTCTCAAACCTCTTACGAAGCTTTTCACAATTATCTGTCATACAGTAACCGGCAATTGTTTCCTGGGTGATTTTTTTCTCATATTCCCAGCAGTAATCCTGATAAGAACATGGAAGTGGATAATCCATAAAAAGTTCCCGGCTCTTCTGTTCTTTTCCATTCAGTACAATCCTTCTTTCCAGAACATCCTTTGTCAGATTTACTGTATAGATCACATCTGACAATTCCAGAAGCGCATCCACATAGCTGTCATTTTCCAGGATAGACTGTTTCAGCTGTTCATAATAAAGCTGCAGCTGCTCTTTTGCCCCTGTCTGACCTTCAGAAGTCTTTCGGATGGTTTCAAATGCCAGGAGAAAATGATGCAGCCTTTTGTCCTCATCCCAGTCCACAGGAATCAGTGTCAGGCGGTTATATGCCTCCTGTTTCCCGATATTATACTCATATTCCAGCACATCTTTCTTCGTATGTATTTTCTTTTGAAGTTCCGAAATCTGCAGCCCTTCGCGAATATCTGCCTGACAGGACTTTTCAATCTGTTCCTCTATGATCTGTTCCACTGCACCGGAATATGCACCATCAGAGGCCAGGAAAAAATTTTCACTGGAACGAATCGCCCGATAGGTATCCATCCTGGCATCACAATACAGACAGTCTGAGAAATTACTGCCGTGCTGATTAAGCAGCTTTAACAGCTGATATCCCTGATTCTTTTCTGCTGCAGCCTCTTCCCTTTTTACATGATTCTTATTGATATACATGTTTTTGTCTGCGCAGTTAAACAGCTCCCTCATTGTACTTCCGGGAAAATCACAGGCCAGTGCAAAACCTACCGCATAGCTTAGCTGAGTATCCGGATACACTCTGGATTCCTCTGCCATATCTCTGCGCACCTTTTCAAGGCACTGTGTCATCTGTTCCCTGTCCAGTCCATGGGTAACTACAAGAAACTCATCTCCACCTGCTCTTCCCACAAATTGCTCTGCTGGTATGGAAGCCCGCAGGCAGATAGCAAATCTACGGATATAGGCATCACCGGCTTCATGTCCTCTGCTGTCATTAATACGCCGGAGATTATTAAGGTCAAAACTGCAGACACCGGTATCTGCATCCGTTTCTTCCTCACTCAGTAATTCTTCACATTTATTTTTGTTTGGAAGTCCTGTCGCATCATCCAGATATACTTTTCGCTGCAGCAGACGGTTCATTGCAGCATACTGTATTGCTTTTATAAACTCATATCCGATCAGCAGCATCAACACAACAATATCTGCTGTGATATATTTTTCAAGCAATGATAAGGATGTGGCTTTTTTCTGTGAATATTTTTCGGCCAGACCTGTTGCTTCATCACAGATTACAAAGAAATCCTCACTTCTGGATATAATATCTGTTTTTTCATATCCTTCAGACCGCCCCAAACAGATTTCTTTATACAGATCAGAAAATCCCTCGTCCAGTTCCTGCATTTTATTCTGAAAATCCGTATCATTCAGATATACCAGATTCAGTTTCGTATTTCCATTGCGCAGACCATCAATGAAAGACCTTACCTCCTGGATCATTGCATCGTCCTGTTCCCCGGCAACCTCCAGCTTGATGATCCTCTGTGTCTCTCCACGGACTAAACCAGTATAATTTACAATACGAGCCGTTCCCTGAATATCAGAAACAATTCCCATCATTATAATAATAAGAATAGCCAGAATAACTGCCAGAACACCAATACTGACCTGAATCATACTGGATTTCTTTTTCTTATTCTTTACTTCGGACATGGTCCTCCCCCTTCTTGTTTTATTCTGTAAAAAAATGGCCTGGATGAACCGATATCCCAGATATCCTGATATAGCGCCTGCCAGGACTTCGCCAAGAACATCTGTGGGATAATGCACATACAAATACAATCTTGATATTCCTATCAGACAGGCAAGAACCAGAACCGGTTTCCACAGCTTCTTTTCTCCCATTCTTTCAGCATATGCATTATTTTATCCTACTTTTTCCTGTATGCCTACTCAAATTTGAATGTATTTATTTATAAACAGGATTAGGGTGTCAAAAGGTCACTGACCTTTGATATATATTTGTACCTGATCTCGATAGATCAGCTTCTGGATACGGTATTTTATTCTTACTCCATCATGGTCTTCCATGAAAACGCCGTGTTCATAATAATAAGGTGTGATTCCCACCACAAGAAACTGAACATTCTCCACCAGATAATCTACAATCTCCATGTCCCGAACACCTTTCACATTTCCTTTTGCATCAAGACCAGCGTCTTTGAAAAATGTCAGTAACTTATCACTTCCTTTCAGGCAAAGAAAAAGACGCAAGCCACATTTCTATGACTCACGCCTTACTTCGCTCACAATATTCTATTTTCATTAGTTATCTGCTAGATTGTTTACTGGCAACATTTATACATAAATCAATTCCTTGAGAATAATCTCTTCCGCAATCGCTCTGTGCTGATTAGCAGCTCTTACCCATGCCATCTGGTCTTTCTCCTTATCCGGTAATGGTTCTTTTTCTTCCAACTGTTTCAGGATCACTTCTTCCCGTTCTCTGGCTGCCTGCGTTCATTTTATTAGCACTCTCCATTTCTCATCATTTTTTGACCACAAATTTACGACATTTACGACAAATCTGACACTGCTTTACAATACCAGACAAAATGTCTGATCACTCCGAAAGCCTGTAAAACAGGCACTTCCGGGATACACAAGACAGGACAAAAATCGACTTCCATTATCAAGTATTGAGTGCTAATTATTTTGTGAAGATTTTGTGAACGCTACGAGCCATGCACATCCTGATGTTACAGCATCTGGATACATGGGATTTGCCACCCGAATCAACCCTGAAAACTTTGCATTTATTCATTTTTAATATTGTTCCAAAAAGTCTTTCATTGTGAGAATCTCTGGTGTTTCGACATCCAACACCAGAAAGTCTTTATCCCCGGTCAGAAATACATCTATCCCTTCCATAATTGCAGTTGCAAGTATCGGAGAGTCTTTTACATCCCTCATTTCCGGGAACTCGTTCAAATCCAGCTCTTTCGGTGTATAAACCAGTTCAAATGGTAATTCCATGAAAAATCGGTCAAGGAATTTTCTCTTTGCCGGAAATTTACGTTCCGTTACAAGTCGTAATTCTTCAATCACATAATCGCAAACTACTATCTAATGGCTTTCTGTTATATTAGCTAAAGAACTTTCTCAAATAAATCGCCAGTTCCAACAAAATTCGATCTTCTTCTCTATGTAATGACAATCCGGTCACATCCTGAATTTTATTTAACCTGATTGGAACAGTATTATAGTGAATATAGAGCGTCTCTGCCATTCTTCTTTGGTTTCCGTTCACAGCAAAATAGACTTCCAGCGTATGCAGTAACTCTTCCCCCTGAGGGAAACCTGCATCTACTATTTCTTTCAATGTCTCTGCTATAAATTCTGCAATCGCTTTTTCCGTATTATTAGCATACAACAATCTTAAAATACTCAACTGTTCAAAATAGAGAATTGACTTATTCATCTGTGAAAATGACGCTTGAAACGCAAGTTCCGCCTCGTGATAGCACTGTCCAAAAGTATTGATGCCTGTATGTACCCGACTAATTCCTGCATGTATTTCAAGTGTTGCCGAACATCCATATAACGACTCAAGAATAACGGGTAACATTTTGCCGCTTTCCTGAAGTATCGTTTCGTTTTTTGCACTTAGAAATAAAATATCTTTTTCTCCATGCTGAATAATACGCAACGATAACTGTCGTTTTCTCAGTTCTTCTTTCAAGCCATGAAAGTAAACCGTTCGCTTGATTCCCCATGCCGAAGAAAAAGGATCCACATCTGCCATTTGTAATTTAAGATTGATAAAAATATGTGCTTCTGATAAATCAATGCCAAAACTTGCCGCGCGAATCTCTTCTTCTTCCAAGTTCTCTATTTCTCCTGACGTCAAGTGTAAAAAATATTCCGTAAAAAGCCTGTCTTCATTCTCCAAAAGTGCATGCATTCTTGAAATTTCCAGAGGAACGATTTGAAGGATCTGCTGCATGAGTGCTTCATTCATTTTCTTTAATTCAGGATTTTGATGAAGATAAATATTTCCAAAATACTGTTCGCCATGATTCATTTCGTATATATTCGATTCATCCATCAGTGCCTGATATACTTTTATTCCAGGCCACGCATCAAAACGTTCTTGATCACTGGCCTTCAAAAAAACTGCCTGCCGACGATTGAGATGATCTACAATCATCGTGCTACAACCCATAATTTTCCCAATCATCTGCGTGATTTCATCCAGTGTTGCACCTGCAGTAATTGTTTGAATTAACATCTGGTTAATATACAAACTACTCCGTAAAAGGCGTGTCTGACGCCTTTGCAATTCATCCGCTACGGCCTTTGTAATATCAGCAAAACGAATCTCCGGTTTCAATTCAACTAAAGGAAGTTTTAACATCTTCGCCTGCTGAACCATATAATCTGGTATTTCCTCCAAATAACGTTTTGTCTTAATACACACTGCTGACAGCTTTTTCTGAGCAAGCGCTGGAATAAATTCCTTTAATGCATCTTCATCTTTATAAATTGAAAAACACGTTGTAATAAGCATCTCTGACTTTTCGATCCAATTCATATAATCGGGTGTATCTGTCAGATTCACGCCACAAACCGGCAAATCTAAAGAAATAGTTGGCGTCAATAATCGACTTCTTTCAAAAACAGAAAATCTCAGTACTTCTTCGACAGTTGGATAACAATCCATCAAAAAGTCTTCTTTTCTTATATTTTTCATCATACGTACCCCCCCTATAGCCATGTGATATTACCACATTATAAATTCTCATTTATATGATTATATTACATATTTTATTTTTATATTGTCAAGTAAAATTAAAGCATAAGAAGTCATTATTCTGCAAATTTGAAAGGAGTTTTAATATGTACGAACTTAAAATTAAAAGCAAAGAGGATAAATTAAATTTAAACAAAGAAAAAGAAGCCATTATCACCTCAGAAGATTTAGCACAACCTTTGTCACAAAAGCAAACAGATACCGAACCGGATCATATTGTTTATGACATGTTTTTTGCCAGAATCTACGGCTAACATGCCGCAATGGGCTGCCTCGCTTTGAGGCAGCCCCTTCTCTTAGCATTCAGGTATGAATGATTTTATTTTTATAATGTTGTACCATGGTCCACAATTAGGTACTGACCTGTCACTGCAGCTGATGCGTCCTCCGCAAAGAACAGAATAGCATTGGCCTGATCCTCCACACTGGATTCCGGCAAGGACATATCCATATGCTGCGCACAGCGTTCTGCAAACCATGTAGAAAATTCAGCGACTTTTTCCGGTGTATTCAGCGGTGTCGGTGTTGGTCCCGGGCAAACGGCGTTGCAGCGGATACCGTTCGGTGCCAGCTGAATAGCCACGTTCTTTGTCATGGCCAGTGCCGCTGATTTGGCTGCTGAATAGGAAATACCACCATTGCCGAACACACCGCCGATGGAAGAAACATTAATGATCGAGCCTTTGCCGGCCGCCATCATATGAGGAATCGTATCCTTCATCATATAGAACAGAGAACTCTGGTCAATGGCGATAATCTCATCCCACCACTCATCTGTACACTCTGTAATCGGACGGTGCTTATCCACAATACCGGCATTATTCACCAGAATGTCCACTTTACCAAACGTATCTACAGCCGCTTTTACAACCGCACTGCAATCCTCATGACTGGACACATCCGCCTTCACCGTTACAACCTGAACACCATACCCACGGCATTCCTCTGCCACTTTGTCCAACGCCTCTTTTCTGCGGGCGCACAAAACCAGATCCGCACCCTCCTTCGCAAAAAGAATCGCTGTTGCCTTGCCAATACCTGAATTACCGCCAGTCACAATCGCTGTCTTATTCTCTAATCTCTTCATCGTTATACTCTCCTTTACCCTATTCCATTCTTTATCTTTATATAGAACAAATACAAAGCGTTTATTACCTCGTTCTTCTCATTACCTACCAGTGAAACGCCAATTTTCTTGGATACGGTTTCAGAAAACCTGGACGTTTCGCTTTGATTACATTTGCATGCCGCCGCACACCGGCATGGCCATTCCCGTGATATGTCCCGCCATATCGGAACACAAAAATACCACAGCATCCGCAATATCTTTCGTCGTTCCCATCTTTTTCATGGGTATAATATGATTTTTCAGAAATTCCGCATCCTGCGCACCAGCATCAATACTGTCCTGCATGAGTCCGGTTCCTTCCGTCGGTCCCGGACAGATCACATTGACACGGATACCTTTGTCTGCATTTTCCAGAGCTGCCGTCTGGGTAATGGCGATTACTCCGGCCTTTGATGGACCGTAAGCACCAAATCCCGGTGCCATCCTAAGTCCGCCGATAGACGCGTTATTAACAATGGCGCCTCTTCCCTGTTTCTGCATCTGCAGAAGTTCATATTTCATACAATGAAAAACACCGGTCAGATTGGTATTGATCACTTTCTGCCAGTCGCTTTCCGCCACCTCCGTCAGTGGCGCAAAAGGAATATTTTTGCCGTCCGCCCCACAACCGGCGTTATTGAATGCATAATCCAGCGAACCAAATGTCTTCACCGTTGTCTCAATCGCTTTACGGACAGAATCATCATCTGTCACATCACATTCAACAAAAATCGCCTCACCGCCGTTTTCCCGTATAGCCTGCACCGTTTCCAATGCCTTTGGATTTCTGGCCGCCACAGCCACCCTGCAGCCAAGACCGCCAAAACAAATAGCTGCGGCCTGTCCCATACCGGAAGCCGCCCCTGTTACAAAAGCTGTTTTTCCTTCAAATTCTTTAAATATTTTCATTTGTTTCTCCTATCAGATAACCATAGCCGAATTTTTTAATGACTTCCTTTTCACGGACAAGTCCCTCTTTGATAAATTCAATAAAATACTGCCCTGCCTGGGTATCCGCTTGATTCTTCAGACGGCCGATGCCGATAATAGCCGGTGCAATATCATCCGTTATCGTACAAATCCGAATATCAGAATCCGGGTGCAGATTCAACATTTCACAGGCCATCACAATCGGAATGATCGCCACACCGCGATTGTCATTGAGCAGATTGTACATAAGCTCATTGCTCTGCACTTCGTATCCTACCTTCGGTACAAAATCATACACGCGACAGGCCTGATACAGCTGACTTAACTGAAATCTGAAGGTATCACAGATAAACGTCGCCTCTTTGAGCTGTCCCATGGATAACTTCCCGCACTCCGCCAACGGATGATTTTTGTGCATAACAAATACATAAGGATTGCTGTCAATCAACTGAAAATCAATCCGTTCATCCTCGATCATTTCATTCGACAATGCATAATTAATATTTCTGTCCAGCAGGTTCTGAACCAGCTCAAGTGTTGTAAAATCCAGCTGCCTTATGCCGATTTCCGGATGAGCCTCTGAAAATCTCGGCAGCCGAATAGCCAGATAATGCAGGATATTGCTTCCCAATGATAAAATATTCTGATTTAATGTGTATGTTCTTTGGACATTTTCCACCCCGGCCTTTAACTCTGCAAAAGCAATGTCCACGCTGGAAAGAAACATGCGGCCATAATCATTGAGCACGATTTTGCCTTTTCGGTGTTCAAACAACGGCACACCGATTTCTTCCTCCAGCTGCGCAATACGTTTGCTGAGATTTGGCTGCGTAATATATAATTCTCTGGCCGTTTTGGTCATGTTGCCATTTCGGGCCACCGCCTGAAAATATTTTAAAACTGTAAAATCCATCTCTTTCCACCGCTTCCGTCATTCCTGATCGTTCCGATAAACCTTCCAAAAGCCGCAAAACAACTGTCCTTTTTATATACGCATGGCTGCATAATAAGCTTCATGATTGGCTCTGTAATAAGTACCGCCTCTTGCCGTACAGTCGCCCACCAAGATCACATCTGCACTGCCGTATTTTGCCAGAAGCGCTTTGCCAAGGCTGTCATCCGGTTTGACACCCAGCGCATTCACGACACTGTCCGCCGGATAGAAATGTTTTTCGCCGGTGACTGTATCCACCGTTTCAATCCCATCCTTTACCGCCTGAATCCGCTGTCCGCCAATAAGTGCTACATTCAGATTCTCCAGCTGATCCAACAAATCCACTTTGTTAAAAATCGGCATTTCCATAATAAAATCTTCCCGCTTCAGCTGGTCCACAACAGTGACACTTTTGCTCTCTTTTGCCAGTGTAAGGGCACATTCAAGTCCTGTAATGCCGCCTCCGCAAACAACCACATTTTCACCGGCCTCAACTTCATGGGCATCCACGGCACGAACGGAAAGTGCATTTTCTATCCCCGGAATCGGAGGCTGAACATAAACAGAACCTGTTGCCACAATAATGGCATCCGGGTTTTCTTTTTCAATTAAATCCTCCGTCACTTCTGTATTCAGCAGAATTTCCGCCCCACATTTGCCGGTTTCTCTGATATCCCAGTCCAGATATTCCCGCATCAGTGTTTTAAACGGTACAAGGCAGGCATCGTTTAATAAACCGCCCAGTCTGTAGGATTTTTCATACAGTTTGACACTATGGCCTCTCTGTACCAGTGTCTGAGCCGCCATCATGCCCGCAGGACCACCACCGATCACCATGACTTTCTTTCGTTCATTTTCCGATACAGGCTGAATCTGTCCGCTCACACCACAGCGCGGATTGATGGCACAGCTCATATTGGTTCCCCATGTATTGGCATTGCCGCAAAGATCGCACCGGGTACACGGACGGATTTCTTCCTGCTGAGCTCTCAGAGATTTTCTGACAATATCGCCGTCTGCCATAAAACTTTTGGCCATGGCTACAATATCTGCCTTACCTGACGCAATAATCTCCTCCGCCTGCTCCAAAGTTGTGATCATCCCCACAACAGCCACCGGCACATGCAGATGTTTCTTTACTTCTGCTGCATAATCCACATTCAACGGTTTGTGAGGTTCACGAAAATATGTCGGTATACAATAACGCGCCGACAAATGAAAAATCGAACCTTGAGACACATGGACGATATCCACATACTCCTGGGCTTCTTTCATAAATGCCAGAGATTCCTCAAATTCCATGCCGCCCGGAATACCTTCCACAGCAGAAACTCGCATCTCAATGACCATATCTTCACCGACAGCTTCTCTCACTGCCTTCAGCACTTCCAATGGGTATCTACGCCTGTTCTCAGGTGAACCGCCATATTCATCTGTCCGCACATTGGAAGCCGGTGACAGCCACTGGGCCAGGAAATTCTGATGGGCACAGTGGATCATCACCATGCGAAATCCCGCATGTTTGCAGCGCAGGGCACAGTCTGCATAATGGGCTTTCATCTCATCCATATCCTGTCGATTCATGGTACGCACATTATCTTCTGGATTCAACGGTCTTTCTGCAGAAACAATAGCAATGGGTGAACCATCCTGAGGCGCTCTGTTGCCCCGGCCCGCATAGGCCAGCTCCGCAGAAATTTCGGCACCATTCTGTCGACAGACTTCTGCCAGCGCATTCATCCCATGAATACAGTCATCATCACAGACATTCATCTCACATAACCAATGTGAAGTTTTGTCATGGGTCACCGGTGTATCACCTACCGTTACCCAGCCTGCACCTGTTTGTGCCTGCCAGGCCATAAAATCCAACATATCCTGTCCAACAGTACCGTCCGCATTACACTTCAGAACAACCGTCGGCGCATATTCCAATCTGTTTTTCAACGTCACGCCGCGAATCGTCAGCGGCTGAAAAAGATGCGGATATAAATTCTGATTCATACTCATCCCCCATGATTCATTGTCAAATATAACGTTATTATCTTCACTTTTACTATGAGTATAGCAATCGGAAGATGCAATGTAAAATGCCCATTTTGATATTGAGGTATAACCGCAGCGACATAACTTATTACATTTTTGCATCCGATTTATTTAAAACCCTAAGAGCAGCGAAAGGCCACAGCCCAAATGGGCTGCGGCCTTTTTGATTCAGGACTTGCTTACAATTCCTGCGCTTCATATACATTTATTTTTTACTGGATAGAGATATATTTCTTCTCTTCTACAGCAGGTTTTGCTTCTTTCTTAGGTACGAACAGTGTCAGAATACCATGTTCAAAGGATGCCTTGATATCCTCTTCTGTGATATCTTCGCCAACATAATAGCTTCTCTGGCATGCGCCTGCATAACGCTCACGTCTGATGTACTTGCCTGTCTTCTTGTCTTCCTTATCTTCATCAAGACCCTTTGCTGCACTGACGGTCAGGTAACCATTATTCAATTCAGCCTTAATCTCGTCTTTCTTGAAGCCCGGAAGATCAATCTCAAGTTCATAGCCATTGTCCAGTTCCTTGATATCTGTCTTCATCAGATTGCCTGCATGGTGACCATACAGTTTCTTCTCTGCCTTATCTTCTGCTCTGTTGTCATAATAAAATGGAAAACCAAAGAAATCATCAAATAAATTATTGTTAAAAATGCTAGGTAACATAAGTCATATCTCCTTTTCAATCAAATATCTATATTCCAATCTGTTAACTGTTATTGTCTAAAAACATCTGAGCCGATGAATCATTATCCCTCAATGGATATATATTTCTTCTGCTCTACTGCAGGCTTTGCTTCCTCTTTCGGAATTTCAAGCTTCAAGGTGCCATCCTCGAACTTAGCCTTGATGTCTTCCTGTTTAACACCTTCACCAACATAGAAGCTTCTGCTGCATGAACCGCTGTAACGTTCACGTCTGAGGTACTTGCCCTCCGAGTTCTTCTCATCTGTCTGCTTATTCGATACAGCACTGACGGTCAAGTAGCCATCCTTCAGTTCAGCTTTCACATCTTCCTTCTTTACTCCCGGCATGTTCATCGTTACTTCATAACCATGATCTGTGTCTTTCACATCTGTGGTCATCAAACCTGCTGCATTATAATTAAAATCTCCATCAAATGGGAATCCAAAAAAGTCATCTAACAAATTCTCTCCAAAAATACTAGGCATTAACATAAGTCATATCTCCTTTCAAAAGATATCTTAAAATCTAATCAAGCACTTTCGGATCACTCCTGAGTGTTATCAACATTTTCAACTCCGGATTCGGAACTCTTCTTTTTGTTCCCCTTCCTTTGTTCTACATGTAATATAACACTTATTGTTAGCACTGTCAATAGATGAGTGCTAATTATTTTGTGAAGATTTTGTGAAGCCTTGATTTTACGGGCTTCACAGGGATTTTTCACTTGCTTTCGCACTCGATTTTCTTGATTTGACCACATTTTTACGACAAATTCTTGGAAAA
>ENA-OQKY01000298-OQKY01000298.1-human-gut-metagenome-genome-assembly--contig:-NODE-298-length-57180-cov-10.905561_pt1 | contig 57180 bp, 46 predicted proteins | sample MGYA00242652_ERZ504805 | MGnify/ENA primary metagenome ERZ504805 (study PRJEB26092, sample SAMD00036400) | human gut metagenome | host: Homo sapiens | study: EMG produced TPA metagenomics assembly of... | reverse complement strand
GAATCTTTCCATGCACTTTTGAAGAGAGAATGGATCAACCGGTTTAAAATCTTTAATTATGCACATGCACATAAATTGATTTTTGAATACATCGAAACATTTTACAATACCGTGCGCATTCACAGTCACTGTGGATATTTGTCTCCAAATGAATATGAGGAACAATATCTTAAAAACATCGAGGAGAATGCAGTAAAAATAGCAAGTTAAATTTCGCTCAGAACAGAGAAAATTGGTTACATTTAATTTGTACTTTTTCTTGACATAGGACCACTGAACACTTATAAATATCTGGCATATCTATTGTCACAGCGGCCAAATGATAAAATGTCAGATGAACAGTTGGAACAACTCGCCCCATGGAGCGAGACTGTGAAAGCTAACTGTCAAAACTAAAATAGAGGAAAACGCTTGCATCTATCATTTTGGTGCAAGCGTAATTTACGAGTAACGTAGCAATATTTTGCACTTACAGTTTACTGACCCAATTGTAGAATGTACCAGGATGAATACCATTCTGTTCACACCATTGGTAATCGGATAAGCCGCTTTGGCGGCATTCCATGATAAGTTTTATTTGGTCTTCTTTACAAACACGTTTATTCATAATGATAGGTCTCCTTTTGTAATAGAGTGAAATGCTAGCGTTGTAGCATTTCCTACCAATCATTATAGAATTAATACATGGTGGATGCCATCCACCCTAAAATTAGGCGCTTACGTTCAATACAGTTTAGGTAATGCACAGATGTTTATTATTGAAGGCTGTGAACATAACGCGAAAGACCTATATAGATACAATTCTGAAAAAGGTATTTTGAGTCGTCAGATTCGTTCCATTCAGACAGAAGGTCATTTGGGAAATATTAAAGAAAATGATAACTTTCGGCGTTTTAATCACCGATCCGAAGATAAAGTGTACAAAGAGTTTATGCTATATGCAATACGTAGAAATATCAATAAATATTATCGATTTTTATACGATAAACTCCAGAAATTTGAAGGTAAAAAGGAAGAAAAGGTAGTTTAATGGAAAGCGTGACGCATTTGGAATATATCCTTTGTTTCGTGCGCTCAAAAATAATGATTAATCTTAGAAATAGAGATACCCTGCGAAACATACCAGTGCCAAAAAACACTTGTTTTCGCAAGATATCTCTATTTTTCTTTTTAATCGGAAAAATTGGCATTAGCTGATTCCCCCGGAATGCCAAGTAGTAACAATACAATATGCAAAAGACGGGGATAATGCGGCAATTAAAAATAATTCGAAAATATTTAATTCCATTACATAAAAATGTGCAGATGCACATAAAATGGGAATGGATATTGAAATTCAACTTGGTCTGTGCTAGTATACCATTACTAAAAAGTGTGCAGATACACAGAAATGGGGAGTGTAATAATGGAAATTAAACGAGACGCTTACCTACATCAACTGATTGAGCGAATAGATAACGGAATGATAAAGGTGATTACTGGCATTCGTAGATGTGGCAAATCATTTTTGCTGTTTACTATCTTTAAGAGATACTTACTGGAGAATGGTATTGATCCTGACCATATCATTGAAATTGCGTTGGATGGTATCGAAAATGAAGAATTAAGAGATCCAAAGATGTGCTTTAAGTTCATCAAAGAAGCTATGAAGGACGAAAGGAAATATTATCTTCTTCTAGATGAAGTGCAGTTCATGCCACGATTTGAGGAAGTGCTGAACAGCCTGCTCCGCATAAGCAATATTGATGTGTATGTCACCGGAAGTAATTCCAAATTCCTTTCCAGCGACATTGTGACTGAGTTCCGTGGTAGAGGTGATGAGATCAGAATCTATCCCCTTTCCTTTGCAGAGTTTTATTCTGCCTGTGATGGCGATTATGATGATGCATGGGATGACTACATGATCTATGGAGGACTGCCGCAGGTCGTAGGATTCAAGAGCGAACAGCAGAAAGCAAACTACCTGAAAAACATTTTTGCAAATGTCTATCTGAAGGATGTTATTGAAAGAAATAAGATTCAAAGTGTGGATGAGATTGGTGTTCTGGTTGATGTGCTTGCATCTGCAATCGGCACACCGACTAATCCCTCGAAGATTGCCAATACCTTTGCCAGTGAGCGTCAGATGACCTATTCCAATAAAACGATCTCTAATCATATCGACCATTTAGCAGAGGATTTTTTGATTTCCAAAGCAAGTCGATATGATATTAAGGGCAGAAAGTATATTGGTGCAAATCTGAAATATTACTTTACCGATCTGGGGCTGAGAAATGCTCGTTTAAATTTCAGACAGCAGGAGCCTACTCATATTATGGAAAACATTGTTTATAACGAGCTACTGATTCGTGGCTACAATGTTGATGTGGGTGTCGTGGAGGTCTTCGATAAGAATAAAGAGGGGAAGCGTGTCCGCAAGCAGCTGGAAGTTGACTTTGTGGTAAATCAGGGCAACCAGAGATATTACATTCAGGTCGCATACGACATGACTTCCGAAGAAAAGCAAACTCAGGAGTTCAATTCTCTGTGTAACATCCCAGACTCTTTCAAGAAGATTGTCATTGTAAATGGTAGCAAGAAGCCTTGGCGAAATAATGAAGGCTTTGTTATTATGGGAATGAAGTATTTTCTTTTGAACGCAGATAGTTTGGAATTTTAGTCAAAATACGGTAGTGTTAATCAATGGTTCTTATACAGTTCATTTTTTCAGACTGATATTTATAAAAATGAATATTAACAAAAGTTATCTGAATGTTTAAAAGCTATTGAATATTGAAATTAGTTGAAAGAAAGGAAATAGACAAAATAATGGATTTTAATGAACGATATGAATTACGTCAGGTTTGTTCAGAGGATGCAAAAGCAGCTGTACAAATTGAAGCTGCATGTTTTCCGCCAAGCGAGGCGTGTACCTTACCAATTATGAAAGAACGTATCAAGTATGCGTCACAATCTTTTTTAGTTGCGATCGATCGGGAATCGGGAAAGATGGTAGGATTTGTAAATGCACTTTGTACAGACGAAGAATCCTTGAGAGATGAGTTATTTACCGATACGAGTCTTCATGATTCAGAAGGAAAAAATGTGATGATTTGCAGTGTGGCAGTACTTCCGGAATATCAGAGACAAGGAATTGCGCGTGAAATGATGAAGGAGTTTCTGAGCAGGCAGAAGATGAAGGGAAAACGACAGGCGATTTTAACTTGTGTACCGGGGAAGGTTAAAATGTATAAAAAGTTTGGATTTAGCGATCGAGGCGAATCAGAATCCACATGGGGCGGAGAAAAATGGCATGAAATGTGGTGTACATTAAATTTATAAGGGGATTTTGTGTGAAAGAGGAATGTTTAATTTGCAAAGCGCCATTAGAATATTTAGAAGAAAATGTGGTGATGGAATGTGCAATCTGTCATAAAAAAGAGAATAGTAAAACACATTGTATCAAAGGGCATTATGTATGTAATGAATGCCATACAAAAGGGATGGATCGTATCACTGGAACGTGTTTAAGTGAACGGAGCAAAAATCCAATTACGATCATCAATAAAATGATGGAGATGCCCTTTTGTCATATGCACGGACCGGAACATCATGTGATGGTTGGCGCTGCATTACTGACAGCGTATTATAATGCAGGCGGAAAAATTAATCTGGAACAGGCATTATTAGAAATTTATCAACGGGGAAAAGAAGTTCCGGGTGGAGCTTGTGGATTCTGGGGAGCGTGTGGGGCAGGTATAAGCGCCGGAATGTATATGTCTATTATCACTGAATCTACACCATTGGCAACTGAGGCATGGGGTATGTCAAATTTGATGACATCCAGAGCACTTGGAGCAATTGGTCAAATCGGTGGTCCGCGTTGCTGCAAACGCGATTCTTATTTATCAATTATAGAAGCGGTGAAATTTACAAAAGAAAAGCTTGGAGTTGAAATGGAAGCGGGAGAGGTGATCTGTACTCGTTCAGAACAAAATAATCAATGTCTGCAAGAAGTATGCCCGTTTAATGAGAGGAAAAGATATGGAAGGTAAATTAAAAGTAGCATTTATTTGTGTACATAATTCATGTCGAAGTCAGATTGCGGAAGCATTAGGAAAATATTTGGCATCGGATGTATTTGAAAGTTATTCGGCCGGCACGGAAACAAAAGTACAGATCAATCAAGATGCCGTTCGTATTATGAAAGAAATGTACGATATAGATATGGAGAAAACACAGTATTCTAAATTGATCGACAAGATTCCTACGCCGGATATTGCTATATCAATGGGATGTAATGTCGGGTGTCCGTTTATTGGCAGACCATTTGATGATAATTGGCAGCTTGAAGATCCGACTGGAAAAAGCGATGAAGAATTTCGGAAGATCATTGCAAAGATTGAAGAAAATATTCTTGAATTAAAGCGCCGGTTTTCTTATGAGGGCGATACAAATTAAATACACGTTAATGATATATTTATTATTTAGGAGGAACTGCGCATGGAACACTTACGTTGTGTAGTAGAACGAATTACATATCAGAATGCAAACAATGGATACACAGTGTTGAAATGTGCGGTGAAAAACTACAATGACCTTGTAACTGTTGTCGGAACTATGCCGGATACACATGTTGGCTCAGTTCTTTCTTTATATGGATTTTGGAAAATAGATGCAAAATACGGTCGTCAATTTTCCGTGGAGCATTTTGAAGAAACACTTCCGGCTACTGTGTATGGGATTGAAAAATATCTTGGTTCCGGTCTTGTTAAGGGGGTAGGTCCGAAGTTTGCCAAGCGTATTGTAGAAAAATTTGGAAAAGATACGTTGGATGTGATCGAGGAGTGTCCGGATGAACTTTTGAAGGTTCCGGGTATAGGGAAAGTTCGTGTAGACCGGATTAAGACAAGTTGGCAGGAACAGAAAGAAATTAAGAATATTATGTTGTTTTTGCAGAGTCATGAAGTGAGTACTTCCCATGCTACAAAAATATTTAAAACTTATGGTAGTGAAAGTATTGAAATCGTAAAGGAAAATCCATACCGTTTGGCAGATGATATATGGGGAATCGGTTTTAAAACGGCAGATTCGATTGCTCAAAAGATGGGAATTGAGAAGGAAAAATTTATTCGTTTGAGAAGCGGTATTTTTTATACATTAAATAAGCTTGCGGAAAGTGGTCATTGTTATGCAAACCGTCAGCAACTGATTGAAAAAGCAGAAGAACTTCTGGAAGTAGAAGAACTGGAAATACAGATTACTTTGGATGAGATGCTTCGTACCAATGATGTGATCAGAGATATGAATTTGAAACATGAGGAGGAGGCAATTTATCTTCCGCCGTATTTCTTTTCTGAGACAGGCTGTGCAAAACGACTGAGCCGCTTAATGACCGGAAGTCGAAAAATAAAAGTGGAACCAGATAGAATTATGGAAAAAGTTGTGGCAGAATCTGAGATTACCTATGACGAAATCCAGTTGGAAGCGGTCAGGACAGCGATTTCTTCTAAAGTGATGGTGTTGACCGGAGGACCGGGAACCGGAAAAACAACGATAACTATGGGGATTATTTCAGCTTATCAAAAGGCAGGAGCGCAGATTCTTCTTGCTGCACCGACAGGGAGAGCAGCTAAACGTATGTCAGAAGCAACGGGAATGGAAGCGAAGACTATTCACAGATTATTGGAATATAAGCCACCGGAAGGTTATCAGAAGAATGAAGAGAAGCCATTGGAGGGTGACGTACTGATTCTGGATGAGTGTTCTATGGTAGATATTTTGCTCATGTATAATCTTTTGAAAGCGATTCCGGAACATATGTCATTGATTTTGGTTGGAGATATTGATCAGCTTCCAAGTGTTGGAGCAGGAAATGTGTTGAAAGATATTATTGATTCCGGAAATATTCCGGTTGTGCGTCTTACAAGAATATTTCGTCAGGCTCAGGGCAGTCGAATTATTATGAATGCTCACAGGATCAATAAAGGGGAATCTATTGATATGCGTGGGGGAAAAGATGCAGATTTCTTTTTTGCATCAAAAGGAACGAATCAGGAAGTGGTAGAAACAGTTGTTCAGTATTGTAAAACCAACTTACCACGTTATTATCATGTAGATCCATTAGAAGATATTCAGGTACTGACACCGATGCAAAGAGGCGAATGTGGGGCTGTTAATCTGAATCAGGTGCTGCAAGAAGCTATGAATCCTACAACAATCTTTTTACGCAGAGGAGGAACGCAATATCGATTACATGATAAAGTCATGCAGATTCGAAATGATTATGATAAAGAAGTATTCAACGGCGATATTGGAACGATTGTCAAAGTAAATACGGAAGATAGAGAACTGACGGTTCATTTTGATGAGCGAGAAGTAATTTATGATGTAACAGAGTTAGATGAACTGTCATTGGCTTATGCCGTTACCATTCACAAATCACAAGGTTCTGAGTATCCTATTGTCGTTATGCCATTTACTATGAGCCACTTTGTTATGCTTCAAAGAAATCTTCTTTATACAGGCGTCACAAGAGCAAAGAAAATATTAGTTCTTGTAGGGGAGAAAAAAGCCGTTTTCTATGCGATTAAAAACGAAACAACTACAAGGCGGAATACAGGTTTAAGGCAGCGATTAGCATCAGGTAGTAAGGAACATCAAGAAGTAGAAGCGCAGATTCAGCAGGAATTAATTCAAGAAAAATTATCAGAACAAGGAAAAGAAATAGAAATAGATCAGCCGGTAAACATGAGAAAGAGTTTGTCACAAGAAGATTAGCGCCGACAGAACTACAAAATGAATTTATCATCAGATTGCCTTTATTAATATGTGTTTTTATAAACAGACTTTGGAGTAATAGCCAGCTCCTTAGTCTGTTTTTTGTTCAGCAGATTGTTCAGGAAGAGTTAGCGTCAGTGAACAAGGAAAAATACGCCTCAAACCGGCGTGTTTTCCCTTGTACATCGACGCTAAAGTGTTTCGATACTCCGTGATGCTGTTTTAGAATTTTGCTCCCATAAGGAATCATTTATAACCAACGCCGGAAGAGATGCGCTTGATCCGGTGAAGTATAGTACCATTGTTTTCGGGCAGGATCCCATCTGGCGCCAAGGGATTTTGCCTCTTCTTTTTCTGCATAAGGGCAGTGGATATAATAACGTTCTGTTGAATTTGCGCTTCCATTGGATGAACGCATTTTTTGTGCCGCAGAACTTGGAGATTCTGATTTGGGCTGATTATGAATAAATGTATCCACTTGATTTAGTGTATAATGGAAGAATCGGATCAGTTGTTCTGCAATGGTGCAATCTTCTAATATAATAAAGTGTGAAACTTCTGAAAAGATACCGTCATATTTTACATCCGCAAGTTCAGGAGATTCAAAACGATCGATTTTTACAGGACCGTAAAGAAATTCTGTCGGAGTGTAATTGGCAGTGCTGATGATGACTGTATCATCAACAATGATAAATTTTGCATGAACATTTTTATTTACGGCATAGGAACATAGAGGCAGTTGATCGATTTGTTTGATCAATTGACTGAACATTGCAGTATTTTGAGGAGCCCGTTGTCCATGTGAGTATCCGTTAGCATCTACATATGTTTGTGACAGACAGTTTATCGGGATGCCTTTTTTACATTTTTCGAAGATTGCACTGAATAGACCGGGTTGTATATTTCCGGACATATCACGATAATTATATGCAGCCAAATGTTCCGCACAGATATAGATCCGACTCTGTGCTGTTTGAATAATGGACGTAATCTTTTCCGCAATCCGAATCGGAGAATCTGTAAAAAACGGAGATGCAAAGTAATTACATTCGGGAGCACCGGCATCGACACAGTGCATGTGATAGCAGAAGTTCGGATTCGGATTTTTCCATTCTGTGATCAAGGTAGAATGATCCAGAAGCGTTTGAAAAAACAGTTCTGAATTTTTACGCGTTTCGGGCGTATCTTCCATAAGGATCATTAGTTCATCTTTTGAAACATCACGAACGGCAAGATTAGAGGAAGTCAGACCGGTGATCGTTCTTCCGTCGCGCAATTTGATAAATAATGATTTTGTATGCAGGCTGTACGGTAATGTACCCCTTGCAAAATTTTTCATCCGGCTGCTTCTGACATAAGTATGACCGAAGACATAGAGTTTATAATTGCTGTTATTAAAACCGATGATGTCGTTGTATACTCTTTGAGCCAGTGAATATTTGGTAGCGTTGAAGTGTACGACCTCGTTGGTTCTCGGATCCCAAATATCTTTTGGGTATCTTGTATCATAGCCTTCAAGTGGAAGTGAGATTACTTTTACAGAGATTCCGGATAAGGCTAATTCTTTCATTTTATTGTGCAGTATTTCATTGTTATATAAATACAGGCATAAATATATTTCGGAAATATTCTCTTTTTCTTTCTCAATAAATCTAAAAAAATTTATTAAAATTTCTTTGCTGGAACCATAGTTAAAAAAACGTGGATCTTCTGCATGTGGTGAAAAGAATAATGTTGTCAAAGATATTCTCCTCCTTGTATATGTATCGGTATTGTGTGATGAATATATTTTATATAGTTTAACATAGATTTTTTTTAGGAACAATAACAGAGCATAATGGGAACAGAAGAATAAATTTTGAAAAAAGTTATTGACTTATAACGGTGGTAAGTGTATACTAACCACATGCAAAAAGAAAACTTACAAAAAGAAAGTAGGTGGGAAGAAATGCCTTTGACAATGGCGGGAATTGACCGGGAAATCCAGATTAAGAAAATCAGCGGAAAAAATGAGACAAAACATTTTTTAGAGAATCTTGGATTTGTAGCGGGAGAAGTGATCACTGTTGTTTCAGAAATCCAGGGGAATCTGATCGTTAAGGTGAAAGATTCCCGTGTAGCAATTAGTAAAGAAATGGCAATTAAGATCATCGTATAGGAGGATGAGAGATGAAGACATTACGAGATACAGCCTGCGGAAACAGGGTGAAAGTAGTGAAACTTTATGGAGAAGGTGCGATAAAGCGTAGGATCATGGATATGGGAATTACAAAAAATACAGAAATTTTTGTAAGAAAAGTTGCTCCGTTGGGAGATCCGATCGAGGTAACGGTAAGAGGATATGAATTATCGTTGAGAAAAGCAGATGCAGAGATGATTGAAGTACAATAATATTTGGTTGTACTTATTTTTTTGAATAGCAGTTAGCTAAAACTAATTTAGATTTCAAAGGAAAGAGAGGAACAAAATGAGAGTGAAAATCGCACTTGCCGGAAATCCGAACAGTGGAAAAACAACGCTGTTTAATGCGTTGACCGGATCGAATCAATTTGTAGGAAACTGGCCGGGAGTAACGGTAGAAAAGAAAGAAGGAAAGATCAAAGGTTATACAACAAAGGAAGAGGAAGCAATTTTGGTAGATCTTCCGGGTGTTTATTCGTTATCTCCATATACGTTGGAAGAGGTTGTATCGAGAAATTTTCTGATCGGCGAAAAACCGGATGCGATCATTAATATCATTGACGGAACGAATCTGGAACGAAATCTGTATTTGACAACGCAGCTTACGGAATTGGGGATTCCGGTTATTATCGCTGTTAATATGATGGATCTTGTCCGAAAAAACGGTGAAGAACTGAATATAGAAAAGCTCGGAAAAGATACCGGATGTAAAGTGGTGGAAATTTCGGCATTGCGTGGGGAAGGGATCGATCAACTGGCACAGCGGGCGGTAGCTCTTGCAAAGAGTAAAAAGAACATACAGCCGGCGCACTGTTTTGAAGGATGTGTAGAACATGCATTGGCCCATATTGAGGAAGCAATCAACGGACGTGTGGATGCAAGTATGGAACGTTGGTATGCGGTCAAATTATTTGAAAGAGACGAAAAAGTAAGGGAAAATCTGAAACTGGATCCGGCACTTTTAAAACATATCGAAGCGGATATTGTAAGTTGCGAAGAAGAAATGGATGACGATGCAGAAAGTATCATTACAGGAGAGCGGTATAATTACATCGGAAATATTATCGAAGACTGTTATAAGAAACGTGTGAAAAAAACAAGATCTATGTCAGATAAAATTGACAGTATTGTAACCAATCGTTTTTTGGCGCTTCCGATCTTTGCGGTTGTGATGTTTCTTGTTTATTATGTATCGGTCACAACAGTCGGCACACTTTTGACGGACTGGACGAATGATATACTGTTTGGTGAATGGATCGTTCCGGGGGCGCAAAGTGTGTTGGAAGCAATCGGATGTGCTCCTTGGCTGACCGGTTTACTCGTAGATGGAATCATCAGCGGGGTAGGCGCTGTGTTGGGATTTGTACCGCAGATGCTTGTATTGTTCCTCTTCCTTGCATTTTTGGAAGGTTGCGGCTACATGGCGCGTATCGCATTTATCATGGATCGTATTTTCAGAAAATTTGGGTTGTCCGGAAAATCATTTATTCCGATGCTGATCGGAACCGGATGCGGAGTTCCGGGCGTAATGGCTTCGAGAACTATTGAAAATGACAGAGATCGGAAAATGACGATCATGACAACCACATTTATTCCATGTGGAGCGAAGCTGCCAATCATTGCCCTGATCGCAGGCGCATTGTTCGGAGGCGCCTCTTGGGTAGCGCCGAGTGCATATTTTGTAGGAATCGCAGCAATTATATGTTCCGGAATTATTTTGAAGAAGACAAAAATGTTCGAAGGAGATCCGGCGCCGTTCGTTATGGAACTTCCGACATATCATCTTCCAACCGTCGGAAATGTACTCAGAAGCACATGGGAACGCGGATGGTCTTTCATTAAAAAAGCGGGTACGATTATTCTTTTATCAACAATCTTCATCTGGTTTGCGCAGAGCTTTGGATTTGAAGGCGGACAGTTTGGAATGGTTGAGGATATGGAAAACAGTGTGCTTGCTTTGATCGGCTCGGGTGTTGCATGGATCTTTACTCCGCTTGGATGGGGAAATTGGAAGTCTGCGGTGGCTGCGATCACCGGACTTGTGGCAAAAGAAAATGTTGTCGGAACATTTGGGATCTTATATGGATTTGGCGAAGTTGCGGAAGACGGCGTTGAAATATGGGGGACACTTTCCGGAGCGATGACACAGGCTGCGGCGTACTCATTTCTTGTATTTAACTTGTTATGCGCACCGTGTTTTGCAGCAATGGGCGCGATCAAACGAGAAATGAACAGCAGAAAATGGTTTTGGTTTGCAATCGGATACCAGACAGTGCTGGCATATACCGTTTCCCTGTGCGTCTATCAGATCTGGACATGGATCAGTACCGGGATTTTTGGAATCGGAACGATTACAGCGTTATTATTAGTCCTCTTTTTCTTGTATTTGCTATTCAGACCGTATAGAGAAAGTCAGACATTGAATGTTCCAAAAGGAGTAGCGGAAAAAATAAAAGCATAAATTTTTATATGTTTCAGAATGTAAAAAATCAAAAAGAAAACAGTAAAAAAGAATGGGAAGAAGCTTGGCAATTCGGAAGAAAATTGTCAGGCTTCTTCCCTTTTTATAAAGGAGATATTTTTTAAAAATAAATGGATGTTTTTTAAGGTGATTTTGTTGTGGAAGCCGGTGTGCTATGTTATGATTCCATTAAAATGAAGAGAACATAAATATAAAAGAAACATAGAAAAATAGGAATTTTAACAATCTGTAAAGTGAAGAGGAAAAGATTAAAAATGAAAAAACAAAGAGGAAAAAGAAGCGTTTTAAAATGGGCGGCAACAGCGCTTGTGGGTGCATTATTGATCAGCAGCGGGATCACGGCACAGGCACAGCCGGAGGATCATATCATACAGGGAATTTCTCCGAGTAATACGAAGATCAATCTGTTTGATTATTGGCTTACCACACAAGAAGGCGGAGATGGCGGTGATCCGTTCGGTATGGAAAATATGGCGATCAATAAAGAGCATTATCTGAAATTTTCGAAAAACAGTATCGGAAATGAAGGTGGAATTTATGGAAATGCCTCGAATACAACAATCAATGCATGGACAGGAAAACGTACAGACAATGGACGGGGCGGCCCGTATGCAAAAGTAGGTCAAAGTATGGTGCAAAATACACTGGAAAATGGGTATCCGATGTTAAACAGCGGACTTTCTTATACAAAGAACGAGGTGACAAAAGAATAGTCGCTGGCATATTTATTCGATCATAATCCCACAGAAGGAAAAGCGATTTATACGGATGTGAAGAATCTGCTTCAGTTAGATGAAAACGGATATTATTATTATGACAGCAAAAAGAATTTTGCGGAATTTGACGAAGAAAATAATCAGTTCAATTTATATGATACAAGCGCGGTTTTATATGATCCGAATAATATTGCCGATCAGCAGAGCGGACAATTTTTTCCGTTTGATACGGCAAAAGAAGTGTTTGTAGAAGAGAACGGAGAACTAAAAAGCAATATTTTAAGTACGAATGGAAAGTTGAATCATTATTTCGGAATGCATATGACTTCGTATTTTATGCAGCCGGATAATGGAACGACCGCAAACGGAGAAGAAATGTCATTTCATTTTTCGGGCGATGACGACGTATGGCTTTTTATTGACGGCGTGTTGGTAGGCGACGTCGGAGGAAGACACGACAGACTGACGTTGGATATTAATTTTAAAACCGGATCTGTTGTTGTGAAAGACGGAAGTCGTTATCAGAATAATGGATCGAACGAAGATCGGATTTATATAGAAACAACGATCGGAGAAATGTTCCGAAAAGTCGGAAAAACGCAGGCAATTGAAGGAGATACTTTTTGGGATGAGACCTATCACACGCTGGATTTCTTTTATCTGGAACGAGGAAACGGAAATTCGAATCTGTCATTGTCAACAAACCTTGTTTCGATTCCGTCCAGTGATATTATTAAAGTAGATCAGACCGGAGATACATTAGACGGCGCAGAATTTGTATTGTATAGTTCCAATAAGGATTATACAGAAAAAAAGGAGAAAGTTGCGATCGGAACAACTTCCGGCGGAATGATGACTTTTATGGATGAAAATAACCGTGTGATTAATTTCTCGGAATTGTATAACAGCGGTGCAGGTCATCAATATTATATTCTTGAAGAAACATTTGCCCCGGCGGGATACCGAAAAGTACGAGACGTGTATTTATGGTATGAACCGAGAACCGGAACGTTGTTTAGTGAAAATGGATGGGAATCGGGAGCGCTGGCATCCGGAAAAGAGATCATAACAGCGGATACAAACGAAGTACAAGACATTAACGGAAATACATATGAAGTGACTTCAAATGATCAGATGTTTGCGGTTATTTTGAAAAGAAATCAAAATGTCGGTGTATCCGTACCGGCAGATGAAGATGGCTGGTCGGCAGTTTCGGGAGATGCCGTACATGGATATGTTTTGACTGACATTCAGACATTGGATGATATTGATAAAGTTCCGGATGATAGTAAGTATCGATTTGAGAAAGGAGCAGATGGAAAGTATCAAGTCCAGATCACGGAATTGCCGGGGGACCTTAGAAGTTATTACTATATGCTCGGGAAAGAGGAAAAGAAAGACACGGAGTACTCTGTCGGATATTATTACAGGAATGAAAAAGGAGTCTTGCATAGGCTGAGCAGCAGCTACAATTTGAAAAGAGAATTTGGAACGAGAATTTATATTACGGATCCGGTGAATTATCTGTTTGTTCAGAAGGTGGACGATGAGGGAACGCCTGTGAACGGAGCGAAGTTTGGTTTGTTTTCCTCGGGTGACGTTGAGATCAATCCGGATACCGGAACGGTAACGATCCCGGAAGGGAAGCGACCGCTGCGGACTGTCGAAACGAAAGACATGACGCAAAATACGGAGGGGATCAAGTTAAACGGAATGGCATATTTCGACAGACTGGAACTGGGAACGTATTATATGAAAGAACTTTCTGCACCGAACGGATATTTCTTAAACTCGAAAATCGTACCGATCATAGTTGATGAAAACGGAGTCCATGCAGATGCCGGAAAAGAAAAAGATGGTATTTCTACGATCGTTGGAGTAGGAACTTTGCTCGACTCCATGGTTGGCTATGCAAGTAATGGTGATATAAATAGAACATTGTCAGATATTATTGTTTCTAAAAGAACAGGGGTGGTGTCGGGAAATAGTCTGACTTGGGAATCGGAACAAGACGCGCCTGAATTGAAATTAAGCTATGGAAAGAGAGATGCAATTTTAGAATACGGCCCGAGTAAAGACGGAGATGATACCGCATTTGTGACAGAGGCAGGCTGGTCATGGCTTAAAGTGGAACAAAACTATGAAGATCCGGGAATGGGAATTGGAAGTTTACATAAGGAAGATATTCGAGGAATCGATCTGACGAATCTATATACGGGTACGACAACTGTGCGGGTAGAAGATCAGAGAGAAAGTAGTTTGGAAATTGCAAAGATTGTGGAGATTCCGGATGGTCTGAGCGGTCCGGATCAGTGGGAAGAGCAGGAATTTCCATTTACGATCCGTTTAACTCCGGCGCCGGGGGAGAAGTTGAAGGAATCTTACAAGATGAAACTGATCCGAGCAGAACAGGATTCGATCCAACAAATTGATCTTGTAGGAGAAGTAAAAAACGGTGAGATTCAACAATTGTTAAAGTCCGGCGATACGCTCCAGATTTTCGGTCTGGCAAAGGGGACAACTTATGAGGTAAAAGAAGAGATAAAAGATCCGATGTGGCCAAAAGGATTTCGTTTTAAGGATGTAGCCGGAACAGGAAAACCTGAACCGTTAGCACAGCGTATTTCCGGAACAATTCCGGAAGCAGGAAAGAAAGAACTTGCGTATTTTTATAATGAATATCATGTGGAACCGGTTAAGGTTAGTGAGACGATCAAAGCAAGAAAAGTATTTGATCATTGGGGAGTTGCAAAAGATGGGTTTGAAATCCGTCTGGAGAGCATTGACGGAGCGCCGCTTCCAAAACCTAGTGCCGGACAAGAGTTGTACGAAGAGGGAATCGGCAATATCAATTGCGGAATCAAAGTCAATGTAAAAAATGGAGACGAAATAGTTTTTGGAGAGATTACTTATGACCGACCGGGAGATTACAAATATGTAATTTATGAAAAGAAACCGGTAACATCGCAACGGATTCCGGGAGTTGATTATTCTTATGCATCGTATGAAGTGACGGTGCATGTAACAGACCGGAAGGATGGACATTTGCAGGCAAAGACGGAAATGATCATGGTAGATGATGATAATGGTCAATCTGTTACAACGCCGCAGGTAATTTCGGATAACGTGGCGGTGATCACGAATGGATTTGCAGCGGAATCTATAAAAATCGGACTTCTCGGGAAAAAATATTATACACAGAACGGGGAGGAGATGAGCCCGCCAAAAGGAAAGTTTGTCTTTGCTTTGGATGCAGTAAGACGATATGGAAATGGGACGAATCAAAAAATTCCAATGCCGGAAGGCGCGGTGGATTCTCATCTTGAAGTGGCGAATACCGATGACGGAGGTGTGACCTTCGGAGCAATGGAGTTTACGGAAGCTGACGTAGGAAATATTTATGTTTATAAAGTATCGGAAGTAGTACCACAAAATAGCGAGGGCATACAATATGATCTGACGGAGTATTATGCTCATATTGAAGTGACTTCAGAGGAACAGGAAGATCCGGAGAATCCGGAGAATCCGGAACAAAATAAGTCATATGTCAAAGCGGTGATCACATATAAGGATAGTCCGGAGAAGAACGCGGATGCATTGCTGGATTCGGAGGGAAATCCGGTGACACAGGCAATTTTTATCAATCATTATTATGCATTGCCGACAGAGGCAGAGATTTGCGGAGTGAAACGGATCAGTGGAAGAGAATGGTCAGATCAAGAGTCGTATACATTTAACCTTGCGGCAGACGATCGGATTTTAGTACAAGGCGGAAAGCAGGGAACTACGGCAGATGCATTGAAAAACGGAAATGTGATTTTTGATGGAAAACCGGGAGAGGAAGAAGCAACCGTAGAGGTAACCGGAACAGGATCTGCTCCGGCGGAGTTTGCATTCGGAAAGATTCAGTTTAAAAGAGCAGGAAGGTATACATTCTATGTGAAGGAAGAAGTACCAAAGACGCCGTCCGGCGGAATGACCTATGATGTACATACCGTAACTGTGACAGTACAAGTTACGGAAGATGGAGTCGGAAATCTGAATGCAGCGGTTACTTACAACAACAGAAGCGCACTGACAGAGGAAGATAAAAATCTTACGGATAAAGCAGGATTTACAAATAGTTATCGTACGTCCATGATCTATGATGGAATCGAAGTTCGTAAGACGATGCACGGACGTGATCTGAACGCGCAGGAATTTGCGTTCATCATAGAAGCTATGGACACGCCGAACAGTACTACAAAAGAGGAGGCAGAACAATATTTGACGGATGCCGATCGCAGGTTTGAGAATGGAAAATGGATACAGGATGATCCGTATGTCATGGAGAAAATGAAGCTGCTTTCGTTTACGCAGGCAGAAGCAGGAAAATCTTATACTTATAAAGTGTATGAGTATATTCCAAATGAAGCCGCCGGAGAAACAAAACTGATCGGTGTAACTTATGACCAGTCAGAGTATCAGATCCGAATCGATGTGAAGGATGAGAAAAACGGACAGATGTATACGGAAACAACGGTATCTAAGATAAAGGGAGCAGATGGAACGATACTTGATGCACCGGAAGTAGAAACCTATGACAGTCACAATCCGGGAGTACCGACAGTAAGTTTTGAAAACAATTATCAGCCAAATGTAGTGACAGTGGCAGATGCGCCGCTTGTAAAAACACTGACCGGAATGGATTGGACAGCGCAGGATGAATTTCGTTTTGAGTTGACGACACAAAACGGAGCGCCGATGCCGCAGCATACGCAGATTACTGTGACGGAAGCAAATGCATCGGGATTCGGTTTTGGTCCGATGACATATACGATCCCGGGAATTTACGAATATACGGTAAGAGAGATCATACCGGATACGGCAGTAAAAGAGTTGGCGGACGGTACGATCATAACGTATAAAGACGCGACGCCGGAACAAAAGGAAGAAGGCGGATTTAGTGAAAACGGAATTACTTATTGCAGTACGGAAGCGTATGTCACAATTCAAGTGGAAGACTTTGGAATCGGTCAGTTGATCGCGTTCGTATCCGTGGAATATAGCGACAACGCAACTTCTTTTGAAAATGTATATAGAGAAGAAAATCCACCGAAATACGGTGCGCTTGCGATTACAAAAACAGTGGAAGTAAAACCGGAACAGGGAACGGTGATCGATGAGACAAAAGAATTTACATTTACCGTAGATCTGAGAGATACGGCTTCAGGAAACGGACAGAGTGGATCAGACGGAACATATGATTATACGATCACAAATGCAGATGGAACTCCGGTTCTCACAGACGGAAAACTTAAAAGCGGAGATTCGTTAAAGCTGAAACACGGACAAGAGGCGTTGATCACGGGACTTCCGGACGGAAGCGGATATACCGTAACAGAAGCGGAAATTGCAGATGATGGATATATGGCGAAAGAGCAAGTCATAACCGGTACGATCAATGGGGATACTTCAAACGGACAAAGCGGAATCGTAACGGCGGCATTTTGCAATGTATATGACGTATCTTCTGTAAATGTAACGATTGAGGCGACAAAGAAACTGACTTATTTTGGACAGGAGACAGAGCCGGGAGCATTAAAAGCGGATCAGTTTTCATTTGAATTGTCGGGAGACGATTTGATAAATCCAATGGTCGCATCGAACGATGCAGACGGAAAGATCATATTTGCGGATATACCGCTGAAACGAGCAGGAATCCATACATTTACACTGAAAGAAACACCGGGGAATATAGGAGGAGTCACATATGATCCGGTAATCTATACGGTAACGATAGAAGTAACCGATGAGAAAAACGGAATGCTTACGGCGGGTGCGCCGATTTACAGCAAAGACGGAGAAGCGGCGGGGGAACTTATTTTTACAAATGATTATCATGCAGAATTTGGAGAGATGCCGACAATCCGATTACAGGCAGTAAAAGAGTTGAGCGGAAGAGAACTGAAGTCCGGGGAATTTCAATTTGTTGTGACGGATGCAAATGGAACAGAAGTATCAAAAGCAGCGAATAAAGTGGATGGAACGGTTGTATTTCCTGAATTTGGCTTTGACGGAATCGGAGAAAATCCAACGCCGGAACAGATGCAAAGCTTGATCGGGGAACATTGGTATACGATCAAAGAGAGCGGAAATGACGGAAACGGTGTGCTGTATGATCGAACCGTATATCTGGCAAAAGTAGTTGTTACAGATAATGGCGACGGAACACTTGCTGTATCCGAGCCGCAATATTATGCAGAAGATCAGGTGACGCAGCTTGACCAAGTTGTATTTCATAACAGTTATACAGCGGCGCCGGTAAATGCAACAATCCAGGCAGAGAAGATCTTGCTCGGAAAAGATCTGACAGAAGGTGAATTTACATTTGCTTTATATGAGAATGACATTGAAATCGCGAGAGTGTCGAATGACGGAGAAGGAAAGATTCGGTTTGATCTAACCTATGAAGATGAAACCGGAGAGGGCGAGCATATTTACACATTGGCGGAAGTAAAGGGAGATGCGGCGCAGATTGTTTATGATGAGACAGTCTATACGATTCAGGTTCGTGTAACGGATGATGGAACCGGTCAATTAAAAGCCGAGGTAACGTACCCGGAAAAAGGCGTAGTCTTTACGAATAAATATGAAGAACCGGAGGTTCCGCCGACAACACCACCGACGCCGGAACCGGACTCGAACTCGGACCCGGAGCCAAATCCAAATCCGAACCCGGATCCAAGCCCGGAACCGGAATCACCGACACCGGATGAGCAAAATCCGGGGACACCGCCGGAAGAGGGAAATCCAGATCGGCCAAATCCGGAGCAGCCGGAAAAGCCGAACATACCAGACATACCGAATAAGCCGAATCCAGACGTACCGAAGACGGGAGACGAGGCAAATATTATGCCGATATTGATCGTAATGCTTATAGCGGCGGCAGCGATCATATGGAGTGTTGTAAGAAGAAAGAGAAAATAGGATGAAAAAAGGGGCGTGCAGCTTAATCGGTGAATGATCATTACCTATGGAGTTGCGCCCCTTTTAAATACCGCAAGTTCTATGGATAAAGGCGTTTTATCTCCTTGCTCCATTTCAGCGCTAAGAAAAGTGTGATGATCAAAGTAAAGATCATGGTTACGGCATGTGCGAATGCAATTCCGTAAATGCCGAATTTATAATCTAAAAATAAAAGAACAGGCAGAAAAACGAGGAATTTATCTAACATGGAGGAAAAGATTGCGTAAGTTACTTTTCCTGTTGCCTGTAAAAATGTTTGGGAAAGCTGATAAATTCCATAAACAGGACCTACGATGACGGCGGCAATAACAAAGACTCGTCCCATAGAAATAACATCTGCATTATTGATAAATGCAGTGATGAGGGCATCTTTGAAAATGAAAGCGACGATCGTAAGCGACAGCCCAAGAACAATCGTAAAAATCCCGGTTTGTCGGATGATCCGGTACATACGTTTAAAGTTTTTTCCGCCGAAATTGTAGGAAATGGCAGGCTGCATTCCCATACAAAATCCGAGGATCATCATTGTGATCATCATACTGATCTTTCCGGCTACACTTTGTGCAGCTAAAGCATTTGCTCCATAAGAAATCATCATATGATTTTGTACAGTGGTAGAAATGCTTCCGATCACGGTAGACAGTGTCATTGGCAGTCCTAATGTTAATACAGGAATGCTGATGTCCGGTGCAAATGTAAATTGTTTGAATTTGGGTAAAAGAAATGTCTTCTTTTTTGTGATGATAAAAGTCAAAAGGAGACAAGCGAATACATTTCCAAGGACTGTGGCAAAGGCAGCGCCGAACACATCCCAGCGGAAAATAAGTATAAAAAGTGCGTCTAAAATAATATTTGAAATCGTTCCTGTAATATTCGGAAGTACGGAAGCTTTTCCGTCTCCGTCGGCTCTTAGGATACTGCAAAAGAAGGATGGAAATTGGGACTTCCGAGAAGGAATGCAAAAACAAATGGAGTTTTATTACAGAAACAAAGAAACGATAAAGGTACATTTGGAGAACGCGGAAAAAACAGAGGTTTTTGAAACTTTTTTTGATCTTCCGTTGGATAAGGAATTTTTGGAAGGGTATCAAACATTTTTTCATTTGAAAAATGAAAAGGAAGTACAATACCATCAAGAATTTTTTAATACAGGGATGACTGCGGCTGTCAGACGCTGGGTACTCTCGGATTGCAAAGAGTCCCCAGAAGAGATGACAGATTTATTGTGCAGGATTTTCAGAGTTGCATTTTGAGGATTTATAAATCAGAGTCGGATTTCTTTCTATAATGTTCCAAAAGAATCGAAAGCATTTTGGAGGCGTTTTAGATTCGGCAATACATACTTCGATATTCTTTTGGAGTGCATCCTTTCAGTTGATGAAATTTTCGGATGAAATAACTTACATTTTCAAATCCACAATTCAGACTGATTTCTAATATCGTATCGGTTGTTTCAGATAATTGTTCACAGGCCTTGTCGATCCGGTAAGCGATGAGATATTGGATAGGTGTCATTTTTGTAAATTCCTTGAAAAATCGGCATAAGTATTGGCTGTTTAGTTCTACGGTGTCTGCAATTTTTGTTAATGTAAGCGGTTCCGAATAATGCGCTTCTATGTAAGAAACAATTTGTTTATATCGACGGATCTTCTGCCGTTCGGCAGGAGAAAGATGCACATTGGCCGGAACAAATCCATGGTGTATGTGCATAGCAGACAGTAGTTCTAATAAGAGTAATTTACATTGAAAATACCAGTTATCCTCTTTTTGAGTGGATAATAAGACAAGTTTTTGGATAAAAGGATCTATAAATGTGTATAACTCTTCGGATTTTCTTATTACATGTGGAAAAATAAGTTCCTGTTTCAAAAGTGGATCTACAATCCGCTCTTGTACATCATCGTGATAAGAAAAAGAAAGAATCTGCGGATCAAAGAGAAAAACTTCGTGGATCGTCGTTGATTCTAATCCGGTGATCTGATGGAGATCTCCGGCATTGAGAAAACAAAAATCTCCTTCTTCTAAAAGAAATTCTTCAAGATTGATCTCGAATCGATACGTTCCTTTGCGGATAAAAATAATTTCGATCGTCGGATGCCAGTGTTTTCCGACAAAAAAATAATCCGGATAGAGTGTATTTGGACCACTCTCAAAATAAATACTGGTCATAGGACATTGTTTTGTTCCGTGAGAAATTGTTTCACGGAAAGAAGAATCCGTTTGTATATTTTGAGCATGTGAAGTTTGCAGTTCTTTTTTCGTCACAGTATCCTCCTAAATAGAAAAATCAAGATTGTGTTATTATTTTATGAAAATATGCAAGAAAATTCAATGAGAAGTTTATATAATGTGATTAGAGATGGCGTCAGATTTTATAAAAATAAGAATAATAACAGAAAACAGGAGAAAGAGAAATGACGAAAAAATATGTGTATGGAAAACCGATCTGTACAGATGCGGTTCTTACGAAGATTGAGGCGGAACAAGGGACTGTACCTTATGGAAAAATAGCAACGGAAAATGGATTTGAATTTGCTTATCAGATGGATGCGGATGATATTGTCTATGGTCTGGGTGAAGCAAACAGAGGAATCAATAAAAGAGGATATTGTTATATCAGTGATTGTGCAGATGATCCGGAGCATACCGAAGATAAACGTTCCTTCTATGCGGCGCACAATTTTATCGCGATCGCGGGAAAGGAAACGTTCGGATTATTTTTTGATTATCCGTCTACGATTACATTTGATATTGGATATACGAAAATAGATATGCTGCGGGTTTCTTGTGATGAGGCGAATCTGAATTTATATGTGATTGAGGGAGAGACGCCGTATGAAATCGTAAAACAATTCAGAAAGATGATCGGCAGAAGTTATATACCGCCGAAATTTGCATTTGGATTTGGTCAGAGCCGCTGGGGATATGAGACAAAAGAAGATTTTCGCGAAGTGCTGCAAGGATACCGTGAAAATCATATACCGTTGGATATGATCTATATGGATATTGACTACATGCAGGATTTTAAAGATTTCAGTTTAAATGAAAAAGAATTTTCGGATTTTCCGGCATTTGTGCAGGAAATGAAGGAAAACCATATTCGCCTGATCCCGATCATCGATGCAGGGGTAAAGATTGAAGACGGATATTCTGTTTATGAGGAAGGTGTTGCGGGAAACTACTTTTGTCAGCGGGAAGACGGCAGCAATTTTGTGGGCGCAGTATGGCCGGGACCGGTTCATTATCCGGACTTTTTGAAGGAAGAGGCGAGAAAATGGTTTGGAGACCAGTATCGTTTTCTGACAGAGCAGGGAATCGAGGGATTCTGGAATGATATGAACGAGCCGTCGATCTTTTATTCGGAAGAAAGCATGGAAGAGACAAAAGCGCTGCTGAAAGAATTGGCGGAAGATGATTCGAAAGATTTACCGGTGTGGGTACTTATGGGAAAACTCGGAAGTCTTGCCAACAGCCACGAAGATTATAAGCGTTTTTATCATGACATAGACGGAGAAAAAGTATGTCATGAAAAAGTGCATAATCTGTATGGTTATTATATGACAAGATCAGCGGGGGAAGCATTTGAACGGATCGATCCGGATAAACGTTTCTTAATGTTTTCACGTTCTTCGTATATCGGAATGCATCGATACGGAGGAATCTGGACCGGAGATAACAAATCATGGTGGTCTCATCTTCTGTTAAATCTGAAAATGCTGCCGTCATTGAATATGTGTGGATTTTTATATGCAGGAGCAGATTTGGGAGGATTTGGCGCTGATACGACAGAAGATTTGCTGATGCGCTGGGTGGCGCTTGGTGTGTTTACGCCGTTGATGCGGAATCATGCTGCAAAAGGAACAAGAAAACAGGAGTGTTATCAGTTTGAACATATCAAAGATTTCCGCAGTTTGATTGAAGTTCGTTATCGCCTGATTCCGTATTTGTACAGTGAATATATGAAAGCGGCATTGACAGATGATCTGTATTTTAAGCCGTTGGCATTTGTTTATCCGAACGATGAGCAGGCGGTCAGGATCGAGGATCAGATGATGCTCGGAAATGAGATTATGATCGCACCGGTATACACACAAAATGCGAAAGGACGTGTTGTGTATCTTCCGGAAGAAATGAAGTTTATAAAGTTTTTGGCAGACGGTGTGATTACGGAAAAAATATTAGAAAAAGGTTATCATTTTATAGAAGTGGCGTTGAATGAAGTTCCGCTATTTGTCCGAAAAGGAAAATGTATTCCTGTGGCGGCTCCGACAGAAACCGTGGATGAGCTGGACGAAGAGACAATAGAATTGATCGGATATGAAGGGGCGTCGTATGAGCTTTATACCGATGACGGAGTCGGAAAGGATTACGAAAATCCGGAGCATTACAAGATGTTGAAAATGGAAGAATAGTGAGTAGAAGTGTGGTATAATATTCAAAAATAGTTTTCAATTACGAATGGTATCCGGTAGGAGGAAAACGAATGAATATTAATTACTTCATATATGGCATATGTGCGGGTGTTTGTTAATTCCGATATTGGAGGAACTTCTTTTTCGCGGATATATTTTTCGGAGTTTTGCGAACCACTATTCTTTCAAATTTGCACTTATTGCTTCCGCGGCAATTTTTGGAATGTTGGAATAAAAGGAACAAATTTTTTCATACGGCTGTTGAACGCTGAAATTTCAATCGGAGCTTGCGGGGTACTGCTCGGAATCTTTGGGGGATTACTCATGTTGTTTGCTTTCAGAAATATTAAAAAAATTACGCGAGCTTCTTTTTAGGAAAAGCGATCAGTGATATTAGACATATGTTTGTAATCTTTTCTTTACATTTTTTTTGATATGGGATAAAATCGGTTAGAAATGGAAAGTCTAAGATCAATGGAGGCATTGTATGAAGAAAAAACGTATAATGTCGTTGATATTTGCTGTTTTGCTTACTGCATTGCAGCCGGGCATGATCGTGTCAGCGGATGAAACGACAGTAGAAAATACAGAGACAGTATCAGACAGCCAACCGGAAAATGCAGTTGATCCGGCAACAGAAGAAAAAACTCCGGAGCAGATCGCGGAAGAAGAAAAAGCAAAATCGGAAGCAGAGAAACAGGCGGCTTTAGAAATTCCGGTAGATACAAATCAATTACAAGGGTGGTCGCAGGGACCGGCAGTTTATGCTCAGTCGGCCGTTGTTATGGATATGAAAAGCGGTGCGATCCTTTATGCAAAGAAACCGGATGAACAGCATTATCCGGCAAGTATCACAAAGCTTTTGACGACGTTGGTTGCATTGGAAAATGCGGAATTGACCGATAAAGTGACATTTTCACAGGACAGTGTGGATATATTAAATTGGGATGACGCGCATATCGGGATGAAACCGGGAGAAGAGATCAGCATGGAAGATGCACTCTATGCTGTTTTACTTGCATCTGCGAATGAAGTGTCTTATGCGGTGGCTGAAAGTACCGGGATTAACCGAATGAACGGTGATTATAGTACATTTATCGCACGGATGAATGAACGTGCAAAAGAACTTGGATGTACCGGTTCAAACTGGGTAAACCCGAATGGACTGCATGATGAACAACATTATACGACTGCGCATGATATGGCATTGATCGCATCGGCCGTTTATCAGAAAGAGCAGTTTAGAACGATCATGGAAACATTGGAGCATCGGATCGGTTTTACGAATCTGACGCAGGAAGAACGTGTATTTCAGCAAAATCATAAAATGCTCTGGGCGGAAAATGCGTATTATTATGAGTATTGCACCGGAGGAAAAACGGGATATACCGATCAGGCGATGACAACGCTTGTGACAATGGCAGATAATGGAGAAATGGAACTGGCGGCAGTGGTTCTTTATGATTACGGTGTGGATGCCTATACCGATACAAGAGGGATGATGGATTATGTATTCCAGAACTTCTCAAAAGTTCCGATCACAGATCTTGAACAGCCAAAAGAAATTGAACAGTATACAAATGACGATGCATATATAGTTGTGCCGAATGGCGTCGATCTTTCTCAAGTGGAATGCGAGATTACAAATGTAACCGGGGAAAGAGGAAAGGCGGTGTTTACTGTGCAGGGACAAAATGTCGGAAGTACAGACGTGCTGCTGAGTGACGATTATTTTCAAAAGCAGGAAGAGGTACAGGTTTCGGATAGTGATAATAAAGACATTACCGCTGTGACAGGAGAAGATGCAAAAGAAAAGAGTCCGGTAAAGAAAGCGGTGTTGATCGGCTCGGCAGCAGCGGCTGTACTTGTAATAGCGGTCGGAGGCCGGATTGTTTATGTTCGGTATCAGCGAAATAAGAGAAGGAAACAGAGTCGTCGGAGACGATAAGTAAGCGAAAATGCGTAGGGAAAAGAGCAGATTTCAACAGTCATTCGCAAAAAACAGAAAGAATGATGAAATCGGCTCTTTTTCTTTTATTTGGAAAAGGAAGATGGTATACTTATAGCAAAGCATTAATTTCTTGACATCTATATGCAGTTTCAGTTCTGATGACTGCAAATCTAAATCCATTTCTGGTTTTTCGGAAAATTCATGCTTTTATTCACTTATTAGGCAGGAGTTTCCGGGAAAAAGGAATCTCCTGATACAACAGAAAAAGGAGGTTCTCAATGGAGCAAAAGGAGAAGACGATTCAATGGCATCCGGCATTTTTGGCAGGAATACAGATTGAATTGGGAGATGAGGCAAAGTATCTTTCGTTTGAAGCGGAACATCAATTAGGAACAAAACCGATGGCGATTGATATTTTGATCAAAAAGGAAAAAGAAAGAGTGATCCGGAAAAATATCGGTCGCATTTTTCGAACGCATAATGTGATCGAGTATAAAAGTCCAACGGATTACTTGAGCGTGGATGATTTTTATAAAGTATACGGATATGCATGCTTTTATAAATCGGACGTACCAAATGTAGATTCGATTTCGATTGAAGAGTTGACAATTACTTTAGTGAGTACGAGTTATCCGAGAAAATTGATCCGGCATTTAAGAGAAGTCAGGAAATATCAAATACGCAAATCAGGAAAAGGAATCTATTATGTGTGTGGTGATCAGATTCCGATTCAGATTTTAGTGACGAGTCAATTAGATCCGTCGGAAAATTTATGGTTGCGAAGTTTGACAAACGATTTACATGAATACCAGATGACAAGAAAATTGATCGATGAGTATCAAAAACATGGAAAGAATGTATTATATCAATCTATGATGGATGTGATTGTTCGGGCAAATACACAACAATTCAGCAAGGAGGATAAAAAGATGTGTGAGGCGCTGCGGGAATTAATGGAAGAGGAGTTTGAAGCAGAGAGAGGAAAGGCACGAGTAGAAGGGCGGACAGAAGGACGAAAAGAAATGGTCACAACTGTTGTCTCTAATCTTCTGGAGATGAATATGTCAATTGAGGATATAGTAAAGGCAACCGGAGAATCAGAAGAAACGGTGTATAATATCATAGCAGAATTGGGAAAATAATCACTGGCATTAGGGTCAGAAAAGAGCAGATTCGCCCTTGACTAATATTGATAATTTTCGTATAATATTTTTGTATAGTGATTGAAAAAGACTATGATGAAGAGAGTAAGTTTTATCGAAAGTCCCAGCGAGCCGGAGAGGGTGGGAGTCCGGTATGAGTAAGATATTTCTGAAGATCACTTCTGAGTTGCGGTTGGCGAAACGAAAGGAGTAGAAGCCGACGGAGTTCCACCGTTATCGGAACGCATATAAACGGCAGACAGCCGGAGTATGTTGTAAAAGGTGGTAATAAGCGAAGATTTAGACCTTCGTCCTGTTTACAGGACGAAGGTTTTTTATTGCATAGGAAATTATGTCCTATGCAATAAAAACGCTCCGCGAGGATCGCACTGCGGCGGATAAGAATTATGTTGCTGAAGCAACCCGCCACAGGCGGAGAATTCTGCGGAGCAGAATTCTTTTTTATATTTTCGAGAGAAAACTCAGAAAAGAAGAAGCACTTTTTGCAAGAAGATCAAAAAAGAAAGGATGATAAAAACATGTATAAGAAAGTATCTACCGACATGAATTTTGTAGAGCGTGAAAAAAAAGTAGAGAAATTCTGGGCAGACAATGACATCTTCCAGAAAAGTATGAAAGAACGAGAAGGCAATCCGATGTATACGTTTTATGATGGACCGCCGACAGCAAATGGAAAACCGCATATCGGACATGTGCTGACGCGCGTGATCAAAGATATGATCCCACGTTATCGTACAATGAAAGGATACCAGGTTCCGAGAAAAGCCGGTTGGGATACACATGGTCTTCCGGTAGAATTGGAAGTAGAAAAGCTGCTTGGTCTGGATGGAAAAGATCAGATCGAAGAATATGGCTTGGAACCATTTATCGATAAATGTAAGGAAAGTGTCTGGAAATACAAAGGAATGTGGGAAGATTTCTCAAGTACCGTAGGTTTCTGGGCTGATATGGATAATCCGTATGTCACATACGACAACAACTTTATCGAGTCCGAATGGTGGGCATTAAAACAGATCTGGGACAAAGGTCTGCTCTACAAAGGCTTTAAGATCGTACCGTACTGCCCGCGCTGCGGAACTCCGCTTTCCGCGCAGGAAGTGGCACAGGGATACAAAGACGTAAAAGAACGTTCCGCGATCGTCAGATTTAAAGTAAAAGACGAAGACGCGTATATCCTGGCATGGACAACAACGCCATGGACACTTCCGTCCAACCTTGCGCTTTGCGTAAATCCGAAAGAAGATTATGCAAAGGTGAAAGCTGCCGACGGCTATACTTATTATATGGCATGTGCGCTTCTGGATACCGTTCTCGGCAAACTTGCTGACGGTGAGGAAGGAAAGAAAACCTATGAAGTTCTGGAAACATATAAAGGAACAGATCTGGAAGGAAAAGAGTACGAACCGCTGTATCAGTGTGCGGCAGATATTGCAGAGAAGCAGAATAAAAAAGCATTTTATGTTGTATGTGACGAATACGTTACGTTGACAGACGGTACCGGTGTTGTTCACATTGCACCGGCATTTGGTGAAGATGATGCGAATGTAGGAAGAAAATACGATCTTCCGTTCGTTCAGCTTGTAGATGAAAAAGGAAATATGGCAGAGTCTACTCCATTTGCAGGACTGTTTGTAAAGAAAGCAGATCCGGAAGTGTTAAAAGATCTTGAGGCGAGAGGACAATTGTTTGACGCTCCGAAATTCGAGCATAGTTATCCGCATTGCTGGAGATGTGATACTCCGTTGATCTATTATGCACGCGAATCATGGTTTATCAAGATGACAGAAGTCAAAGAGGATTTGATCGCGAATAACAATACGATCAACTGGATTCCGGAAAGCATCGGAAAAGGACGTTTCGGCGATTGGCTGGAAAATGTTCAGGACTGGGGAATCAGCCGTAACCGTTATTGGGGAACACCGCTGAATATCTGGGAGTGTGAATGTGGACATATGCATTCCATCGGAAGCATTGAAGAACTGAAATCAATGTCCGATAATTGTCCGGATGATATTGAACTGCATCGTCCATACATTGATGAAGTAACCATTCGTTGTCCGAAGTGCGGAAAACCGATGCATCGTGTACCGGAAGTGATCGACTGCTGGTTTGACAGCGGTTCCATGCCGTTTGCACAGCATCATTATCCATTTGAAAATAAAGACTTGTTTGAGCAGCAGTTCCCGGCAAAATTCATTTCCGAGGCAGTAGACCAGACAAGAGGATGGTTCTATTCCTTGCTTGCAATCTCGACATTGCTGTTTAATAAAGCGCCATACGAAAATGTAATCGTTCTTGGACATGTACAGGATGAAAACGGACAGAAAATGAGTAAGTCTAAAGGAAATGCGGTCGATCCGTTTGACGCGCTTCAGACATACGGCGCAGATGCGATCCGCTGGTATTTCTATGTAAACAGCGCGCCGTGGCTGCCGAACCGTTTCCACGGAAAAGCAGTGACAGAGGGACAGCGTAAATTCATGGGAACTCTGTGGAATACGTATGCATTCTTCGTACTGTATGCCAATATTGATGAATTTGACGCTACAAAATATACGCTGGATTATGAAAAACTGAGTGTTATGGATAAATGGCTTTTGTCCAAATTGAATACACTGATCAAAACAGTAGACGATCATCTTGCAAATTATCGGATTCCGGAAAGTGCAAGAGCTCTTCAGGAATTTGTAGATGATATGAGTAACTGGTATGTCAGAAGAAGCCGTGAACGTTTCTGGGCAAAAGGAATGGAACAGGATAAGATCAATGCCTATATGACATTGTACACAGCGCTTGTAACTGTATCAAAAGTGGCTGCGCCGATGATTCCGTTTATGACAGAGGAAATTTATCAGAATCTGGTTAGAAGTATTGATGCATCTGCACCGGAAAGTATCCATTTGTGTGATTTCCCGGAAGTAAATGAAGCATATATCGATGCGGAATTGGAAGCAAATATGGAGCATGTGCTGAAACTGGTTGTAATGGGACGCGCATGCAGAAATACATCGAACATCAAAAACCGTCAGCCGATCGGACAGATGTTTGTAAAAGCCGGATTTGATCTGCCGGAATTTTATCAGGAAATCGTTGCGGATGAGTTAAATGTGAAGAATGTGAAATTTACGGAGGATGTTCGTGACTTTACTTCTTACAGCTTTAAACCGCAATTAAAGACCGTAGGACCGAAATACGGAAAAATGCTGGGAGGAATCCGTCAGGCATTGGATCAGGTAGACGGTAACGCAGCGATGGATGAGATCAATGCAACAGGATCGTTGAAGCTGGATGTAAACGGACAGGAAATCACATTATTTACAGAAGATCTGCTGATTGATACCGCACAGATTCCGGGATATGTTTCTGAAAATGATAATGGAATCACAGTTGTGTTGGATACAAATCTGACAGATGAACTTCTGGAAGAAGGATTTGTCCGTGAGATCATCAGTAAAGTCCAGACAATGAGAAAAGAAGCCGGATTTGAAGTGATGGATAAGATCACTGTAACCTATGCAGGCAGTGAAAAGGCAGAATCAGTCTTTGAAAAACACGGAGCAGAGATCGGAAATGAAGTCCTGGCCGTTGCTGTAACAAAAGCACAGCCGGAAGGATATGTAAAAGAATGGAAGATCAACGGGGAATCCGTGAACCTTGGAGTAAAAAAAGAGGAGAGATTGTAAGAGATGGCAGGGGAAAGTGATATTCAGTTGAGAAAAGAGTTTGATAAAGAGACGTTCAAAGAAATGGTGAAAGAAAACGTCAAGACATTGTATCGCAGAACGATAGATGAAGCGACGCAGCAGCAGTTGTTTCAAGCAGTATCTTATGCAATAAAAGAGGCGATTATTGATGATTGGCTGGCAACACAGGAAGCATATAAGAAAAGTGATGCGAAGACCGTTTATTATATGTCTATGGAATTTCTTATGGGGCGCGCGCTTGGAAATAACCTGATCAATCTGACGGTTTATGACGGTGTAAAAGAAGCCCTGGAAGAGCTGGGGTTGGATTTGAATATGATCGAAGACCAGGAGCCGGATGCGGCTCTTGGAAACGGAGGTCTTGGCAGACTTGCAGCGTGTTTCTTAGATTCTCTGGCAACGTTGAATTATCCGGCATATGGATGCGGAATCCGTTATCGTTACGGAATGTTCAAACAAAAAATTAAAAACGGTTATCAGGTAGAAACACCGGACAACTGGCTGAAAGACGGAAATCCATTTGAATTGCGCAGAGATGAGTATACAAAGGAAGTTCGTTTCGGAGGAAAAGTACGTTTTGAGAGAGATCCGGAAACAGGAAGAGATAAGTTTATCCAGGAAGATTTTGAGTCAGTACTTGCAATTCCTTACGATATGCCGATCGTCGGATATGGAAATCATGTTGTGAATACATTGCGTATTTGGGATGCAAAAGCAATCACAGATTTTCAGCTTGATTCTTTTGACCGTGGCGATTATCACAAGGCAGTGGAACAGGAAAATCTTGCAAAGACAATCGTAGAAGTTCTGTATCCGAATGACAATCATTACGCAGGAAAAGAGCTTCGTCTGAAACAACAGTATTTCTTTATTTCTGCGAGCTTGCAGGCGTTGATCGAACGGTATAAAAAAGATCATGACGATATTCGTAAACTGCATGAAAAAGTCGTGATCCAGATGAATGATACCCATCCGACTGTTGCAGTACCGGAATTGATGCACCTTTTGATCGATGAAGAAGGACTGACATGGGAAGAAGCATGGGATGTTACAACAAAGACATGTGCATATACAAACCACACGATCATGGCCGAGGCATTGGAAAAATGGCCGATCGATCTGTTCTCCAGACTGCTTCCGCGTATTTATCAGATCGTACAGGAGATCGACCGCCGCTTTGTAAATGAGGTGCGTGCGAAATATCCGGGCAATGAGGAAAAAGTGCGTAAGATGGCGATCCTCTGGGACGGTCAGGTGCGTATGGCCAATATGGCGATCATCGCCGGATTTTCCGTAAACGGCGTTGCAGCGCTCCACACAGAGATCTTAAAGCATGAACAGTTAAAAGATTTTTATGAGATGATGCCGGAGAAATTCAACAATAAAACAAATGGTATCACACAGAGACGATTCCTTGCACACGGAAATCCGCTTCTTGCAAACTGGGTGACGGAGAAGATCGGCAACGGATGGATCACGGATCTGTCGCAGCTGTCCAAGTTGAAACCGCTGGCGGACGATCCGAAAACAAGAGATGAATTTATGCAGATCAAATATCAGAATAAAGTACGGCTTGCAAAATACATCAAAGAACATAACGGAATCGATGTGGATCCACGTTCGATCTTTGACGTGCAGGTAAAACGTCTGCATGAGTATAAACGTCAGTTTTTAAATATCCTGCATGTGATGTATCTGTATAATCAGATCAAAGAGCATCCGGAATTGTCTTTCTATCCGAGAACATTTATCTTCGGCGCAAAGGCTGCGGCAGGGTATCTGCGTGCAAAAGAGACGATCAAGCTGATCAATTCCGTTGCAGACGTAGTCAACAATGACAGAAGTATCAACGGAAAACTGAAAGTCGTATTTATCGAAGACTACCGTGTATCGAATGCGGAACTGATCTTTGCGGCGGCAGATGTCAGCGAACAGATTTCTACGGCGTCGAAAGAGGCATCCGGTACCGGAAACATGAAATTTATGCTGAACGGAGCGCCGACGCTCGGAACAATGGACGGAGCAAATGTGGAGATCGTGGAAGAAGTCGGAGCGGAGAACGCATTTATCTTCGGAATGAGCTCGGAAGAAGTCATCAATTATGAGAATAACGGCGGCTATAATCCGACGGATATTTATTTCAATGACTGGGAACTGAAACGGGTGATCGATCAGTTGATGGATGGCACTTATGCGAATGGCGACCACAATATGTACAAAAATCTGTATAATTCTCTTTTGAATACACAGTGTACAGACCGCCCGGATATGTATTTCATCCTGAAAGATTTCCGTTCTTATGCAGAAGCTCAGAAACGTGTAGAAGAAGCATACAGAGATACTGACAGATGGGCGAGAATGGCGCTGCTTAATACTGCAAGCTGCGGTAAATTTTCATCCGATCGTACTATTGAAGAATATGTAAGAGATATTTGGAAATTGGAAAAAGTAGAGGTTGTGTCCGAACACTAGATAAAATAGGAGGTGCCTATGAGATACTATGATGGTTACAGCTACGGTGCAACGGTGTCAACCGGCGATACCGTAGGGATTACGATTCTATTGATCTACCTGATTATTTTACTTGTCTGGGGATTGGCTGCCCTCATCGGTTATATTTTAAAAGGGATTGGAATGTATACGATTGCAAAACGCCGCGGTATGGATTATCCATGGTTGGCATATGTTCCGTTTGCCCGGGCATATCTGCAAGGGGAATTAGCCGGAGAAATCGTATTAAAAGAGAAAAAAATCCAAAATCCGGGAATCTGGCTGTTGGCATTGCCGTTTATCCATGGAGCAGTATTTTTTATCTTTTACATTATCTTATGGGCGGTTGGAATCGGCGCGATGATCTCGTCAATGAATAGCTACGGAGGACCGGGAGTAGGAACCGTGATCGCACTGGTTGTTGTCGGTGGATTATTTCTTGCATTTAATCTTGGTTACAGCGGAATTTATAAAGTGCTCCAAGTGTTGGTGGATCATCAGATTTTGGAAAGATTTACTTCAAAAAATATGTCCATTGCTCATGGCGTACTGTCCGCGGTGATCCCGCTTTATGAGCCGATCTGTTTCTTTGTGATGCGGAATAAACCGTTTCGTCCGGGAATGGAACCGGAGGGGATGACATTCGGATTCGGGGGAATGAACGGAGACGGATCCGGGCAGAACATGCAGGGAGAAAATGCACAGGAAGCTCGATTTGAATCGAGTGCTGAGACGCGGCAGGAAAGTGGTTTTGTACCGCAGCGAGGGCTTTTGAACGGTATGCCGGAGAAGCCATCGGTATCGGAGCAGTCTGCAAAGGAGAATGCTCCGGTGATCGAATTACCCGACCTGTCAGAAAATTCGGATATGGAAAATGTATCAGAAAATCCGGAGGGAAATAAAGCAGAATAATCAAAGACAGCTCTTCATATCGTATGGTATGGAGGGCTGTTTTTATTCAATAGGAAAATGAGACCTATTGAATAAAAACACTCCGTGGGATCGCACTGCGGCAGAGTAGAATATAGCTGTTTTACAGCCCTGCCGCAGGCGGAGAATCCTGCGGAGCAGAATTCTTATTTATGAGACAGGAAATGATGCGGCAAAGAAGAATACAGCAAAAAATGCGTTCGATGGGAGCATTTCTTTTGATTTTGATCTTGCTTCCCTATGTGGCGACTGTATTGATCCATGGGGCGGACAGACGAAGTCTGACTGAGAATAGGGACTGTTATGTCAATGTGAAGATCGATGGGGGAAATGGGAACGAATTACGGGCTGTTCCGTGGCAGGAATATTTTCTCGGGGTGCTTGCACTGGAACTTCCGGAGAAAAAAGAGACGGAATTTTGCAAAGCGCAGGCAGTGCTGATCCGGACGAAATTGTATGAAGAACTGAATAGAAAACGAACTGCCGGTGAAGATCTTATTTTGACGGATCGGTATTTAAGTATGGAAGAATTAGAACAGAAAGGCGGAGAAGATTATAAAACATATTATAAAGAATTAAGACGGGCGATGGAGGAAACAGAAAATCAGGTTTTGTTTTATCAGGGGACTTATGCATGGACGCCGTTTCATCAGTCGAGCAGCGGAATGACGAGAAGCGCGCAGGAAGTGACCGGAGAGGAGAACTTTCCCTATCTGGCTGTGCGGGAATGTCCGCTGGATAAGGAAGCAAACGACGAAATGCAGATTTTAGAACTTCCTTATAAGGAAGTACAGACAAAATGTCAGCCTTTTCTTGTTGCGGTGGAAGAGGAACAGGCAGGAAAAACCTATACATTTCCGGATTTTGAAATCCTTTCCTACGATTCGGCAGGATATGTGACGGAATTGCGGATCGGCGAGACCGTCTGTACCGGAGATCAGTTCCGGGACGCATTGTCTCTTTCTTCGAGCGCATTTTCCCTGCAGGAGGGAGAGGAGGGGTTAAAAATCACAACAATGGGAAACGGGCATGGACTGGGAATGAGTCAGTGGACTGCAAATGAGATGGCAAAAGAGGGGAAGATGTATGAAGAGATCCTGCAGTTCTTCTTTGAGGGAACAGAATTAGCGGACGGCGGGGATGTGGAGACAATGGTTCATCCCGGAGAGGCATCCGAAAAATGAAAATGAGATAAAAGCGGAAAGAAATATGGTATAATGAGCCTTGCAGAGCCATGCGTGTACGCAGAGGGCTTTATAAGGCGAAAAACTCATGGAGACGAAAGTCGACATGGTATAATATTTCGGAAGAAAAGTTACCATGCAAAGAGTATAAGTTACCTCATTTCTGGCAAAAATACAGGCAGAGGTGATGAATATGAATAAAAATGAAAAGCCGTCTTTCTTAAAAGGGAAAGGCGCAGCAGTTGCGACGGTCATCTGTTTTGTTGCAGTGATCACAATGGTAGGTGCATTTACATTTCGGAATTATCAAAACCGGATGGAGCAGGAACTTGCCAAAGCAGAGACGGCGGCTGACGAGGAGACAAAAGAGAACAGCGAAGAGACCGCGACGAACGAGATCGTTTTGCCGGAAGCAGAGGGAACGGAAGATGCAGAGACAGCGGAGGAAGACGCTGCGGAAGATGCAGGACAAGCTGCAAACGATGCGCTTCCGTTGGAAGATGGCAGCGCAGAAACAGCGGGGGCGGCAGCCGATGTGTGGTTCAGTGAGGAGAGTATCCTTGAATGGCCGGCGAGCGGAGCGGTTCTGATCAATTACAGTATGGACAAGACTGTTTATTTTGCAACATTGGAACAGTATAAATACAATCCGGCTCTGATCGTAGGCGGTGAAGTGGGAGAGATGATCGGCGCGTCGGCACCGGGTGTTGTGACGAACATCGAGCAGAATGCACAGACCGGTCTCACGGTGACTCTGGATATGGGAAATGGTTATAGCGCGATCTACGGTCAGTTGAAAGAAGTGCCGCTGGAAGTGGGTTCCTATGTCAATACAGGGGAGACGATCGGTTATCTGAGCGAGCCTACGAAATATTTTGCAACAGAGGGAGCAAATCTGTATTTTGAAGTACAGAAAGACGGAGCTCCGGTAAATCCAATGGATTTTATGGAGGGGTAAAATGCCGTAACGTGTGTAAGATCATACGGATCAGAGCAGATGAACCTGGCACAAGGTCAGAAATGTGAAATTCCGAAGAAAAGAGAAAACGCGTGGATTTTCATATTTCTGACTGGTGATGCCAAAAGAAACAGAAAGATGACAGAGGATAATGAGAAATGAATTATACATATATTTTACAGTGCAGTGACGGAACTTATTATACAGGCTGGACCAACGATCTTGAGAAGCGGCTTGACGCTCATAACACCGGAAAGGGCGCAAAGTACACAAAAGCGCGAAGACCGGTGATGCTTATGTATTATGAGATGTTCGCGACAAAAGAAGAGGCGATGAAAAGGGAGTATGCGATCAAACAGCTGAATCGGAAAAAGAAGACGGAATTGATTGAAAAGTGGAGAGGGGAAAATAAAAAAAACAACGTTCTGCAGGAAAAGTGATGATCCGGCAGAACGTTATTTTTTTAAAGAGAAGAAAGTGAATCTGCAAAACATACCTGCATTCCCTCCGCTTTCAAATCTGAAAGAGGATTTCGGTCGGCAGTTGAATCTGTAATCAACAGATCGATTGCATTTAAATCCAGACTTTTGAATGTGTATGTTTTGCCAAGCTTGTTTCCGGTGGCAACAAGAACAATTTTTCCGGTACAATTGCGGGCGATATTTTCATATATTTTCGCTTCCTGATAAATATTTGTGGTGACTCCGTTTACAGCGTCAATTCCATTGGCACCCAGAAATGCCATGTCTACAAAAATGGAATTGATGACATGTTCCGTATAAGGACCGATGAGCGATTTTGCTTTTAACCGACATTCTCCACCACATAAAATTAACGTGATATGTTCATTTTCAGTGCAGGTTGGAGCGAGCGCGTTATTGGTAACAATCGTAACACGTTTGTTTCCTAAATGTTTGATAATGCTCAATGTAGTGGTACCTGAACCAAGGAAAATGGTAGAGTTGTTGGGAACAAGGTCGGCGGCAGCTTTGCCGATCAAATCTTTTTCAACGGAGTAATCCAGTTTTTTTGCATCGGCAGGTTGTTCGTTTCCAATTTGGATCAGGCGAGCTCCGCCGTGGAAACGTTCGATTACATGTTCTTTTTCTAATTCTTCAAGGTCACGGCGTATAGTCAGTTCAGATACTTGCAGTATATCTGAGAGAAAAGAAACACGACAACTGGAACGTTCCTGCAATAAAGTGATCAGATTGCGCCGTCTTTCTTCAATTTGCTTTTTGCTTTGTTTCATGAGTCCTCTCCTGTTCAAATAAATGTACTTTTGTAGAGTTTTATGAATGTTTGCAAAGATGTCTTCAGCTATAAGTATACATGGAAATATATAAAAGGAAAACAAAAAAATGCATAAATTTTCCAACTGTTTTTTGTGCAAAAATAATAAAAGTAAGTAAAAAGTTCTTAAAAAATGGGTTAAGAACAATAAATTGTGAAAAAACAATAAAATTAGAATATCTATGGAAATAATAATTCGTAACTGATGACAATTGACGAAACATTAGTAAAAAGATACAATTAAAACAACAAAAGAACAATTATAGATTCGTAAAGACTGTTTTGAACAGAGAAAAGGAGGAAACAATGAAAAAAGCATTGAAAAAAGCATTGAAAAAAAGGATTGCCTGTACGCTGGGAGCTGCAATGATATTTTCACTCACAGCTTGTGGCAGTAGTTCTGACAATGGATCGGAAAAAGGTGATGGATCAAAAGGCGAAGATATTGAGATTCGCTTAACGTCACGTTGGGGCGGAGAGGAAACATTGTCTAAGTATTTTAATCAGAAGATAGAAGAATTTAATGAACTTGATAATGGAATTACAATTGTAGCGGACAATGTAACGGATGAACAGCAATACTTTGATAAGTTGAGTTCTCAGTTTGGTGCAGGAACACAGCCTAATGTCTTTATCAACTATGGTGGAACAAGCATTAAGGACTACATAGACGGTGGTGTCCTGTTAGATTTGGAACCATATTTTGAGGAAGATCCGGAGTGGCGTGATTCATTTCTTCCATTGTTTGATAACTGGAAGGATGGAGAGGCAACTTATGGCGTTCCGGTAATGTTGTATCAGATTTTGTTATATTACAATACGGATATTCTGAGTGCAAATGGAATTGAAGAGCCTAAAACAATCGAGGAACTGGAAGCTGCCTGTGATAAATTAGTTGCAGCAGGAATTACGCCATTCCAGTTAGGAGAAAGCAGTAATTTCCGGGCGGGACATTTATTGAATAATCTTTGTTATAAAGCATACGGCGGAGACATTGCTGATAAGCTGGCAAGCAGAGAAATAAATTATGATTCAGAAGAAATGCTGGAGATGTATGCAAAGATTCAGGAATGGAACGAGAAGGGGTATTTTGGAAGTAATCCACTTAGTGTAGACAATAATGGTGAGAAAGCAGCGTTTCTTTCCGGTGAAAGTGCTTTTCGCTATGATGGAGCATGGTTTGTAGGTGAGATTACCGGAACAGAGGTAGATGGAAAAGTAGATGTAACTGCATTTCCGTATTTTGCAGAGAAAGAAGAATATAAAGCTTGTGTACAGGGCGGATCCGGACAGGGATTTTCCATCACGGACAGCGGGGATGAAGCTGTGAATGACGCCGCAGTTGAAGTTGTAAAATATCTGACATCGAAAGACTATTATGCCGGATTGGAAAAGGCAAGCAATGGCGGTATTTATCCGGTGAAATTTGAGTCAGATCCGGAAACAGAGATTGACGATATGACCGTAAAAATCAAAGGGATTGTAGATGAAGCAGAAGAATTTCACGGTGATATGCAGGAAATCGATCCGGAAACACATATGTTAAATACAGTAAGAACCGCGCTGCAGGGATTATTCCTTGATGGAACACCGGAGAGTTGCGGAGAAGAAATCGTTTCACAAGAAGAAGTAAAGTAAAGCACGCAAGAGTATATAAAATTAGCAGAGAGGGGAGCTGTTGCAACAATACCAGACAGGTTTCGCAGCAGCTCCTGTTTTTTACAAAAAAGAGGATAGTGTCGGTGTACAAGGGGCGGAATGCCATTTTGCTCCGATCGTAAGGAAAAACTGTAAGGAGAGGAAGAATGGATAAGAGATTTCAACATGTAAAATGGATGATGGACGCCAGATTTGGTTTGTTTATTCATTGGGGGCTATATTGCATCAATGGTGTGACAGAGTGGAAGCGCTCCTATGAACGTTTATCGATAGAAGAATACGAACAATATTTTGAGGAATTTAATCCGGTTGACTTTAATCCGAGAGAATGGGCGAAGATGGCTAGAGAAGCAGGGATGCGGTATGCGGTTTTGACAGTCAAACACCATGAAGGATTTTGTCTGTTTGATTCAGCATACACGGATTATAAATCAACAAATACAAAATGCGGGCGCGATCTTGCAAGAGAGTTCGCGGAAGCTTTTCGGGCAGAGGGACTTGGTGTGGGATTTTACTATTCGTTGTTTGACTGGCATCACCCGGATTATCATCATTATGGAGATCTGTATCATCCAATGAGGGATAATGAAGCGTATAAAGATTATCAATATGATTTTAACCGCTATCTGGAATATATGCATAATCAGATCCGTGAACTGTGCACGAATTACGGGAAAATAGATATTTTATGGTTTGATAATTCCTATGGAGAAATGCGGGGAGAAAAATGGAAAGCGACAGAACTGGTTTCTATGATCCGAAGTCTTCAGCCGGATATTGTCATAAACAACCGATTGGAATGTAATGCTTCGGCAAAAGGCAGTATCAGCACTGCAAATCCTACGGTATATGCCGGTGATTTTGTGGCGCCGGAACAGATTATTCCACCGGAGGGGATTCTGGATGATATGGGGAATGATCTTCCGTGGGAAGCTTGCTGCACAATGAATAATAGTTGGTGCTATACTCCGAATCCGTATAATTATAAAGATGCGAAATGCCTGATCCGTAAATTAGTGGAATGTGTCAGTAAAGGCGGCAATCTTCTTGTTAATATCGGACCGAATGCGCGTGGAAAATTTCCGAAACCGGCAATGAAAGTGTTGAGTGATATGGCGGAATGGTTTGAAGATTATGGAAAATCTATCTGGAATTGCGGAAAAGCAGGGCTTGGAAAACCGGATTGGGGATATTATACAAGAAACGGAAATTATGTATATGCGCATTTACTTCAACAGGAAATAGGACCGATCGCCTTGAATATACCGACAGAAAAAATAAAAAAAATCAGAAGAGTATCAGATGGATCTGAGGTATTGATCGTCAGACCGTGGGTGACGGAGCTATTTCCGGAGTATACATTCATTAATTTTCAAGAACCGATTCAGGGAACATTTCTTTTGGAAAATGAAATTGATACGGTGCTGGAAATTGAGTTAAAAGAAGAATCCTGAAAGGAGAGAAGATCATGGTAAAGAAGAGGAAGAATCTTGTCTGGTCAATTGCATTTATCTTGCCGGCCCTCAGCTTGTTATTTGTATTTTTGCTTTATCCCGTTTTTGAGGCGGTAAAACTTTCCTTTTATAAGTGGACGGGAATCGCAAGTGCCAAACCGATTTTTATCGGATTGGAAAACTATAAGGCAGTATTTCAGTCGCCAAATTTCTGGCTGTCGATGCGAAACGCCTTGTTCTTTATGATCGGAGGATTTTTAATTTTGATGCCACTTGCGTTTTTGTTGGCAAAAATTATTACATCAAGTATCCGTGGAGTGAAATTTTTTAAAGTATCTTATTATCTTCCGGTCATGCTTCCGGTAACAGCAGTTGGCTTGATCTGGGTTTATATGCTTCAGCCGGATTGGGGATTGGTCAATTCTCTTTTGGAAAAGGTTGGACTTAGTGAATGGGCAATGAACTGGCTGGGAACGCCAACATTAAATGTTGTTTCGGTTGTTCTTGTCAATGAATGGATTTTTGCCGGATTTAATATGCTGATTTTTGCGGCGGGTCTTGTTTCGATTCCGCAGGATGTGTATGAATCCGCAAAAATTGACGGAGCAAGCAAGTTTAAAACATTAATCTATATTACGCTTCCATTGATGAAAGAATCATTTAAAGTATTTTCTGTTCTTTGTATCTGCGGATGTTTGAAGACGTTTGATCTGATGTTTGCAATGACAGGCGGCGGACCGAATCACACATCGGAAGTTCCTGCTACATTATTGTATACGGAAGCGTTTAGTTCTAAGAATTTCGGACGGGGAAATGCGATCGGGGTTGTGATCCTGGTGCTCGGAATGGTTTTGAGTATTGGTTTGAATAAAGCGATGAAATCAGAAGATTAAGGAGGAAAATACCATGAAAAAATTAAAAATATCAGATGTTATATTTCGTATATTTGCATGGTTTTGGGCGATCGTAACGCTTTATCCTCTGCTTGTAACCGTGCTTTGTTCATTTAAAGACAACAATGGAATTTATGGAAATATGTTTGCATTGCCAAAAAAGTGGGAGCTTGCGAATTATAAGGATGCTCTCTTATCGGCAAATATGCTGCGGGCGATCGGAAATTCATTGTTGCTTGCTATTTCTACAACACTTTTAGTTGTTATTGTGGGAATGTTGGCTTCCTATATTTTTGCAAGGATGAAGTACAAATTTTTGACACCGTGCTTTATGTTGTTTATGTTGGGCGTCATGATCCCGATCCATACGACTGTAATTCCAATTTCACGGATCGCCGCAAATTTAGGCGGATACGATAAATATTGGATGCTTGTTCTTGTATATACGACATTTCAGCTTCCACAGGCTATTTTTTTGATGACGGGATATATCAGAGGAATCAGCCGTGAATTGGATGAAGCTGCTGTGATCGATGGATGCAGTATGACGCAGATTCTTTTTAAGATCATTTTACCGATTTCCAAACCGATCATTGCAACAGTATCTATCATTTCTTTTGTATATGCATACAGTGAATTGATCTTTTCGGTTATTCTGTTGTCAACGCCGGATAAGTACCCGGTATCCAGAAGTTTGATGTATTTTAAAGGTGACTTTTCCGTACGAATGGGACCGATTTTTGCATCGATCGTTTTGGCGGTACTTCCACTGACGATTATTTATTTGATGTTCCATGAAAAAGTACAGGCAGGGATGCTTTCCGGTTCTGTGAAAGGATGATAGATATGGAGCAAAACGAAAAAAGGTGTGCAACTCTCGTGATCGATATCGGAACATCAAGTGCAAGACTTCTTGTTATTGACCGGAAAGGAGTGATTTGTACAAAATTTCAGAAAAATTATCCGCTGTATGTTCTGAATGAAAGTACGGCTATTCAAAAGCCGGAAGAGGTTATGGAAAAAATATGGGAAATGTTAAAAGCTGCAGGAGAATGGCTGGGGCAGAATCAAATGGAAGCCGAAGTGATTTCGGTGACGGGGCAGCGTTCTTCTGTTATTCCGGTAGATGAGTACGGGAGTGCAATGACGGAGGCAATTTCATGGCAAGACCGGCGTGCGGCGGAGATTTGCTTAGAATATAAGAACGAATGGAAAAAGATCTATCAGATTGCGGGAATGAAATTATCGCCGGTGTTTTCTGCGCCCAAAATGGTCTGGCTCAAAAAAAATAAACCGGAGGTATATCAAAGAGCGTATAAGTTGATCGGATTTCAGGAATATGTGATTTATCAGCTTACCCACCAATTTGCAACGGATCATTCCATAGCCAGCCGGACATCACTTTTTGACATTAAAAAGTTGGAATGGTCAGAGGAACTTCTTTTAATATTTGGTGTAAAAAAAGAAAAGTTGTGTTCGTTGATACCGGTTGGTGGGATTGTTGGAAATACGATAGATGAAGTTTCCAAGTGTTTGAAACAAAGAACATCGATCCCGGTAATTTCAGCCGGAGGGGATCAGCAGTGTGCAGCGCTTGGTCTTGGATGTCTGGAACATGGGGATATGGAAGTGAATTCAGGAACGGGGGCATATGTGATCGGATTATCAGATGTTCCGGTTTTGGATAAAAAGATGAGTGTAAATTGTAATGTTTCAGCAATACCCGGAAAATGGATTGTGGAGGGCGCAGTATTGAGCGCAGGAAAAGCAGCGGCGTGGATGAATGAACAGCTTTTTCCGGAGTCAAAGGGAGATTTTAAAGAATTTTCAAAAGTGTGTGAAGAATCCTGTCCGGGAGCGAATGGCGTAATTGCGTCTACATCATTTTCAGGAAAAGGGACACCACGTTGGAATCCAAGTGTACGGGCAGGATTTATGGGAATTGGATTTGAGAACAATAAGGGAGATTTGGTACGTGCACTCTTAGAGGGAATTGCAGCAGAACTTTCGGAATGTGTGAAAGAAGTAGAGCGTGTGGTTGGCGGAAATCAAAAAAGTATTCTGGCTGCGGGTGGAATGACAGGAAATCCGGTTTATTGCCAGATTCTTTCGGATATGTTTCAAAAAGAGGTGAAAAAACCAAAAGAAATGGAAGCAACCGGGCTAGGTGCGTGGATTTCTGCACAAAAAACGTTGGGAAATGTGGATAATTATCAGGAGGGATATGAACGTTACGCTGAGAATGGAGAGGATCTTTGTTATGAACCAGATCCGGATACAGAAATTTTATATCAAAACACAAATAAATTGAGAAATTACTATGAAGCATTTTATGAGTCATATGAAAAGAAGGAGGCAGAATTATGAGTAGAATTGAGGAGATCACAAGAGAAAATTGGATATTGAATACATTTCCGGAATGGGGAACGTGGCTAAACGAAGAAATCGAAATGGAAGATGTAAAACCGGGAACTGTTGCGATGTGGTGGCTTGGCTGTACCGGAATCTGGGTCAAGACACCGGAAGATTGCAATATCAGTATTGATCTTTGGTGTGGGAATGGAAAGCGTACTCATGGAAATGGAAAGATGGCAGTTGGTCATCAAATGGCAAATATGAGCGGTGCACGGATGATGCAGCCGAATCTTCGGGCAGTTCCGTTTGTACTTGATCCGTTTGCAATTCAAAAAGTGGATGCGGTTCTTGCAACACACTATCATCAGGATCATATGAGTGCAGAGTATGCATCTCATGTGATCAAAGCTGAATTGACAACAGTTGATGAAGATGGAAAGATAATTCCGGTTCCATTTATTGGTCCGAAAAAATCAGTAGAAACATGGATGAAGTGGGGGGTTCCGGAAGAGCGATGCATAACTGTGAAGCCGGGAGATACGATCAAGATCAAAGATATCGAGATTGTGGTTCTGGATTCATTTGATCGGACCTGCCTTGTGACAACAGACCGTACCGATGAGAACAGAGAGGAACTGACCGGAATTTGTCCGACAGATATGGACGATAAAGCTGTAAATTATTTGATAAAAACTCCGGGGGGAAATATTTATCACAGTGGAGATTCTCATTATTCCATTTATTATGCAAAACACGGAAAAGATTATGACATTGATGTTGCGCTTGGATCATATGGTGAGAATCCTCCGGGAATTATGGACAAAATGACATCCGTAGATATTCTTCGCATGGCGGAAGCACTGCGGTGTGAAGTTGTGATACCGGTACATTATGATGTGTGGACCAACTTTATGGCGGATGTTGACGAGATCAAAATGTTGTACGAAATGAAAAAAGATCGACTGAATTATAAGTTTCATCCATTTTTCTGGGAAGTTGGAGGAAAATATGTATATCCAACCGATAAGGATAAGAAAGCATATCATCACAGACGGGGGTTTGAAGACTGCTTTGAAGCGCCGCAAAATATTCCGTTTCGTTCTTGTATGTAGAAAGAGAGGGGAAAAGTGTGAAGATTAACAAAAAGATTATTTCAAATTTAACAAAATGTTATTCAATAGCACCGCTTCATTATAAAGGAAAGGATTTTTTCCTTGTGGCGGCGGAGAAAACAGATCGCTGTATTCTATTTGATTTAGAAGGAAATGAAGTTGATACAATATGGGAACAGCCGGGTGGCGTTATGAGTATGGTTCAAGTTCCGGGAAGCGATGGTGTATTTCTTGCGACACACCGCTTCTATTCTCCAAATGATTCAAAAGAAGCATCGATCGTTCTTGTCAGACCGCCAAAAGAAAAGGAGAAACAGTGGAGCGTGGAAACACTGGTTTCGCTGCCACATGTACACCGATTTGATATTATAGAGCGGAACGGTATTCATTATTTGATTGCCTGTACATTAAAATCGGGACATGAATATAAGAATGACTGGTCATCTCCGGGAAAAGTATATGGGGCGGTATTGCCTGAAAATTTGGGAGAAACCGGAGAGGAACATGCTTTGGAACTTTTTGTGATCAAAGATCAGATGTTAAAGAATCATGGATATTATCGGGTCCGTGAAAATGGATATGATACCAGTGTGATCTCGTCAGAGAACGGAATATTTCGTTTTATACCGCCGGAAAAAGCCGGAGGGGAATGGAAGATCGAAACATTACTTATGATACCGGCAAGTGATGCAGTGCTCGTAGATCTTGATGAGGATGGCGAAGAGGAGCTTGCGGTAATCGCCCCATTTCATGGGGATCAGATCAAAATATACAAAAGGGCGAAAGAGACAGGAAATTTTGAATGTATTTACTCATATGAAAAAACGGCAGAGTTTTGTCATGCGATTTATGGTGGTTCCTTGTGCGGTGAAAATGCGCTTGTGATCGGACATCGAAAAGGAAACAGAGATTTACTTTGCTTTTCTTATGATAAGGAAAAACAAACATATCAATGCGATGTTATTGATCATGACTGCGGTCCGGCAAATGTCTGGCATTTTGTGAGGGATGGAAAAGATGTGATTGTGTCGACAAACAGAGAGACAGATGAAGTGGCAATGTACGAAATAGAGCGTTGAAACAGTGAGAAATAAAAAGAGAGAAGACCAAGATATACAATTCTCAGTCTTCTCTCTCTTTTTATTTAGCTGAATCTTAGCCGAAGTATCTCTTCAGAAGTCCCTCGAAAGCTTTTCCGTGACGAGCTTCGTCTCTAGCCATCTCGTGAACTGTATCGTGGATAGCGTCAAGGTTTGCAGCTTTCGCACGTTTAGCAAGGTCAAATTTACCAGCGGTAGCGCCGTTCTCAGCTTCTACTCTCATTTCAAGGTTTTTCTTTGTGCTGTCTGTTACAACTTCTCCAAGAAGCTCAGCGAATTTTGCTGCGTGCTCAGCCTCTTCGTAAGCTGCTTTCTCCCAGTACAGTCCGATTTCCGGATATCCTTCTCTGTGAGCAACTCTAGCCATAGCAAGGTACATTCCAACTTCGGAACATTCTCCCTCGAAGTTAGCTCTTAAGTCAGCAAGGATGTCTTCGCTAACGCCCTGAGCAACACCTACAACGTGCTCTGCAGCCCACTCTCTGTCTCCTGTCATCTCTTTAAATTTATCAGCTCCAACATGGCACTGTGGACATTCTGCCGGTGCTGCTTCTCCTTCGTAAACATAACCACATACTGTACATACAAATTTTTTCATAGTTTTGATCTCCTTTTCTTATAAAATATATTGTTATGACTTCTTAATGCAGTCACTGCATTCACCAAAAAAGATGGTGTTGCTGGAATGGATGATGCCGTCGAAGTTATCTGCAGCAGCCTGGTTGATCATCTCGATCTTTTTCATATCCAGATCCAAATCCAGAATTCGTTTGCACTTTGTGCAATAAAAATGATTGTGCGGCTGAGTGCATCCATCAAACCGGTCACCGCCGTCAGGGGCGGTAATCTTGATCGCTTCGCCTAAGTCGGTCAGAAGCTTTAGGTTTCTATAAACTGTTCCCAGACTGATGTTTGGAAACTCCTCCTTCACATGTGTGTAAACTGTGTCGGCAGTTGGATGTTCTTTCGTAGTCGCTAGAAAATGTTTGATGGATTCTCTTTGCCGGCTATATTTTAAATTAGCCATCGGGAATCCTCCTTTAAAACAATAATAGTAACAATTACTGTAATTAAAATATACATGATTAAGAGGGAAATGTCAACCTATTTTTTTCAAAAATTCAGTAAAAATTTTTATCACATTAAGATAGCGTCGGGGTACAAGGGGAGAAACGGTCGATGAAGAGCAAATCTCAGTCTCTTTTCGACTCGCAGACCTCAACCGCGGGTATTTCCCCTTGTACTCCGACGCAACGTAGTTTGCGATCTTTTGACGCTGACATCTTAATATAGAAGAAATACATTTTTTTCGACAGAAGAATAAAATTTTCAAAATGTTACAAAATAATTAATAATCATTTCTTTTTGATAAGAAATGTTAAAAATAATTATAGAAAATGTCGAGCTGTGATGTATGAAAAAGGCTTTAAACAGGTTGACATAGAGTGAGTGAGTTGTTATAATGACAACGTAATAAAATTTAATAAATATGTAACATTTAGAACTTCCTACAAAAGATAAAGACAGAACAAGGCAGGAGGTTTTATATGAGAACTACACACAAAAGGCAAAATTGGATTCTGCCCGCAATCGTAGGGGCAGTGATGATCCCGGGGAGTGCAATGACGGCTCAGGCAGCGGAGGAAGAACATGGAACTTCTTCACCTTTGCCGATTGCAGGGATCGAATCGGTACTGGAAGAGTGTTATGAAGTAAATGTGAAAGAAAATATAGATTTGTATCTGGTACCGACAGAACAGGGTGAGTATGTGAACAGGGCATTTTCTAATACAAGTGATTTTACTTATATTAGAAGTGCCCCGGATGAAACAAGTGACTGGACCGGAAAGCTTTACAGTGATTCGACGGCAACGGTGTTGGAGTACAGCGATGGTTGGATAAAGATCCAATCGGGGAATGCAGTCGGATATGTTCCGGATTCAGCATTATATACAGGAGATGAGGCGCAAAGACGCGCGGAAGAATATGAAAAGCCGGAAGCGACTGTTCTCGCGCAAGTATTGAATGTGAGAAGCGGGCGTGGAACGGATACTGCAATTCTTACACAGGTCACATTCGGTCAGCAGTATGAAGTGACCGGAGATGCGGTGGATAACTGGTATCCGGTGAGAGCAGGAGTGACGGACGGCTGGGTAAGCGGAGAATATATTGAAGTAACAACAGATTATTCTTATGGAGAAACAAGAGAAGAGGAGAGCAGACGGATCGCGGAAGAAACAGAGGCGGTTGCGGTCTCTTCTGCAGAAGCCATAGATACCGGGGCAGTTTTGGCAGGAAAAGTAACTTCCGGAGTCGGGAATACGGAAAATGCGACCGGAGGTCAGGCGGTGATCGACTTTGCATGTCAGTTTATCGGAAATCCCTATGTGTGGGGTGGGACGAGCCTCACAAATGGGGCGGATTGTTCCGGATTTGTTCAGGCTGTATATGCCAATTTCGGAATTAGTCTTCCGAGAACGACATGGGATATGGTCGGGGTAGGTTATGAGGTAAGTTACGATGAAGCGCTGCCGGGGGACATCGTTCTTTACGATGGGCATGTGGGTCTCTATATGGGAGATGGAAATATCGTCAATGCGATGAATGAAGCAGATGGAATTGGAATCTGCAGTGCGCAGTATGCGCCGATTGTCACAATACGCCGGGTTTTATAAGAAAAGAAAATAGGAAGACATCACTTTTTTATGAGGTGATGTCTTTCTTTTATAAGTAGAAAAAGAAATTCACAGATAACTTGTTTTATGAAAAAAGGAAAAGTATTTTGTGGTTTTAAATGTACGAAAAAATGATAATATGCAAAGTGCACAAATTAAGGTAAAAATGTAAAAAAAAGTCGAATGAACGAAAAGAATAGTTTTCAACTTATCCACATTCAAAATATCAAAAAACGTGGAAAAAAGGTATGTTATACAAAAGTTATCCACATTATCCACACAAAAAGGTGTGAATTATGTGAATTACTTTGAATAAAAAAAGAACGCGTGTTTTGGTTACATATCATGAAAATTATATTTTGTCGAAAAAAAGAAAGAAAGATGTTGACTTTTAAGTAGTCTAAAAGTGATATGCGGAATATAGACAATTCAGAATATTCACATACTTATAGTTCGTGGTTGATAATTTTAAAATTAGAGATTATAATAAACCGTAGTGTTGTAAAAACAACTGAACAATAAAGGAGGAAATAGAAATGGCAGAGATTTCTAAGAATACAACAATCGGTGAACTGTTAACAGTATTTCCGGAGGCTGCTCCGATCCTGATGGAGATCGGAATGCACTGTCTCGGCTGCCCGTCTGCACAGATGGAATCTTTGGAAGAAGCTGCAATGGTTCATGGAATTGACGCAGATCTGCTCGTAGAGAAGATCAATGCTGCAAAGAAAGCGATGCAGGCTTAATCTTAAAATTTAAAGAAGAATATTGAATAAGAAAAACCGCAGCAGAAATCATTTCGGAGATTACAAAGGATCTTTCGTTTTTGATTTCTGTTGCGGTTTTCGTTATGTGAATAACCGGTATGTTTTTAACTTAGAGTGCGGATAACTTTTGAATTGCATCAGCCGCAATGGTGATTTCACAATGTTCTTCCAGAAAAGCGAGCACGGAAGTACTTGCCTTTTCCTGAGCGCCGAATTCAGAGAGCATGTTGCAGACTTTGCTGAACTCCTGTTTTGTATGCTCGGATGGCGTAAGAGCAAGAAGATACATGTCATTTGCCGAATCACGATATAAAGTGTTGGCGCCCTGATACATCGGTGCGATCAGGCGTGCCGCACAGATGACCAGATCGATCGTCTCAAAGGAGAAAAGCTTTACCGGGATCGGCGCGGGCTCTGTGGCATCTGTCTTTGAGGAAACAGATTTTTCTACGTTGGACGCAGCATCTTTTACTTTGTTGAGCAGATCCATAAATTCTTCTGCACCCTCCAGTTTGCTGAGCGGTTCGCGGGTCTTCCCGTCCGCATCTCCGGCGGAAGTAAACTTGGAAAATCTGGTGTCTAATTCTTCCGGATCCTCCACTTTCGTTATGATCAGGACAATCGAATCAGCAGAAGCAGGAATCGCTTCGATCATCAGTGGAATATCTTCAGCTTCAAAACCAAAGTCAAAAGATGCCTGCTGCATCATGTCGCGAAACAATGACTTCGCTTTTTCCGTACCATATGCAAGTTCACTTAATTTTAGATGGCGTTCCGCCAGATCAGCATGTGTCAAAGTGCAGCGAATCTGATTTTCATTCAGTTTTTCAATCTTCATATGATCACATCCTTCAATGATTAGAAAATATATTTATTCCATAATAGTATAAACAAAAATTTGCAGGATGTAAAGAAAAAAGAAAAGGAAGAAATTGACATTGGAGATTTCTTTACACATGATGTGAATAAAACGAAATTCCGTGCAACGTATTTATCAACAAATTCACAACGGTTTTAAACAAGAAACACATTGAAAAAGAGAAAAATGCGGATATATAATAGCGGCACAGAGGATAGCTTTTGATCAGTGAGTGTCAAAAAATCATGAAAGGAGGGGCACGGAGATTGCTGTATCAGTGAATCTGGCAATATTCTGTTAATAGTTCAATATATTTCGATGTTCCGTTTTCTGGAACAAATCAAAAGAATGTGAGAATTTAAAGAACGACTCTGCTATCTTCCTGCTGCATGAACATTCAGCGGTATGTCACGAAACTTCCGGTTGGTCTGTAAGATGCAGTTTTTATTGCTGATCCGAGTCGTTATGGAAGGGAGCAGTGTAATGAAAAAAGATAGTGCGGTATATGAAAACCTGTATACGGAACTGGAGGATTATGAGAAGAAAGGAGTCTGTATATTGATTGACGGGAACAGTGCGAGTCCAATGCAGGTAGTACGGCAGCATATGGTTCGTGAAGCCGGAAGCTATATGCGGGATTATGAAATTGATCCGGAGGGTCATATTGAATCACTTTCTTTTGTAAATATCAATGAAAAGTATCGAAAAAACAGAAGACAGAAAGGTCAAAGAGCAGCCAGACGCAATTCCCCCTTTATTCAGAATGGTTGAAGACTCTGTATTCGAGGAATAAAAAAGCGTAACATGTAAAGAAGTTCATTAGGAATAGTTTGAATTGGCTGAAATGTTACGAAATCTTTGCTAAAATAGTAAAATTGTAATGACGTATAAGAAAAATATGATATAATAAGGTCTAACAGGAGGTGCCGCATGGACGAAAGAGGAAACAGAGAAAATGATTTCCTGAATCAGAGGACCAGGCAGCAGGGTACAGTCAGACGCCCAGGCAGCAGCGACCAAAGACCGGGAAGTTCAGGAACAGGAGAATATAGAATATCAGGCAGCAGGGAAACGACTCAGCACGATGAAAGCTGGCGCGGAATGTCGAGCCGGAATCCGTCAGCATCTTATACGCAGGACGGAAAAGAATGGAGCAGAGTGAATGCTGGAAACAGACAGCGGATTGGCGGAACCGGTACAGAGCCTATGAGGAATGGCAGTACAAATTCCGGATCTTCGAGAAGCGGATCTGCGAATGCGGGTGGAAATCGAAGCAGAAATGTCAGTCGCAGCAGAGGTAGTGCAGGAGCACAGCCGGGCGGTCAGCGTCCAAAGAGAAGAAGCAGCCGGGCGAGGAGAAGAAGACGCAATCTTCTGATCAGGATGTTTTTGCTGATTGCTGTCATCGTAGGAATTGCAGGAGGCGTTTTTATCTGGCAGCGATACGGTCCGTCGAAAGAGAAAGCTGATTTAGAACAATATTACGGGCTGACAGGAGAAGACTCTCTTGCACTTGTTGTCAACGATCAGGTGATAAAAGGAGAAGACAGCGGTCATGTAGTCGGAAAGATGATCGATGGAGAGCCGTATATTGAATATTCTGTGGTAAGAAAGTTTATCAATGAACGTTTTTACTGGGATCCGAACGAAAGCGTTATGCTTTATACGTTACCGTATGGGAATGTTTCGGTTACTGTCGGCAGCAAAGAGTATACAGAAGTTACAGAAAAGAAAAGTGAAGATTTTATAATCCTGAAAACTGAAGGAAGAACAGCATATATCGCACTTCCGTTTATTCAGCAGTACACCAATCTGGATTACAGTGTTTATAAGAATCCGGACAGAGTCGTCGTTACGAGTGACTGGGGTAAGATCCAGACTTCGGTATTAAAACGGGATACAGAAGTACGTTATCAAGGCGGAGTAAAGAGCCCGATTCTGACGGAAGTCAAGAAAGCAGATAAAGTTACGGTGCTAGAAGATGAAGATGATTGGAAGAAAGTAGCGACAGCGGATGGATTTATCGGATATGTGAAGACGAACGCTTTGAAAAAAGTTGTGGAGGAAGAAACTTCCAGAGAGTTTACAGAACCGGAGTATACGAATATTTCAATGAATCAGACGATCAATATGGCATGGCACAATGTGGACAATGCAGAAGCCAACAGCTATGTACTGGAGACGATCGCAGGAACCAAAGGGTTGACGACGATCGCGCCGACTTGGTTCAGCATTACCGATACAAACGGTAATATCAATTCTCTTGCAAGTTCGGATTATGTGAATTATGCGCATCAGTCTAATTTGGATGTATGGGCAGTGCTTCGAGATTTCCATGGAGGAATCAACTCATATGAGGAGACGTATGAAGTGCTCAGTTATACGTCAAAGCGCGAGACATTGATCAATCAGGTAATCGCAGCAGCTCTTCAGTCGGGAATCGACGGGATCAATCTGGATTTTGAACTGATCTCCGAAGAGTGCGGCGAGCATTATATCCAGTTCGTCCGTGAACTGTCGGTAAAATGCCGTCAGAATGGACTTGTGTTTTCAGTGGATAATTATGTACCGCAGCCGTACAATGGACATTATAGTCTGGAAGAACAGGGAATCATGGCAGATTATGTTGTGATCATGGCATATGATGAACATACAGAGGGATCTTATGAAGCCGGCTCAGTGGCATCGTATGGTTATGTAGAACAGGGAATCAAAGATGCTTTGAAATCTGTGCCGAAAGAGAAATTGGTTATCGGCGTTCCATTGTATACACGGTTATGGTTTGAAACACCGAAAACAGATGCAGAGATGGATGCGAGTGAGGGAGAGGCAGCAAATTATGCCAATAAAGTCACAAGCACAGCGATGGGTATGGATGAAGCACAGCAGATTTTGCAGTCGGCCGGTGTACAGGCAGAATGGAATGATACAGACAAGCAATACTATGCGGAATGGGAAGCAGACGGCGGCGTCTATAAGATCTGGCTGGAAGATACCGCTTCTCTGGAAGAAAAACTGAAACTGATCAAGAGCAATCAGCTTGCAGGTGTTGCAGAGTGGAAACTTGGCTGGGAAAATTCCAGCATATGGGATTTGATTCTCCAATATGTAAATTAACGGAAAAGGACATCTCCTTTTGGCATATATATGGAATATATGTATGCGAAAGGGGATGTTTTTTTGCGTTTTAAAGGAAAAATGAAAGAGAAGATCAAAGGGAAAAAAATAGTAGTCGTCAGGAAAATGGGGATTCTGTTATTAATGGCTGCGCTTGCCGGGATCATCGTGGTCAGTCAGAAAACCGGGGAATATCTGAATTCCCGAAATAAAAAAGAGGTGGAAACAAGCGGAAAATTAAAGGAGAAAGCAGAGAAAGAAGAACAGACGGTTATTTTGGATTCCGGGCATGGCGGGCGCGATCCCGGAAAAATTGGGACACAGGGAACAAAGGAAAAGGAACTGAACCTGTGCATCGCCAAAAAAGTAGAACGGCGTCTGAAAGAAGCTGGGATCACGGTGATCATGACGAGAACGGACGATGCCGGGATGGCAGATTCACAGGTGGAAGATTTGAAAGAGAGAGTAAAACTGATCAATGAAACGAAACCGGTGCTTGCAGTCAGTATCCATCAGAACAGCTATCCGGATCCAAGTATTTTCGGAACACAGGTTTTTTATTATACACATTCAAGGGAGGGAGAAAATGCCGCAAAGGTCGTACAGGAAGCTCTTCAGAAAGTGGAACTGCAGAAAAGCAGGGAAATAAAAGCAAACGATACATATTATATGCTGAAAAAGACGGAACCTCCGGTGTTGATCGTTGAATGTGGTTTTTTGAGCAATCCAGAAGAAGAAGCATTACTTTGCGAGGATGCATATCAGGAGAAGCTTGCGGAGGGGATTGCAAACGGAATTTTATCGTATTTGCAAATTTAGTTCGTCTTTCTGCCATAATAATGGTATAATGAAAAACATGGAGACAATAATAAAAAAAATAGATAAAATGAATATAGACCAGAAGACGATACAGGAAGCTGGCGAGATACTGAAAAAGGGCGGTCTTGTGGCATTTCCGACGGAAACCGTATATGGGCTGGGAGCGAACGCACTGGACGAGGAGGCGGCCAGAAAAACGTACGCAGCCAAAGGAAGACCATCGGATAATCCGCTGATCGTACACATTTGTGAAGTTGATGCATTAAATCGGATTGCAGTGAACATTCCCGAAGAAGTGGGGCGGCTTGCGGAAAAGTTCTGGCCGGGTCCGCTGACACTGATCCTGGAAAAAAGCGATGAAGTGCCTTACGGGACAACCGGAGGGTTGGACACGGTAGCAGTGCGCATGCCGAGTGATTCGATCGCCAGAGAACTGATTCGGGCGGCGGGCGGATATGTGTCTGCGCCGAGCGCTAATACATCCGGGCGACCAAGTCCGACAGCAGCGGAGCATGTCAGAGAAGATCTGGGCGGTAAGATCGAAATGATTTTGGATGGAGGAAGTGTAGATATCGGTTTGGAATCTACCATTTTGGATATGACGGTCACACCGCCGATGATCTTAAGACCGGGAGCGATCACCGCAGATATGATGGAACCTGTTGTGGGGCATGTCAGTATTGACGAGACGCTTCTCGGCAGGGAGACAGATAAGGCGCCGAAAGCGCCGGGAATGAAATATCGCCATTACGCGCCGAAAGCAAAATTGATGATCGTTGAGGGAAATGTAAAAGAAGAAGTTCTTGCAATCCGACAGTTGTGTTACGCAGCTGTCCGGGAGGGAAAACGGGTCGGTGTCATCGCTACAAATGAGACTTATAGCTATTATACAAACGGAGTGGTAAAAAATATCGGAACCCGTGAAAATGAAAAAACAATCGCAAGGAATCTATATGCAGTGCTGCGTGAATTTGACGACGAAGAAGTTGACGAGATTTACAGCGAATCTTTTGCCCTTCAGGGAATCGGGAATGCGATCATGAACCGTCTGGAAAAAGCCGCGGGACATCTGCGAATTTCCGCCGCATCTGTTGTAAAACAGCAGAAATACAGGAGAATTATATTTGTAAGTATGACAGATACCTGCCGGGGACCAATGGCTGCGGAAATGCTGCGAAGAGAAGATCTGCATCAGGAATATGTGATCGATTCCAGGGGAATGGTCGTTCTATTCCCGGAACCGGTGAATCAAAAAGCAGAAGCCGTCATGAAAAGTGCGCAGATGACGATGGCTTCTCATACTGCCGCTGCATTGTCTGAGACAGAGATGGAGGGGGATATTCTGTTATTGACCATGGACGAAGAGCAGAAAATAAAGTTGACAGAACAGTATGGTAATAATGATAATATTTACACACTTAAAGAATTTACGGGGGAAGAGACAGACATACCGAATCCATACGGGAAACCGCTGAATGTATACGGGGAATGTCTGGAAACACTTTCCAAGTTAATTCATAAATTGACAGAAAAATTAAATTCATTTACAGAAGGAGGAGCATAATGTCAGAAGTATATGTAATGGATCATCCGCTGATTCAGCATAAGATCACACATATCCGGAAAACAGATGTGGGTACAAAAGAATTCCGGGAGGTTGTCAGCGAGATCGCAGGTCTGATGTGTTATGAGGCAACAAGAGATTTGAAATTACAGGATGTTAAGATCAAAACGCCGCTTTGCGAGATGGTAGGAAAGGAACTGACAGGAAAGAAGCTGGCGGTTGTGCCGATTCTTCGTGCGGGTCTTGGAATGGTGGACGGGATCTTATCCCTGATCCCGGCTGCAAAGGTGGGACATATCGGACTTTACAGAGATCCGGAAACGCATGAGCCGGTAGAATACTACTGTAAACTTCCGGCAGACTGCAGTGAACGGGAAGTTTTTGTGGTAGATCCGATGCTGGCAACAGGCGGATCCTGTTCGGCTGCGATCCAGATGTTAAAAGAAAAAGGGGTCAAACATATCCGCTTTTTGTGTATCATCGCTGCTCCGGAGGGCGTAAAGCGTATGGAGGAAGATCATCCGGATGTTCCGCTGTATATCGGCGCTCTGGACGAGCGTTTGAATGAACATGCGTATATTCTGCCGGGACTGGGAGATGCGGGAGACCGTATTTTCGGCACAAAATAAAATAAAGGAGGACAGGATGATGTCGGATAAGAGACGGGATTACTTGTCCTGGGACGAGTATTTTATGGGGGTTGCGATGCTTTCCGGGATGCGTTCAAAAGATCCGGGAACACAGGTGGGCTGTTGTATTGTCAGTCAGGATAATAAGATCTTATCTATGGGATATAACGGATTTCCGCTGGGGTGTTCCGATGATGCTTTTCCATGGACGAGAGATGGTGAGGATCCTCTGGAAACAAAATATGTTTATTCTACGCACAGCGAGCTGAATGCCATATTAAATTACAGTGGTCCGGGAAGAGAACTGGTTGGCGCTAAAATGTATGTAACATTGTTTCCATGCAATGAGTGCGCAAAAGCGATCATCCAGTGTGGAATCAGGGAACTGATCTATGATTGTGATAAATACGCAGATACGGCTGCGGTGATCGCATCAAAAAGGATGCTGGACGCGGCAGGTGTAGAGTATCGTAAATATGAACGAACCGGTCGGAATATCGAAATAGGCTTATAAAAAAATCCGCATTTGTTCACAGTGGTGTGAATAAATGCGGATTTTTTGAATATAAATGAAACATATGAAGGGAGGGGAAACACATGGAACATAAGTTATCAACAATGGTGGTGAATTTTATCATTCGTGCAATTTTTGGATCGGGTCTTATTATTTTTATCAATCAGTATATTCTTACCGATCAGAAAATATTGAATGTCGGTCTGAATGCATTATCTGTTTTGACATCCGGAACTCTTGGAATTCCCGGGGTGTGCCTCCTTTATGGAATTTTATTCTATCAAAATTTGTAAGTATTTAACAAAGGTGAATTGAAAAAGTGAATTCCACTTTGTAAGATTAAATTCCATTTTGAAGAAGTAAATTCTACCTCAATACAGAAAAATTCAGATTTTATATATGAAATACCCAAAATCAGAGTTAAAATACAAG
>ENA-OQKY01000297-OQKY01000297.1-human-gut-metagenome-genome-assembly--contig:-NODE-297-length-57290-cov-8.543743_pt1 | contig 57290 bp, 48 predicted proteins | sample MGYA00242652_ERZ504805 | MGnify/ENA primary metagenome ERZ504805 (study PRJEB26092, sample SAMD00036400) | human gut metagenome | host: Homo sapiens | study: EMG produced TPA metagenomics assembly of... | reverse complement strand
CGTGAGGTATATGGCTTAGATAAAACATTACGCGAGTAAACTCGCATAATTACACAGGTGATTTCCACTTCCGGACATCTGATTCCCAAATTTCCGGAAGTGCGATTTCATCGCACAAGAATATTCATTTATGAAAAATTTACAGATAGGTTGGCGAAAATAATTTTTAGGCAAGATGTAATGGGGATGTGGTGGGTGTTCTGGTCAAGTTACTCAAGTTTCACCGGTTCTTTCTGCACTTAGTTGAAATTGATGTGTTAAAGTTATATAATACATTCAAAATATATTTACCAAGAGGGATATTTATATGGACGAATTTATTAAGTTACTTGATCCAGCCTATGAACTAATACAATATCGCATAAAAGAAGATAAAGTGATTTTTCATATTGCATCAACAATAACTGAATTAGAATGTCCGTTTTGTGGAAGAAAAACATCTAAAGTTCATTCTATTTATGAAAGAGAAATTCAAGATCTTCCTATGCAGGGAAAAAAGGTCATTCTGTTGGTAGATACCAGGAAAATGCGATGTATGAATCTGGACTGTTCTCATAAAACTTTTTCCGAGAAACATCCATTTGTGGCTGCTAAATCGAAAAAAACGAACAGGTTAATCCAAAATATTTTATATACATCATCCCAACTAAGCTCGTTGAATGCTTCTAAGCTTTTAAAAAGCGAAAATATTTCAGTTTGCAAAAGCAGCATCTGTGATCTGCTTAAAAAAAATGCCATCCATTGTGGATAAATCTTCTGTAAAAATGGTATGTGTGGATGACTTTGCTCTCCGTAAAAGATTTTCTTATGGAACAGTTATGATAAATTTGGAAAATCATCGGATTGTTGATATGATTCCGTCAAGAGATACAAATGATGTCTGCAACTGGCTGAAAACGTTTCACAATATCGAAGTTATTTCAAGGGATGGAGCCATTACATACGCATCCGCTGCTACAAATTCTCATCCTGATGTCATACAGATTAGTGACCGTTTTCACTTGATAAAGGGACTTTCGGAAGTTATCTGTAAATATATATTTCGTGAGTTTTCTGCAAGGGTTGAAATACCATTAACAGAAAGCGTTACGGATGAAATGAAAGCATTATATAACACTGCAAACCGGTCATTGCGTATAAAATTCGCCCATGAAAAACGCAGGGAAGGACTGACCATATCGGATATAGCATTATTGTTACATTCATCACCTAAAACAATCCAAAAATATCTTGCGATTCCAGAAGACCAGATTCCAGAAAGCAAGGAAATTGCCAGGGAACGGCAACACCAGCTGGCAATAAAACAAAAAGAACAGGAAATAAAAGAAGCAAGAGAAATGGCTTTGGCAGGATATCCGATTGAGCAGATTGCATCTCAGATGCACCGTGCCCATAAGACTATACAAAATTATTTAAATCCTGATTTTTCAGTTACAAATGGTCACTATAATGTTCGAATTCCAGGAAAATTAGCTCCATATGAGAACGAGGTAATAAAACTCAGGAGCCAGGGATTAACGTATCCCCAAATACATGATATTATTTGTAAAAAGGGATATACTGGCAGTGTAGCTTCGTTACGAATGTTTATGCAAAAAGAAAGAACACGAATGCATGAACAGAATGAAACAGAAAAGCCGCATTCTGAATATGTGCAAAGGAAATCCTTATGCCAGCTGGTTTATAAAAAACTCGAGGATATTGGCACAATCACTGTCAAACAGTATCAGGAAGTATTAAAAAAATATCCTTTATTGAGTGAATTATATACATTAACCAAAGACTTTTGTAATGTCATATTCTCTAAAAATCCTACAAAATTAGATGAATGGATCAATGCAGCACAAAAATATGATATCCCTGAACTTCAAACATTCATAAACGGCATAAAAAAGGATATAACTGCTGTAAAAAATGGAATTATATATTCGTATAATAATGGCTTAGCAGAAGGCAGTGTAAATAAAATCAAAGTCATAAAACGGGTAATGTATGGTCGAAACAGTTTTGAACTATTGAAAGCAAAAGTGCTATTCAGAGAACTCTTTTACGTTAAATTCAACTAAGCGTGGAAAGAACCGTTTCACCGTTTACAATAAATCAACCAGTAATCCGATACTTAATCAAATCACTGGTTGATTTATTTCTCTACTAATGCTTAAGCAGCAGTGATAACACACGTGGACGTGCCCCTTTTTCATACCGAAAGCCCAATGCATGCCTGATAATTTCCGGCAAATACATTTTTTCTCCATCCCTAATTAAATACCCTGCTTGAATCATCAATTTTTCTTCCATTGCTGTCATAATACCATCTTCTGCATTCATAGACAATTTCTTCTTACTCGAAGAAAGCTTTTCAAGCTTTTCAAATATTGGTTTCAGATTTTCATATTCCGCTTTTATTTCAGAAATATATGCTCCGGACACTTTATGGAATAGATGATATCCCTAAAGCTTTTATCAATGTCATCAAACTGCAGGAGTGTATCTTCATCCATACGGTTGAAAAATCTTGATAGTGTTGGCTGTGAAGCCAGACTGTTCTTTTCAAGAATGGCATTGAAAACAGGATCAACGGTCAGTTCATCCGCACAGTCATCTTCGAAATATGCAGAGATGATCTGATAAATCATCTGCATCAGGTTTTCATCGTCTTTGTGGAAACGGACTGATGTATCATTGGTTTTAAATTTCTTTTTGATCAGCTTGCTGAAGCCGATCTTTGCAGCGAATTCTTTTATCAGGAGAAGTCCTGCATCGGAGGATAAATCGCCTCCGTTAAAATTTATTTTAATCTGTCTATTGCTTTTCAGTGTGATGGTGTTTAAAATATCCATAGAGAGACCCTTTCTGCGGTATTTATTTGGATTCGACACCTAAATTTTACCACATATTTGGTCTCTTTTTCTATTCACTTATTAGATGAAATGCAATAAGCGGCTTAAATACAGTAACTATGTGGCTTTCAGCCAGCACGATTAAACTCGTCATCGCCTTTCCACAAAAGGGCCTTGATCCTGCTGTTTTTTCTTCCGCAGAACAGAAAATGTGTATTTTTATCATAAGGATCAAGTTCAAACTGAAAGCAGACAATAGAAGCCAATCCATCGATCCCCCGGCGGAGATCCGTATATCCGGGTGCAAGATAAACTTTTTTAAACTGTGAAACAGCGGCATCATTCAACATGACTAAATGCCTCTACCAGACAACGGAGCAATTGGGGAGAAACTGAAGAAAATATATCTGTCGAAAGTCCATGTCCGTTTTTGATACACATCACTGGAACTTCGGGCACAGTTGCTGTTCTTTCCGCTTTTAGACGAGTTCAACTTTGTTTGATCTAATTATGGCACAAATAGAAACTGATAAAAAGGTACTCAGTTTTCACCGTTTACCGTTTACTTGCATAATGTTGCATATTTTTGTAAAAGTAAAAAAGAAGCCACTATTTACAGCAATTTGCTGCAAATTATGACTCCTTTCCCTTTACTTTTTACGAGTTATATTTTTTCAACTATTATGCTGCTTTCTTAGCACCTTGTACTAATTTACCGTTGATATCTACATAACATGTGTCATTATCAACCCATTCATCCACTGCCATAGCACCATTGGCTTTGACATAATAATCACCTATCCATTTTGAAGTCTCCATCCAACCTAATTCATCAAAGTAATACCATTTGCCATCAATATACTCCCAATTATCTCTGGTATAACTTCCATCTGCGTGTCTATACCACCACTTGTCACCTTTTTGAATCCATTCTGATACCTTGGTGCTATCCCATACACCATTTTCATCAACATAATATTTACCATCTACCAATTCACTTCTAGCCATAGTACCATTTGCCTTGACATAGTAATTTCCTATCCATTTCGAGGCATCCATCCAACCTAATTCATCAAAATGATACCAGTATTCTCCGATATATTCCCATCCAGCCTTGGCACAACTTCCGTCTGCATGCTTATACCACCACTTGTCACCTTTTTGAATCCATTCTGACACCTTGGTACTGTCCCATAAACCATTCTCATCTACATAATAATCGTGATCAATCCATTCATTTCTCGCCATAGCGCCATTGGCTTTGACATAGTAATTTTCTATCCAACAATTGGATTGCATAATACCATCTTCATTGAAATAATACCAGTATGAATCTATTTCCATCCAACCTGTTGCCGGAATACCATGCACATAATATATCCATCCATCATCCGATTGTTGCCACCCTTCTCTCATGGCAAGTTCATAGATATCTCCATTTGTAACTGAAAAATAAATGGATCCACTTTCGTCCAATAAACAACCGTCTACATAACATCCAATGTCATCTTCGTTAATATCATATACTAAGTGATCTATTCCATCTTCTAGCGAATAAGCCCTGATTTGATCACTGGAATTATAAAAGAAATAGCCATCTACATAAAATAATCCTGAACACTGATAAACATCGTCATTGTCTATTTCAACCAATATACTGACTTCACCTGTATTGTTATTCCTTTTGTATAAATAATTACCATATACATAATAACTATCTGAAGATAACGGAACAATCGGAGATTCAATGCCTATCCAATATGCATTGTCATATAAATTACTTGTACAAGTAATACCATTCGCATCCCAGCCATTGTGTGATTTCTGCGTAATTGCATTATCACTCAATAAAAAATAATCGTGCGAAGCTAACCCGAAACGATCAGCTAATGGATCATCGTATGTACAATCTACATGATAAAACTTTCCGTTAATTCGAACAACGTTCCATGCATGATTCATACTGTTGCTTGGAACAAAATGTGCTTCTATTCCAAGCTCATTGAGAATGTACATATATGAAAATGCATAGGACTGGCACACACCTACTCCTGACATAAAAATACCACTAGACCAAAACATAGAATATGTAGTATCATATTCCGAATGACTGACAATATAATCATGAATCACTAATGCTTTTTGTTCTTGAGACATAGAACTATCTACGAGCGATTTATAAAAAGAAAGCTTTTCATCCACTGCTGTAAAATACTGCTTTGTCTGATCTATATCCAGAGGATTATCTAAGTCTATTCTTAAGTATCTTCCATTATTATTCTGCCAACATAAGATACTCAAACTTGGAAAAAAATATGGCGAATATGCATAATAATAATCCAATGAACAGCTACTTCTATTAATATCCATATCATAAACATCCACTGTACTTGAACCATTTAACAATGCACTTTTTATTCTTCTTTCAAGTTCTTTATAAACCTGCAACTCTGAAGTATAACTTTGTATACTAATCCCCTCATTATCGTCTTTCTCATACTGCTGGGCCATGGCTTCATCTGCGATCTGCGCTTCAACAGGATGTAATCCACCCTCTGGTAATTCTGTTCTTCCTCCATCTGCCGCATATACATTTTTCGAACATATTATCATGCAGACAAAAACAGCCCATACTAATAACCTTTTTTTCATCATTACTCAACTCTCCTCTTACGTGATTTCTATTATTCGATTTAGTTTCTTCTAACAGTATAATATAAAGAAAAAGCGTTTGTCAATGTATCCTTAAAGTTCATGATAACTCTGCTTCAAAGATCCATATTTTCCCGATGTTCGTATTTCATAAATTACGAATTAGTGGATAAAAATATTTTTTAATCAAAATGTAATGCTGATGTAGTAATTAATCCATTAAAATACCTATGTGTCCTGATAGAAGAAGCAATCCCCTGTCAGATTGCAGGCGATTGCTTCTATGGGAATATTTTTAGTTATAACTTTTCTCTAATGTACCCAAGCACCATTCGAATTTACATAATAGCCGCCAATCCATGCATCGACTGCCATTGCCCCACTTCCATCAAAATAGTACCAGTCATCTCCTACTATCTGCCACCCTGTAAGCATTTGACCATTTACACTCATATAATACCAAATATTATTCTCAAGCACCCATCCTGTCTGCATTGCGCCATTTGATGCAAAATAATACCAATTACCACCGATGTTCTGCCAACCTTGCCCGCACATATAACCTTCTGTATCAAAATAATACCAATTCTTCGATATATATTTCCACTGATTAATAGGATATGTTCCATCTGCATTCTGATACCACCAGCCTCTTGCATTATGCATCCACTTTTCCTGTACCCAAGCGCCGCTTTCATTTACATAGTAATCATCAATCCATGTATCAACTGCCATTGCGCCATTCACATACATGTAATAGCATTTCCCGTCAATCCAATGCCATCCCTGTTCATACATATATCCATTAATATCAAAATAGTACCAGCTTCCTGAAATATCCTTCCATTGATTTACCGGATATGTCCCATCTGCATTCTGATACCACCAACCTCTTGCATTATGCATCCATTCACCGTTTTCCTTAGAAGTGACATTTAAATATATTGTGCCTATTCCTTGAAGATTGGCACTGCCATGTCCATTTTGATCTTCTCTGCCTGTAATTTTTATGGTAACTCGTCCAGGTCCCGTAATCGTATATTTGTATTCAGGCTCATAGACAACAGGTATTTGATCTTGAATCACCCCAAAACCTGCTCCCCAATTACCAAAGTAATATCCTGGTCTGGTAATATCTTCTGAATCATATCCATAGTTAAAATGTTCATCACCATATAAAAAATAATCCCATCGACCGGACCATGTATCCATTTCATCAACCATTGCCTGAATCAATTGTTTGTCTGTAAAACTATAATATGTATGATACACATCTCTTATTTCAGCCTTATACGAGTAATCCACTTGATCACTGTTAACATTTAATTCTTTGGCTAATTTTGGTGCCTCCATTCTCGTATTATACTCCATATAATATGCATAGTCCCTTGTATAGGTTCCATGTATATAATATAAGCTATCCGTCTCAAACAATGTGTAATTATGTTCTTCGACAACTGCTTCAACTGCTTCACGCGAAACCAGATTCTTAGAAACCATAAAATACACCGGGTACCAGGTTTCTTTTACTACTTCACATTTTGCATATTCTTCCTTGGCACATAAGTATGCTACATATGAATCAATATCCTCATACCCCCATTGCTTTGCTTTATCCAATGCAGTATTTTCAAAATTAGTTACGTATCCCGGACTAAAACCTTCATAAATACTGTCAGACTGCATATAACCTGTTTTATTGACAAAATCAGCCATAGAACTATAATTTCTCAATTCTTCTAAGGTATACGTATCACAAATATCCATAAAAGTGATGTAAAATGGTGACACATGTTCTCTTTCCATCCCCAATCTCTTACTGACCTGATATACAGGTAATAATGAACAGCGCAAAATGGTTCCGTTATCATTTTCATCTTGAAATCCATAAGCGTGATCATTATATATATTTGTCAGTTCCGTATAGCCTTCTTTAACTAACTCTTTTTTTACATTATTACCCTCTATTGATACAGAATAGCTTTCCCGTGGAAACAACCTATTACTTTTTTCCGGATATGCCGTTATCTTTAAAGGTTCTCCTGTATATTCTATGCTTCCATTTTCAGGCCACACTGTATTGCCTCTTTCATCTCTCAAATCATAGGACACTTCTACCGAAGAAATATCTATCGGATTATTTGGTATTCTGGCCGTATTTTGTGCTGCCTGTACAGTAATAGGTGTCAGCAAGCAAACCGACGCAATACACATCAGTTTATAAAATATTTTCTTCATTTTTCTTTTCTCCTTCTTTTCTTTTAATTCTATCATAAAAGATCGCAGAAAATTTGTTTTTCCTGCGATCTTTTTAATTAATCTTATAAAATTTTTTATCTACTGCTTACCCACGCACCGGATCCATCTACATACCAATTTCCAATCCATGCATCCGAAGCCATCTGACCAGTCGAATCAAAGTAATACCATGTATTTCCTATTTCCTGCCAACCGGTGACCATGGAACCGCCTTCACCAAAATAATACCAGATGTCATTAACCTGCTGCCAGCCTGTCTGCATAACTCCATTTTCATTCATATAGTACCATTTACTGTCATCAAGTACCCAGCCTGTTCGCATGGCTCCGCTTTCACCAAAATAGTACCAGACACCATTAACCTGCTGCCAGCCGACAATCATCTTGCCGTTTTCATCCATATAATACCATGTATTGCCATCGAATACCCAGCCTATACACATGGCTCCGCCTGCACTAAAATAATACCAGGTATTCTCATGTGAAGCCCAACCAGTCTCCATCCATCCAGAATGATCAAATCCATACCAGGTACCGTCAATTTGAATACGTTCAGATGCCGGATAGGAACCATCTGTATATTGATACCACCATCTGGAACCAGACTGTATCCATTGTCCCTTTCTCTCATTATCATAGTTGAAATGATAAATCGGTGTTAGATCGTCAAATGCGCCATCTTTTGGTATTTGTTCCCATTCTTCCTGTGTACCCGCATAATATATATCCACTAAGTTCACTGCATTATAGAATGCATAGTTCTCTATGCTCGTTACAGAATGTGGAAAATAGACCTTTCTCAAATTCGTACAATCCCAAAAAGCCCCCACTTCAACTGTTTCTACTCCCTCCGGAATCTCAAGAATTTCTAAAGTCTGTGTCGAATCAAACGCAAATGGTCCAATCACAGCAACTGGTTTATTATCAATCTCTGCAGGTATAACAACATTCTGATCATCTCCGGTATACCTTGTAATCATAATCTGATCATTATTAATTACATATTCATAATCGCCAAACTGCTCAATATCATCGGATTCATAATAAGACTCTTCAGAAATCGGATATGCTTCTTCAAAACTTGCATCCGTATATTCCTCATCCCGCACATGATCTGAGAAATCTGCCATATTCTTCAGGAAATACGCATAACTATCATTTCCGGCATCCCAGGTACTGTCAAGATTATAGTACTTCCCATCTATGCTTACAATATTCCACGCATGCGGACCTCCGGCATCTCCGGAGATCACTCTGGCATCTACTCCAGCATCTAATACCATACGATAGAATAAGGATGCATATCCCTGGCATACAGCCGTTTTGTTAATCAACGCCGCATATGCTGTATATTTCAATGTATATGTATCATCATCTAACGTTCTATAATCATATGTAATATTGTCACAAATGTAATCATAAATGGCTTTTACCTTCTCATAATCCGTTTTTCCAGAAAGATTAAAAGATTGCAGCAAATCATCCACTTTCTCTGTCACCTGTTCTTCCTGACCTGCATCAGATAAATATGACATGTAATAGGTAATATGCAGATCATATCCGCCATTTGCATCAAAAGTGTAGGATGCTTCAGCCGTCCATCCCTGATAATGCCACTTGAGGTAATCACCCTCATTGCCGACTCCGGTATGCGAAATTGCATTCTGAAACAGCTGATTTGCCAGCGCATCAAAAAAATTCTGTGTGATACTATCACTGCTGTAATAATATACATCAATGACACTATCTCTCTCCACCAGTTCCTGCCTGAATTTTTCTGCAATCTTCTGCACATCACTCATATATACTTCATCAGCTGTATTTAGACTATATGGCTGAATAGCCTCTGAATGCTGATTTATCTCTATATCCTTATAAACGGGATTGGTATAATGATAATCTTCTAATGTGTACTCTGTCTGCGCATTAACTGTTCCTGACAGTAGAAATAATATCATTAGAATAAGTGCCAGAAAAATAGATTTCTTTTTCATTTGTGGCTCCTCTTACTTTGAATTATTTGTTATCTAAGTATCAGTTGCTCTCTCCTCACATTAAATCCAATCTTTTTGTTTTATTTTAAACAAGGCTGTGCAAGAATCCCTCTTACACAGCCCTGCTTAAGCATGACTAGATTTTCTCTTTTTAGAAACTACTGAATCAAGCAACCATCATTATCAAAAACATACTTCTTTCCGTCAATATGCTGAACACCAGTCACTGCCCAACCATTAGCATCAAAATAATACGTTTCATCCTCAAATGTCTTCCAGCAGTTTCTTACTGGTGTACCATCAGCACCATAATATGCATAATGTAATTCTGTATACGAATGTACTGTTTCTAATCGATTTGTTACCATTTTTCCTGAAGAATCAAAGCAATAGAATGCATTTCCAATTTGTTTACTTGTGTTTTTTAATAAGTTGCCTTCATCATCCATATAGTACCATTCATCATGGACCTTATTCCAACCCTGAACCATATTCTGGCGTGTTCTATTCCCGTTGCCGTCAAAGTAATAATAAACACCATCCTCTTCTCCAACACCGCTGATAGAATATCTGTCAACAAACAGATAATATTTGCCATTAATTATGGCTGGATCACTCCAAATGAATGTGCCGTCTTCTACATACTGGTTGTTATTAACCCAACCATCTGTAATAACAACACCATCAGCATTGGCGTAGCCTTGGCCAAAGCCTGACCAATCACCTATACCTTCATTGACAGCCATTTCACCATTCATACCAAAATAATAACATTTTCCATTAATTTGCAATAAACGGTTTCTGACAAACATGCCATTCTTTACATAATACCAGCTATTGGCTATTCTGACCCAACCATCATCATTAGCGCTGACAGTATTTTTTATTACACCATTTTCATCAACAACTGTAACTGTCTTGTAATCCTCAGATAAGCGATTACCTCTTATCAGTATCCCTTGATCTGAAAACAAATACTTTTGTCCCTCAATAACATGTTCGCCCGTATATAAAACACCATCTGAACCGGCATACGAATTGTCCTTATAACACCATACGTTCTTCTCCATCATACCATTGGCATTAAAGAAATAACGCTTGCCGTCTATCTCCATGATTCTATTGAAAAGCATTCTTCCCTCGTAATCAAAACAATAAGAATTACCATCAATCGTCTCAATAGAGTTCTTGACTAATGCATTATTTTTTACATAGTAATACTGGCCTGCAATTAGATTCCATCCTTCTGCTACATCAATACCTATGCCATCACTTACACCACTAGACGCAAATCTGTATAACTTGCCATCGATAATCCGGTCCTGATTATTCATATTGGTTTGCTCAAAGTAATACCATTGATTATTAATCTGCTTCCATCCAGATTCAACACACACACCATTTGCATCATAATAAGAATATACGCCAGCATCATCCTGTAACCAGCCGTTAACAAGCATTGCTCCTGATGCCTGCAAATAATGTCCATCATATTGGCAATTTCTCATCATAACGCCATCTTCATCAAAATAATACGTCTCACCACCAACAACTTTTGAAGTTGAAGTAATCGGCACGCCATTCTGAAGATAATAGTAATCACTGCCATTTTTCTGCCAGCCATTATTACTAGCCGTTAATGCTCCGCTCCATGTGCCATCCTGTTGGAACATATTGTAAGTACCATTAATTTTAACAAGACCGGTTACTGCAACAGCATCCTTGAAGTAATACCACGTACCATCTGTATGTTGATACCAACCGCTCTCTTGAAGCTTACCGCTTGCATCTGCATATCTTGTTTTATCAGATGACTTAATCAGACCAGTTTGCATCTCGCCGTTGGAGTTAAAGAAGTAATATGAGCCATCAATTTTTGTCTGCCCAAGGCTTTTCAATCCAGGCATACCGCTCTCTCCGTCTTCTTTCGCAAAATAGTACCATTTATTATCAATCTTTGTCCATCCCTCTGCCAGCTTGCCATCTTTGATATAGTAGCCACCGTTATGCATATATCGGCTACCTACCCAACCATCCTTCGTATACTCTGCACCAACGCCATCTCCACCAAAAACATAAAGCTTACCGTCTTTTACACTCTTTGTATTAAGCTGCATTTCACTGTCAACAAAATAATACATTGATTGATTAATTGTCTGAATACCAGATACGCCTCGACCTTCTGCATCATAATAATACCAGCCATTCTGATTCTCATACCAGCCTTTGATGGCATGACCATCCGAATCGGTTCGATAAATATAGCGTTCGCCATCTGTATCGCCCTTTGGATATGCATAACAAGTGTCATTTACAACCATCTCACCATTTGCATCGAAAACATACAATGCATTGTCAATCTTCATTGCACACTTTCTGACCAAGTCATGATTCTGAACATAATACCAACAACTGCTGGTTCCAATCCAGCCATCCTTTTCAATGTTATCTTTTTTCTCAAGGGCACCATTACTTCCAAAGTAATAGAATGTACCATCTATTACAACAGCCTGATTTGCAACCATTTCTCCATTTCCATCATAATCATTTTTGAAGTAATATGTAGTACCATTCAAATTCTGTAGACCCTCTGCTTTGACACCATTTTCATCATAATAATACCAATCGGTATCAGATTCATTATATCGGAACCATCCCTTGACTAAATGCCCATCTTTATCTACACGATAATAACAAGTCCGATCCGAATCAGAATCATATATGCTAAACTCAGTATTGGTTTCCATCACACCATTATAATTCATGTAGTAAGTCTGTCCATCTACTGTTAAAAATTCATTTTGAACCAGTTGACCATCTTTGACATAATACCAGTCGCCATCAAACTGCACCCAATCATCCTTATCCAGTGTATTTTCTTCACTCAGCACACCGTTCTTATCAAAATGATATATCTTACCATTTTCTGTAACAACATAATTGGTTAACATTTCGCCTTCATAATTCAGGTAATAAGTCTTGCCATTAATCTCTGTAATGCCTTTTACGGCACTTCCATCTTCATTATAATAAAACCAGTTATTATAACCCATGGCATCACTATCTGATTCATAATACCAGCCTTTTACCAAATGACCATCCTGATCTACACGATACCAGTCCTCTTGGCCTTTATCCTGATTATAAGCATAAAACGTGTCATTTGTAAGCATATAGCCATCATAACCCATATAGTAAGTATTGCCATTATCTGTTACGAAATTGCTTTTTACAAGTTCACCATCTTTGGCATAATACCATTTATCTTCCAACTGAATCCAGCCATCCTGTTCAATGCTTTGCGGATTTCTGCAAACACCGTCACTTCCAAAATAGTACAATGTCTTGTTCTCTGAAACAATATAATCCGTATACATTCTGCCCTCATAGCCAAAATAGTAGGTATTTCCATTTACCTCTGTAATGCCACTTCCTGCTTTCCCATTTGCATCATAGTAGTACCACTCATCACTTTCCTCCGGCTGATACCATCCTTTGATTATATGGCCATTAGAATCGGCACGATAATCATGTGAAGCACCTTCCTCTTCATCCCATACAGAAAACGTCTGGTCTTTCATCATAACCCCTGAGCCATCCATATAGTAAGTGGAGTCATCTACTGTTATAAACTTGCTCGTAACAAGCTTTCCATCTTGCACATAATACCGTTTATCACCATTCTGAATCCATCCATCTTCTTCAATTGTCTGAGAATCTGTAAGTGTACCATCACTGCCGAAGAAGTACAAAATACCTTTCTCCGAAAACACATAATCAGTACACATTCTGCCGCCAAGTTCAAAATAATAGGTATCCCCATCTACCTCTGTGATACCATTAGCTGCATTTCCGCTTTCATCATAATAGTACCTTTCATCACTTCCTTCCGGCTGATACCATCCTTTAACCAAGCGTCCATTCTCATCTGCTCGATAGTTGCCATAAGTATCCTTCTCGCCATCATAAACTGAAAATGTCGTACTCTTATAGAGAACACCATCCCAAGCTACAAAATAGGTATCATCACCCTCTGTAATAAATTGGCCTTTAACTAATTCACCATCTCTGATATAGTATTCATTGCCTCTAAATGAAGTCCATCCGTCCTGCGTTATCTCCTGCTTTTCTTCAAGAACACCATCTTCTCCAAAATAATATAAAATACCATCCTGAGTATAAGCATAATTAACACGCATATAAGTATCAAAGCAATAGGTCTTGTCATCAATAGTTACAACCCCCGTTGCCATGATACCAGTAACAGGATCATAATACCAGCTATTCCACGAATCATGATACCAGCCTTTAACTACGTGTCCATTTTCATCACTACGATAGTTAATTTCCTTTCCAGTCTCCTGATCAGTTATACTAAAAGTAGAAGCTCTCAGCATTATACCGCTAGAATCGAAAAAATATGTATTCCCTGCAATATCTACTAATCCCTCGGCACGATCTCCTTCTTCCCCGTAATAATACCAGTTATCTCCATCCTGATACCAACTATTCTTATATTGAATACCATTTTCATCAAAACGGGTATATCTATACCGCTCGTTTTCTTCATCCCAGTATGTCACTTCCCGGTCCTTGACAATTTCACCATTCTGATAATAGTAACCATCATCTCCCCAACCATTACCGGATTCCGGTGCGGACTGAACTATTTCTGCAGTTTCTGTAACTGCTTCCAGCGTTTCCTTCTCAATGTCAGCTACTGATTCTTCCTGCACTTCGGTAGTTTTCTCTGTTTCTGACGTTTCTGGTTCTGAGCTCTGTTCAGTTTCACTCTCAACAGCTTCTTCAGACTCCCCCGTCTGCTGTACTTCGCTTTCTGACTCAGGCTGTTCTGATGAAATCTCATCCGTAGAATCCACAACTTCTTCCGCCTGATACTGCGCCGTTTCAGGAACCGAAGTATCCGCTGCATAAGCTACAGGTGCATCCAAGAGAGCAACTGCTGTCACTACCGCAACAAATTTCTTTGATTGTTTTAACAGTTTTCTTTTTTTCATTAACATTGCCTCCTACCTTAAAAAATACAGGCTTATTATACTGCATTTTTAAATAAAACTCCAGTATGATTACATGATATACGATATTTTTTTATCATTTTCTACAAATTGATTTTTTTCCTTTTCCCAATTCCTCCATATATTTTTTTGCATCTTTCATAAAACTGACTGCAATCATCACAATCACTGCGCCAATTGGAAAAGCAGCTACAATACTGACCGATTGAAGATTGTTCATTGAACTTTCTGCAAATAGCAAAGCAATCGGAAGAAGAATCAAAAGAATGCACCACATCAGCTGGATTCCTTTATTTGGTTCTTCGTCATCTTTTAATGTATGATAACTATAGCAAGATGCTGTCAACGCAATTGAATCAAAGGATGTCGCATAAAATGCAATCATAGTCACTAATACAACCACCATGATTACCGGCGCACACGGCATCGTTTTTATAATACTCACAATCATCCCATATAAATCGCCGCTCTCAAGGTATGCGGCTATAAAATCCGCCTTACCATTCAACTGCATACCCATTGAATAATTTCCTAATACGATAAAACTTGTAAGCGTAGAGCCCACACCAAACAGATAACCGCCCAAAATAGTCTGACGCACAGTTCGTCCCCTTGAAATACTGCCAATAAAGAATGGGGCTGCTACACACCATACCATCCAGTACGCCCAATAATAAATCGTCCATGTCTGAGGAAAATTGGATGTACGCAGCGGATCTGTAAAGGTTGATAATTCTATAAAATTCTGAATCATTCGACCAAGAGAAGAAAAACCCGTTTCGATAATATACCTTGTTTCCCCTCCAAAGAGCAAAACAAAAGCAATCAACCCAAAGAACATGTAGATACAGATATTGGCAAGCTTACTGATTCCCTTAAATCCATGCAGCAATGAATATGTATATACTGCGCAAGTAATCAGCAGAATAATAATATTGATAACTGTACGACTGACAGCAACATGAAATAATTCTACGATAATCGTTGCCATCAATGGCGTTGCCACACTAAATGTTGTCGCTGTACCAGCCAGAAGTGCAAACACTGCCAGCAAATCAATAATCCTTCCTGCCCATCCATCCGTATGTTTACCGAGAATTGGTCGACATGCTTCAGAATATTTCTGTCGATTTCTTTTTCTGACATGAAGCATAAAGCCAAAAGCAACTGCCAGCACCAAATAAAATCCCCATGGAATAAAACTCCAATGAAATAGCGGATACACACCGGCCCAATCTTGTATTGTTCCCATTTCCTCAATATGCGGGTCTGTCGCATACAATACCCATTCAGAAAATGAATAGAACAAAATATCTGCTGCCAGACCACAGGTAAACATCATTGAGCCCCATGCAAAAAATGAATATTTTGGTTTTTCATTCGGTTCTCCCAGTACAATATTCCCGTATCTGGAGCCTGCAATATACAGTGAAAGAATAAATATCCCAAGTCCAATGACCAAATAATAAGTTCCAAAAGTATCACCAAAGAAAAAACGTATCTGACTTAAAACTGCATTTGACTGTTCAGGCACGAAAAAAAACAATACACATAATGCAATTACAATTCCCAAAGGAAGCAGCGTGATCATCCAATCAATTTTTTCACGTTTATTTTTTTCATTCATTTTATTACATCTCCCCATATTTTTTATAGCTTTCATCTATAACAGCCAGTTCGCTTAAATTGTCAATTTCTATAACATCACCTTTCAGCATTGGACGTATTCCCAATCTGAACGCCTGCGGATAACAGAACATTGCCACATCATCCCAATAAATTTGCCGATTCCCTTTTTGTGCAAATTCTTCTTCCAGATAATATTTCAGTTTTCTTCCATCCTCTGCTGTCCAACGTGAAATACTGTAAAGCTGCCATCCGCATTTTCCGCCGTTCCGGCTGCATGACGTAACAATCCCGTTTTCCACAGTTTGAAGCCATTCATCTGTTTCTTCATCGGTCCAAATACTATTATAACCGGATCGTTCAAATTCTGAAGAAAGCACTTCAGCATTATAAATTATCTGATCTCCATCCAAAATAATTGCATTTTCTATATGCTCCCTTGCAACATATAAAGAAGAAATGTTATTGCATGTATCATAATACGGATTTTCAATTAACTGAACACCCGGATATTCTTGTTCTAATCCCACAAACTGATCTTTTAGATACCCTACCACCACATAAATTTCATAAATTCCGTTTTGATGAAGTCCCTCGATAACTGTATCAATCATTCGAATGCCATTCACCTTAACCAATGGTTTCGGCGTTGTCAAAGTTACAGGCCTCATTCGATTTCCCAACCCTGCAGCCATAATAATTGCTCTTTGAACTCTATGCATTTACGCTTCCTCACTTTCTTTTTGTACTTCCAGCTCTTTCTGAACTATACGATAATACTCTTTCGCATAACGATACTGCCTTAACGAATATTCTCCAAACTCCACGCCCAGTCTTCGTTTATATTCACACCAATTACTCCACAACAAACCACACACTGCAATATAGCAATATATTTTAATTCTGACAGCAGCATCACATTTTCCTTCAAAATAGAGTTCGATTAAGTGATCCACCTGACCCCTATCATAAAAAGAATAAATACAAAACATCGCCAAATCAACATGCGGGTCCTGCATCCCGGCATATTCCCAATCTGTCAGCTGCAGTTCTTCACCATGTTCACCGGTATAGAACAGGAAATTATCCGGCACTGCATCAATATGTGTTAAAACCTTTTCCGTTGCATGTACATCAATGTATGGTTTCAATCCCAACACCTTTTTCTTTGTCTGCTCATAGTCTCGATACACTGAAGCATTACCTTCCCACAAACTCTCATAAAATTCGATCTGCTTAAATAGATCAAACTCATGCTCAACGTTTAGAGACATATGATGAAATTTCCTCAAAAGTTCCATTGACTTTTTCAAATCTTCCTCATTTAATGGATCACATGTACGAACCCCCTCCAAAAATGCCGTAATCTTATACCCATTTTCCGGATTAATATAAACTGGATCATCGCAAATTCCTTTACTTGAAATAGCGTGATAAACATCTGCTTCCTGTCTGCGGTTTATCAATTGATCCGTTCCCTCTCCCGGAATACGCATAATATATTTCTTCCCTTTACACGAAAATAAAAATGAACGATTTGTCATGCCTTTTTTTAAAACAGAAATTTCGACAATTTCTTTCGCCTTTACCTGAAACTTTTCAGCTATTGCTGCTATAGCATCAGACTTCAATTGTTCCGAATGACTATCTAAGTCCCTCAATTGCTCATATGTATTAATTTCAACAACATCTGATGCATGTGCTACCTTTGCCGATATGATCATCCGATCCTTATTGTAAAGTGCTTCTTCCCAAAAACATCCATCATAAGCCGGCTTTCCACACAATTGATGAATTCGTTCACTAACGGATACACCATCCTGTGCTGTCAAATATGTAATTCCAATCATAGCATTTCCCGAAGTCTCCGCTGTACGTACCAACTCCATCTTGCGACTAACGCGAACATCACTTTCTTCATCTGCCGCGTCACTCACCATGTACCAAGAATATAATTCTTCTCTGCTGAATGGATTCTTCCTGCACCAGATATCACACGGGAGAATATATGCGTTAGCAAGATGATCCGATACCAACTTCATAGAATGCAGATTATTTTTCCCTGCGTATTCCGAATTGACAATCAATTTCACTCCAAACTCATCAATTAAATATTCGAATTGCTCTTTCATAAATCCGACTACTACATAAATCTGATGAACACCGACTTCATGAAGCTGGCGAATCAAGCGCTCAATCAGATACTCACCCTTTACCTTCAAAAATGCCTTTGGTGATTCAAGATTAATGGGAACCATACGCATTCCGAAACCGGCTGCTAAAATCACCGCCTGCTTCGGTGCATTCTGCCTAAACAGGTTCTCTGCCTTCTGCGTTAATTGATTTTCTTCGTTTATATATCCTTCTAACAATAGCTGTTTGAGGGAGCGATTAACCACCCCTAATGAATGTCCGCTTAAATCCGCCAGAATTCTTTGATTAATATATTTTTCTGAATACAATACCTTTAATAGGTCTCGTTCTTGTATGTTCATGTACGTCGATTCCTCCATTTTCGTGAACAATATGCTTTAAAATTACGGATACAGATTATCTGAATCTATATCCGTAAAGCTAATAATACCTTATCTTATTTTAACTATTTTGTCAACCGAAAATATCTCATACTTTCGTTAATCCCATATATTCGGCCAATCGTCTAGAACCATTCTCATCATGGTATGCATAAAACAAATTAGATATTCTTTCTCTCTCTGACTTATAAGGATCCTTTCCTTCAATAACATCCTGAATAAATCCCATAAATTCTTCCTGATTATATACAATATGCCCCGGCATATAGTTTAATGGATTTTCAAACAAGAACCCTAACTTGTAATCTTCTGCATCGTCAAGTGTAAATGCAATTGGTTTATCCGCATGCATAAAATCATACGCAGCTGATGAATAATCACTGATCAATGCATCCACATCCTTCATTAATCTATAATTATCCACACCTCGTTGTTTGACTGTATTAGCATCCAAAACAAGGATATTCGACATGTCTCTGATTTTAACGGTTGTCAAATCCTGCATTGGATGAATTTTAACAATTAAAAACGCATTATTCAATCTTAAAAAATCATTTAACTTTTTACAGGATTCTATGTCTTTTATAATAGGAATTCCCAACGGTAACTCATTATCTGAATCTATTCGGTTGAAATCAACAGACTTTCTGAACGTTGGCATCCAAAGAATAACTTTTTGATATTTCTTATGCGTAAGTTTTCCGAGATCTCCCGGACGATCACTATAAAATATATCATGAATCGGATAGCCAAGCACTCTCTGCTTATTATTTGGATAAGGCAGATTATATTGATCCGCAAGGATCGGTGCCAAATATTTCGATGGTACAAGAATACAGTCCAGTTCATCCGGAAGTGTAATCATACCTTTAAAAGCCTTCAAGCCAATTGTTCCATGATCAAGATAACAGGCCGTCTGTCCATTTCTCTTTCTCCCTAATATATGATGATCTGATGTCATATACTTAGCTGTATAAAAATAATAGGTTTTTCTAAAACTCGGACGAAAGAGATTAAAACAAATGACATTATCCGGAAGTTGCTTTGGTTTTTTATTCTGAAGCATCCATACAACCTTGTACTTCTTATTATACCCCTCCCGAATAAGGTAATCATAAAAGGCACCGCCATTACAGTCAAAATCATTATGGCTCTCCAATATAATGGTATCTGTTAGTTTCGCATTTTTCCAAAGCACCTTTCCAATTGCCATATAAATGTGATCTATATGTCTGTACACCTTATTTTTCAATATAACCTTCATAACATATTCAAAACCATATTTTGAGACCCTTGTTGTAAATTTTTGAATTACATTCATAACCAATTTCACTCACTCTATTAAATAAATATATTATTTTGCACCGTCTGTTTTTGCCTTAACTTTTCGCAAAAGCACTCCTACAATCGTTTTTATATATTTTCTGTATATAAACATGATAATAAAAGCAATCACAATCTGCCCAATATAACCATGATTTTCTGTATGTTCAAAGACAACCTGTAAAATAAGAAGTCCATATGCAAGGCAATCCTTTACAATACTTACACTCATTTTAATATATTTTCTTGCATATCCAAGCCGCAGCACCCACATAACCATGTAGGACGCAGCTGTTGCGATTGCTGCGCCTAATGCTCCAAATTTAGGAATCAATAATATGTTCAATACAATATTACAGACAGCCGATACAACTGTCGTAAAAGCAATCACCTTGCTGTCTTTAACAGCTGAAAAAATACTGCCTAAAAATGCAGTTAAAGCATTGAACATAATGGAAATTAATAATACAGAGGAATAGTTCCATGCCATAAAAAAATCTTTTGCATATAGAATTTTAGCCAACGGAATGTTAAAAAGTATAACAAAGCTGCATGCCATCGCAATGGCAGCATTATATATACCATACGTCTGTCCAAAGAAACCATCTGAGTCTTCTCCATCGAATTCCTTAATGGCTGACAATGTCCATGCCTGTGAAAATACTGTATAGAATGTAGCTAAAATTGTAGGTATTTTGCTGGCAACTGCATAAATACCATTTGTTTCCACTCCACAAATTGCTGTAACAAAATATTTGTCCAAAAATGCATTAATCCATAATGCAATATTATTAAAAATCAACGGAGCACAATACCGCAGCATTTCTTTCTGAACTGCAGTACTGCACACATTTTTAACATACTCTCTTCCTCTGACTTCAGCCTTTGCAATACAATACACAGAAGCCACTAACGGTCCCAATACCATAGACAACAAATAACCATAAATACCAATCTTTATTACGAGAAGAAAAATAATATTAGCGGCAATCATTACTGCTGTGGAGATAATTCCTGCTACAGCCACTTCCATAACTTTGTCAAGTGACCTCAGATATGAAGACATAATCTGATACAGGGCCGTTGACCAGAAATACAAAAAGATAAATATGTAATACATGATCGGCCAATCTGCAATATGCAGCTGTGCCATAATTGTCAAAAATAGTATTGCAACTAAGCTTCCCACAAACAAAACTCTGATACCAAAAACTAGTATCTCACTTTGCTTCGTTTTACGTTCTATTGCAAACCGAAGCACTGCATCTGCAATATTAACAGTGCATATATACATCATCAGCGTCGCCGTTGTGGTAATGATATCTGCTATACCATATTCTGCCGTTGTCAGTACACTGGTGTAAAAAGGCACCAGCAAAAATGAAAGAAATTTTGTCCCAAATGAACTGACTGCAAAAATGAGTACATTTTTAGTTAAATATTGATATTTTTCTCTCATTTTATTCCCCGTTTACTTTCCCATATTTCTCGTACTTTAAATCCAATCTTTCCAGAGATATACTTCAATTTATTTATCAATTCTATCTGCTTTCTATTCTTCCATCCCTTACAATCCAACAACGTATCCTGACTATTCACTAAAATACAATAGAGTGGTATTAGTTTGTAAGATGGCATATGTGCATTGATTAAATTTTCTATAGCTACAAATATCAAGCATAATACAAGCGGTGTACATTTTTTCTTTATACATATATGCATTATATATTCATGAAGAATAATAATCATCACTGAAAGCAAAAGTCCCGCTTGTAAAAACAGCAGAACATATCCATTATCTGCTGTTGCCTCTCCTAAGCCACTATACGTACCGGCATACTTTCCATATCCAAACAGACTAAATGGATATACCGTCAAAAGCTTATGGGCAAAATTTAGCCTATTATTAAAAACCAAATTAACATATGTCCAAAACATAGTTCCTTCTTTATAAGCATATGCCAAAATCAAACTCACAAAAAAAGCTGCTGGATAAACAATATAACCCAGTAAAAGCCAATTTTTTCTTTTTCCTATATCGCCAGTAAAAATTCGTGCAAGCCAAAAAAAAGCCAAAAAGGCAAAGACTAATATAAATGAAATTCTGGAGCCACAATACTTAAAGATTATATAATTAAAGATTGCAGCAAAGACTGTCTCTCCTATCGTAAACTTTTCTGCACGAATTGCAACATACATAAATAGCAGCAGCATATATACAAGCGGAAGTTGATTACTATGTAAAAATCCAAATGCATGTCTGACATATTCACCTTCAAAAAGTGATCCCGTTACATTTCCAATCCATCGAACTGCTATGTCATCTTTAATAAATCCGAATAAGCATAAAAAAACCACTACAATATGTGCAGAAGCCAAAGAAATCAATGTATGTTTAAAAATTTTTTTTAATGACCTTCTCTTTGAAGCAATAACAATAAATAACAAACTTAAAAGATTTTGACCTCCATGACACATAACAGTATTGATCAAAATCAAAATAATGCATAGAATAATAAATTTTCTATATATTGTCATACCTCTAATTGGCATTCTAAATACATTCTGCCATTCGATCATCAAGAACGCTTGTATGGCAAGACTTGCCAATACAAATAATCTCAAATAATAAAATAAATTATACAGAAAAAATGACTCATTCAACTGACTTTCAGAAAAAACTTGTATAAACAAAAATAAATTTAATAAGATAAAATAGAAATCTCCATTTTTAATTTTTTTCAATAACTTTTTACTTATTTTTATTTTATTCATTTTGTCTCCATTCTATCTCGAGTCCACTTTATACATAAGTTGAAATACATTTTTCCATTTTACTACAAGAATTTTCCCAATCCAAATCACTGATACTCTTTCTTGCCAATTCAGAAATATGATTTCTTAAAGTAGGATTTTCTATTAACTCTATAATATTTTCAACCATACCTTCTATATCTCCAGGCGAAGATATCATCACATTCTCTTTGTTTTTTCCAATATCCAATGCAAACCCAGCATTAGTACCTACTACGACACACCCGCAGGCCATTGCTTCTAACGGAGTCAAGCCCCACCCCTCTTCCAGGCTAGGAAAAATAAAAATATCTGACATTGAATACAAATTAACAATTTTCTCTTTTGATGGATTCTGGTAGTATTCAACATACTCTGGCAAATTACCGCCATCGCACAATCCAAACATTCTTAATTTACTCATCGGATATTTTTTCTTAACCAATTCAAAAGCCTTAATTCCTTTATCAACACCTTTTTTTGACAATAAATGATTTAACATTAAAAAACTTATTTCTTGACTATTTCTATTTACTTCAACTTTATGATACAATTTTGTGTCTATCCCATTATACACAACCGGAAATGGACCTATTCCGAGATCTCTTTTTAGACAATTATTAATCCAAGTCGAAATAACTATTTTTTTTAACGGAAGCATATATGATTTTTTTACCATAGCTTCATTATCCCATATTTCATAATCTTGAATAAAATAATATTTATTGCCCGCTGTACTTGATAATTCATTAACAGCAAACGCAGTTGGCCATGCTGTAGCAATAACCACATCCGCCCTTCTAACCGTATCATCAGTAATGCGCCAAACAAAACAATCTTCATCATGTCTATTAACATTTTTCAAAACTACTGCTTTTATGGTACAATACATTTGATGTGCCCAATTTTTTATTGAAGAAGAATATCTATACATATTTCTTGCTTTCAATTCTTTATACACACGCACGTCATGCCCACGTTTTATAAGTAATTCCACGTATTTGTAAACTACATCAATACCACCTGAAGCTCCTAGTGATGGTAACACAAAATTAATCACCATTACATTTTCCCCTCACCGAAAAAGCATCTCTCCATCCTCTCAGAATAGATGAAATTTTTTTCCCTTTATTATTTTCATACAAAATTACAATACATATCAAGACAACATTTCTCAAATTTCCTCTGACAAAATGCAGCCATAAATGATGTTTTAATGGATAATAAACATTATTTCTTGCTATATAATACTTTCGGAATGACGAGTGACCAGTTACATCAATCTTCCACAAAAAAAACCGTTTTTTCTTACTTTCACCGAGTTCATGCAATAATTTCACATCTCTAACTTGTATAACACCATAACCATATTTTCTCATTCTATAACAGAATTCAAAATCAACAGAATCAATAAACATACTTTCGTCATATTTACCAATTTCTTTCCATGCTGATATTCTTGATATAGCCCCTGATGTTATACAAGTATTCACATGCATATAACTCTCCACGGGATTATGTCCAACAACCCCCACATTACGATCAACAATAACAGGTGCAATAATTCCCAGTTTGCTTTCAATATCCAAATATGGCATCATTCTTACAACATAGTTTTTATCACAGACAGAATCCTGATCCAAACTAAGCATCCATTTATAATTTCTATCATATCCCCATTGCATCAACCTATTAAGTGCCGCAGCAATTCCAAGATTATTTTTTGAATTAAGCAATATAACACTTTCGTACTTTTCGACCATTTTCTTTATATCATTAAAATTATCTGATCCATTGTCAAATACTACTACCCATGTTTGTTTACTAATTGATGCTATATTATCTCCTAACCTTTTCAAATCAGGATTATAAGAAACAATTCCTGCATAAATATCAGCTTTTTCTTTCAACATCTTTCTTTATCACCCATTTTCCGGGATTTGATCTTCTACCAGCTTCGATACCTTTTATAGTTGCTTTTATTACATGTCCTTTATTTTGTGCCCTTAAAATGCTAGGAATCATGAATGAAATAACAAAGCCCCAATATCCCCTACAATTATAATTCTCATATCCAACCGGTCCATAATGACTAAATTTTTTATTTAAGTATATGATATTTCTATTAGTATAATATACCCTTAATGGACTAACAAACTTCTTATATGAAAATTTTGCAAAATTCTTATTATGTAATATTCTGCTTACCTTTAACCAAAATTTTTGTTTACGTATACTCTTTGGAATAATTTTCCCAAATTCCTGATCAAGAACCCATTTATTAAGTCTCATAATTTTATAACCTGATAAAATAATTCTCTTACAAAAATCATTGTCAACTAAATCAATAAAAAGCCATTCATCAAATCTACCACACTTTTCCCATGCAGCTATAGATGTACAAGAAGCTGACGTAATGCAAAAATCTATATACACTTCTTTTTCATCACTTTCAATAGTCATATATGATCTTCTTCTATCTATAACCTGAGGACAGACTATAGCCACTTCCGGATGTTCTGATATACATTGGTTAAATCCATCTACTAGTCCATCAGGTATAATTGAATCTTGATCCATGGTTACAACCCACTGATATCCATCCCTTTTTGCCTGCTCCATAATTCGATTTAATGCATAGGCTATACCACAGTTTTTATTTTCTGTTATATATTCCAAATTATCATTTTCCAATGTAATAGGATACTCCGAATTATCAAAAATGTAAATTTTATTAAATTGCTCCTGTATTTTTTTTATTGAGTTGTTTAACCGTGATTTATCTGGATTAAACAAAACAATTCCTGCAGCAATCATATTTACCATACTACTAATTTATTTCCTTTCAACAAACATCTTTTCAACAGTCTTCTCCAGTTTTTTATTAAACTCAGCATTATTACTGTTCATTCCACGCCCCATACCTGCAACAATCTGATCATAATTCACAATCACATATTCAAGCTTCTCTATATTCTCCACTGGAATAATCGTTCCCATTCTTTTTGCCACATTCCTTGCAAATTCTACCTGATGATCATTTACATGCTCATTAAACTGATGTTGACGTGGTACAACAATAGGTGTCTTTCCAATTTGTAATGGCATAATAAAACTCGCCGGTCCACCATGCGTAATTACGATTCTGGCATCTGCTACATTTTTCACCATCTGTTGATATGGAATCAACTTACTCCACTGACAATATTTTGGTTCATATGTACTGAATCCAGTCTGAATGATGACATCTTCCTGAATAATTCCATTTTCTTTCAACTCATCTACTTTCCTAATTAGTCGATCAAATGGTTGTTCATGTGTTCCAACAGTTACAAAAATCATGATAATTCCCCTTAAAATATACTTCCAAAATTAGAAGCCTTTGGATAAACTTTTTTCTGTTCTTCCCATTGTACAATGAACTTGTCCGCAATCGGATAAACCATCTTACCGGTTACCGTAGGCTTGTCAATTCTATCAAACACTTCTATATAAATTAGCTTTGCTCCCATTATTTTCCCGAGATAAAAGAACGGAACAGCGACTGCCGCACCACACGAAATAATAAGATCCGGCTTTTCTTTATGAAGTACTCTCCATGCAATTTTTGTGTTTTTTATCAGTGCTTTAATGCTTCGATTAGTCGGATAATAACAGGGATACATCTTTTCCCCTTCCAACAAACTTCTCGCATCTTCTTTATCAAAAGTCACCCAAAAATGATCTTTATCCTTCCAGAATGGTTTGAGCATATATAAATGTGTAAGATGTCCGCCAGATGAACCCACAAGACATACTTTTAATTTTCTATTTTTTCCCATCTGACTTTTCTCCCTTATTCCTAAAATTTAAATGTGTCCTTCAGTCCCAACCATTTCTGGTCTTTATCACTCAGATTCAATGCGGTGCCATCTTGCAATGTATATCCCTCTGCATCTGCATTGCCTCTGTATTCGCCTTTCACCTTCGGCCATTCAATACCAATCTCCGGATCATTCCAGGCCATACCGCCTTCGTCATTCGGATGATAGAAGTCATCGCACTTGTAACAGAATTCTGCTGTGTCACTGAGCACAAGAAAACCGTGAGCAAAGCCTCTCGGAATAAGGAACTGTTTCTTATTCTCTTCTGTCAGTTCAATGCCATACCACTTTCCATAGGTCTCACTTCCGCTTCGAAGATCCACTGCCACATCAAAAACGGAGCCTTTGATAACACGCACCAGTTTTGTCTGTGGATACTGTTTCTGAAAATGGAGACCTCGAAGTACACCCTTGGAAGACATCGACTGATTGTCCTGCACAAATTGAATATGGATGCCATTTTCCTCCATATCTCTCTGACTGTATGTCTCCATGAAATATCCGCGAGCATCACCATGAACCGCCGGTTCAATGACACAAAGTCCTTCAATACCGCCGACATTTTTCTCAACCTTGATCTGTCCCATTTCATCTATCTCCCATTTATATTAATATTGAATTTCTTTCAGGTAACGGCTTAAAGCATCTTGCCAGGTTGGAAGCGGTACAAATCCTGCCTCCACCAGTTTACCTTTAGCCAAACGACTATTAAACGGACGGGCAGCCTTACTAAGTCCGTATTCTTCTGTTGTCACCGGCAGTACTTTTGTCTGATAACCGGCCTGACGATAGATTTCTTTTGTAAAGTCATACCAACTGATATAACCGCCCTCGTTGGTTGCATGATAATATCCATATTTATCCGTTTCACTCATATCCACCAATAATCTTGCCAGATCATAAGTGTAGGTCGGTGTACCAATCTGATCATTGACAACCCGAACCGTATCGTGTGTTTTTCCCACATTCAGCATGGTCTTAATAAAATTCTTGCCATTCACACCAAACACCCACGCAATGCGAACAATAAAATATTTTTCCAATATCTGACTCACTGCCAGCTCACCTTCCAGCTTTGTCTGTCCATAGACATTGAGCGGCGCATAATCCTTGCAGTCCGGCTGCCATGGCTCGCTTCCCTGACCATTAAAGACATAGTCTGTGCTGATATAGATCATTTTACAATTCAATTCTTTACAGACATCTGCTATATTCTTTGTTCCGCCTGCATTAATTGCACGTACCCTATTAACATTATCTGCATCTTCTGCCAGATCCACTGCCGTCCATGCGGCGCAATGAAATACAACATCCGGCTGAATCTCTGCTATAACATTATGAACAGCCTCTCTGTCCGTAATATCAAGCGTTCTGTAAGGTGCTCTCGTCACCGCTGATCCATCTGCAGCACCGCTGTAGCACTCCTGAATATCCGATCCAGCCCCTTCATGACCGCGCTTCAGCAATTCATTCATTACATCGTGTCCCAGCTGACCACCGACACCTGTCACAAAAAATCTCATATTCTTTCCTCCCAGTGTCAATTATCGATTGCTGTACATTTTCTCATAGTAGTTCTGATATTCGCCACTGATTATCGTCTCCCACCATTTACGGTTATCCAAATACCATTGAATCGTCTTCTTGATGCCGTCTTCGAATTTTGTCTCCGGCAGCCATCCAAGTTCATTGTGGATCTTAGTCGGATCAATCGCATAGCGCATATCGTGGCCTTTGCGGTCCCCTACATGGGTAATCAGGCTTTCAGGTTTACCTAATTCCTTACAGATAATCCTGACAATTTCGATATTCTGTTTCTCGTTGTGTCCGCCTACATTGTAGACTTCACCTACACGTCCTTTATGAATAATCAGATCAATCGCTTTGCAATGATCCTCCACATACAGCCAGTCGCGGACGTTCAATCCCTCGCCGTAAACCGGCAATGACTTATCAGCCAATGCATTGGCAATCATCAGTGGAATCAGTTTTTCAGGAAAATGATATGGACCATAATTATTGGAGCAACGGCTGATAGTCACAGGCAGTCCATAGGTTCTGTGATAAGCCAAAACAAGCAAGTCTGCACCTGCTTTGGAGCTGCTGTACGGAGAACTGGTATGGATAGGTGTTTCTTCTGTAAAGAAAAGATCCGGTCTGTCTAATGGCAGATCACCATATACTTCATCTGTAGATACCTGATGATAACGCTGAATACCGTATTTACGGCAGGCATCCATCAAAACAGCCGTACCGATGATATTGGTCTGAAGAAAAATCTCCGGGTTCTCAATAGAACGATCCACATGAGACTCTGCTGCAAAATTGACCACCATATCCGGATGTTCTTCTTCAAACAACTGATTCACTGCATCTCTATCACAGATATCTGCTTTCACGAAACGGAAATTCGGGTTATCCATCACCGGTGCCAATGTGGATAAATTGCCTGCATAAGTCAGTTTGTCCAGACAGATAATACGATAATCCGGATATTTTCTTAACATGTGAAATACAAAATTGCTGCCAATAAAGCCGGCGCCGCCGGTAACGATAATATTCATAATCTCAATACTCCTCTATACACATTAACTATCTATTTGCTGAATTAATACAGATGTTCCTGATATTTACCATCCATAACATCCTTCAGATATTGTCCGTACTGGTTCTTTTTCATCACTTCGTAAACTTCCATCAGATCATCTTTACTGATCCATCCGTTCAGATAGGCAATCTCCTCAAGACAGGCAATCTTTCTGTGCTGATGCTGTTCCACAGTCTTGACGAAATTCGTTGCATCCACCAGACTCTCATGGGTTCCTGTATCCAACCATGTAAATCCCTGTCCCAACAGCTCTACATTCAGCGAGCCGTCCTCCAGATAAATACGATTCAAATCTGTAATCTCCAACTCCCCACGGGCTGATGGTTTCAGTCCCTTTGCGAATTCTACAACACGATTATCATAGAAATAAAGACCTGTCACACAATAATTACTCTTCGGATGTTCCGGTTTCTCTTCAATGGAAACAGCCTTTCCGTTCTTATCAAACTCCACAATGCCAAAACGTTCCGGATCATCCACATAATAACCAAATACTGTAGCGCCTTTGCCATTCTCAGCCTTATGAACGGCTGCCTCCAGGCGTTTCTTCAGCCCATGTCCCGCAAAGATATTGTCTCCCAGCACCATGGCAACCGAATCATCGCCGATAAAATCTGCTCCGATAATAAAAGCCTGCGCCAGCCCATCCGGAGACGGCTGAACAGCATAGGTCAGATTCACGCCGAACTGATGACCATCTCCCAACAGATTCTCAAATCGCGGTGTATCCTGGGGCGTAGAAATAATCAGAATATCCCTGATTCCGGCGTTCATCAGAACCGACATCGGATAATAAATCATTGGTTTATCATAAATCGGCAGCAGCTGCTTGGATGTCACCTTTGTCAATGGGTATAAGCGGGTACCTGAACCACCTGCAAGAATAATTCCTTTCATAAAGCCATTCCTCGTTTCTCAAATTAATTTATTTTTTTCAAACAATGTCCGTTTCGTTAATTACATCGACCCGTCCTTTTTCAAAACAACCGCAACGGTCTTGAGCAAGATCTTAATATCCATTCCCACATTCCAGTTATCAATATACTCTCTGTCAAGGCGTACCACCTCTTCGAAGTCCGTGATATCACTTCTCCCGCTGACCTGCCACAGACCTGTAATGCCAGGTTTAATCGAAAGCCGTGCATAATGATGCAGTTCATACAGTTCTGTTTCAGACACCAGAGGCGGTCTTGTACCAACAACGGACATATCTCCCTTTAGCACATTGAAAAACTGCGGGAATTCATCCAGACTGGTTCGACGGATAAAGTCACCAATTCCTGTCTTCTTTGTGCCATCCGGCAGTATCTTGTTGCCAATAACCCTGGGATCAAAGTCCATCTTGAACATCTTGCCGTCCCCCAGTTTATTCTCTTTCATCAGTTCTGCCTTGCGGGCTTCCGCATCCATATACATACTTCTGAACTTGTACATCTTAAACTTCTTGCCGTTCTTGCCCACACGTTCCTGGGCAAAGAAAATAGGCCCCGGTGAACTGATATATATGGCCGGTGCCACAAAGATAAATATAATTCCAGTCAGCAGGCATCCCACAAGTCCGCCTGCAATGTCCATTACACGCTTGATCAGCAGTTGCCGTTCTGATGCATAATTCATCGTCGTCGTAAGAACCGTATATGGTCCGATTTCTTCTACAAACTGTTTCTTACCGGATGTGTTGGACACCTTTGCCAGATTCAGATGAATGGTAACCCCCGTCTCAATCAACTGATTGATCAACTTCTTGGGATACGGCTGATTGTCAGAAATCACGATCAGCACCTCATCTACCCAGGTATGGCAGATATAGTGAACCGCCGTTACCGCATCTGCAACTACATTTACCCCATGTATTCTATGCCCAATCACACTTTTGTCAACAACTGCCATTCCAGCCATCCTGTATCGTGCATAATTATTCTTCAACATGCGGTCTACAACCTGTCCCGCGATATCTTCTGTCGTCACAATAAAAAGAGACTGCTTGCTTCCCGTCTCCATCTGCTTGCGCATTTCACGTTTGCGCAATTCTCTGACGGCATATGTAATAAAAATATACAATATAAAAGTGATCACCAGTGACAACCTGGAATACAGCTGCCCTTCCTTTGACAGGAAAAGATACAATACTGATAATGAAAAAACAATAGCTGCATGCTGCACGGTCGTCACAAAATTGCGATAGTAGCCCTTCTTCAATACACCTGAAAATGAATCAAAGAAAAAGACAACCACCACATCTGCTAATTCTAAATACAGCGCCATCTTCCGGTACAATATATGACTATACGGATTGAAGCCTCTTCCCAATACAACAAATGACAGCAGAAATGCAATCTGAAGGCAAATCATATCCAACAGCAGAAAATCATAATGTTTCAGCCATCCGCCTGATTCTCTTTTATACATATTTTCTCTCCTCTGTATGTTCTTCCCCAATGAACGTGTTTGATTCAAGCCTGCATGCTATATGAATCTCTTTTTTAGTCATATTTTACGCTGAGAGCGCATATTTGCCGCGGAAGAACAAAAAATTTCCCTTTTTCATAAAAAGAATACTCATATCTATTATAACGGGCATAACTATTTTGTCAACAGAAACGGCGCCGTTTTTGTATGATTTCGTCGGCTTTTTAACGAAAAGGCAACATTTTGCAGCATATACTAAAGTTTTATTAACATTCATCAACAAAAAAAGGAATATTCAAATGATATGTATCATTCAAATATTCCTCTTGTCTATCCACGATATATTATAAAATCATTAACTAAATATGCTAAGCGCACTACACCATCGCCTTTTTTATGGCATCCAACAGTTCATCATATGTCTCATAAGCCGGAATATCCGGATAATCGGCCTTGATCTTGTCTGTGCTTCTGAACAGGAAGCCCGCCTTGCTGGCCTGGATCATGCCCAGATCGTTATAGGAATCACCGCTGGCAATGGTCTCAAATCCGATGGACTGCAGCGCCTTGACTGTGCTGAGCTTTGACTGCTCTGTACGCATCTTGAAGCCTGTGATCTCGCCGTTGTCTGCTACTTCCAGTGTGTTGCAGAATAATGTCGGCCAACCCAGCTTCTCCATCAGCGGTGTGGCAAACTGTGTGAAAGTATCACTAATCAGAATCACCTGTGTGAAGGTTCTGAGTTCATCCAGAAATGCCTTTGCCCCCGGCAGCGGGTCAATCTTCGCGATTGTCTCCTGGATTTCTTTCAATCCGAGGCCATGCTCCTTCAGGATTCCCAAACGCCAGTTCATAAGTTTATTGTAATCCGGTTCATCACGGGTTGTCTTCTTCAGTTCAGGGATACCGCTGGCTTCTGCAAATGCGATCCAGATCTCCGGTACTAATACACCTTCAACATCCAAACAGGTAATATACATAACAGATAACTCCTTCCATTCTGATGGTCCATTTTCCACTCTCTGATCCATAGCCGATACATTTCTCAGATTTCTCTATGGAATAGTACCACTTTACTACATTGAAATTATCTTATCACACTTTTCCCGGGGATACAAGATATATGCAGGACTATTTTCGCCCAAAATGAAACAGGCCCTTCTTTTCATAGGGTTCACTTGTATAATCTACCATTTCATAACCAATATCTTTAATCTGCTTCTTTGCCCAGGGAATATCCAGTTCTGCATCACTGATGATCACTGTCTCTCCATCCTTGGCAGAAGATGTCACTTTCTTCACCTTGAAATTCTTGCGGATCAGATCATTCATATGTGCCTCACACATACCGCACATCATACCATCAATTTTCAATACTGTTTTTACCATAATTCTGCATTTCCTTTCGTCATTCACTCAAGGCTCACCGCTTCTGTTTAATTCCATATTTATCGCGGAAGTCATGCTGTTTTTCTCACAGATATGTCATCCTGCTGACATACTGTTTCTATATGTCAATATACACCCCCAGGGGGTGCATGTCAATTCATAATAACGAAAGCTTGATGTGTTTTTTTATCAATAATACTCTACGGTAATCTCCTGCTCTCCGACAATCGGTGTATGACCACCGCCGTCATCCAGCGTATATTGCACCCGGATATTCAATCCTACCTCGTTCTCTTCCATAGAATATGTCTCTGTATGCAGCAGAAACTTTGCCCCCACCATGTAGGCTTTATAATCTACCATTGTTGCTGTCAATGGATCAAAGAGCATATCACATGTAATCGCGCCCACACGATGCAGCAGCATTTTCTCATGATCTGCAAAAATACCGTTCTTGGTAATGGCATTGCCCGTATAATCTGTATAGGCCAACATATGCTGCCTGCCGTCCCATTTGTATTCTCCGGTTGTCTCCCACAGGTTCTCAACACCTTCCACAACACTTCGGATGCGAATATGAACGTTTCGAACTTCTGAACTTGATTTCATAGTTGTTTCTTCCATATATATATAATCCTGTTCCATTCATCTGTCTCACTTTCATTTGTTCTCTATGCCTGATTTTGTTCTCTATGCTTAATATAGCTTTTCTAAGCTGGATGCATCACGGCAATCTGTTCCAGGTATAACCATTTACTTACGTTTCCAGGCCCCTGTTTCATCCTCGATTCCGAACTTTGCCGGATCAAAGACCGGATTCTTGCCTTCCTTCTTCTGCTGTTCGTAATCCTCCAGCATGGCCGATGCCTTCGGCGCCAACAGAGCAATGGCAATGATATTGGCCCAGGCCATGAGTCCATAACCAATATCGCCCATGGACCAGATAGCATCTGCATTCACAATGGCTCCGAAAAATGAGGCTGCAAGGAAAACGGCACGGCAAATATTGACAGCCAATTTGCTGTTGTGGGTGAGATAACGGATATTCGCTTCTGCCTGATAACAATATCCCGTCATAGATGTAAAGACAAACAGCACAATGATGATCGCCAGCGCCTTGCCGCTCCATGTACCGAATGTATTCATCAGCGCATACTGTGTCCATTTGATACCGGCTTCAATGCCGCCTGTCTGGTCAAGGAGCAGATTGCCTGCGCCGTCACAGACATCAAATGTACCTGTCAGCAAGATGATCAAGGCGGTTGCTGTTCCGATAAATAAGGTATCCACATAAATAGAAAACGACTGGATCAGTCCCTGTTTCGCCGGATGAGAACATTCTGCTGCCGCGGAGACGATGGCACCGCATCCCATACCTGCTTCATTTGAATAAATACCTCGCTTAACGCCCCAGGAAACAGCAGAACCAAGAATCCCGCCAAAAACTGCATGTTTGCCGAAGGCTGATGAAACCACCATTCCAAGAATTCCCGGAAGCTTTGTGATATTGAGTCCAAGAATAACAACCGCTGCCACAATATAAATACCACACATCACCGGTGCCAGCATCTCAGCGATCTTGGCGATACGCTTGATACTGCCGTATACAACAATACCGAGGATCACACAGCAAATGGCGCCCACCATAATCTTATTCACTGAAAATGCTTCCTCAAAAACCGTCACCAGTGAATTGATCTGAACCCCGGGCATCAGAAATCCCGGGCCAAGAAATGCCACCACCGCAAACAAAATAGCATACGGCTTGCATTTAAGTCCCTTCTCGATATAGTAGGCCGGTCCGCCCATATACTCACCATCCGGATTCTTTACCTTATAGGCCTGCCCCAGTGCCGACTCCGTGTAAGCAGAAGCCGCACCGATCAATGTGATGATCCACATCCAGAAAACGGATCCCGGGCCACCGAAATAAATGGCCGATGCCACACCGGCAATATTGCCCATGCCCACACGAGCGCCCACTGTTGTTGCAAAAGCCTGAAACGGTGTAATACCGTTCTCACTCTCCTCTTTGGCTCCAAGTAAATGCACCATTTCCTTCAAAAAACGAATCTGAGGGAATTTCATGCGAATGGATAAATAAAGACCGACACCCAGACAGAGCAGCACAAGAACCATGCTCCAGATCATGGAGTCTACATGACCGACAAATTGTGAAAATGCTTCCATAAAAACGTTAAAACCTCTTTCCAACCGGCACATTGACAAAACAAAATCCTGATAGACAAACCTATCAGGATTCTGACAAATAAGCCCGGTTAATTAAGCAATAATGGTATTATGATACGCTAAATTTCTGCAAAAATCAACCATCACGGGCAAAAAATGTTTATTTTTTAGTACATTAACGTAAAAAACTTTCTGGAATTATTCTCAAGTGCTATTTTATCTCCGTGTAATAAGTGTTCCTTGCCTTACCATTACGCTTAAGCATATGGCGCTCAACCATCCGTTTAAGCAATCTTGTCGCCGTGGAAGCACTCACTTCAAGCAATTCTGCTGCTTGTTGCTTAGTCAATCTATCATGCTTCCCGATATACTCCAAAATAATTTCTTCCTCATCGGATAAACCTTTTATTTCTGCAGCATTATAACTATATTGCATTGACTGATCTTCGACTCTGTATACAGGCGGTTTCGTCTGAGTATACTGCTTCTGTACATTTACATTTGGCAATATAATCTTGAATGTATTCTTCGTTGTCTCAATCACAGGTTTCTGCAGGATATCTCTATAGGCCATCATCATTTTACTGATGCCGGTGCCGTAAGCCTCAATCAACTGTAAGCGATAAAAAACATTGGCTAAATCCTGATTCCTGCATATAGAAATTCCTGCCATCACATCCTCCAGCTCTATCCCCGGTACAAGTCCGCCAATGGATACAAATTCTATCCTATCTTCATAGATACTGATCAAAGCACTGGCACTAAAAGAATAATCCCGATGCACCAACAAATTCAGCAGTGCCTCCCTGACAGCAATCTCCGGGTAATCTCTCGTATCAATTCTTAGCAATCCTTCTATGGCAGCATGTGTCTGGTTTCTGAAATCAATAAACGCATACACATCATTCATCTGCTGCATAAGAGAACCTGCAAATTCCTTCCGGTCTCTAAAAACGGTCTGATCTGTTCCCTGAAAAACAGCCACCTTAATCGTATGTGTGCACTGATCTGATAAAAGCATCGCCAGATTACTATACAAACCATCCGAATCAATTATCTTCAATGTCCGCATTTGCTGAACGCCAAAATCAAAATTCCGCTGTTCAAACGCTTTCTTCACAGCATTAAAAGTCAGCTCCTGATTCAAACTGCGCATAGCCTCAAAGTGGTCTCCATCTGTTTCTTTAATCATATGCCGAATTGCTGTATCTGTAGCAGGAACTGCCGAATATCCCTGCCGAACGTACACACCTTCCGGTCTCATTCCCTTTTTAGCTATATAATAAGGGCGATCTGTTCCTCTCTGAATGTCAATTGCAACAATCTTTTTCCCACTCTCCTCAATTGTCTCATAATGCATGAACATCGTAATATCCGGCTTAATCGCATCCCGAGCCATATTACTAATCTGCAATGCCGTACGATCAGGATTATCCACCCCCACAACTGTACCATCGTCTCGAACACCAATATATAACTTTCCCCCATCGCAGTTTGCAAAGGCAATGATTTCTTTCTTGATATCGTCAACGACTACTTCTTTGAGCTCTACCGTTTCACTTTCCCGAAATACCATACTTTCATCCCCTCCATCGCTTTCTGCTTATATTATAGCAAATCGAACCAATCGAGTCAATTCGCATTTGACCCGATTGATTCGATTTGTTTACATTTATGATTCGATAAATTCATGTGTTCAGCTGTATCTTATATTTTATGCATCAATTCCGGCAAATACCACCTATACCGGCAATTTTAAAATTATCTTTGTAAAAGTGTTCTTCTCATCCACGTGGGACACGGCTTTATGTCCGTCATGAGGATAAGCGATATAAAACATGTCTTTCGTGATAAGCATATGATGTGTGCGCTCGCCGTTCCATCTGGCAGCATCTTTTTCTTCATCATACGGAATAGCCTCTGTCAGATTATCCAGCTCCATCCAAGCCATTTCTTCCTGACCCTCAAGCAGGATCTGCACATCAATGTACTTCTGATGTGATTCAAAGGTTCCTTCTGAAAGAGGTTTTGTCTCGCCTCTCTGCACTTTGAAAAAGCCCTTTTTCAGTTCGTAGCGGCCATCCGGAAGTTCTCCCTTCTCATGAAGCATTGCCTGAATCGCGTTCCAGGCTTCTGTGATGCCTGCTGCCATCGGCTCATAAAAGCTGATGTGTTTAATATGATCTATAATCATTGTTGATTGCCTCCTATTTGTTTGGCCCTGATAAGTGCAATCAAAATTCGACTGCACCTATCAGGGCCATGGATAAATTTTTATGTTAGCTTATAAAGAAAGCTCTTTGTTCAAGATGCACTTGCACATCCCAGTTTGGTTATTTAATCTGAGCGGATGTCGGGTTGTAGAAGCCTGCTGTTTCACGCTTTTCACCCATGACATCTTCTTCTGTGAAGCTCATGTATTTGATACCGATTCTGTTTTTGTAAGCAAATGCCAGATGGAGTCTGCCGTCTTTGCCCTGCATCAGATAAGGGTATTCGTACTGCTTGTTGTTGGTTGTATTTTCGTCCCCTGTGAAGCCTTCGCCTCTTTCCATGACACGGATCATTGGCCATGACTTACCGCCGTCCTCAGAAAGTGCAACAGCAACAGGGCAACGAAGTCCCGGCCATGCTACTTTGCCGTATACCGGATGCGGCGCATGGGTTGGGTTGTAAGCGATGGCAATTCTGCCGCTGGCCAGTTTCAGTGCACTGATACTGGAGTTATTGTTCGGAAGTACTGTCGGAACCGGTTTTGTCCATGTATCACCCCAGTCTGCGGATTCGCTGATATAAATATTGTCAGCGAAACGGCTGCGGAGAAAGCATACAAGTTTGCCGCCTTCAAGTTCTACAATATTGGCATGAACAGCACCGTTGCTTTCAGGCATGTCGACTTTCTTCCATGTCCTGCCTTCATCATCTGAAATACGGAATGCAGTTGGATCGCCTTCAAGGCCATTCACAGAGTCTGTGCAGATCCAGTTACCGAAAATCCAACGACCATTTGAAAGCACCTGGATCGGCTGACGGCAGAAGCTGCCTTCTTCCGGGAAAATAACTTCCGCTTCGCCCCATGTTTTGCCGCCGTCAAAACTCTTCTGGCAGCGGATAATGGAGGTGAACTGCATATTGTCTTTGCCTTCCATACGGTCTAACTGTGCTGTATACATACACCATACGGCACCGTCCGGTCCTTTAAATAAGGAAGGATTCTGTTCACTTCTCTCACTGTCATAGGAAACCTGAACCGGTTCACTCCAGTGATCACTGCCATTTTCCCATCTTGCGCACACAATGCTGATATCTTTGCTGCCTTCGAAGGAACCTGCAAACCATGCGCAGAGCATATCACCGTTTTCAAGCTCAAGAAGTGCCGGTGCATGGGCTGTGCTGTATTTGCCCGGAGGTACCATAGCCTCAAGGGTTCCCATATCTTCATTATAATAAACAGTTCCGTCCGGGGTCAGTCCCTGAATATGTTTGAATTCCATAGATTTTCTCCTCTCGTATAATAAGTACTCCAACGATTCTACATGTACGCCCAAGTTGACAGCTGCGGGAAGAACATATAAATTGCAATGATCAGTGTCATAATGCCCCACAATGGCAGGATGCTCTTGGCAATCTTAAAGGGCTCCACCTTGGCAATTGGTGCCATGATATAGAGGCTGACGCCAAAAGGCGGTGTCAGTGAACCGATGGCTACGATGCCGGACATACCTGCGCCGTAAACCATTGGATCAATACCAAAGGATGCTGCAATTGGTGCAACGATTGGTACTATAATGGCAATCGGGTTCATGAACATCATACCGATAGACATAACAATAATACTTACAAAGATAAATGCCTGTGGTGAAGAAAGAACGCTTGTGATAGCTGTTCCGATGATCTCGCCGCCGTTGAATACATCCATCAGTTTTGAGAATGCAACAGCAAAAGCCAGCATCATGGCAACAGATGCCACGTTTTTGACAGAACCGACAATGGCCAGCCACAGACCTTTGAGATCCAGTGACTTATAAATAAATAGTGAAACAATACATGCATAAACAACGGATACGGCTGCTGCTTCAACAACTGTCAACAGACCGGAGAAAATACCGCCCAGGATGATAACCGGTGATAAGATACCCCAGATACCGTGACCGATAACTTTGCCTATGCCTTCTGCACGAAGGGCTTCATAAGATTCACGGATCTTTGTCTGGTCTCCCTGGTCTTTACGACAGTGAAGCAGCGTGATGACGATCAGTGCAGCGGCACATGTCAGACCAATAACCGCACCGACTTTGAACATCTGTCCTTCATCTGTACCTGCCATGGCACAGTACTGAAGGATAGCTGAACTTGGAGGAATCAGCTGTCCCAGAGAACCGGCGGCAGCGATCATACATGCGAAGAACAGGCGGTCATAACCGTATTCAATGAGGATTGGCAGTACCATGGCACCGACAGCCGCAACAACGGCCATACCGGAACCTGAAATCATACCGTAGAAAATAGCAGTTAAAACAGCTACCAAAGGAATACAGGAACGAAATCTTCCCAGGAAGTAACGAAAAACATTGAAAATCTTTTCTGTCAACTGTCCCTGCGACATGATATTACCGGATACAACGAATAATGCGATGGCAACGTAAGTTGTCTTACCTGCTGCACTTGTCAGCCATCCGACGATATCGGACATCTGGTAAAGGCTTCCGCCTGTCATCAATGAAGGAATGATAAACGCAGCGCCGTATGCAGCCACCATAGAAAATCCAAAGAGGAGCAGCACTACAAAAAATACTCCGAAAATTACGCCTAACATTTTTAGTCCCCTTTCTTTTTCTATGATACAGATACTTCTTCCGATGATTTAATCGTTTTGATAAACATCTGGATATCTCTGATCAGGTTAAGTGCAAAACCTACAAGCGGTGCAAGGTAGATGATCCATAATGGCATACCTGTTACACCCACACTGCCTTCTGCCTTTGTCTGAGCGACAAAGATGACAGAGCCGTAGATAAAAAATACTGTTAAAATACCGTCAAATACGAACTGTGCTGAGAACAGGAAGTTCTGCAGCTTTTTAGGATATTTTGCTGTCAGTGCGTCAACGATGATATTGGCACCTCTCTTTGTACAATAGCTTGCACAGAAGAAACATACCCATATATAGGCAAAGATTGAGATTTCTTCCGGAATGCCCATCCAGCCCGGAGCAAGGAATTTGCAGATAACATTGACTGTTTCCATGATGAACATGATAATAATGCCCACTGCAATAACATTTTCTTCAAGTTCTTTAAACCAATGATTTTTTGCCTTCTCCATAGCAGTCCCCTTTCTATTTTGTTCTTCCTTCTGACATGCGGATTGCGTAATCCATTGCATTAATAAGGCTTAATTCGTTGGCCACGCCTTTTCCTGCCTGGTCAAAAGCAGTACCGTGGTCAACAGATGCACGAATGATCGGAAGACCAAGTGTGATATTAACACCTGCCACTGCATCCCATTTCTGTTCTGCCTGATTGTATACAAAGCCCACCACTTTAAGTGGAATATGTCCCTGATCGTGATACATAGCTACAACGATATCATACCATCCGCCCCGGGCTTTTGAAAAGACTGTATCCGGAGGGACAGGACCATCAACGATGATGCCTTCACCTTTTGCAGCTTCGATAGCCGGTGTGATTTCTTCAATCTCTTCACGGCCAAACATACCGTTTTCGCCGCTGTGCGGATTTAAGCCGGCAACACCGATCTTCGGCTCTTTGATGCCGAGTTCTTTGCAGGCCTGATCAGCGATTCGGATAACTTCCAACACACGGTCTTTTTTGACTCTGTCACATGCTTCTCTCAAGGATACATGGGTAGAAACATGAACAACTCTCAGATTTTCATGGGCAAGCATCATGGTATATTTCTTTGTGCCTGTATATTCCGCATAAATTTCTGTATGGCCTGAATAATGATGACCTGCAAGATTCATTGCTTCCTTATTTAATGCATTTGTCACTGTGGCATCTACTTCATGGTTCATAGCCAGTTCAATGACTTTCTTTACATACTGGAAAGCTGCATTGCCGGCCATAGCAGAAACAACACCACGCTCCAGTTTGTCCATATCCACAAGTTTCATGTCATAAACATCAATGGTACCGAATTCAAATTTTGCTTCTTTGACATCGGATACAGCATTGATCTTGACATTTTTTCCGACGATGCCCACTGCTGCTTCCATGACAGCTGCATCACCGATGATGATCGGTGAGCATTTCTCATAGATTGCAGGGTCAGATAATGCTTTAACTGTAATTTCAGGGCCGATACTTGCAGGATCGCCCATTGTAATACCAAGAATCGGTTTCTTACTCATTTTCATGTGCCTCCTATGCCATGCCTTTTGCTTCGTTTTCTTTTAATACTTTCTTGATGGCTTCAATACCGGCTTCAGGCACCTGGTTGAATGGTGCACGGCACTTGCCGACCGGATGACCCATCAATGCAACTGCAGTCTTAACGATGGTGTTTGGATTGCCGTATTTGAAGCAGGCTCTGAAGGATGCGATGGATGCATTGGCCGCCTTTGCTTCTTCGATCTTGCCTTCCATAAACAGATCATAAATAGAAGACATTGTCTTAGGATAAAGGTTTGCGCAGCCTGCGATACCGCCTGTGCCGCCTGCTAACAGATTCCAGATGATCAGTGCATCGTTGCCGGATAAAACACTGAAGTTCTTGTCTGTCTTTGCGATATATTCAAGAATATTGTTGAAATTGCCTGAAGAATCTTTTGCACCAACGATGTTGTCGATTTCAGCCAGTCTGCCTACTGTATCAGGTGCGATGGCATTGCCCGTTCTTGCAGGAATGTTATAAAGAACGATCGGCATGTTCGGAACTGCTTCAGCAACTGCTTTGAAGTGTTCATATAATTCGTTCTGGGATGCAGCTGCAAAAGATGGAGTGATGATAGAAAGAACATCTGCGCCAAGGGATTCTGCCATCTTGGACATACGGATTGTATCTTTTGTGCTGATGCAGCCTGTGCCTGCGTATACAGGAACTCTGCCGTTTGTTTCTTCAATAACTGTCTTCAAAACCAGTTCTTTTTCCTGGTCATTGAGAATGTAGCCTTCACCGTTTGTACCGAATGGGAACAGAGCGTGTACACCACCGTCGATGAGACGGTTTACCTGGTTGCGAAGTTCTGCTACATTGATGCTTTCATCATCGTTCATCGGAGTAATAATCGGTGGGATAATACCTTTAATTTCAACGTTTTTCATTTTACTTTGCGCTCCTTTATCTAATCTGTAACTATAAGTTCCGTTTGATTTTTTCTTTTTTTTGCAAACACTTCTGCTATTTTAGAGTATTTCCAGATATAAAGCTCTTGCATCTTCAGCAGTTACTTTTCTCATGTTGTTAACAAGCAGTCTCTGGACATCCATACCGGCTGTTACAAGGAAATCAAGATCATCTTTTGATACACCATATTCCTTCAGGCTTGTCGGAATATCCAGATGTTTGATAATACTGCACATACGATCTAATACCCATGCAGATTTCTCTTCTACAGAGAGACTTGCATCACCATTGTGGTTGACTCTGTCATAAGCTGCTGCAAATTTTTCACGAACAACCAGCTCATTGAATTTCATAACCGGTGCCAGCATGATAGCATTGGATACACCATGCGGAATATGATATTTACCGCCCAGAGGATAACTCAGTGCATGGACAGCTGTTGTACCGGATGCTGTGATGGCTACGCCTGCATAAAATGCTGCGATGAGCATATTGTTCCTTGCATCATCTGCTGTTTTATCGTCGCAGGCTGCTTCAATATTGTTGATGATCAGATCGAATGCTTTCAGTGCAAATGTGTCTGAGAAAGGATTGGCCTTATTGGATGTGAAACATTCAATGGCATGCGCCATGGCATCGATACCTGTTGAAGCTGCAATCTTTCTTGGCAGGTTTTTTATCATTTCGCCATCAAGGATCACATAATCAGGAATCATTTCATCATTGACGATACCGACTTTTAATTCTTTTTCAGGAACAGCCACGATAGCATTTGGTGTTGCCTCTGCGCCTGTACCGGCTGTTGTAGGGATCATCAGGGATTTCACACATTTTTTAGCCAGCTTCGGATTGTCCAGAAGATCTCTTACCTGATATTCATCTGTTGCAAGGATAGAGCAAAGCTTTGCTGTATCCATAACGCTGCCGCCGCCAACAGCAACGATGAAGTCACAGCCTTTGTTTCTGAATTCATCGACAACGTCCTGTGCCTGATCACATGTTGGTTCCGCAGCCAGGTCGCTGATGAGTTCATAAGCAACGCCGGCTTCTTTAATATAGTTTAATGGTGCTTCCAGAAGTCCCGCACCGATAATGCCCTGATCTGCAAATACTGCGATTTTCTTTGCATTCTGAGCTGTGATATCTTTGACATTCGCTAATGCGCCTTTGCCTGCATAGACTGCATGGGGCATTTTTAATGTGTACTGTTCTAACATTTGCTTTTCCTCCTGTTTGATTAAAATTGGTTAAAATTAATCTATCGTTTATCTGTTGTTCGTTGTAACCATTTTTATTGATATCTGCTGTTTACTGTGCCAAAATCCTTGTCAGCTGTTCAATCAGTCTTTCCTGACCAAAACCGCCGGATTTTGTAATTACATAATGTTTTTTATTCTGATAATTTAAGGATGTCAGAACACATCCCGGTCTGATCTCATTCACCGGTTCCAGTTCACTGACTCCGATGGCCTTCATAAATCCGATCAGTGTATCACCACCTGTGATCAGATAAGTACCTTCCATGCCGGCATCGATAAGCTTTTTCAAAAGATAACCCAAAGTTTCTGAAATTCTCACCCGGACATCTTCAATGGAGTAGCCCTTTTTGGCTGCATATTCCATTGTGTCATTGTGTCCTTCTTCATCATTGCTGTCGATGATAATATGCTGCATACCGTCCTTTGCAAGCTGACGGATCTTCCCAAGGCCTTCTGGCTGATCCCAGTAACTGATTTCCAGTTTTTCCTCCGGTTTCAAATGGATTCTCGGAATGCCCATCTTCTCGCCATAAACAATCTGGCTCTTTGTGATCGGATTAACACTGCCGCACAGGAAAACAAGGTTTTCTTTTAATTTCACATCGCCGCTTTTTTTCACCGGCAGTTTCAGAAGCTCCGGAAGCTTTGCCGCAAAACCGGCACATCCTGCAAGAATCGGAATATCTCTCTTTTTGCCGACTGCCTCAGCAATTTCATCTAAATCCGCATCTGTCTCAGCATCATAGAGAAATAATTGCTGTTTTGCTGCTTCTGCCGCCTTCTGCCTTCTTTCTTCTGATGCCTGAGTTTTCCATTCCTCAGCTGTCTGAAGCTTTCTTTCTGTTTTACTGACACCGATAACCCCGCCTCTGTAACCGGTTGCCCGAAGTAATTCATCTACCCGGTCATACATCACGGGTTCAAAAGGATCCTGTCCGAATACGCTTTCCTTCACCGGAATACCGTCTATATAATGAACACCGTCAACGGTGATTCTTCGCATTGCCGGAAAGGCCGGAACAAACACGATATTTTTTTCCAAAACTGCATCTGCCGCTGCCTGCAGCTCACTGCCTACATTTCCTCTTAAGGCTGAATCCGTTTTCTTATAGAAACAACGGATACCGTACTTCACGGCCTGCTGACACACATCATAGACAATCTCATAGGCTTTTTCTTTCGGTACATGACGTGTCTCCACATCAATCACCATCACATCACAATCAGAATCCGGCTCCACCCAGCGACTGCTTACAACAACCTGAGTCCGAATGCCCTTTCCCGAAAACTGAACACCTGTATCCAAAGCCCCTGTAAAATCGTCCGCCAGTATTAACAGTTTAACCATCTGCCTATCACCTTCCTCCTGAAAATTACTCAATATTTCATTAAAAATCGCTGTGACCGTTCAATTCATTAGCAGTCACAAGCGCTCACATTTCATACCCCTATTCTATTCAAAAAACATCCTATGCACAATTTCAAGAACGCGCAAAAACGTTTCATTTTGAAACATAATGTAATTATTTTAAATTAATCCTTGATTTAGCATGCTTTTGGTTGTATAATTCGTTTCATATTGAAACACTATTATTTGAAACACTATTATCTTTTAAATCACGCGTGATTTTTAAAATTTTTGATTGTTAGGTACCTTAATAATCATTTTCATCGAAACCTGCTATTTCCGTACATGCATAAAACTTTTGCAAATTCCGGATTGTTAGGTACCTAACTATGCAAATTTAAAGAATTATAAATGTTCTTAATTCTTTTGAGCACTCCGGGAAATTATAGTTCTTTATCAATCTATGAACTTAGGTTTTCAACCAAACTAAGCAGTCAACGTTTTTCCATAATTTCCTGTTAGAGACAATTTAACTGCATTGAAATATCAGAATCTGAACAACCGCAAAAGCTAAGGAGGAAATGAAGAAACCATGAAATACACCATTCGCGTACTGGCCATTGCCCCTTATGAAGGGCTGGCCCATCTGTTAAAACTTATCGGCAGCCAATACGATATGCTCCATCTGGATATTTTTGTTGGCGACCTGGAACAAGGTCTGACCATTGCCAGGTCCCATCTTCCCGGCCGATATGATGCTGTCATCTCCCGAGGCGGAACGGCGGATAGGATCCGCTGCATCACACCGCTTCCGGTCATTGATATTTCTTTCTCGGTTTATGATATTTTGCGATCATTGAAGCTAGCTGAAAATTACGCTCAGAATTATGCGTTTGTGGGATTCCAGAGTATTATTGATACAGTGCATATTCTCTGTGACCTGCTGCAGTACCGCATCGAGACCCACGTTGTTAATTCAGAAGAAGAAATTGCCCCGACCCTGGAGCAATTAAAAAAACAGGGCATCACCCTTGTCTTCGGTGACACCCTGACCCATGAAATTGCCGGAGAAATGGGCATGAATGCTGTTTTTATTAATTCCGGTGCTGAAAGTATTCATGAAGCCTTTCGGCAGGTGATTCAAATGTTTAATACATTTTCCATGTTTGACAGCCGGGTTCATCTGCTGGAAGATGCCATGAGGCTCCAAACCTCCTCCAGTATCATTTTGCAGGAAGATGGCAAACTCTATTTTTCCTCTTATGACGAAGATGATGCCGAAGAAGTGCTGAATTATTTGCAGGGAATGATCTCTTCCGCTCTGCCTGACCGCCAGTCCAAATCCTTCCATCTGATTGGCGAAAAACTATTTTCCATTCAAATGCAGAAGAAAAACTATAAAGACAACGTATTTTATCTTTTTTCCCTTGGATTGTCGCCAATTCCTAAAGGCAGCAGCAAAAACGGTGTGCGCTACTATAACCACGAGGAGATCAAAAGCAATTATTTTACCAGCTTTTTCTGCCTGACGGCAAAGGCTTCCGACCTGAATACGACGCTGCATGAAATGAATGCCAGCCGCCGTCCGATCATGATTCTCGGCGAACGCGGCACTGGCAAAGACCACATTGCCTATCGTCTGTATCTTGAGAGTCCCTATACCAATAAGCCTTTCATCTCCATTGACTGCAAATTGATCACGGAAAGATACTGGACCTTCCTGACCAAGCACATCAATTCGCCATTTTGTGACAATGACAACACCATTTATATCAGCAACATCCAGGATCTCAGTGACTCCTGGTGCCGCCAGCTGCTTTCACTGATTTTGGATACCCACCTGCATAAGCGAAACCGGCTGATGCTCTCCTGCTCACTGAGTATTGAATCTGACAGAGATCCATCCAGGGATTTCATTGATTATCTGCCATGTACCTCTCTGTACATGCCGCCGCTGCGTGAACTGACGGATGACCTGCCATCGGCTTCAGCCCTTTATCTAAACAAATTGAACTCCGAACTTTCCAAACACATCTCCGGCTTTGAGCCGGATGCTCTGAAAATTCTCTGCGACTACGACTGGCCGGATAATTTTCTCCAGCTTAAGCGCGTGCTGTCAGATGTTGTCATCCACACAACCGGCAATTACATCCAGGTCGACTGTGTCAAAGAAATCCTGGCACGTGAAATGACACAGTATGCCATGACTGCCCCTGTCAAATCCACCATTGACTGCAATCAACCGCTGCAGGATATTATCAAAAATGTTGTCCTGTCAACCCTTCAGGACTGCGGTGGCAATCAGACTAAAGCCGCACAGAAACTTGGCATCAGCCGCACAACCATGTGGCGGTATTTAAAATAAGCGCTGAACGATAAAAAGCGCTGAATCCACGACCAAAGGTTTCAGTGCTTTTATCATGGTTTCAGTGCTTTTATCTCTTTAATACTATATTTACTTGTAACTGTTCAGAGCCAACCTCCAAAATGCTAGCATTTCGTCGGTGTGGCGTATCCGCCAAATAAAATTTCAAAACAGTTTTAAAAATGCAAGCATTTTATACCTGTTTTTTGAAATTTTGCTTGGCTCTGAACAGTTACATTTACTTTTAGGACTGATGTGCCACAATGCGTACCGGCTGTCTCTTTTTCCTGACAACAGAAGCTGCAACCACGCCGGCCATTACCAGCATTGCGCCCATATAACCCTTCCCGGACAAAGTCTCATGCAGGAAAATGTATGAGAATACCGCTGAAAAAACCGGTTCCAGTGCAAACAAAAGGCCTGTATGTTCCGGTGTTGTATACTTCTGTGCCATTGGCTGCATCACGAATCCAAAGGCACTGCATACAAATGCCAGGCCCAAAATTGCAATCCACTGGGAACTGCTTGACGGCAATGTCGGTGTTTCAAACATAAATGTGCAAATGACACCATACAGCGCTGCAAATCCAAGCTGCCAGATGCCAAGGAGCATTCCGTCCTCTTCCTGTGCAAACTTGTCCGTCAACAGAATCTGCACCGCATACACAGCTGCACCTGCAAGACAGAGAATATCACCGCTGTGGAACACCAGTGACTGCTGCAGGGTCAGCAGACAAATGCCTGTCATCGTCAGCAGAATACTCAAAACATTCTGGTGATCCGGCATTTTCTTCTTAATCACCGCATGAAAAAGCGGCACCAGCACAACAGTTGTACTTGTCAGAAAACCGCCATTGGAAGCGGATGTCGTCTGAAGGCCATGCATCAGAAACGCAAACAGTCCAAAAAGGAACAAGCCAAGAACTGCACCTTTCATCGTCACACGCTTCGTTGTCTTCTTAAACTTTTTAAAAAACAAAAGTGAAACCGCAATAAACGCGATACCAAATCTTAATGCAATAATACAAAACGGCGGGATACCATCCAAACCAATCTTCATCAACAGATAGGAACTGCCCCATGCCATCGCAACCAGCGCCAGCATACTGTCCGCCCTCTGCTGCGTCCATCCATACTCTCTCATAACCTTATCCTACTCCTCTATCCTTATTTCAAGGTGTTTTTTAATTTGGCATTGCAAAACACCGCCTTGCTTTTTTGTTTTCCATGGAGTATTATACAACTATCTGAATATTTGAAAAGAGAATAATATTAATACTTATCATTCACAAAAGTTATGGAGTGTGCCTTCAATGATTTTAAACCGCTATGAAATTTTTCTGAAAACCGCCGAAATCGGCAATATTACAAAGACTGCTGAGATTCTTCACTATACCCAGGCCGGCATCAGCCATGCCATTGCCGCCTTGGAGAAAGAGACCGGATTTTCCCTTCTGGCAAGAAGTGCTTCCGGCGTCACCCTCACTGAGAACGGCAAACGCCTGCTGCCTTACATACAAACTCTGGTCAACGATCAGCATGGTCTTTCTCAGGCCATTTACGATATCAACGAAACGGTAGCCGGCACCCTGCGGATCGCCACCTTCACCAGTGTTTCCACCCAGTGGCTTCCGACCATCATCCGCAAGTTTCAGGCAGATTATCCCCTTGTGGAATTCGATCTGCTAGCCGGTGACTACGATGAAATCACAGAGCGTATTTTAAGCGGCCGCGTGGACTGCGGCTTTCTGACGGCTCCTGTTGCTGACCCGCTGGTCTTTCACCTGCTGTATAAGGATCCCATGAATGTCCTTCTTCCTGAAAGGCACCCCCTGACCCGGCAGAATGTTCTGACACTCCCGGAAATCAAAAAAGAGCCCTTGGTTTTGCCAACCAAAGGCTCTGATAATGATATTCAGGCAGTATTAAATTCAACCCGCGGCAAAACTAATGTCCGCTATGTCCTAAATGATGATTTGTCAGTTATCTCCATGGTATCTCACGGATTCGGCATCACCATCATGCCGGAACTGATCCTGCGAAACCTCAATTACAGTTTGGAGATCCGTCCTATTGACCCGCCGCAGTACCGTGCCATCGGCATTGCTTCCATGCCGTTAAACCGTGTTTCTGTACTAACAAAGACTTTCATTCAGTATCTGACTGATCCATCCAAAATCGACTTTAATGAACTTTGTTCTTGATCTCATCAACAATCTTCTCAACAAATTCATCAAGGCCCACAACTGTTGTATCTTTCTCGCCGTGAAGTCTGTAGGAAACCGTTCTGTTATCCTTCTCGTTGAAACCGATAACAAGAAGATATGGTACCTTCTGGATCTGTCCCTCACGCATACGATAGCCCAGTTTCTCTGCTCTGTCATCCAGATCAACACGAACATTCTGCGCTTCAAGCAGTTCACAGATTTCATTGGCATAAGCATTCAAGTCGTCATCATCTGTCTTAACAGGCATAACTTTGACCTGGATCGGTGCCAGCCATGTAGGCAGATTACCCTTTGTCTCCTCAAGGATATACGCCATGAATCTGTCAAGAGAACCGAGGATCGCTCTATGCAGAACAACTGGTGTCTTCATCTCGCCATCTTTGTCAACATATGTCAGCTGGAATTTCGCCGGCAGACAGAAGTCGAGCTGACATGTGGATAATGTGATCTCATTACCTACAGCAGGCTTCACATTGACATCCAGCTTAGGACCATAGAAAGCGGCTTCACCGATCTCTTCTGTGTACTCAAGACCAAGTTCGTTCATAACTTCACGCAGTGCGTTCTCTGCCTTGTTCCACATCTCATCATCATCATGATACTTCGCTTTGTCTTCAGGATCTCTCAGAGATAAAACGCATCTGTAATCTGTGATGCCGAAATCTTCGTATGTGCTGAAGATCAGGTCTACAACTCTTGAAATCTCATCCTTAATCTGCTCAGGTGTTACAAACAGATGGGCATCATTCTGGCAGAAATGTCTGCCTCTTTCGATACCTTTCAGTGTACCGCTGGCTTCGTATCTGAAATCATGAGCAATCTCGCCGATTCTGATTGGCAGATCTCTGTAAGAATGTCTCTTATTCGCATAAATCATCATATGATGCGGGCAGTTCATCGGTCTGAGTACGAAAGCTTCATCATCTACTTCCATGGCAGGGAACATATTCTCTTTGTAATGATCCCAGTGACCGGATGTCTTATAAAGGTTCACAGTACCGACACAAGGTGTCATAACATGCTGATAACCCAGCTTGCGTTCCTTCTCCTTGATGTAGTTCTCAAGTTCCTGCCAGATAGTATAACCCTTTGGAAGGAACATCGGAAGACCACGGCCAACAAGATCGTCTACCATGAACAGTTCCATGTCCTTGCCGATCTTACGATGGTCTCTTTCCTTTGCTTCCTCAAGGAGCTGTAAATGTGCTTCCAATTCTTCAGCTGTAGGGAAACATACGCCGTAGATTCTCTGAAGCACCTTGTTCTTGCTGTCACCCTTCCAGTATGCACCGGAGTGTCTTAACAACTTGAAGTGGCGGCATAACTTCACATTGTCTACGTGAGGTCCACGGCAGAGATCTGTGAAATCGCCCTGTGTGTAACATGAAATATTGCCATCTTCCAGACCATTGATCAGGTCAATCTTGTATTCATCATCCTTGAACATCTCAAGGGCTTCTTCCTTGGAAATCTCATGGCGAACAATCTTCTTGCCGCTCTTGGCAACTTTCTTCATCTCTTTCTCAATAGCAGCGATATCTTCATCTCTGATAACATCGTCACCCAGATCCACATCATAGTAGAAACCTTCTGCAACAACAGGTCCAACCCAGAACTTAGCCTGAGGATAGAGATGTTTGATCGCCTGAGCCATCAGATGTGCACAGGAATGGTTCAGCATTTTCAACTGTTCATCTTCTTTAAAATTAACCATTGTACTTATCTCCTTCTATCTTCTGTATCCGAAAATACCGATTCCCGTCAGGAAACCGCAATTCTTTGGATACACCATTTTTAACATTGCAACTGTTATTGTACCACGACGGATGATTTTTAACAATATCTTAGCGAACTATTATTTTTTAAAGTGCGATAATCCGCCCCATCTCAGCGGATGTACGGTGTGAAATAGAAAAAAACCGAATAAGCAGCAAGCATCTCAGCCTGCCATCTTATCCGGCTATTGTTTCTATTGAACAAATTGCTCTCCGATGAATCATGGCAAATATACAATAGATGAATACATTCGTCAAATAGTATTTTCTTACATATTAAATGCTGCCTTGTTGATCACCGCACGTTTATGTGTGCCTGTACCGATCAGGCCGTTCTCATCATACGCATTCACAGCAAATGTCACTTTCTTGCCATTCACAACTTCTGTAATCTCTACTTCACAGCGAACTTTCTTGCCACATGGTGTGGAAGCAAGATGTCTGACTTCAACAGACATACCGACAGAACCTTTGCCTTCTTCCAGACAGTTATCCATTAATTTGGCACAGGTCAGTTCCATCAGGTTGATCATGCTCGGTGTTGAGAAAACTGCAGGCAATTCAATTGCCGGAAGCTGTGGATCGTTATGGTTCGCAAGCATACCCTCGTTCACAATAATTTCTGTTTCGAACTTCATTCCTGCTTTCATTTCCATTGTAAAACCCTCCTTGTAAAAATCATCTTCCTATAAATAACACAAGAGACGCTTCTCTTTCTTACATCATACCAGAAACCGCGCCGTTCGCCAATCTATGTATGAAAATTTGAACATTTATATGTTCATTTCTTTTTCAAGCAGTTGATGATAACAAATAAAGTTTCTGCGCATCGATGCCATCTTCGATGATCTGATTCGCCTGCTCCAGACATTTCCGGTTAACTTCTTTTGTTCCATCAAAATTCATCTTGTGGCTAAATTTATTCATGCGATGCCGTTTCTGTACGTTCTGTGCTCTTCATGATCGTAATCAGAGAGCTGAGCAATAAAAGCAGCGGATAAAACAGTTTCGGCATGATCTGAAAGGCTGAAATCTCTCCGCCAAGTTCGTTCACTGCTGAAATTGCGACAAGCATCTGCGCACCATAAGGAATCACCCCTTGAAAAACGCATGAAAATGTATCAAGAAGCGATGCTGTCTTTCTCGGTGTAATGCCATATTCCTCTGCCATTTTCTTCGCAATCGGGTTTGCCATAACGATGGCTACTGTATTGTTGGCCGTTGCAATATCCATTGTGCCGACGAGAAATCCCATACCAAGCTGACCACCCTTTTTTCCACGGAAGATTCTGTGTATCCAGCTAAGAAGTGCATCAAATCCCCCATACTCACGGATAAGCGCACACATGGCCGCTACAAGAATAGCTACCATACAGGTTTCAAACATTCCGGAGACACCGGAGCCCATGTTTTTAAGAATCTCTACAGGAACGGTATGGCCACCAATCAGCATAATCAACGCACCTGACACAATACCGATCAGCAGTACAACAAATACATTGATACCTACAATGCCTCCGATCAGTACGAGCACATACGGAATCACCTGCGTCAAATGGTATGGCTGAATCACATGTCCCTGAATTTCTGTCTGGAAAGACAGCATAAGAATCAGAATCAGTGTCACAACAGCTGCCGGAAAAGCAATCCAGAAGTTTTCCCTGAACTTGTCTTTCATCTCGCATCCCTGTCCATTACATGCAGCAATCGTTGTATCTGAAATAAAAGACAGATTATCCCCAAACATGGCGCCACCCATCACAGAAGCGACACAAAACGCCAGATCAAATCCGGACGCTGTAGAAACAGCGACTGCAATCGGTGTCAGAAGGGTAATAGTTCCGACAGATGTTCCCATCGCCACTGATACAAAACAGCCAACGATAAACAGCACCGCAACTGAAAATCTCGCCGGGATCAGACTCAGCATGCAATAGGCCACACTCTCTGCACTGCTTCTCCCCACAACACCCACAAATGAACCGGCTGTCAGGAAGATTAATAGCATCGTGATAATATTCTTATCACCCACTCCCTGTGCCATAATCTCCAGTTTCTGATCAAAATTCAACGCTCGATTCTGCAGACAGGCCACCAGAATCGCCGCAAGAAATGCGATGACGATTGGCACATTGTAAAACCCCATTGGAATCTCCATCACATACTCAAATAAAATGCCCAGGCCAAGGTATAATACAAGAAATACACCAATTGGCAACAGGGCAATTCCTTTTCCTTCTCTCATTCTTATCCTCTTTCTACCATACTCTGGTTATGGCTATATAATCACTTTGTTATTTTATCATACAAACTAATTCTTCACCATAAGCATTCCACATTTCTGGAAGAAATTACCATTTTTTTCATACCAGCCCTGCTTTAAGATCTTAAGAGTATTCTCCAGCATAGCAATTTCTTTTGATCTGTCTCTCATGAGTCCAAATCTGCTATCATGTTTTCCATAGATTTTTCATCGAAGATGCCAGCGCCTGTATCAATAATTTTAAACATTACCTCGTCATGCATAAGTATGAATGTAGGCATATATACAGAATGAGCTTGCTTGATTTTTGAATTGACTGTTAAAAAGTCAGTGTTAAGTTTATGGTTTTTCAAGTCTTCTCTATAGTTTCCAATGTATCTCATTTTAATACGATATACATCATTTTCGATGATGAGAACGCCATTTTCCTGAGTTTCAAGTGTATTTTTAATGATGTTAAAAGACATTAATATTCAAGTCCTTCCTCTGATTTTTCTTATATCATTCTAAAATGCTTCCAGAATCATTTATCTTCATCTCCATTTCTTTCAACAAATCCTGCGACTACTGCTTCTTCTCTTCTACGTAATTCTCCTCTAGTCAAAATCATCATCCTTTACATCATTTTTAGAAGCCATATTGCACAACTTTTCTCAGATTATATACTACCACAAACACCTGTAATTTAATACTGAATATTCATTTAAAATCATTTCAATATCGTTTTTTTATTAAATTAAAAAGTCTATCTGCAATATCCGGTCCTGTTTTGCCAGTTTGCTTTGATTGATTAACTCCTACAAATAAATTCTTCGAAAGCCTTGTTGCAAACGAGAACCATAGCTAATACCACGAATAACTTCCCAAGCCTTTCTCCCAAGAGAACCTGAGTTCTTATTCTTTATATTATCTAATTCATCAACAACTACCTTTGGAATAACTACCTTGCTATATTCCTTGTTCAGTTCATCAATTAACTGTGAATCCTTAAGTAACGCTGAAGTATCTGGAACTGCAACCTTCTCCCCTCTTAAAAATTGTTCGGTCTGTGATTCTGACATTCCAAAAGCCTTACAATATTTTCTTGCCATTTCCAATAGAGTTTTTTCTGTAGTTTTTCCACCTTCAACACGTGAAATAGACGACTTGTTCATACCATTTCCTGGTTTCAAGCCCTCTAATACATCAATCTTCTTTGCCATGTCATCCATGGTACAGCCATTCTTTTCACGAAGCTCCTTCAATCTCGAACAAAGGAAAGCTATCTGATTATCATTTGCCATAAGTAACGCCCCTTTCACAGGTATGTATGTAATTTGACTATTGGCTTTATCTCATACTCTCATTATATATATCGTTGCATTTTTTACAACGAAAAGGTGTGTTTTTGCAACAAATATTCAAAAGGCGCAACTCATGTTGTAAATTAGTAATATCCACAACGATAACAGGTAATTTAATTATTCGTATTTTTTCCCGATAATGTAAATCGAAACTACCATACCACCTAATATCATAATTAAGAAAATTTTACTTAAAATATCCCATAAAGCTATATTGAGACAATTGATTATTATAATACCTGCAAGAGGATATAGAACAACCGTTGCAAGTGTCCAAATTTTTAAAGTTGTACAGATGTACATCCAATTTCCGTTGTTAAAGGACAAACCAACTAGATGTATTCTAAAAATTCCTTGTGAAACATAATTTATCTTGTTTGCATCATAATATGTTGGTAACATGTCTTTGGCAAAGAAACAAAACCATGCACCAAATAAAAGCATTAACCCTGTAACCAGCAATATATCATCTTTCATCTCAGCTATTGAATTCCCAGATACAACTAACATAATAATTTCTGTAATAGATATTAAAAAGCATAGCAAATATGCTAATATCCAGTTTTTTCTATGCTGATAAATAGAATTCCTAACAGCCATATCGAGAGAGCCTACTACCAATTCCTCGACTTCTTTTGTATCAATATTTTTCTGTGTATCTATTTTTTCTCCACGTAACAATTCTGTAACGGTAACATCTAATATATCAGCTATTGGTATGAGTAATACGACATTAGGCATACTAAGACCACGTTCCCATTTACTAACTGTTTTATCTGATACATATAATTTTTCAGCCAAATCCTTTTGAGTTAAATTCTTTTTCTTTCTTAATTCGGTTACAAATAAACCAAATTTTTCATTACTAATCTGATACATATATCCACCTCCTGCACACATATTATAATGAGAGCGTGCATAAATCAATCGACTAACAGTAGAATTGCAGAATATTAGCACATAATTCATCAAATAATCTCCCCATCATGATTATTTCTATAAAGTTATATTCGAATATTTTTTAAGCCATACTATGGAATAATTAAATCGGCAACTTATAACTATGACGGAAAAAACCAGCCTTCCGAAACTTAGAAAAGATCACTTGCTATAGAATTGTAATTTGCTTCTTCTTTGACCCCTTATAAACATAAAAGCTGAACAAACAGGATTTTTCGTCCTACTTGTTCAGCTCTTATTCTACTACCTATAAATCAATTCTTTTAACACAATCTCTTCTGCTGCATTCCGGATGTTATTTACAACTCCAACCCACACCATCTGATCACGAGCTTTCAATTCTTCCGTAACGCCTTGCTTCTCCATCCTCTGACGCACCAGAATACCCATCCTCTCCTGTGCTTCATCATCCACAGCATTCAGATGTTTTGTCAATCTGTCTTCCAACATATACAGAGAATACATTGCCGGACGATGCTCTTTCAGATACGTTTTCCGCAGCATTCCATATTTCCCATAATGCGGTTCTTCATCTGTACTGACAAGATTCGGATAGTAAATTCCGTCTGCTCCCAGTGTGTAGGTTCCACCCATTTTTTCAAATGTGCTTTTCATGTGTTATTCCTCCTTGAAATCAGCGATATCTTTAGATCATCGCAAAATATTTCAGGGTAGCCTTGATAAATGGAATAGATTTTACCAAACGGCAGTTTTCAAAAAACTTATCTGTCAAAGATTAATTTCTCCCACGGTTCATATCCTGCCATGTAGCCGAATTCTTCCCCATTCCTGAATCCCTCAAGAAGTTTTTCTTTTACACCATCTAATATAGCTTCATCAATATCTCTGAACTTCATATGCTTATATAAACCGGACTTTCTAAAATCATACATAGTACCCACATTATCAAGAAGATGTTTTACCA
>ENA-OQKY01000296-OQKY01000296.1-human-gut-metagenome-genome-assembly--contig:-NODE-296-length-57534-cov-46.686833_pt1 | contig 57534 bp, 48 predicted proteins | sample MGYA00242652_ERZ504805 | MGnify/ENA primary metagenome ERZ504805 (study PRJEB26092, sample SAMD00036400) | human gut metagenome | host: Homo sapiens | study: EMG produced TPA metagenomics assembly of... | reverse complement strand
TAGTTATCTCTCGTTTTTACTGTTTTTGGTTTATTCAACCGTTCTTAAAAATGTAAAGAATTTTCGAGAATCGTATGTGTTTCACTGTTTAGTTATCAAGGTTGTCTGTCTTGCGACAGCTTGTTTACTTTATCACATCTCTCATCACTTTGTCAAGCACTTTTTCAAGTTTTTTCAAAGTTTTTCGAACTCTTTCGGCTTTCCGAACTGTTCTCCTGATCTGTGATTGTCGGCTCTGTTCAAGCGACTTGACTACTTTAACACGTTTGCTTTAAGTTATCAAGCACTTTTTTTAAATTTCTTTTTTCTTTCAGAAATTTATTCAAATTGTCTCTTTTCAGGAAACAATTATTTCCGACAGCTTAACTAATATACCACCGCAGATATCAGATGTCAACAGTTAATTTTATAATTTGACAAACTTTTTTATTTCACTCAAAAATCTGTCTGCCACTCAAACTCCTGCTTTCCAGCAACAAATCCGTATCATCCACTATATCTATGTACAAAACGTCTCTTCCTATACTATATATAAGAAAAAACTACCATCCAGATGATCAGTCCCGGCCAATAACCAGCAAGCGCGAACCATTCTCTTCGGCGACCTTTGCAGGACCTTTAGAAAAACTTAGTCCTGGGAAATCTGCGTTATTCGCAAATCACTCATTGTCTGAGCGCAGCGAGTTTGAGTTATTTGCGAATGCTTTTAGCAGATTTTCCAGGACTTAGCTTTTCTTAAGGCCCGAAACCGAGCCGAAGAGAATGGTTCGCGCTTGCGTCCCCTTTTACCTGATTTCCCAGGACTTAACTTTTCTCAAGGTCCGAAACCGAGCCGAAGAGAATGGTTCGCGCTTGCGTCCCCTTTTACCTGATTTCCCAGGACTTAGCTTTTCTCAAGGTCCGAAATCAAGCCGAAGAAAATGGTCCGCGCTTATGTCCCTATCGGGCATAAAACCCACTTTCCACCTCAACAGGAATAACCTTATCCTCAATCCCCTCAATCCCAATAAAACTCTGTCTATACAACATCTCAACCATCCTGGCAAGTTCCTCCCTGGTCCCCTGCGCTTCCATCTCCACGCGGTCATCCCAATTATTTCTTACCCATCCGGTCACTCCTAGCGAACTGGCAATATAACAGGCCCGGTACCGAAATCCAACTCCCTGCACTCTCCCCGAAAACCAATAATGCTTCCTGATCAGGTCTCTGCTCATCTCCGAACCCTGTCCTTTCTGTAACTTACGACTCTCCCAAACACCTCTGGCATACTCCCCTGAACTATCAGTTATCTCGCTTGACTCCGATGTTCCAGAAGCCTCAAGAAAAGTTTCATACTTCTTCCTCTTAAAAATACTCACACCGTCATCCCCATATCTGTCATATTACTTACCAATACATAAAGCACATGATCCGCCGCATCATTAAACCCGAATTACAAAACCATCTTTTCTCGCCTTAGCCTCCGGATAATCTCCTGAACGATAACCGAGCACACAATGGCCAATACCAATATAAGATTCCGGAACACCCCATTCAGCCTTCAGAGCTTTACCCTCTTCAGAAGCAAATACCTCTTTCGCACGATGGATCCAGCAAGAATCCACACCAACAGCATGAGCCGCATTCATCAGATTTCCCATAACAAGGCTTCCATTTTCCACACAGGTTCCCTGATCACTGTCCGCAAAAACGATCACAACTGTCGGTGCACCATAAAACGGATCACTCTTGGTTCCCATCACATCTGCATTCATTTTAGAAAGCTTTGCAACAAGCTCCGGATTTTGAGTCACCACCATAAGAGTTTTCTGCTGTCCCATACCACTTGGTGCATACTTACCAGCCTCAAGGATTTCATCCAACACTTCCGTCGGAACCAGATCTTTTTTATATCCACGTACACTTCTGCGTTCCAGAAGATTCTTCATTGTTTCATTCATGTCTTATATCCTCCCATACTTATTTACTCTCATTAAAGATACCTCTATAGTCAAAGCATCTCAAAACATCCGCCAGCCTTACCGGATAAAATGTAACAATATTTTCCTATATTATAGCATGACCATCAGCAAAATACACCCATAAATTGCCAGTCGCATCCACACATTCCTCACTGCTGTTCACTCCACACCCAATAACCAGCAGCCGAAATCAGCCTTGCCCCAAAGCCGGAACTAGGCTATAATAAAAAACATACTATTACGAGGTGTAACTATATGAACAAAAAAGAAATTTCCGAAATTAAAAAGCAGTTCACACCAGAGAACTGCTCTATCACCCGCATTTGCGGATGCTATGTAGACGGAGAAAAGAACAAGAAAACCGAACTGAAAGAAGCATTTCTTTCCCTCTCAGAGGAAGAAATGTTCAAATATTTTGACATATTCCGCAAATCACTTTCCGGCACAATAGGAAAGAATCTGATGAATATGGAATTTCCTCTCGAGCAAGAATCTGAAGGCGGCACTCAGCACTTTCTCATGAAACTGAGAGAGAGTAAACTTACAGATGACACTCTGGTAGAAAGTTTTTACGATAAAATTATCGAGACATATGATTATCCGGAGAATTACTACATCATTCTGATCCATGGAGTATATGACATACCTGGAAAGTCCTCCGACGGCGCCGAAATGTTTGATGCATCTGATGAGATCTATGAACACATCATGTGCTGTATCTGCCCTGTAAAGCTTTCCAAAGCCGGCCTCTGCTATAATGCAGAAACCAACAGTATTCAGGACCGTATCCGCGACTGGATCGTAGAACTTCCGGATGTTGCCTTTCTTTTTCCACAGTTTAACGACCGCAGTACCGACATTCACGGAGTCCTTTATTATAGTAAGAATACAAATGAACTCCGGGACATTTTTATCGACGAACTTCTCGGCTGCAATGCTCCTCTTTCCGCCGGCGGACAACGCGATTCCTTTAATGCATTAGTAGAAGATACACTGGGTGAAGACTGCAGTTACGACACTGTATTAAATATCCATGAAAAATTAAATGACCTGATCGAATCCCAGAAAGATGAACCAGACCCTGTCGTTCTGACTAAATCCGAAGTAAAACGTCTCTTTGAAGAATGCGGTGTGGAAGATGAAAAACTGCAGACTTTTGATGAACAGTATGAGATTGCCGCAGGAGAGAAATCTTCTCTGGTTGCTTCTAATATCACAAACACCCGAAGATTCGAGATTAAAACTCCTGATGTTGTGGTCCATGTAGATCCGGAACGTGCAGATCTTGTAGAAACCCGTGTGATAGACGGACGTAAATGTCTTGTGATCCCGATGGAAGGTGAAATTGAACTTAACGGTATCCGGGTACATACCGGAGACAATCCGGTCTCTGCCGAAGAAGAGGAGATATCTGATGGAAACTAATCGTAAACTTTTATTTTTTGATATTGATGCAACTCTGCTTACTCCTTATCCGTGGACTGTTCCTGACAGTGCAAGAAAAGCTTTAAAAGAGGCCCATGCCAACGGACATCTGATTTTTATCAATTCAGGACGCATTTATGCCATGATCCCATCTATTATAAAAGAGATGGGATTTGACGGCTATGTATGTGGATGCGGAAGTCAGATTTATATGAATGACAAACTGTTATTTTCCAGCATGATTCCAAATGACCTTTGTCGTGAAACTATAGAAAAATTACGTCAGTGCAAAGTCCCTGCTTTCTTTGAACATCCGGACAAACTTTTGTACGACAGTAAAGCTCCAACACTTCCTGAAACAATTCTGAATCTGAAATCCGAAGTAGAAGTAGAAGATTTAGCTCTCTATACGCCTGAAATTTATCATACGTTCTCATTTGCTAAATTCCTGGCATTTCCGGATGCTGACTCTGATACAGAAACCTTCCGTGAATTTGTAGACAAACATTTTTCATGTTTTATTCATGATGATGCAGCCTGGGAAATTACGCAGAAGCACTGCAGTAAGGCAACAGGCATTCAGTTTCTTGCAGAGAAACTGAATGTATCAGTTGAAAATACCTTCGCGTTCGGAGACAGCACTAACGATCTTCCTATGCTGCAGTACGCCGGAAACAGTATCGCGATGGGACATTGTGATCCTCTGATCTTGCCTCACTGTACTTACCAGACAAGTGATATTCTTGATAACGGGATTGCTAATGCTTTGAAACATTTTCATCTTATTCCGTAATCTATCTGAAACCACATTCTGCAAAAAACAGTAACTATTCAAGAAGCACAAAAGCAGCTATGTCGAAAACATTTCGTTTCCAGCATAGCTGCTTTTTTATTTGTTCATTTATTTGCTGTTATTATCCGTCCTGATTATTCAGCAGCCTCTGTAGGTGTTGCTTCCGGTGTTTCCGTAGCTTCAGCAGTTGGTGTTGCAGTTGCTTCTGCATCTTCTGCTGGTGTCTCAGTTGCCTCTGTTTCCGGTGTCGGTGTTGCTTCTTCTGTTACTTCAGGAGTAGGTGTTGCTTCCGGTGATGGTGTAGGTGTGGAAGTCGGAGCTGTAAATGTGTGACTGTCTGTAATCTTAAGAGTCTTAAGAACTTTCTTCACTACTTTTACATCAGCATCATCCAGCCACTCATTTGTTGTGTCTGTATAATAAGTGCTCTCTTTAGAATTCTGAAGAGATTCTCTCTTGGAAGCTGTTGCATCTTCATCATTGATCTTATCAAGTCTTACCACATAGTATCCTGTATCAGTCTCAATAATATCATCTGCAACTTCTCCATCCTTCAGTCCACGTAATACTGACAGAACTTCATCCGGGTACGCTGCTCCGGTAGAATCCTCTTCGTCATCTTCACCTTCTTTAGTTGTAAAGTTACCCTGTACTGCAGAATAACTGTCATCTACATTCTTGGCAACCTCACTCATATCAGCTGTCGGATCTTCTTTCATCTTATCAAGAATCTCCTGAGCCTGTTCTTTCTTTGTTTCCTTATCTTCATCTGTAACATCATCACCACTTGTGGAAATACTTACATAAGTAAAAGTGGTCTGATTTGCTTCATCATCAGAAACTGTGATATTTCCCTCAGCAACAACCGGATCATACATCTTCTTCTGGATTGTCTGAAGTTCCAGTAATGTCTTTACCTGATCTTCTGTAACGCCAAGTTCTTTTATCGTATCTTCACTGTTGGCAGCCATAAACTGTGATGCTGCATCTGCAATGGCTGTCTCATCATCATCTGTAAGCTCGATATTATAATCAGCAGCTTTCTCTTTCAGGATATACATCTTCTCAATAGATTCCAGACTGCTTGTTACTGCCTGATCACCATAAGTCTCTCCTGAATCCTCATCTGCTGTCTGATCCCAGATATTGTCTGCACTTCCCATAAAACTTAAGTACATAGAAGTTGTCTGCTGCTGCTGTTCACGGGCATAAAGACTTACAACTCCAAGTGGAATATCTGTTCCGTCTACTGTAGCCACTGTTTTTGTTCCATCTAACGTTTTACTTCCGCAGCCTGTAAGCATACCAACTGACATCACGCCTGCCAGTGCTGCCACAGCTGTTCTCTTTGCCATTTCTTTCATTTCTTCCTCCATATATATCAGTCCGGTCTCTCTAAACTTCCCAGGCTGTGCTATTACTAGAGTATAAACTTTTTTCCCCCGAAGGGCAAGGTAAATTCAAAAATATATGCTACAATTCACACATTTATCATGAATTTTAATCTTCAACCATATTCTTTAATTCTTCTGCAAACTCCGTCAGAGCCAGAATCAGATTTCCCTGAAGTTCCAGGATAAACTTCGGTTCCTGCTCATTCTTAAACTGTAACCCTCTTCTGTATTTCTGCATAAGAAGCGGAATCCCCTCCGGATTCAGCTTTGCTCTCTCATAAAGAGTAATCCGTACTGTTTTTCCCATTTGTTTGATCTCCGTCACATACCCCTGATGTGCAATTGCTTTCAATTTCGCGATCGCGAGGAGATTCAGCACAGCTTTTCCCGGTTCTCCGAAACGATCCAGAAGTTCTTCCAGCATATCATCGTAATCCTGCTGGTTTTCAATTCCTGCGATTCTCTTGTAAATATCAAGCTTCTGAAATTCATTACTGATATAGGAATCCGGAATAAACGCATCAATATTCAGATCAATAGAGGTCTCAAAGTCCTCCATTGTATGGATTCCCTTAGCTTCCTTAACCGCTTCACTGAGCATCTTACAATAAAGATCATATCCTACGGCATTCATATGTCCGTGCTGCTGCGCGCCCAGCAGATTTCCGGCACCACGAAGTTCCAGATCACGCATTGCGATCTTAAATCCGCTTCCCAGGTCTGTGTACTCACGAATTGCAGCCAGACGTTTCTCTGCAGTCTCCTTCAGCATCATATTCTGTCTGTACATCAAAAATGCATAAGCAGTCCTGTTTGAACGTCCGATCCTTCCTCTAAGCTGATAAAGCTGGGAAAGTCCATACCTGTCTGAATCATGGATAATCATGGTATTTACATTTGAAATATCCAGTCCGGTCTCAATAATAGTAGTAGAAACCAGCACATCAATATCACCATTTACAAAAGAATACATGACATTTTCCAGTTCTCTCTCGCTCATCTGTCCATGGGCAAAATCTACTCTCGCATCCGGTACCAGTTTCGCAATCCGCAATGCTACATCTGCAATATCCGTAACACGATTATAAACATAATAAACCTGACCGCCTCTTCGCAATTCTCTGTTGATCGCCTCACGTACCGTCTCCTCGTCATACTCCATAACATAAGTCTGGATGGGCATTCGGTCCATAGGCGGTTCCTCCAGAACACTCATATCACGAATTCCGATCAGACTCATGTGCAAAGTACGCGGAATCGGCGTTGCTGTAAGTGTCAGCACATCTACGTCTTTCTTAAGCTGCTTGATCTTCTCTTTATGTGCAACTCCAAAACGCTGCTCCTCATCAATAATCAGCAGACCCAGATTTTTAAACTGTACGTCTTTTGACAAAACTCTGTGAGTTCCTATAATCACATCTACCTGACCTTTTTTCAGATCCTCGATAGCTTTTTTCTGCTGTGCAGGCGTACGGAAACGGCAGAGTAGTTCCACACGCACCGGAAATTCTTTCATTCGCTGGACAAAGGTATTGTAAATCTGTTGTGCAAGAATAGTCGTCGGCGCAAGATAAGCCACCTGTCTGCTTTCCTGCACTTCTTTAAACGCAGCACGAAGCGCCACTTCTGTCTTTCCATAACCTACATCTCCACAAACAAGGCGGTCCATAATTTTAGTACTCTCCATGTCACGCTTCGCATCCTCAATAGCGCTAAGCTGATCTTCTGTCTCCTCATATGGGAACATCTCTTCAAACTCTCGCTGCCAGACAGTATCCGGACCACAGACATATCCTTCTTTCTCCTGACGCGCTGCATAAAGTTCCACCAGTTCTTTGGCGATATTTTTAACAGCACCGCGAACCTTACTCTTAGTCTTATTCCATTCCTGCGTACCAAGCTTATTCAGTTTCGGTGCCTTTGCGGTATCGCTTCCTGAGTACTTCTGCAGGCAATCCAACTGCGTTGCCAGAATATAAAGATTACTTCCTCCGCGATATTCGATTTTGATATAATCCTTGACTATCCTGTCTACTTCCACTTTCTCGATACCCCGGTAAATACCAAGCCCGTGTTTCTCATGTACCACAAAATCACCAATGGAAAGCTCAGCAAAATCCTGGATACGTTTTCCATTATAATTCTTTTTCTTCTTACGCTTCTTCTGCTCCTGCCCAAAGATATCAGACTCCGTCATTACTGCAAATTTTATCAGTGGATATTCAAAGCCTTTCTTAGCATGACCGTAAACAACCATGATCTCCCCAGGCTGTATCTCTCTGTCATAATCCTTCCCGTAAAAAGCAGTCAGTTTTTCTGCCTGAAGATCCTTTGTCAGTCGCTCCGCTCTGGTACGGGAACCCGAAAGTAATGCAATCCTGTATCCCTGTTTTTTATACTGATGAAGATCCTTTACCAGAAGTTCAAAACTGCTGTTATAGGAACTGACTGACTTTACTTCCAGATAAAATTTCCCCTGAACTTTCCATCCAGTCTGTTTAGGTTCCAGAGCACAGACAGAAACACAGTTCCTTTTGTTCAGTTCCTTCTGAATCTGTTCAAAAGAGCACAGCCAGTTTTCCGGCAAGTTCTGACTGCCTTTTTCCTCTCTGCGCATGCGGCTCTGACGGTATTCCTCTTCCACTGCCTGACCTTTCTCAGTTAAACGGTTCGGTTCATCCAGGAAGATAATTGATTTGTCTTTTGGAAAATAATCCAGAAAGGAAACCATATCAGATCCCCCCACATGCTCCACTGCCGGATAGATCGTGACCTGATCCAGATTCTCCAGCGACCGCTGACTTTCCGCATCGAAGCTTCGAATGGAGTCAATCTCATCTCCCCAGAGTTCAATTCGCCACGGATTCTCCTCTGTAAGGCAGTAAATATCTACGATTCCTCCACGCACAGAAAACTGCCCCGGCATCTCTACCTGCCCGACACGCTCATATCCCAATTCCACCAGCTTATTTTTCAGCTGATCCATATCGATAGTGCTGTCGCTTTCATAATGGATTAACTGTTTTTTTATCTTCTCAAGGGATTCCAGGAAATCCATACATCCGTCAATGCTGGTAACAACCGTAAGTTCCTTCTCCTCCAACAGCGCACGTATCACTTTCATTCTCTGCCTGATCAACAGATTCCCATGAATATCTGCCTGAAAAAACAGAAGATCCTTTGCCGGATAAGAGTACACTTTTTTATCATAAAAACGATAGTCTTCGAATATCTCCCTTGCACGGCGTTCATCCTCCGCCATAATAAGGCGATATGGCGCAGTCTCTGAAAGTCCATATATTAAATGAGATTTCTGCGATTCCATACATCCTGAAACCTGCAGAATCCCCTTATTCGTTTTACTCTGTTCTTTAATCTGTTCAAACTCTGCAAGTCCCTGCAGAGGTGTCAAAAATGCTTTCATATTCACCTCTTATTTACCGTTCAAATATAATTTCAAATATTCCGTCCAAAGTTCCCACATGACAAAAGCGGCATCTGTTTCCTGGTATATCATCATTAACAGTTACCGCTTTTTTCTTCCTTTTCTTCCGTAAAAAACAGTTGAACAGCATATCAGCTTTACTATTTTCTACTTCTGTACAGGTACTTTTCTGTTATATTCGTTCATTGCCGCAGCCGCGCCTTGTGAAATCATGATATCCACAGCCTTTGCAGCTTTTTCTATGGCTTCATCCACAAGTTTTCGGTCCTCTGTGGAAAATCTGCCAAGTACATGATCTGCAAGATCCCATCCCTTAGGTTTGGCTCCTACTCCAACTTTAATACGGAGAAATTTCTCTGTACCAAGCTGGCGGATAATATCCTTAATTCCATTATGTCCGCCTGCACTTCCCTGCTTGCGGATACGAAGCTGTCCCGGTTCCAGATCAATATCATCGTAAATAACGATCAATTCTGTCTCTGGGTCAATTTTGAAATAATTTGCCATCTCACGGACAGGTCCGCCACTTAAATTCATAAAGGAAAGCGGCTTCATAAGAATGACTTTTTCTCCGCCGATTACAGTTTTGCCATACATGGCGTTAAATTTCACACCACCCTGTGGTACATTATATTCCTCTACCAACTGATCAATAGTATCAAATCCCATATTGTGGCGTGTTGCTTCATACTGTTTCCCGGGATTTCCCAGGCCAACTACTAAATACATCTATGTTTCTCCTGTTAGTTGAAATATACCATCTCATCTTTCAGCGGTTCGCATTCTTTCGCTTCACTTGCATAGAGCACAATGCCCTCATCCTGGTATTCTGTACGGTACTCAAAAGCAACTTTTGCAGTCACTTCTACCCAGCTTCCCTCTTTGATATGGGATGCATTGTCGCTTCTGCAGATATATCCCAGAAATGAAGTATCATCCGCACAGCAGGTCATTGCCACACGACCCGGAACAAAGAATTTACTTCCCATTCCGCGCGGTTTCATGACACGTCCCCTGAAATTGACAGTCTTGCCTGCATATTTCTCCGGATGATCCATAGCATCTACAAACCAGATACCATAATCTTCCGGTGGAATTTTAATGATCGGCGCATCAATATCAAATGGCATCTCATCCTGGAAAATGTCATCCATCTCGCCCTCTTCATTCTCAAAGATAACCTCTGCACTCTGATTGGCAACCTTGATTCCGCGTCTGTATGCAGGAAGCGGGTCTCCTTCTTTGCATCGGTTGAATACAACCATATCTGTATTTCTGACCATATCCATGAACAGTGACTTCATGTTTGCCATGTAAACCTGATAAGTTGTCGCATCTACACAGGTGATCTCCTGCTCGATGCCCCAGCCTTCAGGAAGCTCCATCTGTTCAAATTTGCTTACAAGCCACATTCCATTGTACTCAATGACAACTCGCTCCGGCTGATGGATAATATCCATGGCAGCCAGACGCTGAGGAGTAAGGTCTTCTTCATCCTCGATCACTTCCACAACTGTGTTTGCAAGTTTCAGTTTATCCATATCATATTCTTCTTCGCCCTCTTCGCAAAGAATCAGCAGTGTTTTTCCATCAATGGCAAAATAATCCTGCTGTAATGTAAAATCCAGGAAAGTTGTCTTTCCACTCTCCAGGAATCCCGTAACTAAATAAATGGGAACTCTGATATCATCCATAATATTTATTCCTTTATACTGATTCTATTGTTGTTTACTTGTTGCTGTGCGCAAAGTGAACAGCACGCCAGTTCTGCAGCCCACAAATCTGCCCGAATCTGTCCAGAAACATATTCAATCTGCTTCAACTATTCTGCAAGACCAAATAATTCTGCAAGCTTATCCTCTTTCAGTTTAGAGCCGATCACGCAGAGACGGCCTGTATATTCCGGTGCACCTTCACGGATCTCTGTTTCTTCCGGAACCATATCAAAATAAATCCATGTTCCGTCTTCTGCAGGAAGCATTCCTTTTGCACGGAGAATAATACCGTAATCTTCAGAAGCAGAAAGTGCCTCAAGCATCTTCTCAAGTCCTTCTCTTGTATACTTCTTGATTGTCTCACGACCCCAGCTTGTAAATACTTCATCAGCATGATGGTGATGATGATCGTGATGATCGTGTCCACAACCGCATTCGTGATCATGATCATGGTGATGGTGTTCATGCTCATCATGGTCATGTCCGCAGCCGCATTCATCATCGTGATGATGTTCGTGCTCGTCATGATCATGATCGTGATGATGCTCATGTTCTTCATGATCATGGTGATGTTCGTGCTCGTCATGGTCATGTCCGCAGCCGCACTCATCATCGTGATCATGATGGTGGTGTTCTCCATGTTCATGTACATGTCCGCATTCAGGGCAAACCTCTTCCTCTGCCATCAATTCTTCTTCAAGAGATACCGGTTTTTCCATAACCTCAAGAATCTTCTTTCCATCCAGTTTCTCAATTGGAGTTGTAATGATCGCTGCTTTTGCATTGATTCCACGGAGGAGTTCCATTGCCTGCTGTGCTTTCTTCTCATCAATGATATCTGTACGGCTCATGATGATGGCACCTGCGTATTCAACCTGGTTATTAAAAAACTCACCGAAATTTCTCATATACATCTTGCATTTCTTCGCATCAACTACAGTTGTATAGCTGTTCAGTACAATATCTACATCGCCCTGTACACCCTGTACTGCTTTGATAACATCTGAAAGTTTACCAACTCCTGATGGCTCGATCAGAATTCTGTCCGGATGATATTTATCAACAACCTCTTTCAGAGAAGTTCCGAAATCACCAACCAGTGAACAGCAGATGCATCCTGAATTCATTTCACGTATTTCAATTCCTGCTTCTTTCAGAAATCCGCCGTCAATACCAATTTCACCAAATTCATTCTCGATCAGCACAACCTGCTCATCTGCATAAGCCTCTTTCAAAAGCTTTTTGATCAATGTAGTCTTACCAGCTCCCAGAAAACCTGAGATAATATCAATCTTAGTTGCCATCGTTTTGTTTCTCCTTTTTTCATTTTTATGTTTTATTCGAATAGTGCTAGTACACCGAAAATCGCCCTCGGAATAGCATAAAAGCCATTACAGGCCCATCCACTTATATATTTGCCCGTAACGCCTTCATTATACACAAGCTTCAACACAGTTTCAACCCTGTCACACGCAAAGAAGGGGACATGACCCACATCATGTCCCCACCTGTATTCCTAACAATTAACCGTTAATCATAAAGTTCATTAATTTATCAATATCATCTTTCTCATATGCAACGATCTCAAGTTCCGGAATCTCTCCGCCTGAGAAAATGTTTGCCAGAGATACATACTGGGATAATTTGGATTTAAGGTTCAGTCTGTCGCCCTCACCTGTTACTAATTCTACTCTTCCTTCACAGCTGTCAACTACAGCAAAAAACTTCTCGATATCTTTAATATTAGATACTTTCATGTCTGTTCTCCTTTCAACATGTAAACGTTTATTCTCTCTATTCCTTGTTTTCGCGCTAATTATAACGCAATTAATTTCAAAAAGCAATTATTGATATTGCACGAATTTTCCAGATATTAACTACCCTTGCTCATAATATTGTCAATTAAATAACAAACTCTCTATCTTGGCTACGCTGAGACTTTTTTATCTGTGCAATCGGATTCGCACACAAGTGAGCGGTATAGTTATTTCATACCTGCTTATAATCATCTTTAATATACGAAAATAGCTACACCATAAGCAGGCAACGGATACGCAAAAGAAAATGGTCTGTTGTCACATTCCTGTTTCACAGCCTTAAATGTCTTTGGCTCTGTCAGTCCATTTTCATCCATGATCAGCTTGTACTGTTTTTTCTTCGGCACACCAACTCTGTAATCCGGACGATCAACAGGTGTAAAGTTAACCACATACAGAATGTTATTTCTCTTAGTCGGAGATTTTCTTACAAAACTGAATATACTTCTGTCCCCATCATTGGCATTGATCCACTCAAATTCTTCAGGATCATTATCTGCTGCATAAAGCGCAGGATATTTTTTATAAATAGTAAGAAGATCTTTAACATAATTCTGCAGATCCTTATGCGGCTGCTCCTGCAAAAGGAACCAGTCAAGTTCTCTCTCCTCACTCCACTCACGAAGCTGTCCGAATTCCTGCCCCATAAACAGAAGCTTCTTGCCAGGATGACAGGTCATAAAGGAATATGCTGCCTTTAAGTTCTTAAATTTATCCGGCAGTTCTCCAGGCATCTTCTCAAGCATGGAGCATTTCAGATGAACGACTTCATCATGAGAAAGAACCAATACATATCTCTCGCTGTATGCATAAGACATGGAGAATGTCATCTTATTGTGATTAAATTTACGGAAATATGGATCCAGCTTCATATATTCCAGGAAATCATTCATCCATCCCATATTCCATTTCAGGCTGAAACCAAGTCCGTCATTCTCAGCATCTCCGGTAACCATCGGCCATGCTGTGGATTCCTCAGCGATCATCACTGTTCCGTGGTTTCTGCCAAGGACTACTGTATTCAAATGTTTGAAGAATTCAATAGCTTCCAGATTCTTGTTTCCGCCATATTTATTGGCAACCCATTCACCGTCATTCTTACCATAATCAAGATAAAGCATAGAAGCAACCGCATCCACACGAAGTCCGTCTACATGGCACTCCTCAATCCAATATAGTGCATTTGCGATCAGGAAATTCTTAACTTCCGGGCGACCATAGTTATAAATCTTGGTTCCCCAATCCGGATGCTCTCCCTGTCTCGGATCAGCATGTTCATAAACTGCAGTTCCATCGAAATTTGCAAGACCATGTGCATCTTTTGGGAAATGTGCAGGTACCCAGTCAAGAATGACCCCAATCTTATTCTGATGGAAATAGTCGATCATATATTTGAAATCCTGCGGGGTTCCGTATCTGGAAGTTGGTGCATAATATCCTGTAACCTGATAACCCCAGGATCCGTCAAACGGATGCTCTGCAATTCCCATAAGCTCTACATGAGTATATCCCATTTTCTTAATATAATCAGTCAAAGAATGCGCCAGTTCACGGTAATTATAAAATCCTTCTTCATTCTCCTCTGTCCATGGATGCTTCATCCAGGAACCCGGATGCACCTCATAAATTGCCATTGGCTGTACTTTCTCATCAAACTTCTCTCTGTTCTTGAGCCATGCAGCATCTTTCCATTTATAATCTGTAATATCTGTAATCCTGGACGCTGTACCCGGACGTTTCTCTGCTGCATTTGCATACGGATCGGCTTTGTAAAGTCTCTCTCCATGTGCACCTACAATAAAGAATTTATATAACTGTCCGATCTTCGCTCCCGGAACAAATACTTCATAAACACCAATCGGTCCTACCTTTGTCATAGGGTTTGCTTCTTCATCCCACCCATTAAACTCACCGATTACGGATACAGATTGCGCATTCGGTGCCCATACCGCAAAATATACGCCTTTTCTGCGCCGGTATGTAGTAGGATGAGCACCCAATTTCTTATATATCTCGTAATTGGTTCCCTGACCAAATAAATACTGGTCTAAATCCGTAAATTTCATACTCTCACCCATCCGGAGTCCTCCCTTAACATTCAGATTTTATCTCTTCACGGATATGAATAGTTACCGTTTTTATCTACCGGACAATTACTTAGTCCACCTGTAAAATCATATCTCTGACAGCAATTACGAACTGACTTTTAGTCATTCTATAAGCCTTATTATACCAACCGCTATTCGGTACGTCAATTAAAAATATGTATATATTCAACAATTTTCCCATATTTTTTGTGTTATTTTTGTAAAAAACAGAAAGAGCAAAGAAACACATTTTTGCGCATTTCTCTGCTCTTTTATCTGTCAGTTCTTAATTATTCAGACCCGTCACCATAGTCTACAGAGTCATCACTGTAATCATCATAACTGTCATCGTAACTTCCGTCATCATAGCTGCTATCGTCTGAGCTGCCATCATCATAACTGTCATCAGTACTTCCGTCAGATACATCCGGATTCTCATCAGAAGAACTTCCATCTGTTGAATCTGTTGAATCTGTTGATTCTGCAGTATCAGCGTCAGTTCCTCCGTTATATCCAGGTACACCACCATTGCTGAGTGTGCTTGGCCAAAAATCTACATAGCATGCATTCTGCAATGTTACATTCTTGGCTTCTGCCATTTCGCTTACTGTTACAAGCTTGTATCCCTTTGCGATAAGATCCGGGATCAGTCTCAGTGCAGCCTGTACAGATGGCTCATGTATATCATGCATCAGAATAATAGATCCATCTGTAAGGTCTCCATTCATTACTGCATTATAATCTCCATCTGCATCCAGCAACTTCCAGTCTTCCGTATCCAGAGACCACATAAAGAATGGTTTATTTACTGTATTATAAATATCTGAGTTTCCATCTCCATAAGGTGCACGTGCTACAGTTGCAGCCTGTCCGCATGCCTGAATCAGTGCATTATCTGTATCAGAAAACTGTTTGGCAACAGCATCAATATCAATCGTAGTTAACTGTGTATGATCCCAGGAGTGACTTCCGATCTCACAACCAAGCTCCAGCATACGTTTCGGTGCATCAGGATATTGAGCAACATTCTGTCCAAGCATAAAGAATGTCGCATGTGCATTGTTCTCCTCCAGACAGTCCAGAAGTTCATCTGTATATTGTCCGGGACCATCATCAAAGGTTAACGCCAGCATCGGACGTACCTGTGACGGATCATAAGAACCATCATCATTAAAATAGTAATCCTTTACTCCCTTGGTTACCCATCCGGTCTGAATATATCCATTTTCATCAAATGAATAAGTCACACCATCTATATCCTGAAATCCATTTGCAAAATATGTACCGTCTGCATTCTGATACCACTTTCCATTAGTATCCTCGTGCCATCCCGCTGTCATCGTAGCAATCTTATCTGTATCTGATTTACCCTTCAAAGGCTGTCTCACCGCTGCATCAGAATTAGTCTGAACCTCTTCAGTCTCTGCCTGAGCCTGTATGGATTCATTACTGCTTCCTCCGCCGCCTACCCGATGTGCGATCGGAACAATAATTCCTCTCACTACAAATACTACTGCCAGAATCAACCCTACCACATAAAGTCCGATCTTGGTATAATGCCGAATCATCATCTGGCGTTTTTTTCTGCGCATTCTTTCGCGCAAAACCCGCTTATCCATTGTTTCCTTTCCCCACTTCTGTTACGTAAATTTTACCAAAAAAACGCTGTTCTTTTTGTCTATATCAATCATAACTCATTTATCCGGTAAATACAATGCCAATTATTCGCACCGCCAGTTACTGTTGTTACTATTTACTCTACTTCTTCTGTTCCTAATTCATCTTCGAGATTCTCATCAATATCAGAATCATCAGAATTGGAATCTGAAGTATCCGCTTCATCAGAAGCCGAATCTGCATTTTCAGCATTTTCAGCATCTTTCGTATCCTGTTCTGCATTCTTCGCTGCTGCTTCCGCGTCTACACCAATCGCATCACCATATGCAATCTTCTCGCTTACACTTGCATTTTTTACGATAAAATCCTCTACTCTGAGAAGTCCGACAGATTCATTTACATAATCCTGTCCATAAGTACTTACCAGCTCTGCAATACCGCTGGCACCCATCTGCTCTACCAGATCATTCTGCAGCTTGAGGCTCTCTTTGTCATCAAGTGACAGTCCCTCTGCATCCATAATTCCCTGCACGATCAGATTCTGTTTTACTTTTCCCTCAGCATACTGCTGACACTGTTCATCAAAATCATCCTGAGAAGTACCCTGACTTTCTATAAACTCCTCCAGAGTCATATCTGCCTGTTCTGCATAAAGCTCCATACTCTTCTTAAATTCAGAAATTGCAGCATCCAGATCCTCCTGCGGGTACTCTTTTACCTCCGAATTCTCAAGTACTGTACTCCATGCAGTATTTTTAAGAACCTCCTGCGCTGACTGTTTTGCTTCGTCCTCCAGTTTACTGCGCACACTGTCCTCATACTCACTTACAGTAGTATAATCCGTATTCTTCGCAACCCAGTCATCTGTCAGTTTTCCTGCACGGCGGACATTCTGTACAGTTACTTTATACACAGCGGTCTGGCCTGCCAGCGTGCTGTCCTCATAATCTGCCGGAAGTTTAACTTTGATTTCCTTAGTGTCACCCTTCTTCATCCCGATCACACCATTCTCAAATTCATCAAACATCTGCCCGTCGCCGACCACAAAATCATAATTATTGGCTGTACCGCCGTCAAAAGTCTGTCCGTCCTTTGTTCCCACATAGTTTACAGTTACCAGATCGCCATCTTTTGCCCCGTCAGACACAGGCTCTGCTTTCTCCTGCAGATCCTCATCAATCTGAGCCTGTACATCGTCATCTGTAATAGCGTCTACTGTATTGTCCAGAGTCAGCCCCTTATACTCTCCAATAGTAATATATTTGTCCACATTCTCAACTGATACGAGACGGTTTGTCCCTATTTCCGCCTTCTTATCATCTGTTTTCTGCTCTGTTTTTGTATTATCTGTAATAACTGCACCACCATCACCACATGCAGATGCAGTCAGCGCAAAACATGCAGCAAACATGGCAAGATATATTTTTTTCTTCATAATTATACTCCCTTCTACATCTCAGGTACCGGGGTCGGTCTTGAGGAATCCCATACTTCTGATACATCAAAAAGGTCACTGAGCATTTCCGGATTATAATACATTCTGTATCCATCCAGATTTCTTCTTCCCTGGCGGAAATAATCGTCTGTGATCTGTACAAAATACTGGCTGGAATCTACATTACAGAAGTAACGATATCCCTGACTCTTATAAAACTCATATTTCGCATTGTCCGAAGAGTAGCCCTCCCAGCTTCCAATATCCGCTCCAAAAGCAAAAATGATCATATCTGTTTTTCCAAGAATCGGAGCTACATAACTCTGCCATTTCTCATCATCTGTCTGCAGATCCTCAAGTGATCTCTCCGCAACATTCTTATGTCCCCAGGTATGACTCGCAAACTCCCAGCCTTCCGCCTTCATTGCATCAGCCACAGCAGTCGCTTCCTTCACTTCCTGATCAAAATCAAAATCCGGATGTTCCTCCAGGAATTTCTTCTGATCATCCTGAAGATCCTCACCAGTCTTATACGCAATGTCCGTACGATATCCCAACACACCGTTATAACCCGTCATTGCCAGGATTCCCTTCCTTCCGTGATAGGAGAAATCCGGATGTTCTTTTACAAAAGTATCGATCAGAGGAACCATATCATAATCTCCGGTTGAAACACTTCCGTCATCCTCTACATACTCATTCTTAACTTCACCATTTGAATCCACAACAAGCTTTGTTGCAAATCCGTCTCCGTCCATGTAATGATAATAGCTAACATCATCCTGCGAAAGTACAAACGGTATCTTATCCGGCGGCAGCATGATACTTCCTCTGGACATTGTACCATCCTCATTCACGATTGCCATGTCATGAGGACTTACCATTACATAACCTTTCTCATACATGCTCTGTATGATTTTGTTAAACTCATCAATAGTTGTCATATACTGATTATATCCGTCAGAATCTGATTCGCCGTCAAATGCCTTGGACGGATCTTTGATAAGTGTATGAAAAAACACATGTGTGATCTGCTCCAGCGGATACTCTGTGCAGGTTGCCTTCGTATTCTCATATTCAGAAACTGCATTCTGCATATCTGTATTGCTGTCATAGTCCGGCTGGCTCTTAAGAAGCTCTATGGCACCATCATAATTATACTGCGCAGCCATAAGCGATGCCTGATCCAGCGGTGATTCTTCCTGCTGTGTATCAGCAGCTTCTGTATTCTCTTCAGCATTTGATGACTCATCCTGGTCGTTTTCTTCCTGCGCATCAGCCTCTGCTGTATCAGCTTCCTGCTGTTCTCCTGTTGCTTCCTGCTGAGCTTCTTCGTTCTTTGTATTCTCAGATGCGGATTTGTGAAATGGATCATCATCCGCAAACGGAAGTAATCCACATCCGTTTAACCCCAGTGCTGCGCACAAAAGAACTGTCATAACCCATGCTGTTCTTTTTCTCATAATTTACCCCTTTCGATCTATCACTCACCCCATGGCCGGAACCGGCACTGGTCTGGAAGGATCAAATACTTCCTGCGCATCGAACAGATCTGACAGAAGTTCAGGATTATAATACATTCGGTATCCGTCCAGATTTCGCCTTCCCTGTCGAAAATAATTACTGCGAATCTGTACAAAATACTGACTGGAATCCACATTACAATAATAATTATATCCCTGACTCTTAAGATATTCGAATTTCTCCCCTGAATAATCCTCCACACTGGTAAGATCTGCGCCAAATGCAAAGATTATAATATCTGTTCCACCAATCAGCGGGTCTACATTCTCTTTAAATTTCTGTGTATCAGCCTGCAATTTCTCCAGGCTTATCTGGCTTACATTCTGGTGCCCCCAGGTATGACTTGCAAACAGCCATCCCTCATCTTTCATGGCCTGTGCTACTTTTGCAGCTCCCTCGCGCTCTGTATTCAGGTCAAAATCAGGATGTTCATCCAGCCATTTCACCTTATCAGCATCCAGATCATCCGGACGTGTCTCGTAGCTGCTGTCTGTACGATAACCAAGGATTCCATTATATCCTGTAAGTGCCACGATTCCCTTTGCTCCTCTGTATGAGAAGTCAGGATGTTCTTCTACAAAACGGTCGATCAGAGGAACCATATCATAATCTCCCACAGAAACACTTCCATCATCCTCTATATATTCATTGCGGATCTTGCCATCATCATCCACGACAAGTTTCGCTGCAAATCCGTCTCCGTCCATATAATGATAATAACACACATCATCCTGTGAAAGCACAAACGGCACTTTACCGGGTGGGAGCAGAATCTCACCTGCATTCATATTTCCATTCTCATCGGCTGTCGCCATATCATAAATGCTGACCATAACATATCCTTTATCATACATACTCTGTGTGATCTGATTAAATTCATCGATCGTTGTCATGACCTGATCGTAATCACCGGATTTGTAATCACCGTCAAATGCTTTACTGGTATCTTTGATCAATGTATGATAAAAAACATGTGTCACCTGGTCCAGCGGCCAGGAAACACAGGAATCTTTCTTCTTCTGATATACTTTGACTGCATGCTGAAACCTCTCACTTGTCTGGTAAGCATCGCTGCTCTGAAGCATTTCAATAGCTTTGTCATAATCATACTGAGCCGCATAATGCTTTGCATTTCTGTAAAGTGTCTTATCTTCCCTGCTCAGTTCATCCGGGATACTCTCTGCTTCCGGTGTTACAGTATTCTCTGCTTCTGGCTCAACTTCTGCCGATGTCTGGACAGGCTCCGCTTCTTTCTTCGTTCCTGCAGACTTTGCCATCTGTGTGATCTTAGTCTGCTGTTCCATGAAAAAATTCTGCAGTTCTTCTCCGTAGAAACCGACACCGATTCCTATAGCAGCTGCAGCTGCCACAACAATTCCTCCGGCAATACGCATTCTTCTCTTTCTGCGGCGCATTTTGTTACGGCGTTCCTTTCTGGCTGCCCTTCTGGCTTCATATGCGCCATTGTCATCATAAAAGAAATCCTCGTCCTCACTTGCTGCAGGCGATTCTTCATCTATATCTGCGTTCTTCGACGGTTCTGCATCTGAATTAGTTTCTGCATCAGCTTTCTGCGAAATTGCTTCTTCTGTATCTGAAAGTCTCTCCTCTGTATTCTCAGATTCAGGCTTCAATTCACTCATACTTTTCTCCTTTTATCATCTGAATAAAGATATTATAACCATACGCGGCCATTCCATCCTGTAAAAAATGTTTTACATTACAGTTTTTTATCTCAATTATAACCTGTAATAATATAAATTTCTACCGCTTTCCACCCATTAATTCTTTTTTAATAATTGCCTTTTGGCTTATTTAATGATAAAATAAACTTTATGCAAAGGACTGTCTATGCGTAACAGTCCCTGTGAAAACACATACATTAGGAGGATGCAAATGAGTACAGTAACAATAGTCCTTCTGGTCATTCTGGTTATCCTGATCGCTGCACTGATCGGTTTATATTTCTTCGGCAAAAAGGCTCAGAAGAAACAGGAAGAACAGCAGGCTCAGATTGAAGCAACAAAGCAAACCGTTTCCATGCTGGTTATCGATAAAAAGAGGATGCCATTAAAAGAATCCGGACTTCCTCAGATGGTAATTGATCAGACACCTAAGCTTATGCGCCGTTCCAAACTTCCGATCGTTAAAGCAAAAGTCGGACCAAAGATCGCGATCATGATCGCAGATGAAAAAGTTTTTGACCTGATCCCGGTAAAAAAAGAGATCAAAGCTGAAGTAAGCGGTCTCTACATCGTAGGAGTAAAAGGAATCCGTGGTTCTCTGGAAGCACCGGCACCTAAGAAGAAGGGGTTCTTCGCAAGATTTAAGAAAGATAAGGCTGCTAAATAATTGCAGTTAACTGTAACAAAAGACCGCCAGTCTATGATTTTTGAAATCACAGACCCGCGGTCTTTTTTATTCATTTACTGCTCCATACATTAATTCTGCCTTCCTGTTCTACAGCTTAATCTGAACCAAAGGAATATTCACACAATTAGATTGTAAAATCTTTACAGTTCTTCGGCTGTGCCTTGATCGCGAGATAGCAGTCAGCTACATGCTCCTGGTTCATATCCAGTGCATAATCTACTTTCATATTAAGACCGCTGTCATTCTCCTCCAGATTCAGGTTCGTTGCCGCAATTCCCATTTCAATGGTTCCATACGGAGTAGTATAATAAGTCATATTCTTTTTACCCTGTTCAAAAACCATATGAACATTAACAACACCTTTTTTACGCACTTCCATGCCCTTTGGTGAAATCTTTATGTAATTGATCGTCGGTTCTGCGAAATCCTCCAGAATCTCCTCATAGCGCAGATAATGGCTTCCATTCCGAAAATAATACTCGCCCGGCACAACGATCTCGATCGGCTCCTGATCGCCTTCTGCATCCATTGTCTGAAGTCCGCTTACATGAATCAGTACTTCTTTATCCATTTCTCTCATACTCCTGATATTCTTATTAAATATACTCTCAGATCTGTTTCTATGTAGTTCTCTGTTTTCAATACTTCTCAATATCGATCTTCTTTGTCATCTCCACATCATACGGAAGAATTGAATTGGCAAATGCCTTAAACTCATCAGCTAGGTCACTGACAAAAAATCTGTATGGAAAATCCTTCTTCTCCATACCAGTACTGGAAAGGCCTTTTTCCTCCAGCAGTCTGCCCAATTCCAAAGCCGTCTCATATGCCGGATTCACCAGGCACACATCCTCACCCATGATCTTTCTGATAGTGGAGCGCAACAGCGGATAATGGGTACATCCAAGAATCAGTGTATCAATCTTCTTATCCTGCAATTCTTTCAGATATCTGGCCGCAATCTCATCAGTCACGGAATCATGAAGCCATCCTTCCTCCACAAGTGGTACAAAAAGCGGACATGCCTTGCCAAACACTGTAATCTCAGGATCCAGATTCTTGAGATATTCCGCATGGATCCCGCTTCCAACTGTTCCCACGGTGCCGATAACTCCCACACGTTTATTCCTTGTCTGTGCTGCTGCAACCTTTGCACCCGACTCTATTACACCAATGATCGGAATATCAAATTCATCTCTCACTGCGTCCAGGGCAAATGCACTTGCAGTATTGCAGGCAATCACAATTGCCTTCACCTGCTGCTCCTGCAGAAAACGGATAATCTGGCGTGAGTACCTGATAATAGTCTCTTTTGATTTACTTCCGTAAGGCACTCTCGCCGTATCACCAAAATATACGATTTTTTCTGAAGGAAGATTGCGCATGATCTCACGTGCAACAGTCAGTCCTCCCACACCGGAATCAAAGACTCCAATCGGTGCATCTCTATCTATTTTCATTGATTTATCTCCATCTCTTTTGGTTGTCCCATTATTCTATCACCAATCGAGAGCCTGTGCAAGCCAGAAGGATATCTTTATGTCATCTTTCTTTCCTTTATCCTCTGTCGGAAGCTGCGAGAAACAAAATTTCGGATATAAAGTTCCCCACCATGCTGTAACAGCTGTCTGCACCTGTCGATTTTCCACGATTTTGTACACTCTGGCAGGCACTGTTTCTGCCAGAAACACTCCGAGCATTCCCGCAGTCAAAGTAACTGCCAGTTTTTTTGCCAGTCTGTTTTCTATAAAATATTTCCTGTTATCCGTCATTATATCAATCTCCTGCTGTATTTATCTGTTTTACCTGGATTATAGCCATTATCTGAGGAGTTTATACATTAACCTTCAGGCAGTCATTCACAATACTCACTGTTTGCAGCGGCGCAAGTTTGTCTTCCCTGTAGCTCTCATAAAAAAGCTCTCTGAGTGTTACAATCGTTGTATTTTTTCCGGACATTCGATTTTCCACCAGTCCTGTGATATACTCTCCCACCGAAGAATTATCCTCTCCACGCCATTCCAGGATCTGTGCTGCATTCTCCGCCTCAAATACGTAAAGATTCTCCCCTGTAAAAGCTTCCTGTTTCAGGTAATCCAGAACCATTCTCCACCGTCCATCCTCAACAAGAGTCCTTCCGATGATCAAAACCTGCAGATGTCCCATATCCAGAAGTTTCTCCTGCGACTGCCCGTATGCCTGCTCGATCCGTTCAAAATCCGGTCCGCTGATCTGCAGAACTCTCGCTCCGCCATCTTCTTCGTCCTTTCCCTGTCCAGTGCTCTCAGACAGATCGGGCATTCCATATGACAGAAGAATTCCCTCCGGAGAAGCATCCACTCCAACAGCCATCGGATACATTCTTTTCTCCGGTTCCACAGCAGCACCACAACCACTCATAAGCAGGCACACCGCCAGGATTCCGGTTACTGCTGCAGACGCTCTTTTCCTGCGGCGTCCTTTTCCCCTGAAGAACAGATAAAGCTGGCAGATCAGAATTCCCGGTACAAAAATATACCCCAGACACCAGCCAAAATAATCCAGGATTCCTTTTCCGTCTTCTTCGAGAATAGATATCAGAAAAATCAGCGCAGGCAGCCACAGCCGTCCTGTACCAAGATGCGCCTTCCGGATGACCAGATGTCCGTAATGTACCAGACTTCCTATAGAAAAGAGCAGACTGTACAGAAGAAATCCCATCCATATCACATCAAACCTCGCCAGCACATTCCCCGGAAGATCTGCTCCGTCCAATAACGGCAATACCGGAAATTCTTCGGCTTTTATTCTGTCATATCCCAGTACTGCCGGAAGCAGGATTTCCATTCCCACAAGAATGCCCCCCAGTGTCAGGATCCCTCCGACAGCCGTTTTGCCTGCACTTCCATATTTCTCTACATTTCCAAACAGGAACGGCAGCATACCTGCTGCTGAAAACGCACACAATACTGCGTAAAAAGCCCTCCATATATTTTCCATTGTAAACTCATTTCTTCTGACTGCATCCATAAGATATTCCGTCTTTGCCTGAGGTATACACAATGCCATCATGATCAGGACACCTCCCAGGAGCAGACCACCGGAAACTTCTGCCATTCTCCCCCGCACCGGCATTCCTTTACAGGTTCCGACAGAACACACCACTATAGCCCAAAATGCGATCCATCTGCCGGATACCCCTGTGATCAGACTCACTGGCACGATCACTCTGAGAACTGCCAGCAGATACCCTGCAGTCAACAGGATATATAGCAGAAAAAATATACCTATGAGCCGCCCGGCAAAACCACCGGCTGACTTTACCAGATTATCAAAAGCAGGTGTCATCCGCACCAGCAGGATCACATAAAAGCCAAGCAAAATCAACGCCAGAACAGTCCCTGTCACAGCACTGGTTCCATTGATTCCTCCTATTCCAAAAAGACATAACATAAATGGTGCCAGAAATGCCAGTATCATCTGTCTGTATAGCTGTCTGTGGGAAATTCTGTTGTTTTCTGCAAACCTCATGAACCGGGCTCCTTTCTCTTCAATCGGATTTTCTGTTCTTCTCTTGCATAAAGCGGCCTCAGCTTTCTCCTGCGCAGAGGTACTCGCCATATTCCTTCTTGTCCGCCTTCTCCCTGTTCCTTTTTTATAAAAGGCACGAGATACGGTACTCCAAAACTTACAAGTCCGGCCAGATGCCCCACTGTCAGATATACTCCCAGTACAATTCCATAAATCCCAAGATAACCTCCCAGAATCAGGAAACCATATTTCAGCAGACGAAAAGCTGCTACAAATTCTTCGCTGGGAATCGTCATAGACCCCAATGCAGTCAGTGCCACGATCATCACAACAATAGGACTTACCAGATTTGCCTCCACTGCTGCCTGTCCGATCACAAGACCACCTACGATCCCGATAGCATTTCCTAATGATCCCGGAACCCTCACTCCGGCCTCCCTGATCAGCTCAAATGACAATTCCAGAAAAACAAGCTCTGCTACACTGGAAAATGGTACCCCTTCTCTCGCCTCCGCAAAAGACAGTATCAGCGCAGACGGCAGGATCTGTGTATGAAAGCGTATTACAGCCAGATAAAGTCCCGGCAGCACAACAGCTGTGATCAATGCCAGATATCTCAGTACTCTGAGAAAAGACGCCATCTCGAATCTGTGGTACCAGTCCTCGCTGCTTTCCATAAAACTGTTAAAATTCCCCGGCAGGATCAGTGCTTCAGGTGAATTGTCACATAAAATCACAACTTTCCCGTTTAATATCTCCTGTACAGCCCGGTCAGGCCGCTCCGTTGTCTGATACTGAGGAAATGGTGAATACCAGGCATCCTCTGTCAGCTGCTCCAGCATTCCGCTGTCAAGAATCCCATCAATTTGAAATTCTTCAAGCCGTTCTTTTACTTCCTCCAGAAGTTCCTCATGTACCAGATCATCCATATAGAGAACCTGTGTCAGTGTATGAGAACGCACACCTATCTTGTACTCTTCCACCTTAAGTCTGGTATCCCGGAGCCGTTTTCTCACCAGTGCACTGTTGCTCTTTACACTGTCCGAAAAACCTTCTTTAGATCCCCTGAGAACTTTTTCAGATTCAGCCTCCGTCACCCCCATTGACGGATATCCTTTGCTGGAGATCTTCATTGCTTTATCATAACCGTCTATAAAAAAGACTGCATCTCCGGTCAGCATTGCTTCTATCGCCTCATCAAGATCTGCAAGCTTCTTTACATCTGCAATTCCAAGGCTGTTATTCTGTACAAATTCCTGTATCTGATCCGGAGAAACTTCCCAGAAATGATTGATCATTTTACCAAGAGCAGAATCATCCAGCATCATATTGGAAACTGCAATCTCTATATAAACCATAAGACAGTCTACTTTGTGCTTTTCCCCCAGCCGCATAGGCCGTATCAGAATGTCGCTGCAGTTTATCAGTCTGTCTCTTAAATATTTCTCATTCTCGCGCAAATTCGCAGACACTTTTTTCTGGTCCGGCTGCTTTTGCGATTCTTTCACAGTTCTCACCCCATTTCCGTTAAATTCTATAAGTAATTTAGCAATGCGATTCTGCCCGGAGGGCTTTATTATGTCACAGGAACATTACAAAGCAGTTTCCTGCTGACATAATAAAAGAGAGGCTCTCCGCCTCTCTTAGAATTTCCCAATATTTAAATATTATTCAATATTTATTTACGTCCTCTGGTCTTCTCCTTCTCAGCACGCTCGCGCTCTGCATTCTCTGCCTCGATAGAACGCATAATCGCCATTCTCTGATTTTCGATGTGCTGGAAGGAAAGCTGTTTCGCACGCTCTACGTCACGTTCTTTGATTGCTTTAGTCAGTTCTTCATGTTCTTTTACAAGAAGATCTCTTGTCTCGCCTTCTTTAAGATATTCCACACGGTAGCGATAAATCTGCTCACGCATATTGTTAAGCACCTGAATCAATCTCTTATTATCGGAAGCCTGATAAATAATCTCATGGAAAGCAACATCCGCTTCAGCCAGCTTAACCAGATTTCCCTCTGCAATCGTATGCTCGAACTCCTTCGCCGCAAGCCAAAGTCTGCTCATCTCTTCTTCTGACATACGTGCGCAGGCTTTCTCAATGGCAACATTCTCAAGTGCAATGCGAACCTCCAGCACATCATTCAGATCTTTCTCTGTAATATTCGCAACCTGAGCTCCTCGACGGGGGATCATCACAACCAGCCTCTCCTGCTCCAGTTTACGCATTGCCTCTCTGATCGGAGTTCTGCTCACACCAAGTCTCTCAGCCAGAGCAATCTCCATCAGTCTTTCACCCGGCTTCAGTTCTCCCTTCAGAATTGCCTGACGCAGTGTATTGAACACTACATCTCTTAAAGGAAGATATTCATTCATATTTACTGAAAATTCACTTGTCATTTGTATGTCCCCCTGCTTTCGTAACTTCTGTTGCAAAAACTGTTTTTGCCAGTCTGCTCTCTCTCAGTACAGCTGCCGCTTCTTCCATCTTCTTCCGGTCATCAAAGATTCCAAATACAGTCGGACCGCTGCCACTCATCATTGCCTTAAGCGCCCCATGCTCCTCCATCAGAGCTTTGATTTCACCAATAACAGGATACCTGCCGATGATTCCCGGTTCAAAGACGTTCTCCATCTTCTCTGTCATTGCACGCAGGTCACCACTTTCAATATCTCTGATCATTCCGTCAATATCCGGATGCGTCTGGATCTGATCCAGCTGCAGACTCTCATAAGCAGCCTTCGTAGATACATTAATTCCCGGTTTGCCAATCAGAACAAAACAATCCGGAACCTGCGCGATCCTGGTAAGCTTCTCACCAATTCCCTCTGCCAGGGCTGTTCCTCTCATAACACAATAAGGCACATCTGCACCAATATTTACAGCACGTTCCATCAAATCTTTCTCACTGAGTCCCAGCTTAAACAAACGATTGACTCCAACCAGAGCTGCCGCTGCGTCCGAACTTCCACCAGCCATACCCGCTGCCACAGGAATAAATTTCTCAAGCCGGATCTCCACACCTTCTTTAACCTGGAATTCATCCATCAGAAGCTTCGCTGCTTTATATACAAGATTTCGTTCGTCGCTTGGAATATAAGGATAATTCACAGACAGAGAAATTCCCGGCTTTTTCACCTTTCTCATCTCCAGAACATCATACATCTGAATTGTCTGCATGATCATCCTGACCTCATGATAGCCATCCTCTCTCTTTCTGAGAATATCCAGACCCAGATTTATCTTAGCCAATGCACGTAAACGCATAAAACCCTCCGCTTATCCTTTGTACTTTGTATACAATAAAAATCTTTGTACATATTTTAAAACATTTTACTACTGTTTTCAATATATGATCTTCTATTTTTTATGGAAATTTTTTTCAATTCGGCACCTGTTTTACCAGAATCAGTGGCTGGCCTGGCTTTACCTCTTTCTCAGTCAGGCTGTTTACACTGCAGATTTCATCCACAGTTGTATAGAACTTTCTTGCAATGTCCCACAATGAATCCCCGACTTTTACAATATACACCGTAATACCTGGCATACTTTCAATTTTTTTACGATCCAGTGGCTGCTCTTCTACAGATTCAATAATCTGCTCCTCCCACTGTCTGAATACCAGAACGTTCAATCCCACTGCTGCCTTAACTTCCAGTTCATCCCCGTCAGCCATGGCCGTGGAAAGTTGTTCCAGATCAGCCTGCAGGAAATACGTACAATCCTGACCAATATCTTTTGCCTCGATCAGATGGGTAAACGGCAGCATGGCATCCATGGAATAAAACGGCATTTCATCATTTCCAATAATATACAGAATCTTAAGCATTACGATGCCCTCTGCCACAATTCCCTTATCCGTAATTTTAGTCTTATCCACCTTCACCTTACCACTGCTGTGACAAAGCTGCAGGACTTTTCCCTGGCTCTCCTTTATCTCGATTCTGTCGGTCAGCCTGCACTTCGAAAAATTCCGCACCAGAAGACTCTCCAACAGTTCCTTCCTGCCATGCAGCACACATTCTTTCAGTGGACTATACGCATCAAGAATCAGTTCATGTTCTTCCTCTCTGTACATTTTCATATTTAATTCCAACACAGCATCAACCTGCAGGATTCTCTCTTCTCCGTCCGGATCCGGTTTTACTTCCACTCCCTGATGAATCAGTGAAACTTCAATATGCGGGATCAGTTCTTCTGAACATCCGCTGCACTCCACTTCACTGTTAAAAGGCATCGTATATTCCAGCCACTGAGGCGGGTTCGCCTCTTCAGGCCCTGCATACAGCAAAAAAACTGCCAGTTCACCTTTTACCCTGAGTTTATTTTCCTCAGGACGCAGATCCAGATTCCGCGGTTCAATAGTATACCATAAAAGGGTCTCCACATTTGGTCTGTTTGATACAAGTGTAATATCATCTTTGATCCGTAAAGTATCTTTTTTATGTACACGCAGACTCATCAGCCGGATTGTCTTCTTTTTTACCGATATGTCCGAGTCATTCAGTTCAACAGGAAGCTCTATCGTCCTCATTTCATCTACTACTGCATAAAAAGTCACGATTGCCTTAATGTTCAATTTCCTTGAATGGATCACATGAACACTGAGATCTTCAATCTCCCAGTTCAGGCACAGCTTATCTCCCCCTTCTATCCCTTCCAGATTAATAATTTCATCCAACGGTAATTTCGCAGAAAGGCTGTAAATCCTGCCTTCTTTTTCCCCTACATAAAGCAGATCTACATTGAGTGTTCCTTTCAGAAAAGCTCTTCCCTCACTGAGCCGCACCTCATCCATAGAAACATCTGCCTTACTCTGCACCAGGCGGCCGATATCCGGTTTCACATCCGGCACATTATAATCCTCGTCAAAAGTTACCTGGCTGGCTGCTTTATTCTTTACTCGCAACATCTGAATATTTTCTTTTCTTAATTCCAATTTTTTATTCCTTTCCTTCCAATTTTTTTACATATTATTTTTCCATAATTGCTTCTTAGCCGCTAAACTGCACGGGTTTCTTTGTTTCTGCTATTTTCAGAACGATACACGGATATGACGGCTCACCCCCTGCATCTTTTTCTTCAGGCCCGATCAGTCTTGTTTTGCAGAACACAGCATTCTCCGATTCCGATAGCTCTTCCACCTGAATACTGTATCCCCCTGTAAGCTGCTCACCGTAACCTTTCATCAGATATCGTACCCCTTCAGCCTGATATGTCATCTGGAATACTTTTTCCTTTTTCTGTTCCATCAGTTTTGAAGCCTCTGCGGGGATCTCCTCCTGCTTTACGATCGTATATTCCAGAGGTGTACGCTCCCCCTCCTCAATCTTGATAAACCGACAGCCCGTCAACAAAACTGCCAGCATCAGAATCCAGATCAAGCCTGCTGACTTTTTTCCCATAATGCACCCCTGCCCATTCCTTACTAGCAATTTTATGCCTGGACGAGCTTAGTTATTACATCGCTTTCCTGCTGTCAGGCAATTGATATCTGTCTTATTTTTCACTTCTTTTTTCTTTTTATCCCGGCATCATTAGATTCTTTCTTGCAGGATATCTCATAATTCCGTATAATAAAAAGAACATTAACATCACATGGGCATTTCTCATTTGCCCGGAAAGGAAATAATAAATGATACGATTTATTCTTGTCTGTATCGTGGTGATCGGATATCTGATTCTCTCCATACCCATTCTGCTGGTTGAATGGATCATTGGTAAATTTTCTCCCATGACAAAAGATATCAGTTCCCTCCGCATCATCCAGGCAGTATTTCGCTTCATCCTCCGTATCACTGGAGCTAAAGTCACAGTAATCGGAGAAGAAAATGTACCTAAAGATACTCCGGTGCTCTATATCGGCAACCACAGAAGCTACTTTGACATACTCCTGACATACTCCAGATGTCCGATTCGCACAGGCTATGTTGCCAAAAAAGAAATGGAAAAAATCCCACTTCTTTCCACATGGATGCGTTATCTCCACTGTCTCTTTCTTGACAGGAAAGATATCAAGCAGGGACTTAAGACTATTCTCACAGCAATAGATAAAGTAAAATCCGGCATTTCCATCTGTATCTTCCCGGAGGGTACCAGAAACAGAAATGAAGATGAACTGGACCTGCTCCCATTCCATGAAGGAAGTTTCAAAATTGCAACCAAGGCAAAATGCCCGATCATTCCGATCGCTATCAGTAACTCCGCTGACATTTTTGAGGCCCATTTTCCTAAAATGGCACCAGCCAAAGTTGTGGTAGAATACGGGAAACCAATTTATCCTGACGAATTCAGCAAGGAAGATAAGAAACATATTGGTGAATATACCCGGAATGTTATTCATGAAATGTTGGTTAAAAATAAATCTCTCACAGAAAAACAGTAACATATATCAGAAGATTTTGAACTTATTCTGATACAGATAAGTCCCCACCCGCTGCTTATTGCTTTTTGCAATTGATGCAGCAGATGGGGACTTACTTGATTGGGTTAATTTTATTTTTTACTTCAGACACATATCCCTGTCAGCAAGATTGCAGTGATCGTTCCCGCCAGAGTAGCCAGAAGTGCTCCTGGCAGAGTATATCTTGTCTTTTCAACTTTTGCCGCTGCAAAATACACACTCATGCAATAGAACAGACTCTCTGTTGAACTTAATATTACCGCACCCATGAACCCGGCTCTTGAATCCGTACCATATTGTTTAAAAATATCCAGCAGTAAACCTGTCGCGGCACTGGAAGAAAACATCCGTACAATCGTCAGCGGCAAAATCTCCGACGGAATTCCAATCCCGGAAGTTAATTTTCCAAGCAAATTTCCTGCAAAGTTCAAAAATCCTGAACCTCTCAAAATTCCCACGCCTGTCATCAGGCCTACCAGTGCCGGACAGATCCCGGCCACAGTTTTTAACCCATCTTTTGAACCATCCAGAAAATCATTATATACATCTCTCCCTGCCAGCAGCCCCCAGCTAATAATATAAAACAGAAATACCGGAATAATCATATCAGACAAAAATGCAAGAATTCTCATCTATCTTTCCCCCTGCGGTTCATAATTCTGCAAAAGATCACTGCTGTAACAGTACTGACCGCAGTGGCCACCATCCCCGGCCCCACCACTGCTGCCGGATCGGCACTTCCATACTGTGCACGGTATGCAATCATATTCACAGGAATTAATTGCAAAGAAGAAATATTAATAATCAGAAATGTACACATTTCTTTGCTTGCAATTCCAGTTCTTTGTTCAGACTTATTCCCCCTCCATTTTTTCTTGCTTATTTCTATCCTCCTGTCTTCCAGTTCAGCAAGACTCTCCATAGCTTTCAGTCCGGCAGGAGTAGCCGCCCAGCCAAGTCCCAGAATGTTCGAAAGAAAATTCAGCGAAATATATTTGCAGGGCTCAGAATCAGGATCCAGATTGGGGAAAAGAAATCTCATAGCAGGACGCAATTTCCCCGAGAGCTTCTCTACCATTCCTGCCATCTCTGCAATTTTCATCAGTCCTGACCACATAGCCACCATTCCAGCCATGGAAATACACAATGTGACTGCATCTTTTCCCGAAGACACTGCTGCTTCCGTCACCGCCTTAAGATTCCCGGTCAAGGCTCCATATATGATTCCGATTATGATCATTCCACTCCATAAATATGTCATTTCCACTGCCCCCGGTTTTCATAAACATTTCACGTCTCTACAGCATATTCCCTGATTTCTTCTGTCAGAACTTCCACTCTGTCTGCCAGATTGCGCACACACCTTTTTCTCATCATCTGCACGATCAAGCCTCTGTACACATCTCAAATATAACCATTCTGCGTCAGATTTTGCCCACATCCTAATAAAATTTCATGCTATAATCAACATACAAGCCAAACAATCTGAAACACAATTTTTTTTGGGGAGTGAAGTAATTCATATGTATTACATAATTAAAAATGGGCAGATCGTAGATGGACTAAAACATCCACCATTCCACGGTGATATCCTGATCAGAGATGGAATTATACAGGAAATCGCAGAACACATAGAAATTCCTGCTGATTTTCCAAAAGAAAATATTCTGGATGCAAATGACGGCTATGTAACACCAGGATTTATTGACATTCACAGACACGGCGACTGGCAGGCACTGCAGCATGGAGACGATGAACTTCTGAACCGTCAGGGATTGACCTCTGTGGTAAACGGAAACTGTGGTCTCTCTGTCGCACCTGCAGGACAAAAATACTCCGGTCAGATTTACAGTTTTCTCGGCAGTGTAACCGGCAAACTGGATCAGGATCCTCTTTCGTTTATGGAATCCATGACAAACTATATGGATGCCTTATCGAAAACCGATCGAAGTGTACACACAGGAATGCTTGCAGGCAATGGAACCATCCGGGCTGCAGTTAAAGGATATGCTTCCGGAAAACTTTCTGATACGGAAACACATCAGGTATGGAAAACACTGGAAGAATCTTTATCCGCAGGTTCACTGGGCGTAAGCCTTGGTATCGCCTATGCTCCGGAATTTGAATATGACCGGAACGGACTGGTTCGGGCACTGCAGCCTTTAAAGAATACAGGCATTCCCATTACCACACATATCCGCAACGAAGGCGATGGCATTCTCCCTGCACTGCAGGAAGTAATTTCTGTTGCAGAGGAACTGCATATTCCACTGCATGTAAGCCATATGAAATGTATCGGCCAGAAAAACTGGGGAGATACCCCACGAAAAATCATCCAGTTATTCGACGAAGCAGCCCTGCGAGGTATAAAAACAGACTTTGATCTGTATCCATATCTTACAGGTTCCACTCAGCTGGTTCATCTGCTTCCGCCAGAATTCCAGGAAGGCGGTACATCTGCTATCTGTCAGAGACTGGCTGATTCTGAATGTCGTAAGGCTATCACAGAGGTGTTAAAGCAACCTTCAGACATCTTTGAAAATATTGTAGAACTGGCTGGCTTTGAGCGAATTTACGCAAGCACACTGCATACTCAGAAGTATGCACCATATGCAGGAAAATCTATTGCTGAAATAAGCAGAATCTTCAACAACGATCCGTATGAAACGCTTTATGATATTCTTCTTGCAGAGCACTGTGATGTTACTATGCTGGACACGATTGCTTCCGAAGACGATATGCTGTACTTCCTGAAAGACGACCGTGCAAATCTGATCTCGGATGCTATTTATCCGGCAGGCGGCAAATACCACCCGAGAGTTTATGGTGCATTCCCAAAACTCCTCACAGATTATGTACGGGATAAAAAAATCTTCACAATTGAAGATGCAATTTACAAAATGACCGCAAAACCAGCACAGGTACTCAGTATAAACAGAGGTGTTCTGGCTAAAGGAATGCCTGCAGATATTAATGTATTTCATCTGAAAAATCTCCAGGTACATGCCGATTTCCAAAATCCGGATCAGTTCTGTACAGGCTTTGATTATGTTTTTGTAAATGGCAGAATCGCGGTTTCACATGACAAATACTTAAATCCTGCAAGCGGAATGATACTCAGGCGGTAACCTTTATGTTACTGTTACTCCGTGCCCAGTAACAACCTTTATAACTACCCACAGCAAATATTAACCTTGCTTTTATATATAGAACCGTTTATACTGGACAGAACGAGTAAAAAATAAATTTGGAGGATTTTACACATGAAAATTGCAGTAACTTATGACAATGGAGAAGTTTTTCAACATTTTGGAAAAACAGAATCTTTTAAGATCTACAATGTGGAAGATAACACAGTAGTTTCCAGCGAGGTTATCGGTTCTAACGGTACAGGCCATGGTGCTTTAGCAGGATTACTTGCTGAACAGGGCATAAATGTTCTGATCTGCGGCGGCATCGGAGGCGGCGCTCAGGCAGCTCTTACAGAGGCAGGTATTGAATTATGTGCCGGAGCCCAGGGAAATACTGATCAGGTTGTAGAAGCTTATCTAAAAGGTGAATTGGAGTCTTCCGGTGTCAATTGTGATCATCACCATCATGAGGAAGGTCACTCTTGTGGAGATCACGAAAGCGGACATTCCTGTGGAGACAGCTGCGGCAGTGGATGTGGCGGAAGCTGTGGATCACAGCCTCAGATTACAGGGCGCAACGTGGGCAAAACATGCCGCACTCATTACAGAGGAACATTTAATGACGGAACACAGTTTGATTCCTCATATGACCGCGGAGAACCACTTGAATTTATCTGCGGTGCAGGTCAGATGATCAAAGGATTTGATGCAGCTGTGGCAGATATGGAAGTCGGACAGATCATTGATGTTCACCTTATGCCGGAAGAAGCATACGGAATGGCAGATCCAAATGCAATCTTTACTTTAGAAATCGCACAGCTTCCAGGCTCTGAAGACCTGTCAGTTGGTCAGCAGGTATATCTTTCCAACCAGTATGGTCAGCCATTCCCGGTTAAGGTAACCGCTAAAGATGAGAAGAATATTACATTTGATGCTAATCATGAGATGGCAGGTAAAGAACTGAATTTTAGAATTGAATTAGTTGAGGTAAAATAATAATATTTATCGTAACTGTTCTATATCTTCACAATGAATAACGGAATGCTGAATAATTTCTATTTAGCAATGTAAAAAGAGGATTCATCAAGTTCAACATATTAATGAACTGATATGAATCCTCTTTTATCTTTGACAAAATTTCTTATAATTTACTGACGATTATTTCTTTCTGACAATAACCTTATCCAGATGCCAGATGTCATCTACATATTCCTGGATAGTTCTGTCAGATGTGAACTTACCGCTGCATACTGTGTTGAGAAGTGCTTTCTTAGCCCATCCCTTTTCATCCCTGTATGCTGCTTCTACACGTTTCTGTGCATCTGCATAGGAACGGAAGTCTGCCAGGATGAAATAACGGTCTGCTCTGTCTGTATTCTTTGTATTAAGAAGTGAATCATACAGGTCACGGAAGAGTTCTGTATCATTGGAGAATGTTCCGTTAATAAGCTGCATCAGTACCTGACGGATTTCTTCATCTGTATTATAGATCACGTTCGGATCATAACCACCGTTGTTTTCGTAGTTGATTACTTCATCAGAGCTTAAACCAAAGATAAATGCATTCTCTGCACCAACTTCTTCTACGATCTCTACGTTAGCACCATCCATAGTTCCAAGTGTCGGAGCACCGTTGAGCATGAACTTCATGTTACCTGTTCCGGATGCTTCTTTACTTGCTGTAGAAATCTGTTCGGAAACATCTGCTGCTGCAAAGATCCACTCAGCATTAGATACTCTGTAGTTCTCGATGAATACAACTTTAATCTTTCCGTTAATGGAAGCATCGTTGTTTACTACATCACCTACGGAGTTGATGAGTTTGATGATCTTCTTGGCTGTTGCGTAACCTGCGGATGCCTTTGCACCGAAGATGAATGTTCTTGGATAGAATTCCATTTCCGGATGCATCTTGATCTGGTTGTACAGATAGATAACATGCAGGATGTTCAGGAGCTGACGTTTGTACTCGTGAAGTCTCTTAACCTGTACATCGAAGATGGAGTGTGGGTCTACTTCAATACCGTTATGCTCCAGGATATATTTAGCCAGACGTTCTTTGTTCTTGAACTTGATGTTCATGAATTCCTGAAGTGCTTTTTCATCGTCTGCATAAACTGCAAGTTTCTTTAACTGTGGAAGATCTGTTACCCAGTCCGGTCCGATATGTTCTGTGATCCAGTCTGCAAGGAGTGGATTTGCGTGGAGCAGGAAACGTCTCTGAGTGATACCGTTTGTCTTGTTGTTGAATTTCTCAGGCATCATTTCATAGAAGTCTTTTAATTCCTGATTCTTCAGGATCTCTGTATGAAGGCGTGCAACACCGTTTACAGAGTAGCCTGCTGCGATTGCAAGGTGAGCCATCTTAACCTGTCCGTCATAGATGATAGCCATCTTTTTGATCTTCTCATAATTTCCCGGATATTTTGCCTGGATCTCAAGGATGAAACGACGGTTGATCTCTTCGATGATCTGGTATACACGCGGAAGCAGTCTGGAGAAGAGCTCGATTGGCCATTTCTCAAGTGCCTCGGACATGATTGTATGGTTTGTGTAAGCAACAGATTTTCTTGTTACTTCCCATGCTTCATCCCATCCGAGTCCTTCTTCGTCCATGAGGATACGCATTAACTCTGCTACTGCTACAGTCGGATGTGTATCGTTCATCTGGAAGGTTACTTTTTCATATAATTTATGGATATCGCCATGTTTCTTTTTATATTTGGCAATTGCTGCCTGGAGGCTTGCAGATACAAAGAAGTACTGCTGTTTCAGTCTCAGCTCTTTACCTGCATAGTGGTTGTCGTTCGGGTAAAGGACTTCTACGATATTGCGGGCAAGGTTCTCCTGCTCTACTGCTTTCTTGTAATCACCCTTGTCAAAGGAATCAAGCTCGAAGTCTACGATCGGCTCTGCATCCCAGATACGAAGTGTGTTTACTACATCATTGTCATATCCTGTGATCGGCATATCATAAGGAATGGCTTTTACTGCCTGATATCCTTCATGGATAAATTTGTTTCCGCCCTTTTCAGGATCGTACTCTACTCTTACATATCCGCCGAAGTGTACTTCTTTGGCATATTCCGGACGACGCAGTTCGAATGGGTAGCCGTTCTTTAACCAGTTATCCGGTACCTCGATCTGATAACCGTTCTGGATTTTCTGTTTGAACATTCCGTAGTGGTAACGGATTCCGCAGCCATATGCTGCGTAATTTAAAGTTGCGAGAGAATCAAGGAAGCATGCAGCCAGTCTTCCCAGACCACCGTTTCCAAGTGCCGGATCCGGTTCCTGATCTTCGATACAGTTAAGGTCAAATCCCAGCTCTTCGAGAGCTTCTTTTACTTCACCGTAAGCGCAAAGGTTGATCAGGTTGTTTCCGAGAGCACGTCCCATCAGGAATTCCATGGACATATAGTATACGATCTTCGGATCCTGTTCGTCATAAGCTTTCTGTGTTGCAAGCCAGTTATCAATGATAACGTCTTTTACAGAGTAGCTTACTGCCTGGAAAATCTGCTCCTGTGTAGCTTCTTCAATTGTTTTTCGATAGAGGAATTTTACGTTGTCTTTTACGCTTTTCTTGAATGCCTCTTTCTTGAACATTTCGTTTGTCATTTCATACCTCCCGTAATGGTTTCACTGTTCACTTTATTCTCAGCAATACACCTTGCGGATATTGCCGGTGAACCTCTTCATTCCGTCAACTCTTCTGTTTTCTCATATCAGAGAAATTGGGGGCAAAGAATCTCCGCCTCCAATTTCCTCTCTGAAATCAGACTGTCAAGAATAATGATACTCTTTTTTCGACAGTCTGTCATGTGTATAATTGCCGAATTTTATAACATTTTTTTGTTATCGTGCATTGCGAAAGTAGTATATTTCCTGTGAAATACCTGTAACTTATCAGTACCTTGTCAGTAATTGACCGAATGTTGTCAATTACAGTTTCTTAACACCCATAGTTACTGCTTCTTTGTTGATGTTCCACTCTTTCACATAACCATCGGTCTCGCCAAGTACCATTTCGTCTGCAAGTACTTCTGACTTGATCTCATCTTCGTGTGCTTTCATGACATCCTGGATCTTGTCGTTTCCGTGAGCGTATACTACGATCTTGTCCATAACTTCGAAGCCGGCTTCCTTACGCATGGTCTGGATCTTGCTGATGATCTCACGTACGAATCCCTCTTCGATCAGTTCAGGTGTCAGGTTGGTATCCAGGACTACGGATGTTTCACCGTCAGATTCGGATACATAGCCTTCTGTCTGTGCTGTTTCAATAAGAAGGTCTTCTTCTGTAAGCTCTACATCATTTCCGTTGATATCCAGTTTCAGGACACCGTTGGTTCTCAGCTCGTTCATTGCTGCTGTTCCATTGATGTCTGTGAGAGCCTGTCTGATTCCGCCAAGGAGTTTACCGTATTTTGGTCCTACTGTACGAAGCTGTGGTTTGAAGCTGTAGGAGATAAAGGACTCTACGTCATCTGCGAATTTCACTTCTTTGACATTCAGTTCGTCTGCGATAATGTCAGTGTAGAATTCACTCATTTTCTTCTCAGCTTTTACATACATGGTTCCGATTGGCTGACGGTTCTTGATGTTTGCTGTATTTCTGCAGGCACGTCCCAGAACTACGATCTCCAGAAGCTCTTTCATGTCTGCTTCCAGATCTTTGTCGATCCATGCTTCGTTTACAGTTGGGAAGTCGCAGAGGTGGATACTCTCAGGAGCATCTTTGTCCACGCTTCTTACCAGGTTCTGATAGATATCTTCTGTCATGAACGGGATCATAGGAGCTGCTGTCTTGGCAATTGTTACCAGTGCATGGTACAGGGTCATGTAAGCATTGATCTTATCCTGCTCCATTCCCTTTGCCCAGAAACGTTCACGACTTCTTCTTACATACCAGTTACTCATCTCGTCTACGAATTCCTGAAGTGCTCTTGCTGCTTCCGGAATCTTGTAGTTTGCCAGATCATTATCTACTGCCTGAACAGTTGTGTTTAATCTGCTGAGGAGCCATTTGTCCATAACAGGAAGCTGGTCGTAGTTCAGTTCATATTTAGTCGGATCGAAGTTGTCGATATCTGCATATAATACGAAGAATGCGTAAGTATTCCACAGTGTGCTCATGAATTTACGCTGTCCTTCCACAACTGCCTTGCCGTGGAAACGGTTCGGGAGCCATGGAGCACTGTTGATGTAGAAGTACCATCTGATCGCATCTGCGCCGTATTTGTTCAGTGCATCAAATGGATCAACTGCGTTTCCTTTGGACTTACTCATCTTCTGTCCGTTCTCATCCTGGACATGTCCCAGAACGATTACGTTCTTATATGGTGCTTTATTGAAGAGCAGTGTGGATTCTGCAAGGAGTGAGTAGAACCATCCACGAGTCTGGTCTACTGCCTCGGAGATAAAGTTTGCAGGGAACTGCTGCTCAAATAATTCTTTGTTTTCAAATGGATAATGATGCTGTGCGAAAGGCATTGCTCCTGAGTCGAACCAGCAGTCAATAACTTCCGGTACACGATGCATTTCTCCACCACACTCCGGACACTTCAGTGTGATCTCATCGATGTACGGACGGTGAAGCTCTACTGTCTTGGCTTTCTCATCACCGCTCATCTCGAATAATTCCTGACGGCTTCCGATGGAATGCATATGTCCGCATTCACACTGCCAGATGTTCAGTGGAGTTCCCCAGTAACGGTTACGGCTGATACCCCAGTCCTGAACGTTTTCAAGCCAGTCGCCGAAACGTCCTTTACCGATACTCTCAGGGATCCAGTTGATTGTATTGTTATTTCTGATCAGGTCATCCTTAACTGCTGTCATCTTGATGAACCAGGATTCTCTTGCATAGTAGATCAGTGGTGTGTCACATCTCCAGCAGTGTGGATAATCATGCTCGAATTTCGGAGCATCGAAGAGCTTGCCTTCTTTGTCCAGATCTGTGAGAACCATAGGATCTGCTTTCTTTACGAAAACGCCTGCGTATGGTGTCTCTTTTGTCAGGTTACCCTGTCCGTCTACGAACTGTACGAATGGCAGTTCATAGTTACGTCCGATTCTGCTGTCGTCTTCACCGAATGCAGGTGCGATGTGAACAATACCTGTACCATCACTCATAGTAACGTAGTTATCACAGGTTACGAAATGAGCTTTCTTTTTCTGCTTTGCTGCTGCCTCTCCTGCACATGTGAAAAGCGGCTCATATTCTTTATATTCCAGATCTGTTCCTTTGTAGGTTTCCAGAACTTCGTATGCTTTCTCGCCTTCTTCTTTGGCAAGCTTGCCAAGGACTTTGTCAAGGAGTGCTTCTGCCATATAATAGGTATATCCGTCTGCTGCCTTTACTTTGCAGTAAATCTCATCCGGGTTTACGCAGAGTGCAACGTTGGACGGAAGTGTCCATGGTGTTGTTGTCCATGCAAGGAAGTATGCGTCTTCACCAACAACCTTGAATCTTACAACTGCGGAGCGCTCTTTTACAGTTTTGTATCCCTGGGATACTTCCTGTGCGGAAAGCGGGGTACCGCAGCGTGGACAGTAAGGAACGATCTTGAAACCTTTATACAGAAGCTTCTTGTTCCAGATTTCTTTCAGTGCCCACCATTCGGATTCAATATAATCGTCATAGTAAGTTACGTATGGATGTTCCATATCAGCCCAGAAACCAACTGTAGAGGAGAAATCCTCCCACATTCCTTTGTATTTCCAGACACTTTCCTTACACTGTTTGATGAACGGCTCCATACCGTATTCTTCGATCTGTTCCTTGCCATCCAGTCCCAGTTTCTTCTCTACTTCCAGCTCTACCGGAAGGCCATGAGTATCCCATCCTGCTTTACGCGGAACCATGTAGCCCTTCATTGTACGGTATCTCGGGATCATATCTTTGATTACACGTGTAAGCACATGACCGATATGTGGTTTACCGTTTGCGGTCGGCGGTCCATCGTAGAAAGTATAGGTTTCTCCCTCTTTTCTGTTCTCCATACTTTTCTCAAAGATATGGTTCTCTTTCCAGAATTCTTCTACTTTTTTCTCACGGTCTACAAAGTTTAAGTTCGTATCAACTTTCTGGTACACAGTAATTTACCTCCTGTTTTATATTGTATAATTAAGAACGAAAATAATCCTGTAATTTTTGTTTTATAGGATAAGGATGTTTCCAAAAAATGTACATCTTTATCCTATAAAACAAAAAAATCGCCCCTTTTTGTAAAAGGACGAAGGTTTATTGACGTTCGTTATACCACCTGTTACATTGTACGGGCATCTCTGCCGATACATGATCCGATAACGGCGGAATCACCGCCAGTTCTTACCAGCCTGCTGCGTTGGGAACTGAAACTCCGGAGTGATCTTCCGCTGTATTTACTCACACCGGGCTTGCACCCTCCCCGGCTCGCTGAAGTTTTCTGATACAGTTTACTGTCTCCATCAACGTTTTTGTGGTTATGTTCTATTAAACACTATGCGGATTTATTATAAGGTCTCGAATTTCCTCATGTCAAGTATTTTTTCTAATATTTAGGTAATCCTAATTTACTGTGTTACTGAGCACAAAGTGAACAGTAACAATAATCCTAACCAGTAATTAATGAAGATAAATATAAATTTTACACAGTCATTGTAAATAATGGTATAATAGTGTAGAATATTGTGTCTGAATCTAACTTTCAGGCATCGGTGATCATTCACCTTATGATAAAGCAACTGATCAGCATATTAATTATGCGCATTTAATTAATGAAGGGTAAACTCAAATGTTTAAAAGAAAATTTCATACATTAATCAAGCGGTGTCTTGCCGGAGTTCTCTGCGCAGGACTCTTCGCTTCTCAGCCGACGGTCACTTATGCCACAGAAGCAACGGTGTCTGCAGCTCCTGACGCGGTCCATTCTGCAACATATTCTCAGGCTGCAGATACAGATTCGATCAAAGGATGGCCGGCAGGTCCAAGTATCGAAGGACAGTCTGCAGTTTTAATGGATGCAGTCACTGATACAATCCTTTATTCCAAGAACGCAAATGACAAATTATATCCTGCCAGCATTACCAAGATCATGACAGCACTCCTGGCATGTGAGAATCTCGATATAAATGATACGATCACCATGTCACAGGAAGCAGCTTACGGAATCGAGGCAGGAAGCTCTACCATTTACGCGGAAACCGGCGAAGTTTTTACAGTAGAGCAGGCTCTGATGGCTCTGATGTTGGAATCCGCCAATGAGATGGCTCTCGCACTTGCAGAGAAAACAAGCGGTTCCGTCAAAAAATTTGTTGAACTGATGAACCAGCGTGCCGCACAGCTCGGATGCAAGAATACACACTTTAATAATCCAAATGGTCTGCCCGATGAAACACATTACACTACAGCCGGCGACATGATGAAAATTGCAAAGGCAGCCTGGTACAATCCTCTGTTTCGTAAATTTGTCACCACTCAGACCTATGAGATCCCGCCTACCAACAAACAGCCTGAAACACGCTATCTGCTGAACCACCATAAGATGATGGCAGGACAGTCCTATGCATATGACGGCGTACTTGGCGGAAAGACCGGATATACCACTGATGCTGGAAATACTCTTGTCACTTATGCAAAAAGAGGAAATTCCATCCTGATCGCAGTAGTTCTTAATTCTACTAATGGGGCATTTCCTGACACAGCATCACTGTTTGATTATGGCTTCGGAAACTTCGAGAAAGTAGATCTGAACGTTGATTCCAATCCAGTACCTGTGAAGTTTCTTCCCTGTGAAAAATATCTGTTAAAGGACAACGGAAATCTGTGTTCTTTCTACTATATGAGGCACGTATACGTAACAGTTCCTACAGGAGCAGATGTAAGTAAACTGGTCAGGAAGCAAAAACTTCTCAATAACACAGTCGGACCAAAACGAATTAAAAGCAAATACTATTTCAATAACCATATGGTTGGATACGGAATGCAATATGAAAAGGAGATCCTTTCAGATCTCCTTCTCAATACTTCTCTTTAATTTTCGCCTGAGGCGGAGGACTTCTTTTCTTTCACGAAGTTCCTCCGCTTCTTCTGTATCTGTGAAACGTAATGTCTTCACTGCAAAATATTTATCGTCATCTGTTTTGCGGATACGGATTTTTCCTTTTACCAGTCCATGCTCTTCACATACAGATATACTGTAATAAACTTTTGGATTATTCATAAACCAGCGAAGCTTACGCTTGGCAGGCAAATGACAGAGCGGACATCTGGTACTTGTCACTTCACGGTCCTTCATGACTTTCTCTCTTGTCATAAATTCTCTGGACACATACTTATCATGATCAGGATAAGAAATATGAATCTCATCTTTTTTCTTCTTTGGGTTCTGGTATACATCCAGAGACGGATGATTAATGATCATGATATTGCTTATTTTCTTCAGAACTTCTGCTGTATACCAGGCATCTGCAAGCGCTCTGTGGAAACCCTGGGACTTCTCTATCTCCAGTTCATCAATCGCATGTTCCAACGCACATCTGCGCTCACCGTCATCGTAACTGATGCTGTACAGTTTCTGTACATCATAATAAGTTACAGGTCCTGGAAGCAGGTCCAGCAGGCCATAGAATTTCATATTTCTCTGCAGTTCCATCACATCCTGATTTCCCCAGGTAAAAAAGTACCAGTCTTCTCCACACCAGTCAAGAAATTCTCTGACAGCCTGCTGAAATGGTACGCCCTTCATAAGGTCTTTGTAATCCACATGAATCACCTCATGGATGCTGTCATGGATCCATTTATAAACCTGTGGTTTAATCAGCCTGTGAAAACTGTCTGTAATTTCTTTCTTGCTATTTACTTTTACAGCTCCGATTTCGATAATTTCGAATGGAAGTCTGTCGTTACGTGATTTCTTTCCCGCAGGATTCTGGTTCCATTCCAAGTCAAAGACAATATAGTTCATTCATCCGTTCCTTTTTATATGCGGTTTTCGCAATTACCGGTCCTTTATTTTACTTTTTCTCCTAATTCATAGATTGCTTCTATGAGATATTCCTGGAATTTGGCTGCATCTGCATCCATAACTGCAATGTTTTCATCCTTTTCCTCATATGTCCACCAGCGAAAATCCGCGATCGTTCTTCCGGCAGATACCCCATCAGAACAGTCTACATCCAGTACTGCTTTTTGAATTTTAAAAATTTCAGGATGATTCAGATACATAAACGGTACTGCATCATGGATGCTTACCTTTCCCCTGAATTTGTTTCCGTTTGCAAGACTATAAGCAGCCATATCTCCGCAAAGTTTTGCAACTTTATTATTATCAGACTGGCTGAGTTTTCGGATCTGATTCGCTGTCAGAGCACACTTTTCTGTCACATCCAGACCGCACATTACGACTGGAACACCGGACTTAAATACAATTCTTGCAGCTTCCGGATCTACATAAATATTAAACTCTGCAGACGCAGTAGCATTTCCGCCGGCTATTGCTCCGCCCATGAGAATAATCTCCTGAATTTTATTTTTTACTTCTGGATAGATTTTAAGGAGTATACCGATATTTGTCAACGGTGCCGTGCAGATCAGGGTTACTTTCTCACCCTCCGGAAGTTCTGTGAGAAGCTTCTTAATATAAAAGACAGCCATCTCTTTTACAGGTTCTGCATCTGATTTGGGAATCGTACAGTCACCAAGGCCATTCCTGCCATGAAATTCAGATGCTGTCTGTGGCTCTCTGACAATCGGCTCTACCATACCTGCCGCTACCGGAACATCCAGTTTATAGAATGCAGTCAGATCCAGTGCATTTCTGGTTACTTTCTCAATTGTCTGGTTTCCGGCTACAGTTGTTACCGCCAGAAGTTCAAATGCTTCCGGATGAGCTGCTGCATAGGCAAGCGCAATCGCATCATCGATTCCCGGATCACAGTCCATGATAATTTTTCTTTTTTCCATAGTTTTTTATTCCCCTTTTTGTTGTAATTTATAAATACCATTCATCCCAATTGCCCCTGTCGGACGTCTGCTTTATAGTATAACAGACAGAGAAATTACTGTAAACACCTGATATCCTAACGCAGAAACACAGCATAAAAATTCCCCGCAAACATATTTTTTCATTATGTTTACGGGGAATAAATACGTTACTAAGTCAAATGAATATTCGCAATTGAAGCAGGAGACTTGCCTAATTTTATTATTTTAACTGTATTAAACAATTTCTCTATTTCACTACAGAATACTGTTCTATATAATCAAAAATCTCTTCCGGTTTCTCAAAAAACTTACACATATTCAGTATTTCTGGTTCCATGAATTTTTCTCTGACTGTATGTTCCAGAAGTTGTTTCATCAGATCATAATAACCATTAATATTATAGAAAACAATAGCACGATCCAGCTGTCTGAGACTCTTGAGAGTAAGGATTTCAAAGAATTCTTCGTAAGTTCCAATTCCCCCGGGAACTACGATCGTCGCCTGGGATTTCTCTTCCAGAAGATGTTTTCTCTCACGCATTGTTTTAGTCATAATAAATTCTGTACAATGCTGATACAAAATACCAGGTTCATCAAAGAAACGCGGAGCGATTCCCAGAAGATAACCTCCTTCTGCATCCACACCTCTGGCTGCAGCTCCCATGAGTCCTGTCTCACCACCTCCGAATACCAGGCCGTGGCCACGCTTTGCCATCTGTCTGCCAAGTTCTTCTGTTTTATCATAATAAATCTGAGCCAGTTCCGGGCTGGCTGCGCCATAGATGCAAATATTCATCTTACGAATCTCCTTATACTTCTATATCACAATATTCTGTATATAAATTATATCGTAGCTGTTCAGTATCTTCATAATCACAAACCAAAATTCAGGATCAGCCAGAAGAATGGGCTGTTATTATTTTATAAATTTGAGTTCATACTGTCTGGTTCCTAAACCGATCTTCTCAGCCTGATCCAGTGTTGCCTGCCATTCAATATTCGGGTTGGAATCTTTGAAATGGTCGTGGTGGCAGTGCCAGTCAGGTTTTGCCAGATGTTCTCCAAGCTGGCTGTTCTCGATCGGAGTTGCTTTCAGACAGGCATCTGCACATGCCTGATCCAGAGCTACCGGATCGAAGCTTGCAAACATTCCGATGTCCGGAAGAATTGGTGCATCGTTCTCTCCATGACAGTCACAGTTCGGGCTGATATCCTGAACCAGTGACACATGGAAATGTGGACGTCCATGACAGACTGCCTGTGCATATTCTGCCATCTTACGGTCAAGAAGTTCGTTAGCACTGCTGTTTGGATTATATACGGCATCATAACTGCAGGCTCCGATACAGCGGCCGCATCCTTTACATTTATCATAGTCAATAACTGCTTTTTTGTTCGGATATGTAATCGCATCACTTCCGCACTCTTTCGCACAGCGGCGACATCCACGGCAAAGTTCTTCGTTCACTGCCGGTTTTCCGCTGGCGTGCTGTTTCATTTTTCCGGCACGGCTTCCACATCCCATTCCGATGTTCTTCAGAGCACCACCAAAACCTGTTGCTTCATGGCCTTTAAAATGGCTTAAACTGATAAAGATATCTGCATCCATAATGGCATGTCCAATAAGTGCAGTCTGACAATATTCGCCATTCACTACAGGTACTTCTACCTCATCTGTACCGCGTAAACCATCACCAATAATAATCTGACATCCTGTTGTGATGGTATTAAAGCCATTCATATTTGCACAGTCCAGATGCTCCAGTGCATTCTTACGGCTTCCAGGATAAAGAGTGTTACAGTCTGTGAGGAATGGAAGTCCTCCCTGCTCTTTACAGAGATCAGCTACTACTTTTGCATAATTCGGGCGCAGGAAAGCCATATTTCCAAGCTCTCCGAAATGCATTTTGATCGCTACGAATTTACCATCCATGTCGATGTCTTTGATTCCGGCTGCAATACAGAGCTTCTTCAGTTTGTCAAGCTGACTGGTGCCGACCGGACATCGAAAGTCTGTGAAATAAACTGTTGATTTTTCCATTAATTTTTCCTCCTGTTCTTATTGATCAAATTTAATTTTCTTTAACTGTTCAGCAGGCTATTATTCCGCGAGGTACTGAACAGTTACAATTTTCTTTTCTATTTTATCACAAGGGACAAGATTCTTTCGAGAAGTTTTTTATTTATTACATCTGCTCGTAGAATTTTGTCACTTTTTTGTATTCTGCCGGTAAAGTGATCTGCTCTACCACAACATCTCCGTCTTCGGCATTGTGATAGCGGTAAATGTATACACCTTCCTGAATCTCATCTCCCTCGATCAGTGAAACCGCCAGATATCCCTGTCCTTCAAATTCAAACGTATCCATGATCGCGAAATCCCTTTCTGTTCCGTCAGATACCGGGATACTGATTACTTCATATTCTTCCATTTTAGTTTCCTTTCATTTATAAATAAATCTATTTCTGTTTACATTATTTTTTTATTGTAGCAAAGAGCGTTCATTAAGTCAAAACGATATCAAAAAGAATTTCGACTAACAAAAAGGCCATGCCCATAGGAGCATAGCCTTTTCGCTTCATGCATTTTTATTTACTTTAACCCACTGCTGCTTATGCCATAATTGGTTTCAAAGCTTCTGCAAGTTTCTGTTTCTCAGCTTCTGCCTCTTCAAGGTTCTTGCCAAGAGTTGTGTAATAGATCTTGATCTTAGGTTCTGTTCCGGATGGACGAACTACTACTGTCTCGCCATTATCCAGTTTGTAAATGAGTACATTTGCTGCCGGAAGTCCTGTTTCTTCTGGTTTCTTGTAGTCTGTTACTTTAACGATCTGGTGACCTGCGATCTCTGTGAGAGGTTTGTCACGAAGTCCCTGCATCAGAGCTGACATCTTGTCCATTCCGCTTAATCCCGGGAATTCAAAACTGTCTACTTTGTTCAGGTAACGTCCATACTGTGCATAGATTTCTTCCAGTCTCTGTTTCAGAGAGCTTCCAATGCTTCTGTAATATGCTGCCATTTCGCAGATCAGCATAGATCCGATAACTGCATCTTTATCACGTACATATGGTCCTGCAAGGTATCCGTAACTCTCTTCGAAACCAAAGATGAAACGGTCTACTTCTCCTGCTGCTTCAAGCTGTGCGATCTGATCACCGATCCACTTGAATCCTGTAAGTACACTTCTGAGTTCTACACCATAATGCTCTGCTACTGCATCTGCAAGTGGTGTGGAAACGATAGATTTTACTGCTACCGGGTTCTTCGGCATTGTACCTTTCTCGATACGTCCTGCACATATGTAGTCGAGAAGAAGTACACCAACTTCATTTCCTGTTACCAGTTCATAGGAACCATCCGGGCATTTCATTGCGATACCAACACGGTCTGCATCCGGGTCAGTTGCAAGCATTAAGTCTGCGCCTGTTTCTTTTGCAAGGTTTAATCCTAATTCAAGGGCTGCAAAGATTTCCGGATTCGGATAGCTGCAGGTTGTGAAGTATCCGTTCGGATATTCCTGTTCCGGAACGATTGTAATATCTGTGATTCCGATGTCCTTTAATACCTGAGTTACAGGCACAAGTCCGGAGCCGTTTAATGGACTGTAAACCAGTTTCAGTCCTGCTGTTTTACATAAGCCCGGACGAACCTGACGGGATTCGATTGCTTCATAAAGAGCCTGTTTGCAGTCATCACCTACGAAACGAATCAGACCTTCTTCTACACCTTCTGCGAAAGACATGTATTTCGCACCTGTGAGTACGTCTGTTTTCTGGATTTCATCGTATACAATTGCTGCTGCATCGTCTGTCATCTGGCATCCGTCAGGACCGTATGCTTTGTATCCGTTGTACTTAGCCGGGTTGTGAGATGCGGTTACCATGATACCTGCGTTGCATTCATAATAACGTGTTGCAAAAGAAAGTGCCGGTACAGGCATCAGCGCATCATAAATTCTTACTTTGATTCCGTTTGCTGCAAGTACGCCTGCTGCGTTCTTTGCAAATACGTCGCTCTTGAGACGGCTGTCATAGCTGATAGCTACTGTCTGGTTTCCGCCCTGTGTTTTTACCCAGTTTGCCAGTCCCTGTGTTGCCTGACGTACTACATAAATATTCATACGGTTTGTTCCGGCACCAAGTACTCCGCGAAGTCCTGCTGTTCCGAACTTCAGAGCTACTGCGAAACGATCTTTGATCTCTTCATCGTTTCCTTCGATCTTGGATAATTCCGGATTGAGATCTGCATCCTGCAGATCTGCTGCCAACCAACGTTTGTATTCTTCTTGATACATTTTGACCACTCCTGCCCTAGTTTTTTTAGATTTTTTTGTATATATTAGCTTAATATAGTTCCATAATACCATAATTTAAGTCAATCAGCAACAAAACGGGGAAATTTAAGTTAAGTTTTCTAACGGTTTCTATCGAGGTTTTTGGAAAGAATTCTTTCTTGATAAATCAGGATCTTGTTAATCTTTTCAGGAGTGATTTTCCTTGGAAATATTGTATTTCTGATGTTGGTACAGATTATCTGTAATAGCAATTTTCACTGCATCCATTTTGAAAAATCGTCTGCTTCATTTGCTGCTGAAATATTTTCTCATTATCCTGATCCTGCTGGAGATTCTTGAGATTTCTATCCAGGATATCCAGTGCCTGTCGGAGGTTGCGGATGTCTTTTTCCATGAAATCTGTGTAGTTGCCTCTGCCTACCAATTTCAGATGGGTGATGCCGGCTTTTTGCAGCTGATAAAGGGCACATAGACCGCATCCGGTTTCACCACATAGATAGCCTGTATCATCGTATCTCTTAAGCCAAGTTTCATCTTCTAAAATATCTTCCACTTCTACAGACTCCTTGTCTGAAACTTCTGACATCTGCCAGCTATGCCTCTCGCCATTAACTGATTTACACTCATTTATCTTATCAAAGTCACTGCTATTGTAATCACTTGCATACATACATAATCTGTCTTTTTTTGCTATCTTTTCCAGATGATATGGTACTCTGCAAAGATATCCCATTTCATCACAATGAAGAGAATTGCAAAATGCACCGCTGAACTGACACATTTCGTTGAGAATAAATGCTTCGAATTCTGTCTGCGCCCGTTCGCCACCTGCCAATTGTTCTGCATGGATTACTGACTGCATGTCTTCGAAAGTATTCTTCCTGTGAAATATAACGCGTTTGAGTTTCTGACGCTGTAAAACATCGACCATACGGCTGTTTATTTCCCCGGTCTCTCCGCTTAGGTGGATGTCGCAGTCAGTTCCGTGATTTCGCAGATATAGAATTAGTGCCGGATCTGCTATGATATAGCTGCAGAATCCCAGTTTCATGCAGTTTTGAATGATTTCTGCTATTTCTGGATATTGCTGTGGGATATAATATAGAGAATTAAATGTCAGATGGACTGGTTTTCTGTATTTCTTTATCATTGCGGAAAGTATTTCCAGTTCACTGTAGGAGCCAAGCTGGACATTGTAGCAAAATACTTCCCGCCTGTTTAACGGCATCACTGTGCCATATTTTTTTGCCCAGGAATAAGGGACGTAACCGCAGAAAAATTCGTCTGCGCCAGCTTCTGCGAATCGAATGTATTCATCTATTGAGCCTAAGCCTGCTGTGATTTTCATGATTCTTTTTCCTTTTCTCCAAGATTTTTTTAGACATTATTTACCAAACGGACCTCTTTAATTAAATCAGAAAACTTACCAATTTTGATTAAACGTAATTCTCTACTCCCATCCAATAACAAGACGGTCGATTCCTGCGTTTGCGTAAGCTTTTATTTTCTCCGGATGATTCAGTAATTCTTTATCTATTCCAAACAAAGAGTTAAAGCGTCCGGTTATATTCAGATGTTTTGGATATGACAACCTATATATGCTGCAATAATGCGAGCATTCTTTTACCAGATACTGTATGCCTCGGTTTCCTGTTGTGCAGATTGCGTAAAGCGGACAATACTGAGATGTATTGGTCTGATAGTATGGAAGATGCAGACTGTTTTTTCCCTGTGGAAATTCCTGTTCATAGCCGCAGGATTCCCATTCATAACGCTGAATTCCAAACTCACTCTGCAGATATTTGCGATAGAAATCTGCATTTAAATTGTTCTGACTGTACAGACTTTTATCACCTTTTTTATATGGGAATCTTGGGTCTTTTTTTCGCTTGTTTAACAGAATACCCAAACATGGAATAAGATACTGTCTCATCTCGTTAATAGCTTCTGATTTCTTTATTGCTAATTCTGCATTTTGTTTTGCTATAATATCTGCCATCGCCCAGTCATTTATAACGATTTCTATACAGGTATCTTTTTCTTTGCACCATTGTGCAAGACGATTTATCAGTTCTTCGATGGGCTTTAACATAAACTCCCGAATATAAGAGAACGCAATTGTAATTCCAAGAGATTCTTTATACGCTTTCTCTAACATCATAAATAATTCTTTCTCATCTGGAAATAACAGATGGCAAAACTGATTTCCAATATAAATACGGTTCAAATTAAGTCCATGTCCAATATTCGATTTGTTGTCCAGGCTATCATTTTGCTTATTTGAGTCTAATTGATTTCCCGTTATCCTCTTCCATTCGTAACATTGCTCTATCAACTGTTTTATGTCGTTTTGCAGATATTCTCTGTATAATTCCGGTCGGTCAATTTCAATTGCCGTTTCCAGACTGTAATTTTGTCTCTCTTCCAGGCTATAATAATTAACCGGCTTTTTTTCCGGGTATTCCGTTAATGCTCTGGCAAGTTCTTCATCGTCATCTTCCAGTTTCAGGCGGATATACCTGCTGTACTGTCCCTGCAGTTTTCTTACTTCCTGCCTGTAACTCTCACTATTTACAAGCACTGTGTATTCCATACAAAACTCTACAAGTTCCGAAGAAACATTGTCCTCTTCAATTGTATAATTCCTGATTTCTATTTCATGATAATCAGCCTGTTCCATATCATAAAAGCAAACCAAAAAAGATTCCGGCGAAGCTGCCTTTTCAGCCAGTCTGAACCGGAATCCCTCTTCAGCAAGTTCTATAATCCTGATTTCCTTTCCATCCATAAAACCGGATAGCAGACCGAAAGGAATCATTGATATTCCGTTTTTCATCGTTCTTCTGCTCTCTGCATTCTTATTCTTTTAAATATTTCATACTGTCGTTCCAATTCCGCATTTTCATCTGCTAACATACCCTTTGCCTCCAGTATTCTCTCAATTGCCTGAGACACTGCTTTTTCACTTATAAAAATATACTGCATTCCAAGATTTGTTGCAGCAAGACAGTTGGTCAAATCCCGAAACAAACGAAATTGCCTGCTCATAGCTTTCTCCTGTATAAAATCCCTGTCCGAAATCATTATTATGTCTCTGCTTTTTATAGGTTAACTGCTCAAATTGAAATTCTTCTTCCACTAATTTCGATTATGTTTTATTACCTGCGTACAGCTCCACATACCAGTGAGATAATTCCAACTACCACTACAAGCGGCAGTGCAATTGTAACCAGTCCGCCAATTGTCAGGGCAATTAAGACAAACGGTAGAAATACCAGTGTAAACAACACTTTTGCAATTCCCCATGTCATCTTAAACGCAAGTCCGATCAACTTTCCAAAAACTCCGATCATCAGGCAGATAAATACTAATGTAAGCATATCTTTCACTCTCCCTTTCTCAAACATACTCAAATATTATTTAGTTACTCAGCAGATTTTTCTTTATTCCACTCTACTGTACACATTTCATCTAATCCAAGATAAATGTTCCTCATATAATATAACGTCTGAGAATTTAATTTGTATTCGGGATTTTCTTAAGTTTTACTATAGATTTTCTGAGATGTTGATATTTGTTAACATCTCTTTATCAGGTAACTACTGTTTCAGCAAATTATTCTGCTACAGATAATTGATAAAGCAGGCGATACTGTTCAGAATCGGAGGTAAGTGCATGCAGTTCTCCGCTGTTGATAAAACAAAAGCATGGGCTTTTGAGATGAGTCAGCGTCATATTGATATCAACCTGATAAGAGTCCTGCTCAAGATAGATGATCTCGATCGGTTCGTGCCAGTGATGTTTGACCGTAAATGGAAATCCGGGCGGATTGGTTTCAGGCACTGCCTGGTAAAATGCACATGGAAAACTGAAGCTTCCATGCTGCCTTGCTTCTTTTAAGGAAGAAGGAAACTGGCCTTTTTTTTCCTCTGCCATCGTTTTTTCTCCTGTATGGTTATTGTCATTTGAGTCAGAAAAGTGCCTGTTAATAACGCTATTCTGACTTATAAAAGCACTTTTCAGCTGGTTTTAAGAAAAACTGCCGAAATTATTCCGCTTTGTTATCTTCTACTATAACTGTGACGGAAGAAAAAATCTACTGCTAATATGACAAAAAACTACGGTATTTTGACTTATTGATCAGATTGGAAAGACAGAGATCCAATCTGGACAAACTGTATATAAGAATGATAAGATGAATGTAAAAAAAGGTTCACGAAAATACCTCAGATAGAAGAAAGGAACGGCGGATAAAATGAATTATTTTGACTGTCATGCAGATACACTGACTGAAATTGTAAAACCAGGAGACTGCCTGGAGGAAAACTCCGGTGATCTGGATCTGAAAAGAGCAGGCGATTTTGTAGAAAATTACACGCAGATTTTTGCTGTCTGGAAAGATGCGAAGAAACTGGACAGAGAAGATCCTGACCAGGATTTCCTGAGATTATATCATCGAGCTATGGCATATCTCGAAGATGAAAACCGTAAGATCACCTTGTGTCTGAATGGAGCAGAAATGGAGAAAGCGCACAAACAGGGAAAAGCAGCCGCATTTTTATCTATTGAAGATATGTCTGTCATGGGAAAATATATCGAAACAGTTTATGAAATGGGATTTCGATTTGCAATGCCTGCCTGGAATTACGAAAACCAATATGCATGTGGCGCATCCTTTGATCAGAGAAAGGGGCTGACATCTAAGGGAAAAGAAACAATAAAAGCTTTGACAGATCAGGGAATCGTGATAGATATTTCGCATCTGTCGGATCAGGGAGTTGAAGATCTGTTTGAGATAACAGACAGACCGATCATGGCCTCTCATTCGGATGTAAGAGAAGTATGGAACATGCCTCGTAATATTCAGAAGAGTCATCTTGCGGAACTGATCCGCAGGAGGGGAATTATAGGAATGAATTTCTGTGCTGCGTTTGTAGGTGAGAAACCACAGATATCAGACCTTTTGAAACATATGGATGCTGTACTGGAAATGGGCGGGGAGGACTGCCTTGCCATTGGAGGTGATTTTGACGGCTGTAACGGACATTTTCCGGCGGGAATAAATGGAATACAGTCTATTCCACTCTTAAGAGAGGAAGTTATGAAACATGGTTTTTCAGAAGAACTGACAGAGAAAATCTTTTACAGAAATGCACATCGTTTTGTGATGGAAAATCTATAAAATATGATGTTCTATGAATACAGGGGCTTTTGGTTTGAGACTTTAAACTTTTATGTGACAAAAGGAAGTGCCTGTGATATTATAACAATGATATAAGCGAAAATGACTTTTGCAGAAATGAAAGAACCAGGGGATCAGTTCGAATATATATCGGCTGTTCTTTTTTGGCGTTACGTTAAACAAATAAAAAAGGAACTGGATATGAGAAAAAATCGAAAGAATAACTCCCGTACCCGGGGAAAAAGAATTTGCATTACTGCATTTCTTCTGGCTGGCAGTCTTATGCTGGGAGGATGTGGAGGAAAGAAAGAGAAAGCTGCGGACAGTGAACTGCCGGAGATTGTCATCGGAATGGATTATTTTGAACCTTACAGCTATCAGACGAGTGACGGCGAATACAAAGGTATCGATGTGGAACTTGCCCAGGAAGCATTTCAGAGGCTGGGTTATCAGCCGAAGTTTGAGAATATTGTCTGGGAAGACAAGGATGAACTTTTGGCAGACAGGACAATAGACTGTCTGTGGAGCAGTTATTCCATGAATGGAAGAGAAGATAAATATCAGTGGGCAGGTCCGTACCTGTACAGTCGTCAGATGGTGGCCGTAAGAGCCGAGAGTGAAATCAAGAAGGTTCAGGATCTGAAAGGGAAGAGAGTCGCAGTTCAGGCAACTACAAAGGCAGAGGATCTTTTTCTTCATAATATTGATTCAGATCTTCCACAGATGGAGCAGGTAAACTGTTTTTCTACAACGAATGAACTTTATGCCGCACTCAGGAAAAATTATGTGGATGCGATTGCAGGACATGAGGCGATGCTTAATAGTCTGGTACAGGACGGTGAGGGCGCTTATCGTATGCTGGAGGAAAGTATTTATACATCAGAACTTGGAATAGCCTTTAAAAAAGGAACTCATAAGGAATTAGCAGAAGAGCTTACAGAAACGCTCAAGGAGATGCAGGGTGAGGGTATTACAGAAAAAATAGTTATAAAATATGGACTGGATGCGGACAAGATTCTGCCGGGAGGAGAAAATAAATGAACAGACAGATGAGGACGCAGATGCCGCAGACACAGAAAAGAGGGAAAAACACAGGGAAGAAAAAGCAGTTTGACAGAAATGCCTGTTTACTGGTGACTGTACAGATTTTTGTCGGAATCCTGATTTTTCTGCTGCTGACTGCGAGTGATAATAAAAAGCTGAATAATACGCTGGATGAGACATTTGACTTTGCAAAAAACCGGATTGAAAGATATGAGATCTATAATATGAACGACCAGGTGAAGAGTCTGGTACGTCTTATGGATAAGATAACAGAATTGAGCCGGGTTCTGGCGCGGGAGGGAAATCTCAGTGCAGAAATGCTGGATGAATATGCCAGGGAACAGCGTCTGACAGGAATCCTTGTGCTAGATCAGAGCCTGAATGTAGAGGAACAGACGCAGGATGGAGACAGCATGCCGCTGTGGCAGAAACTGATCGAAAGTAATTATGTACGTGATATTATAGACCATCCGGAAAAGACTTATACGACCCGTCTGAGAAACGAAGGAAAGCTCTACGATTTTGCGGCGGTGGCAAGACAGGATGAGACAGGCATCCTGATTTCCTATATGCAGAAAGAGGAAGTAAATGAGCTGAACGGAGATTTGACGATGGCATCGCTATTTTCGGATTTTCCCTTTGAGATGAATGGAAGTATTGTGATCTGTGATGAGGATAAGATTGTCAGTGCAAATAAACAGGATCTGACCGCTCACTCGATAGAAGACTCAAAGTCCCTGTATGAAAATGAATTTAAGGCAGGTGTGAAGGGAATTGTCCGTCTTCATTCAAAGAACGGAAACTGGTATGGACGTCAGGAAAAGATCAAAGATTATGATGCATATATCTTTTTTCCGGAAGTTCAGGTGTACATCACACGAAATATTGTATGTGTAATCTATGTGCTGCTTGCACTGCTTCTTTTTTCTCTTTATCGAGTGAGCAGAAGCAGAACAGAAAAAAGAAGTATCCTTCAGGATCAGAAGAGACTTCGAGTGATCAATGCACTGGGTCATGCATATTCCTCTATTTCTCTTGTGAATTTAAAAACAGAGGAAATAGAAGTTGTAAAATCTTCAAACTATATGAAGCCGGATCAGAAGGGTGACAGGATTTCGAAAGCACATCAGGAAGAACTGATACAGCAGGTTATTGCAGAGCCATTTCAGAAGGCGTATCGGGAATTTGCCGATATGAGTACGGTGGCGAAGCGACTGAAAGAACGTATGACATTGAGTCTTACAGCGCGGACAGTGGATGAAAGATGGATGACGATGATCATTTGTTAACTTCCTGAAAAAAATCCCCTAAAGATTAATTTCCCCGTCCCTCACCAGTCGATATCATTATCTCTTCCTTCCATAAACGCAAGGATATCATCCAATGATCTGTCACTATGGGAATACGCTT